>Ga0222427_100058_pt1 | contig 304378 bp, 267 predicted proteins | sample 2B20Ametagenome_FD_182890 | JGI IMG/M metagenome (GOLD analysis project Ga0222427, IMG submission 182890) | Enriched microbial communities from leaf-cutter ant dump, University of Wisconsin, Madison, United States - 2B20A (version 2) | ecosystem: Environmental > Terrestrial > Nest > Insects... | reverse complement strand
AGCGCTCCTGCGCCAATGGCCCACTTCTCCCAGCCTCCGATGGATGCAGCTATTACGATCCTTGCCCCAACATGTCCTTCAGCAAATGACGGTCCTGCCATGAAAAACGTGGGGAAACCTCAGTGTCAGACACCTGCCCAGCCCCTCTCCCGCACCCCTTGATGACTCTTTTATGACTGGTCATCAAACCAAGCTGCCGTCTTGAGTAATATCAACGGTTTCAGCTGCGGTCGCGGACCATGTCAGAACAAGAATTGAAGTTGCACGTCCCGGCCGCCGCGCGCCGGGCGGTACAGAACGAAGTGCGGCAAGGCAATGCCACTCGCGTCCGGTTGCATGCCGTGTATTTCGATACTCCCGGGCGCGAGCTGGCGCGGGCGCGTATCGCCCTGCGGCTGCGCCAAGAAGGCCGCGACTGGGTGCAGACCCTGAAAATGCCGGGCGCCGACGCCATCACGCGCGTCGAAATCAACCATGCGCGCAGCGGCCCCGTACTCGACCTGTCTGTCTACGCGGGCACCGATGTCGAGGCGCCGCTGGCAGCCATCAAGGGCGAACTGGGCCTGCGCTACGAAACCGACGTGCAGCGCCTGCTGCGCCAGGTGCGCACCCGCCACGGCACCGTCGAACTGGCCTACGACACCGGGGTACTGCGCGCCGGCTCGCTGGAACTGCCCATTTCGGAACTCGAATTCGAACTGCTGTCGGGCCGCCCCGCCTCCATTTTTACCGTGGCGCGCCGCTGGCAGCAGCGCCACGGCCTGGTGCTGGACGCGCGCAGCAAGTCCGAACGCGGCGACGCGCTGGCCAGCCTGGCCCGCGAACTGGCCGCGTTGGATGCCGACGACCCCGATGCCCAGGTGCGCCGCGGCACGGCCATCGCGCGCTTCTGGGCGCCGCAGGGCGCCGCCCCGGTCACGCTGGACGACAGCCTGACGCCGGCCCAGGCCATGGGCCGCGTGGCCGCCGAATGCCTGGACCAGGTGGCGCGCAATGCCGCTGTGCTGGCCGAAGTGGACACGCTGGGCGTATACCCCGCCGGCCAGCCCGAACACGTGCACCAGCTGCGGGTGGGCATGCGCCGCCTGCGCTCGGCGTGGCGCCTGTTCGACGGCTGGATCGCGCCGCCGCCGGCGGCCGTGCTGGAAGGCGTGCGCACGCACTTCGCCGCGTTCGGGCTCAGCCGCGACCAGGATGTGCTGAACGAAACCGTCACGCCAGTGCTGCTGCAGGCGGGCATGCCGGTCATCACCTTCGATGCGCCGCCGCCCGATATCGACGCGCAGGTGATTGCCGCGGGCAAGGCCTTCCAGGGCTGGCTGCTCGACGTGCTGGAATGGAGCCTGGACGTGCAGCCGCCCTTGCCCGCCGCCGCGCCGGCGCCCATGGCGGCTTCCGATACGGCGCCCGAGCCCGCCTTCCGGCTCGATGGCAGCGCCGCCGCCCCGCCGGTCACACCCACCATCATTCCGCTGGCGGCCGAACCCGAACCCCAGCCTCTGCGCAAGCTGCTGGCCAGCCGCCTGCACCGCTGGCATGCCAAGGTGGCCGCTCAGGGCAGGCATTTCGCGGCGCTGGACATCCCGGCGCGGCACGACCTGCGCAAGCGCGGCAAGCGCCTGCGCTACGGACTGTCGTTCGCCGAATCGCTGCTGCCGCAGGCCCGGCTGCGCGGCTACCGCAAGCAACTGGCGCAAGTACAAGACCTGCTGGGCGAAATCAACGACCTGGCCATGGCCAAGGACTACTACCAGGCGTGTGTCGGCACGCACCCGCAGGCCTGGTTCGCGCTGGGCTGGATCAGCGCCCGGCTCGACAAGCTGATCGGCGAGGCGCAGCTGGCCTTCGACCGGCTGGCCGACACCAAGCCATTCTGGAAGTAGGCGGCCGCCGGGAAAGCGCCCGGGACGGCCCGCGCGGCCGCCCGGAGCAAGGCTAATCGGCCAGCAGCGCGGCCGCGAACTCGTCGGCCACGAAGGGCTGCAGGTCTTCCATGCCTTCGCCCACGCCGATCCAGTACACCGGCACCGGGCGCACGCCCTGGCTGCCGGCGGCCACCGCGGCCAGCGTGCCGCCCTTGGCCGTGCCGTCCAGTTTGGTAACCACCAGGCCCGTCAACCCGATGGCGGCGTCGAAGGCGCGGATCTGCGCCAGCGCGTTCTGGCCGGTATTGCCATCCACCACCAGCAGCACTTCGTGCGGCGCAGCCCCGTCGGCCTTGCCGATGACGCGGCGGATTTTTTTCAGTTCTTCCATCAGGTGCAGCTGCGTGGGCAGGCGGCCGGCCGTGTCCACCATCACCACGCCCGCGCCGCGCGCGCGGCCGGCGTTGACCGCGTCGAACGCCACGGCAGCCGGGTCGCCGCCTTCTTGCGCGATGACGCTGACGTTGTTGCGGCTGCCCCATTCGATCAGCTGTTCGCGCGCGGCCGCGCGGAAGGTGTCGCCGGCGGCCAGCAGCACACTGGCGCCCTGCCGCTGGAATGTGTGCGCCAGCTTGCCGATGGAGGTGGTCTTGCCGGCGCCGTTGACGCCCGCGATCATGACCACCAGCGGGCTGGCGCGGCCCAGATCGAACGCGCGCTCGAGCGGACGCAAGTGATCGGCCAGCACCTGGCGCAGCGCCACCTTTACCTGGGCGGCATCTTCGATGCGTTCTTTGCGCACCCGCGCGCGCAGCGCGGTCAGCAACTGCTCGGTGGCCTCGAGCCCGGTGTCGGCCATGATCAGCGCCGATTCCAGCTCTTCGAACAGGTTTTCATCGACCTTGACGCCCACGAACAGCCCGCCCAGGCTCTGCCCGGTGCGCGACAGCCCCTGCCTGAGCCGGCCCAGCCAGGACGCCTTATTGGCGGGTTCGAGTGCGGGCACGGCACTGGCCGGCTGGGCGGGCGGCGCCTGCGACGGCTCATCGGGAACGGGCGCATCAGGCACGGACGCGGCCACGGCTGGCGGCGCAGGCTCGGCAGCCGCGGACGGCGCGGCCGGCGCCTGGCCGGCGTCCGGCGCGTCCGCGGGCGGCGCGGCGTCGGGCTGCGCGGAGGGGGCGGGCGGGGATTTTTTCTTGAAGAAACGGAACATGGGCGAAAGTATATTCCGATCGCCGCGCCGCCCGCCGCGAGTCCGCCGGCCGGCTACTATTCGCGCAGGAGGTCTGCACTTTTGAAGAAACCCAACACAGGCGGCAAGCCTATCCGCATCGTGGCCGGCCAGTACCGGCGCACCCCCATCGCCGTGCCGGACGTGCCGGGCCTGCGCCCTACGCCCGACCGGGTGCGCGAAACCCTGTACAACTGGCTGGCCCACCTGTGGGCCGGCGAATTCGCCGGCAAGCGGGTGCTGGATCTGTTCGCCGGCAGCGGCGCCCTGGGATTCGAGGCCGCCTCGCGCGGAGCCTCGCAAGTGCTGCTGGTCGAACACGACCGCACGGCGGTGGCCGCCCTGCGCGCCCTGCGCGACAAGCTCGATGCAGGCGCGGTGCGCGTCCATGCCGGCGAAGCCATGCAGGTTGTCCAGCGCATGGACGCCTCGCGCTTCGACCTGATCCTGCTTGACCCGCCCTTCGGCCAGGACTGGCTGCCGCGCCTGTGGCCGCTGCTGCCGGGCATTCTGGCCGAGCAGGGCCTGGTGTATGTCGAGTCCGAGGCGCCCCTGGCGCCGCCGGACGATTTCGAGGTGCTGCGCCATGACCGGGCGGGCGCCGTCCACTATGGATTGCTCCAATTTGCTGCAATGCGGAAATAGATCAATAATCCGGGGTTCGGAGGAAGGTGTACGCCAGTTACAAGGATACGGAGCCCGCATGATTACCGCCGTCTACCCAGGTACGTTCGACCCGATGACCCGCGGCCACGAAGATCTGGTGCGCCGCGCCGCCGCCCTGTTCGACAAGGTGGTCGTAGGCATCGCGCACAGCCGCAACAAAAAGCCGTTCTTCAGCATCGAAGAGCGCGTCGAAATCGCCCGCGAAGTCCTGGGCCATTACCCCAACGTCGAAGTGCAAAGCTTCGCCGGCCTGCTGAAAGACTTCGTGCGCGAACAGAACGGCCGCGTCATCGTGCGGGGCCTGCGCGCCGTGTCCGACTTCGAATACGAATTCCAGATGGCCGGCATGAACCGCCACTTGCTGCCCGAAGTCGAAACCATGTTCATGACCCCGTCCGACCAGTACCAGTTCATTTCGGGCACCATCGTGCGCGAAATCGCGCAGCTGGGCGGCGACGTCAGCAAGTTCGTGTTCCCGTCGGTCGAGCGCTGGCTGCAGGCCAAAACCAACGAAAACCGCGTGCAGGCCGGCAAGGCCTGACGGGCGCCGCGCGCGGCGGCGCTACAATGGGCTGACTCCGCCGTTTTTCTCCCGCCATGGCTCTGAAAATCACCGAAGAATGCATCAATTGCGACGTGTGTGAGCCGCAGTGCCCCAACGAGGCCATCTCGATGGGGCCCGAATACTACGTCATCGACCCCGACCGCTGCACCGAATGCGTGGGCCATCACGACGAGCCACAATGCAAAGTGGTCTGCCCGGTCGAATGCATCGAACTGCATCCCCAATGGCACGAAGGGCAGGAAGCCCTGATGGCCAAGTATCGCCGCCTGACGGGCCATTCGTGAATCCCCCCGACGCCAGCCTTGCCGCGCCGCTGCCCCGGTCGCCGGCGCGCGACCTGTCTGTCTCGGCCGTGGTGGCCGGGCTGGTGGCGGTGCTGGTCAGCTTCGGCGGCACCGCCGTGCTCATGGTGCAGGCGGGCCATGCCGCCGGCCTGGACGCCGCGCGCATCGGCTCATGGCTGGGGTCGATCTGCCTGGTGCTGGGCCTGGGCGGGCTGATCATCAGCCTGCGCAGCCGCATGCCCGTGGTGCTGGCCTGGTCTACCCCGGGAGCGGCGCTGCTGGTCACGGCACTGGCCGGCGTGCCATTCGACCAGGCCGTGGGGGCCTTCGTGCTGGCCTCGGCGCTGACCCTGGCGTGCGGCCTGTTTGGCTGGATCGACCCCATCATGCGGCGCGTGCCCGCCGAAATCGCCAGCGCCATGCTGGCCGGGGTGCTGCTGGACTTCGGCCTGGGCATTTTCACGCGCATCGGCGACCAGCCCGCCCTGGTGCTGGCCATGTGCGCGGCTTATCTGCTGGGCAAGCGCTGCGCGCCGCGCTATGCGGTGCTGGCCGTCATGGCCGTGGGGCTGGGCGTGGCCGCCGCGGCCGGCCAGGTACGGCTGGACGACATCGACTGGCAGCTGACGGAATTCGTCTGGACCACGCCGGCGTTTTCGTGGTCGGCGGCCATCAGCGTGGGCATTCCGATTTTCGTGGTGGCGCTGGCTTCGCAAAACCTGCCCGGCCTGGCCATTCTGCAGGCCGCCGGCTACCGGCCCGCCGCCTCGCGCCTGGTGGCCGCCACGGGCCTGCTGGGGCTGGCGGCGGCGCCGTTCGGCGCACACAGCGTCACGCTGGGCGCCATCACGGCCGCTATCTGCACCGGCCCCGAAGCCCACCCCGACGCCACGCGCCGGTACATTGCCGCCGCCACCTACGGGCTGGCCTACGTGCTGCTCAGCATCGTGGCCGGCGCGGTAGCGGTGTTTTTCCAGGCCCTGCCGCCGGCGCTGATCGCGGCGCTGGCCGGCCTGGCCCTGCTGGGCGCCATTCTGGGCGGCCTGGCCGGCGCCATGGCCAACGCCCAGCGGCGCGAAGCCGCCCTGATCACGCTGCTGGCCACCGCATCGGGCTTCAGCGCCTGGGGCATCGGATCCGCATTCTGGGGCCTGGCCGCCGGGCTGCTGGCCCACGCGGTGCTGGAATACAAGCGGCGCTAGGCCGGCCAGTGCACTTCGGCCATGTCCGGGTGCACTTTCAGCAGCCGGCACGGAATCTGCAGGAAGTTCGACAGCCAGGCCGCGGCCAGGTCGCCTTCGTCGACCACGTCGACCGTCTGCTCGCCCAGGCGGATCTGATAGCGCACGCTGTCGTCGTCTTCGATGACGTCCAGCGGAATATCCATGCGCAGCATGCCGGGCGCCCGCATCACCAGGTAGCCCAGCCGCAGCTCGACGGCGATCTCGGCCAGCCGGGGGCTGAGGGTGCGGTTCAGCCAGGTGCCGGCGTCATTGGCCACCAGCCAGCGCTTGTGATACGGCTGCGCCTGTTGCTGAGTAGTTTCGCCGCATTCGGCGACAGGCTGGAAAGCGGGTGCGCTCATTTGCCCAGGATTCCTTTCAGTGCTTTATCGAGTTGCGGGGCCAGCTTGCTATCGCCGGCTTTCTTTTCTACGGCTTCTTTCAGTTTTTTCTCGAGGCCGCGCTTGAGCGCCGCGCCGGCCACGTCGCGCCACTGTACGGTGTAGGCCAGCTTGGCGAACGGGCCGCTGACCAGCACCGGAATGGTGATGCCCTTGAGTTCTTCGAGATCTTTGCCGTCTTGCCCGGTGCTGGTATTGACCACCCGCACCTTGGCCACGAAGTTCAGGGTGTTCTGGACGAAATCGATAGTGGCCGGATCGCCCTCGGACACGCGCAGCAGCGGCGAGGCCATGTCCAGCCGCTTGACCGTGGCCACCCCCTTGACGAAGGCCAGGTCGGCTTCGAGCGAGGTGAAATCGGTCTGGCGGGTCTGGTCCGCGGCCAGGGTGGGATCGCTGGCTTCGCCGGTAAAGGCCGCCTTCAGCTCGCGCAGGGTTTGCGCGATGTTGATGCCGCGCACCGCGCCGTCGCGCAGGCGCAGCTGCATGCCGCCGTTCAGCCCGGTGGTCAGCGCGTATGAGTTGGAACCCGCGGTTTTCAGATCGAGCGCCAGGCTGCCCGTGCCGGTCAGGGCGCTTTGCTGCACCAGGTCGGACAGCAGCGGGCCGATGGCGATGCCGGCCAGCGTCATCTTGGCCGCCACCTGGTTGCCTTCGGCGGCGTTCACCGACATAGTGCCGCCCAGCTTGCCGCCATACAGCGCCGCCGTCAGGGTGGAGATGTCGAGCTTGCCCTTTTCGAGCTTCAGCTTGGCAGTGAGCTCGCTGGCCTTCAGGCCCCGCACCACCAGCTGGCCGATCTTGATGGTGCCATTGGCGGTGGGGCCCACCAGGGCCGACAGGTCGATGGCGCTGTCGGCCACCGGCGTTGCCGCGGGCGCGGGCTTGGCCGCCGGCTTGGCCGCGTCGCCCTGCTTGCCGTCGCCGGCCGGCGCCTTGGGCGCGGCCACCGGCACGGGCGGGGCCAGCTTGTCGAGGTCGAGCGTGTCCACCGCGAGCGCGAAGGTAATGTCGGGCACTTCAGACAAGTTCTTCACATCGGCAGTCAGGTCGAACTTGCCGCCTTCGAGCACGGCGTTGATCTTGGCGCCGGCCTGGTCTTGCTGCAGATTGGCGTTCATGCTGCCGATGACCGGAATCTGCAGGCTGCCCTTGGGCAGGCCCGGGTCGGTAATACTGACGTCGCCCTTCATGGCCGACAGGCCGATGGCGCGCTGCCACAGGTTGAAAGTAGCCGGCGAGCTGAACACGGCCTTGACCACGCGTTCACCCTGGGTAAGCGTGCTGTCGAGCTTGATTTCCTTGATGTCGAGCTCGCTGGCATTGCCGCTGATGCCGTTCAGGCCGAAGCTGGCGTCCAGGCCCTGCAGGCGCACGCGGCCGGTCAGGGCTTGCCCGGTGGCCGAAGACGGCGAAATATTCAGCGCCGGGGCGTCGGCCGCCAGTTCGAAGGGGCCGCCGGGCAGCGTACCCTTGGCGCGCATCGCCAGTTTTTCGATCTGCAGCTGCAGCTTGTGCGGATCGATGGCCAGCTTCGGGATGACGACACTGGCCTCGACGCCTTTCATGGGCGTGGCGGGATCGGGCACGTCGCCCTGGAACACGATTTCCAGCCCCGCCACGTCCAGCGACGAGGTGCGGCCGTTGAAGGCCAGGTTGCCGCGCGCGGCCAGGCTCTTGGCTTCGGTGCCCAGCACATTGCCGTCCATGCGCACGTCGAGTTTCTGCGCCGCGAAGCGCTGGGCCAGCGGGTCGAGCGTCAGCAGGCCCTGGCCGGTAAGATTGGCGTCGACGCGCGGATTGCCGCCTTCGACGCGCGCCGACAGGCTGACGTCGAACGGCTGGTTGTAGGTAACGCGGCCGGTATTGGCATTAAGGTTGGTAACCGCCACCGCCATGCCCGAGATCTCGTCCTGCAATTGCAGCTCGCCGGCCTGCAGATCGAGGCCGGCGATATCGATCTGCATGGAGTTCGGCGCCGCGGCGCCGCCGGTGGCGATGGCCTGGGCGGCGCCCGCCATGGCGCCCGCCGCGGCCGTGGCCGGGCCGGCCGGCGCGGCGGTATTGGCCGCGCCGCCGCCCACCAGGTCTTCGAAATTCAGGTGCCCGCTTTTGTCGCGCACCACGCGCGCCTTGAACCCATTGATCGCCACGTGGTCGACCACCAGGTTGCTGGACAGCAGCGGCCACACGGCCACCGCCAGCCGCATGCTTTCGATGGAAGCGAAGGTATCGGCGCTGTTGACTTCGGACAGCGACACGCCCTGCACCGACAGGCCGATGCGCGGGAACAGCGACAGCTCGATTTCGCCATCGATGGCCAGGGTGCGGTGGTAACGTTCCTGGACCAGCTCTTCGAGCTTATATTTATAGGCGTTGGGGTCGAACGTGAGCAAAAAGATGGCCAGGCCGACGACGGCCACGACAACCAATACCACCAGGCCTATCAATATGCGCTTGAACCACGTTTTCATTGCCGCCCCGCGGGTACCTCGACTGGAAAAATGGAAATAACCGCTCGCCATCCGGTAAGGTATGGGACGATTGGCGCCGCTTGCGAGCCGACGGCGTGGCAATATGGTAACAAACCGGTGACCTTTCCCCGCCCCCGGCATCAACAACGACCGTCTCCGCCATGGATACCCTAGCCCGATTTCCCCGCCAGAAACTGCCCGCCCTGCTGCGGGCCATGCCCAAAGCCGAACTGCACGTACACATCGAAGGCACCCTGGAGCCCGAACTCATCTTCGCCCTGGCGCGGCGCAACGGGGTTGCCCTGCCTTACGCCAGCGTCGAGGCGCTGCGCGCGGCCTATGCCTTCACCAACCTGCAAAGTTTCCTGGATATTTATTACGCCGGGGCCGGCGTGCTACTGCACGAACAAGATTTCTTCGACCTGGCCATGGCGTATTTCCGGCGCGCGGCCGCCGACCGCATCGTCCATGCCGAACTGTTCTTCGACCCGCAAACCCATACCGCGCGCGGCGTGCCCATACAGGCCGTGGTGGCCGGCCTGGCGCGCGCCTGCGACGCGGCGCGCGGCGAACTGGGTATCAGCAGCGCGCTGATCCTGTGCTTTTTGCGGCACCTGAGCGAAGACGACGCCTTCCGCACCCTGGAACAGGCGCTGCCATACCGCCAGCACTTCATCGGCGTGGGGCTCGACAGCGGCGAGCGCGGCAACCCGCCCGAGAAATTCGCGCGCGTGTTCGCGCGCTGCCGCGAGCTGGGCCTGCGCATCGTCGCGCACGCCGGCGAAGAAGGGCCGGCGCAGTACATCCGCGACGCGCTCGACCTGCTGGGCGCACAGCGCATCGACCATGGCGTGCGCTGCGTCGAAGACCCGCAGCTAGTCGAACGCCTGGCGCGCGAGCGCATTCCGCTGACCGTATGCCCGCTGTCCAACGTAAAGCTGCGCGTGTTCGATACCCTGGCCGCGCACAACATGGCCGCGCTGCTCGACGCCGGCCTGTGCGTGACGGTGAATTCCGACGATCCGGCCTATTTCGGCGGCTACCTGAACCAGAATTTCCTGGAAACCTTCGGCGCCCTGCCCCAGCTGGACGCCCGCCACGCCGTGCAACTGGCCCTGAACAGCTTCGAGGCCAGTTTCGCGCCCGATGAGCACAAAGCGCGCTGGCGCGGCGAACTGGCCCGCACGGTGGAACAGGCATCGCGGTAGAACAGGTGTCAGGCTCCCGCAGGGCGCCTGACACCTGGGCCACCAGCCGGCCGCGCGCGAATGGGCGCGCGCCATTCCTGGCACAATGAGCCCCAGCGGCGGCGCCTGGCGCCGCCTTGATCAACTGCCCCGGAGACCGAGTCTTGCCCAAAGAACAACAAGGCCTGCAGATCATCCAGCACCTGGGCCAGACCTACCGCGCCATGCAGGCGGCTTTCAGCAGCCGCGTGGGCCACGCGCTGCCGCGCTGGCGCATCTTGCTGACCCTGCATGAATGCGGGCAGTGCCCGCAGAAAATGCTGGCCGAGCGCTGCCGCCTGGACCCCGCCTCGCTGACCCGCCTGCTGCAGGCCATGCAGCAGCAGGGCTGGATCACGCGCAGCGCCGATCCGAACGACAACCGCGTCACCAACGCCAGCCTGACGGCGGCCGGCCAGGCCGTGGTGAACGCAGCCATGCCGCGCCGCGCGGCCTTCTTCGAAGAATCGCTGCAGGGCCTGTCCAGCGAAGAAATCCAGGCCCTGACGCACGCGCTGGACATGCTGGAACGCAATTTCGCGCAGGCCGGCCTGCCGCGCACCCAGCCCGGCGGCTGACGGGCCCGCGCGCCACGCCCTTCCTAGAACGGCACCATCAGCTTCAGCGACGCCCGGTGGCTCTGGATGTGGGACGAGAATTCCCCGTCGTACTGCAGCCGGAAATCAACGCCGCCGGCATTCGACACCTGCAGGCCCGCCCCCAGCCGGCCGATGACATCGTCCACCGGCAACGAGGTCTCGAACGAGCCCGTGCCGTCCGGCGCGCCCTGCAGGCGGGCCCTGGCGGTGTATTCATCCTTCGACAGGAACGATACGCCGCCATAGGCGAACGGCCGCATGGTGGCGCCGTTGTCCAGCGATACCCTGCCGCCCACCTCCAGCATCGGCGACAGGCCCAGAATGAACTCGTTGCTGCTTTCCACGTCCAGGTGCATGGCGTTGCCCGATTCGCTGTAGCTGGGCATGTGCGTATAAAGCGCGTCCAGGTCCAGGTAGGGCTTCAGATAGAACTTGTCGCTGGCGAAGGTGCGCGCAATGCGCAGGCGCAGCGAGGCGCCGTAGATGTCCGGATCCGAACTGGCCGTGCTTTCCAGGCCGGGAATGCGGATGCCGCGGTCGATGTCGTACTGCCCGTAGCCGCCGCCCAGGCCCGCGGAAAACGTCCAGGGCCCGGCTTCGCGCTTGAGCACCACCCCCGCATAGCCGCTGTCGCCCTTGCCGTTGACGCGGCCGTCATCGCCGCGCAGGTGGGTGTTTTCATAAGCCACCGAGCCGCCCAGGAACCAGCCCGGGCTGACCTGGCGCTGCCCGCCGAATTGGTAGGTAACGCCATCCAGCGTAAAGCCCGACACGCCGCCGTCGCCGTCCTGGTCGGTGCTCAGGCCCGACACCTGGCCCCACAGGCAGTCCTGTTCGCCGGTCAGCGCGTCGCCGCCCTGGAATGCCGGGCACGACATCATCGAACCGGTAAAGCGCGCCATGCTGGCCTGCATCTGCGCGGCCGGCGCCACGGCCACGCCGGGCGACAGATCGGACAGGCGCTCGGAATAGGCGTCCGCGCCGCTGCGCGAGGCCGTGTCCAGCGCGGCGAACAGCGGCGCCATGGCGGCGTTGCCGCCCAGATCCCAGGCGCGTTGCGCGTGGCGCGCCACCGCGCGGGGGTTGTCGCTCAGCTGCATGGACGGCGCCGCGAAGTCGGCGCCCGCGGCGCGCACCCGCACATTGTTGCCCTGCATCCTGGCGTCGTAGTCGATCACCGCGCTGTCCAGCGCGCTGGGCGCGCCCTGGATACCGCCTTCCAGGGTAGCCACGGTTACCTCGCGATCAGGCAACAGGCTAATGGGCTGCACATCCACCCGGCCATCCAGCCGGGTATCTCCCTGCACCACCATGCGCGGCGCCTTCAGGCGCTCGAAATCCACATCAGCCTGCAGGATGCCGCCCGACTGCAGCGCGAAGTCGCCGGTGACCGTCAACGTGTCGAACGCACCCGATTTGCCGATGACCACCCGCCCCGCGTTATCGATGTTGGCCTGGTACAGGGTGGCGTCGCCCAGGAAACCGCTTGGCGCGTTGTCGAGATCGCAGGCCACGCCGCCGCCGTTCTGGCATTCGACGTTGCCGCGGATGCTGCCCGAGTTGTTGATGGCCAGCGTGGCGGCCGCCGCCGGCGCGAGCGCCAGCGCCGCCCCCGTGCCGCTCGGCGTGGCGCCGTCGTGGCGCACCGCCACGCCGCCCTGCCCCGCGATGATCTGGCCGTTCGTGCCCACATTCAGCACATTCTGCGCATTGCTCGCCACCCACACGCCGTAGCCGCTGGACCCGCTGCCGCCGGTGACCGAGCCGTTGACATTGACGGTGACAGTGCCCGCCCCGTCCGAGCCGGCGCTTTGCGCGAAAATACCCGTGGAACCCGCGCCGGACGTGACGATGCTGCCGGCCTGCGTTACCGTGACGTCTTTCCCCGAGCCCGAGCCGCCCGTGCTGCCCGCAAAACCCTGAAGCAGGGTGCCGCCGTCGTTGCTGCCGTCCGGAACGGGGCCGCCGCCCAGCCCGCCGCCGCCGCCGATGGATTGGGCGATGATGCCGTAGGCATTGGCGCCGCTGGTGGTGATGCTGCCGTCCACATCGACACTGACCGTGTTCCCGTCGCCGCTGCCGCCGGTAGCCGCCGAGCCATCGGAGTTCGTACCGGGCTGCCATGCGGTCGAATCCAGCTGCAATTGCAGCGCGGTATCGCCGGCAATGCCGCCGCCGCCGCCGATCGACTGCGCGATCAAGCCATGCGCGCCCGCGCCCTGGGTGCTGATCACGCTGCCGGCATTCAGGTTGACAGTTACCGTGTTGCCGTCGCCGGCGGCGCCGTTGCGGCCGCCCAGGTTCACCGACGTCAGATTGTTGGAAGCGCCCGCGCCAGCCAGGCCGCCGCCGCCGCCGATCGACTGCGCCAATATTCCATAGGCCCGGTCGCCTTGCGTGGTGGCTTTGGTGCCGAAGGTGGTGTCCACGACGCCGCCCGTGCCGGCCAGGCCGCCATTGCCGCCCACCGACAACTGCATGGCATGGCTGTTTTGTTCCAGGTATTTCGAGCTGCTGTTGCCCGCGCCGCCGGTGCCCCCGCCGCCGCCGATCGATTGCATCGCCAGGGCGACCGATTCGTCGCCCTGCGTCGCCACGGTCAGCCAGCCGCCGTTCTTGCCGTCTTGCACCTGGATCGCGCCGCCGTTGCCGCCCGCGCCGCCTTCGCCGCCGGCCGACCCGCCGACCGTAATCGTGCCGTTTGCCTGGTCCGAACCGTCGGCCCCCTGGCCGCCGCCGCCGCCGATGGATTGCATCAACACCCCGTACGCGCTGTAGCCGGCCGTGGCGATCTTGTTATTGTGCGAACCGTCGAAATAGAAATTGACGGTGCCGCCGTTGCCGGCAGCGCCGCCAGTGCCGCCCACGCCAATGGTGGCGTTGGCGTTGACCTTGCTGCCCGAAGCGGTCGACGAACCGCCGGCGCCGCCGCCGCCGCCGACCGACTGGGCGACCATGCCGTCGGCCCAGTCGCCGCGGGTGGCGATCTGCCCGGCGAAGGTCAGGTCGACCTCGCCGCCGTTGCCGCCCGTTCCTCCGGTGCCGCCCACATCGACACCCAGGGTATACGTCGTGCCCGCCGTTTCATCGAGCCGCGCCGAGTTGTCGCTGTGGATACCGATGCGGTTCAGGATGGGATTCGACGACGCGTCCGCGCCGAGCGACCCGCCCAGCCCGCCGCCGCCGCCGATCGACTGCAGCAGCACGCCATCGGCGTCTCCTCCTTCGGTGCCGATGGCGCCCAGCAGGGTCGCGCTGACCTTGCCGCCAACGTTGCCCGAGCCGCCCGTGGCGCCCAGCCCGACCTGCAGCCGGCCGCTGGGCAAGGGGGCGCCATCTTCGCTACTGGGCAGGCCGCCGGCCACACTGATAGTGCCGCCCTGGGATGCGCCTCCGCCGCCGCCGATCGACTGCGCGACAATGCCCCGCGAGCCCGAGCCCAGCGTGCGGATGGTGAAGTTGGGATTCAAGACGATGTTCACATCCCCGCCCACGCCGCCCGTGCCGCCCGTGCCGCCTAGCGCCACGTTCACCTTCAGCGTGGCGGGCCCGCCATGGGCGTACGAGTTGCTGCTGCCCACGCCGCCGTTGCCGCCGCCGCCGCCGATCGATTGCGCCAGCACGCCGTCGGCGTAATTGCCATAGGTGATGATGCTGGATGTCGGGGGCCCGCTGGTGGGGGGCGGCAACAGCAGCGACTGCGGCGCGGGCGCATAGGCGGTGCGGCTGTCGCCCAGGCTGACATTCACCGTGCCGCCGTCGCCGCCCGCCGAGCCCTGCCCGCCCAACGACATGCCGGCATTCAGCGAAAGCGTATCCGCGTCTCCCAGCAGCGCCGACAGGGTCGACGCATCGCCGCCGTTGCCGCCGCCGCCGCCGATGCTCTGGGCCACCACGCCGTGCGAACCGTCGCCCAGCGTGGCGACGGTGCTGCCCTGGACCAGCTCTACCTTCGTCGCACAGGTGGTGTCTTCTGCCGGGCAGGCGTCTCCGCCACTGCCGCCATTGCCGCCGACAGCCGCCGCGAATGTGAAGGCCACCGAAACCCCGTCACCCGTGGGCACCGCCGCGACCAGCTCGTTGGCCACCGAACTGCCGCCGCTGCCGCCGCCGCCGCCAATGCTCTGGGCCAGGATGCCGAACGCGTCGTTGGGCGCATAGGTTTCCGCATCGATGTCCGGGTTGGCGAAGTCCATGCCGGTGCCGACGAAGGAATTCGTCAGCTTGACGGTCGATGCGCCGCCATCCCCGCCGGCGCCGCCGCCGCCGCCCACCACCACTGCCGCGGTGAAACCCAGGTCCTCGGTCGTATAGTTGGCCGAGCCGCCCGTGCCGCCGCCCCCGCCGATCGACTGCGACAAGATACCGATGGAATGCGCGCCGCCCGTCGTGGCGACCAGGCTCTCCAGGCTGACGACAGAACTGTTGCCAACGCCGCCGCCGCCGGCCTGGCCGCCCAGCTGCAAAGCCATGAGCGATTCCACGGCATCCGTCTTGGTGCTGCCGCCGTTGCCGCCGCCGCCGCCCACGCTTTGCGCGATGATGCCGGGCGCATAGTTGCCATGGGTGGCCACGGTCGTCAGGAAACCGTACGGCGGAATATCGCAGGCGCTGTCGTTGGCGATACACACCGAGCCGCCATTGCCGCCGCTGCTGCCGCTGCCGCCAATGGCAAGGGAGGCGCCCGCCGACAGCGACAGGGTGTCGCCGCCATTGCCGCCGCCGCCGCCCACCGACTGGGCCAGTACGCCGGCGCTGTAATTGCCGAATGTCTGGATGTTGCCCAACCCCTGCGCAATGGATACGGTGCCGCCGTCGCCGGCGCTGGCGCCCGAGCCCCCCACAGTGACTACGCCATTGGCGTCCCCGCCGCTGCCGCCGCCGCCGCCGATCGACTGGGCCAGCAGCCCCACCGCGGCATCTCCCGTGGTAGTGACTGTTGCGCTATTGGTAACCCACACGCTGCCACCCTTCGAGGGCGTTTCCCCTGCCGCGTCTCCTCCCACGCTGAGCACGCCATTGGCGCTGCCCGCCGCGCCGCCCCCGCCTCCAATGGATTGGGCGACGATACCGTGCGCGCTATAGCCGCCGGTGGTGATCGTTCCGTCGTTCGAGATCGTGACCTGGTTGGCGGTGCCGCCGCCGGCGCCGTCGCCGCCCAGCGCTACCGCCGCCGAGGTATCCACGCCGCCGGTGCCGCCGCTGCCGGCGATGGATTGGGCCAGCATGCCATAGGCATGGTCGCCGCTGGTAGAGATGGCGGCCTGGTTCCCGATGATGGCCGTGCCGGCATCGCCGCCGTTGCCCCCGTTGCCGCCCTGGCCTCCCAGTACGGCAACGAAATCGCCGCCCGTGCCGCCGCCGCCGCCGATGGAATGCGCCAAGATGCCCGTCGCGAAATCGCCCGTCGTGGTAATCGAGGTATGGGCATTCGTCCCGACAAAGGCATCGCCTGCGTTTCCGCCGAACCCGCCGCCGCCGCCCTGGCCGGCCAGCGCCGCGCCGTCGCCCCCATCGCCACCCTGGCCCCCCACGCTCTGCGCCACCACACCCAGGATGTTGTCGCCGTGGGTCGTCACGCTGGCCCCGGAATACATGATCACGGAAGTCGGCCCGCCCACGCCGCCATTGCCGCCCGAATGGTCTTTGGAAGGTCCGGTGCCTCCCTTGCCCCCAAGCGCCCGGGCGGCGATGCCCGCGCCTTCGACCGTGACAGCAGCGTTGGAATTCGCCACATCGAGCAGGACGGTGCCATAAGCATCCACGGTAACCTGCTGGACCCATGAGCTTGAATTGCCGCCGCCGTCGCCGCCGTTGTCGCTATTGTCCGACGATGCCGTTCCGTCACCGCCCAGGCTCATGGCGTCAATACCGAAGATCTTGGCATCGGCGTAGCCCTGCCAATAACTCGCGGTTTGGCCGGAATGAGACACCAGCACGGTACCGCCGGTACCCGCGTTGCCGTTGTTGTCGCCCCCCTGCCCGCCTGTCGAGTGCGCCAGAATCGCCGCGCCCGCCGTATTGGTCTGCAGGCGCGCGGCGCTGCTGCCCAGGTTGATGACGCCGGAATCGTTCACCGTTACCGTGCTGGCGTTGCCGCCATTGCCACCCAACTGCTCGCCATAGTTCAAGGTCGGGTCATTCTGGTCCCCGCCGGTTCCGCCCGCCGCCAGCGCATAAATGCCGAACAGGCCTTCATCCGAGGTGGACGCCGAGCTGTTCATGGTGAGCGTGCCGGAGTTGGTGACGCTAACGGCTTGCCCGAGCCCGCCGGTGCCGCCGTTAGAATCGTTGTTGTGATTGTCGGTGGCGCCGGATCCTCCCAGCGACCGCGCCTGGATCAGGCTGTTGAACGTGTTGGAGGTCGTGCCGCTGTACGTGATGTTGCCGTAGTTGGTCACGGTCACATAGCCAGACTGCCCCCCCGAGCCCTCGTCATACCCCTGGCCGCCCCGGGAATAAGCCGTGACCACGCCGGGAGTTCCCGAAAAACCGTCAACCGCGGTGCCTCCGCTGTAGATGGTCGAATCGGCACTGAAATTTCCATACACCGTCATGGGCACGTTCGGCCCGGTCTCGCCCGTTTTGTCGTCGTCATCCGCGTCGTAGCCCCAGCATTCGGTATAGGCATAGCTATAGGTGCCGGCTGGCACTTCGTTATTGTCGGTGGTCGACCAGCAATTGGCGGCCTGCGCCCCTCCGGCCGCCGCCCAGCCGCCAGCCCCCAGCGCCGAAACAATCGCCACGCGCAGCGCGGTCTGGCGCATCAGGGGAACATTGACAGAAAGGCCACGCCGGTCGGACTGAGCTCGTTTCATGATCGGATATCCATAGATGCCGTATCAAGACGCACGGAATGCATGCCTTGGTGATGGCGGGAAGACAGCGCCTGGCCATCAAATTCTGCGTTTCGGCCATTTGGCGAACAACATTTTTTCGACGAAATGCCCGGAATGCTCGACGAAAAATGTGCACGGCCTGCGGCTTTTTCCCGATGCGGCGGCTGGCCGCCCGGGATTTTCTGCTTGACATTGGCGCGCCGCATAAATATCGTACGATATATCTTAAGATAACAAAGGACGTGCCATGCCTGCCTTTTCTTCCAGTTTTCTCGGCGCCCGCCATGACGGCATGGGCGGCGACGGCAGCGGCATGATGATGCGCGGCCGCAAGTTCGGCGCCGACGAGCTGCAGCTGATGCTGCTGGTGCTGCTGGAAGAGCGGCCCCGCCACGGCTACGAACTGATCAAGGAACTGGAAGCCCGCTCGAACGGCTTCTACACCCCCAGCCCCGGCGTCATCTACCCGGCCCTTACCTATCTGGAAGAACTCGACTACACCACCGTCGAAACCCATGGCAACCGCAAGCGCTACCACCTGGCCGCGCCCGGCCTGGCCCGCCTGGACGCCAACCGCGAACGGGCCGCGCTGCTGTTCGCCGGCCTGCAGCACGCCGCCCGCAAAATGGCCTGGATGAAGCAGGCCTGGCAAGGCGAAGCCGGCGTGCAGGAAGCCGAGCAGGCCAGCGGCTGGCTGCGCGAATTCGTCGAGGCGCGCCGCGCCCTGAAAGAAGCACTGCTGCGCCGCACCGATGCCGATGCCGCCGAGCAGCGCCGCCTGGCCGCCATCCTGCGGCGCGCCGCGGCCGAGATCCTGGGCAACGGGTCCTGTGATCCGGCCTAGGGCCGACTGTGCAAAGGATACTCATGACCACCTCTCTTTCCCCCAACCGCCTTGCCGTGCAGAAGGTGCGCCACGAACTCAAGGCGCGCCTGCTGCGGGTGCGCCGCGTACAGCGCATCGGCCCCTGCCTGGTGCGCGTCACCCTGGCGGGCGACGAACTGGCCGGCTTCGTGTCGGCCTCGTTCGACGACCACGTCAAGCTGTTCCTGCCGGCGGGCGACGGCCTGCCTGCCCTGCCCGCCATCGGGCCGCAAGGGCCGGTCTACGCGGGCGATGCGCCGCGCCCCGTGTCACGCGACTACACACCGCGCCGCTACAACGCCGCCGCCGGCGAGCTGGATATCGATTTCGTGCTGCACGGGCATGGCCCCGCGGCCAGCTGGGCGGCCCGGGCCGCGCCCGGGCAATACCTGGGCGTGGCCGGCCCGCGCGGCTCGTTCATCATTCCGCCCGATTTCGACTGGCACCTGCTGATCGGCGACGAAACCGCCCTGCCCGCCATCGCCCGCCGCCTGGAAGAACTGCCGCGCGGCAAGCGCGTGCTGGCCGTCATTGAAACCCGCCACCCCAACGCCCGCATCGCCCTGCCCACGCGGGCCGACCTCAGCCTGCAATGGGTGCACGACGCCGCCGAATCCGGCGACGGCCCGCCCGTGCTGGAACGCGTGGTGCGCCGCCTGCAGCTGCCCGAAGGCGAAGGCTATGTGTGGGCCGCCGGCGAATCCGCCGCCATCCGCGGCATTCGCCAATACCTGGTGCAAGAACGCGGCATCGACAAATCACGCATCCGCGCCGCCAGCTACTGGCGCCGCGGCGATACGGGCGCACACGAAGTGTTCGGCGACTGAGGCGCAGCGCCGTCAGTCCGGGTCCAGCAGGCGCGGACCCGGGCCTTCCTGCGCCCAGGCGTCAGACGGATTGCGCAGCGGGCAATCCTCCAGCGACAGGCAGCCGCAGCCTATACACGAACTGAGCTGGTCGCGCAGGCGCACCAGCCGGTCGATGCGGTCGTCCAGCTCGGCGCGCCACTGGGCCGACAGCGCGCGCCAGTCGGCCGCGCTTAACGGCCTGTTTTCGGGCAAATGCGCCAGCCGCTCGCGGATGTCGGCCAACGGAATGCCAGTGCGCTGCGCTACCTTGATGACGGCGATCAGGCGCAGCACCGCACGCGGATAGCGCCGCTGATTGGCGGCATTGCGGCGGCTGCGGATCAACCCCTGTGCTTCGTAGAAATGCAGGGCCGAAACCGCCACGCCGCTGCGGCGGGCGACTTCGCCCACCGTCAGCTCGCGCGCCCATTCTTCCCGCGTCATTGGCGGTGGCTCGGCCGGCGGGACTTGCTTGCGCATCAAAGGCTCCTTGGCCCCACAGCGGGGCGGTATATCACGAAACTACTTTACCTCAAGTTATATTGAGGTTTTAGAGTGCGGGCAACCTCAACACGGAAACCCCGCATGTTTTCCAACCAAGACTTCGCGCCGGGCGCTGCCCCGGCCCCCGCCGCCCAGGCCAGCCCACGCCGCCAGGCCCGCGCGCTGATGCTGGCCGCCATTATCATCGCCGCCCTGTTCGCCGCGCTGGCCGCATGGCGCACCCTGCGCCATGCCACGCCGGCCCAGGCCGCGCCGCCGCCGGTGGCAGTGGCCGCCACCCGCCTCCAGCCGGTCGACGCGCCCGCGTCGCTGCGTGCGGTCGGCACGCTGCGGGCCATGCGCGAAGTCCGGCTGGCGCCCGAAGTCGCGGGCCGGGTCGTGGACATACGCTTCGAAGCCGGCTCGCCAGTGCAGGCCGGCGACGTGCTGGTGCAGTTGTACGACGCCCCCGAACAGGCCGACCTGCTCGCCGCGCAGGCGCGCGCCGAACTGGCCCGGGCGCAATATGCCCGCGCACGAGCACTGTCGGCCACCGGCGCCGAATCGCGAGAAGTGCTGGAACAGCGCCGCGCCGAGCGTGACCAGGCCTCGGCGGCCGTGCGGCAGCTGGAAGCCCGCATCGCCCAGAAGCAGGTCCGGGCGCCGTTCGACGGCACGCTGGGCATCCGCCAGGTCAATCTGGGGCAGTACCTGGCCCCGGGCGAAACCATCGCCAACCTGGCCGACCTGGGACGGCTGTACGCGGACTTCAGCCTGCCGCAGCAAGACCTGCCGCGGCTGCAGCCGGGCGGCGCGGTGCAGCTCACCACCGACGCCCATCCGGGACGGGTCTTCCAGGCGCGCGTGCATGCCATCGAACCCCGCATCGACACCGGTACCCGCAACATCCGCATCCAGGCGGTACTGGACAACCCCGACCGCGCGTTGCGGCCCGGCATGCACGTGGACGTGGCGCTGCAGTTGCCGCCCCAGCGCGGCGCGCTGGTAGTGCCGGCCACGGCCCTGCTGGTCTCGCCGTCGGGCGACAGCGTGCTGGTCGTAAGGGGGCCCGACGCGGCTCGCACGGGCCACGCCGAAGCCGTTGCTGTGACGGTGGACCGCCGCATCGGCGACCGCGTGGTCATCGGGCGCGGCCTGCGGGCCGGCGACGTGGTCATCACCGAGGGACAGTTGCGCGTGCAGCCAGGCGCGGCCGTACAAGTGGCCACGGCCCCGGAGGGCCGCTGACATGCCATTTACCGATCGCTTCATCCGCCGCCCGGTGCTGTCCATCGTGGTCAGCCTGCTGATCTTGCTGGTCGGCGGCAGCGCGCTGTTCGCCCTGCCCGTGCGCGAGTATCCCGGCATGGAAAGCGCCACCATCGTGGTCGAGACGCAGTATCCGGGTGCGACGCAGGCCGTGATGCAGGGATTCATCACCACGCCCATCGCCCAGTCGATCGCTACCGCCAACGGCATCGAGTATCTGACCTCGACCTCGACGCAGGGCAAGAGCCAGATCAAGGCGAAGCTCGTGCTCAACGCCAATGCCGACCGCGCCATGAGCGAGATCCTGGCCAAAGTGCAGCAAGTCAAATACCGCCTGCCGGCCGACGCCTACGACCCCGTCATCAGCAAAATCACCGACGGTGCCTCGGCAGTGCAATACGTATCGTTCGTCAGCGACACACTACCCCAGCCGCGCCTGACCGATTTCGTCGCGCGCGTGGCCCAGCCGCTGATCACCTCGGTGCCCGGGGTGGCGTCGGTCGACACGTACGGCGGCCAGACGCTGGCCATGCGGGTGTGGGCAGATGCCGACAAGATGGCCGCGCGCGGCCTGACGGCCGGCGACGTGGCGGCGGCGCTGCGCGCCAATAACGTGCAGGCCGCGCCGGGCCAGCTCAAAGGCGCGGACACCGCGATCAATATCACCGCCAACACCGACCTGGCCAGCCTTGACGGCTTCCGGGCCATGGTGATCAAGCGCGGCGAAGACGGCGGGCTGGTGCGCCTGGGCGATATTGCCACCATCGAGATCGGCGGCCAGAACTACGACAGCGGCGCCACCAGCAGCGGCGGGCGCGCCGTGATGCTGGGCGTATCGCCGACGCCCGACGGCAACCCGCTGGAAATCGTCAAGGCGGTCAAGGCCCTGCTGCCCGAGATCCAGCGCGTGGCGCCGCCCGGCGTGCACGTCACCAGCCAGTTCGATGTGGCGCATTTCGTAAACGCCTCGATCGACGAAGTCACCCGCACCCTGGCCGAAGCGGTGCTGATCGTGGTGGCGGTCATTTTCCTGTTCCTGGGGTCGCTGCGCGCAGTCATCATCCCGGTGGTCACGATTCCATTGTCTTTGATCGGCACGGCCGCGCTGATGCTGGCGTTCGGGTTCTCGCTCAATCTGCTGACGCTGCTGGCCATGGTGCTGGCGATCGGCCTGGTGGTGGACGACGCCATCGTGGTGGTCGAGAACATTCACCGCCATATCGAAGAAGGCCTGACACCGGTACGCGCCGCGCTGGTCGGCGCGCGCGAGATCGTCGGCCCGGTCATCGCCATGACCATCACGCTGGCCGCGGTCTATGCGCCCATCGGCCTGATGGGCGGCCTGACCGGCGCGCTGTTCCGCGAATTCGCCTTCACGCTGGCCGGCTCGGTGATCGTATCGGGCGTGGTGGCGCTGACGCTGTCGCCCATGATGAGTTCCTGGCTGCTGAACAGCCGCCTGAACGAGGGCCGCCTGTCGCGGGCCATCGAACGCCGCATGAGCGACCTGGCGCAACGCTACGACGGCCTGCTGGCGCGCGCGCTGGCGCTGCGGCCGGCCGTGCTGATGGCGGGCGGCGCGGTACTGGCGGCCATTGTGGTGCTGTTCCTGGGCACCGGGCGCGAGCTGGCGCCGCCGGAAGACCAGGGCTACGTGTTCGTGCAGACCAAGGGCCCGCAATACGCCAACATCGATTACACCAACCGCTATGCGCAACAGATCGACGACATCTTTCACACGCTGCCTGAATACGTCAGCAGCTGGTTCACCAACGGCACCGACGGCGCCAACAACGGCTTCGGCGGCACCATCCTGAAAGAATGGGACCAGCGCGAGCGCAGCGCAACCGATATCCAGGCCGAACTCAACGCGCGCGGCGCGGGCATCACGGGCGTCTATGCCGCGGCGTTCCAGCCGCCTGCCCTGCCGGCCGGCAGCGGCGGCCTGCCGGTGCAAATGGTGCTGCGCGCGCCCGAAGACTTCCCCGCGATCTACGCGGCCGCGGAACAGGTTAAGGCGGCCGCCTGGCGCAGCGGCCTGTTCGCCTACGTCGACAGCGACCTGGCGTTCGACAGCCCGCAGGCCAGCATTGTCATCGACCGCGACAAAGCCGGCCAGCTGGGCGTGACCATGCAGTCCATTGCCGATACGCTGGCGGTGCTGGTGGGCGAAAACACCATCAACCGCTTCAACTGGCACGAACGCTCGTACGACGTGATCGCGCAGGTGCCGCAACAGCAGCGGCTGGCGCCCGGCAATCTGGGCAGGTTTCAGGTGCGCGCGGCATCGGGCGAACTGGCGCCGCTGGACACAGTGGTGCGTTTCGACATGCGGCCGGCGGCCAACCGGCTGCCCCAGTTCAACCAGATGAACTCGGCCACGCTGTCGGCCGTGCTGGCGCCGGGCGTGACCATGGGGCAGGCGGTCGACTTCCTGCGCAGCCAGCCCCTGCCCGCCGGCTTCACCATCGACTGGCTGTCCGACAGCAGGCAATACGTGACCGAAGGCGACCGGCTGACAGTGTCGTTCCTGTTCGCACTGGTGGTGATTTTCCTGGTGCTCGCGGCGCAGTTCGAGTCCTTCCGCGATCCGCTCGTCATCCTGGTAACGGTGCCGCTGGCCATCTGTGGCGCGCTGGTGCCGCTGTACCTGGGCTATGCCACCTTGAACATCTATACGCAGATCGGATTGGTGACGCTGATCGGACTGATCTCCAAGCACGGCATTCTGATGGTGGCGTTCGCCAACGACATTCAACTGCGCGACGGCCTGGACCGCGCCCAGGCTATCCGCAAGGCTGCCGTGGTGCGGATGCGGCCAGTGCTGATGACCACCGCCGCCATGGTGGCCGGCCTGGTGCCGCTGCTGTTCGCCAGCGGCGCCGGGGCGGGCAGCCGCCATGCCATCGGCATCGTCGTGGTCATGGGAATGCTGGTGGGCACGTTTTTCACCTTGTTCGTACTGCCGGCGCTGTACACCCTGCTGGCGCGCGACCACCGCGCCGCCCGCGCCAGCGCGCGCGCCCGCGAACTGGACGACGTGGAGGTCCAGCATGGATAAGCGGCTCTTGCCGGTTCGCGCGCGCTGGATGGCCGCGCCGCTGCTCGCGGTAATACTGGCCGGATGCGCCAGGGGCCCCGACTACCGCGCGCCGGACACGCCGCCGGCGGCGGCCGGCCCGTTCGTGTCCCAGTCGGCCTATACCCGGACGGCGCCCCCGCCGGACGACTGGTGGCGCCTATACGATGATGCCGCGCTGAACGCGCTGGTGGCCCGCGCCTTCGATGCCAATGCCGATCTGCTCCAGGCGCAGGCCAACCTGGCGCGGGCTCGCGCCATTTACGACGAAGCGCGCAGCAGCCTGTGGCCCGCCACCCTGGCGCACGGCGGCGCGCAGTACGGGCGCGACCAGGCGGCATGGGCGGGCGGCGGGCAGGCGCCCGCGCAATGGTCGTACAGTGGCGGGCTGCAAATCGCCTACGAGGTCGACCTGTATGGCCGCGTGCGGCGCGATATCGAGGCTGCCCGATACGATGCCGAGAGCATGGCGGCCGCGCGCGACGCAGTGCGCGTGGCGGTGGCGGCCGAAACCACGCGCGCCTACACCGATGCCTGCACCCTGGGCGACGCGATCGACATCGCCCGCGCGTCGGCCGGCCTGGCGGCCGACAACCTGCGGCTGGTAAGCAGCCGCCTGCAGGCCGGCGCCGCCACGCAGCTGGACGTCGAACGCGCCGGCGCCGCCGCGGCCCGCGCACAGGCCGCTGTGGCGCCCCTGCAGGGCCAGCGCCAGGCAGCCTTGTTCGAACTGGCGGCGCTGATCGGCAAGACGCCGGCCGAAGTGCCCGCCACCGCCCGCCAATGCAGGCATGCGCCGTCGCTGGCCACCGCGCTGCCGGTGGGTGACGGCGCCAGCCTGCTGCGCCGCCGCCCGGACCTGCGCCAGGCCGAACGCGGCCTGGCGGCCGACACCGCCCGCATCGGCGTGGCCACCGCCGACCTGTATCCGCGCATCACACTGGGCGCCTCTGCCGATTACTTCCGCAACGGCCAGCTGCGTGGCAACCGCAGCTGGTCTTTCGCGCTGGGGCCGCTGATTTCCTGGGAGTTTCCCCACATGGCGGCGGCGCGCAGCCGCCTGCGCCAGGCGCGCGCGCAGGCCGATGCTTCGCTGGCGGCGTTCGACGCCGCCGTGCTGCGGGCCCTGAAGGAAACGGAACAGGCGCTGGCCGCCTACAACGCCGCGCTGACCCAGCGGGCTGCCCTGTTACAGGCGCGCGAGCGCGCCGGCAAGGCGTTCGATCTGGCTCGGCAGCGTTACCGGGCCGGCGCCATTGCTTATCTGGACGTGCTGGTGGCGCAGGACGAGTTCATCGGCGCGCGCGCGCAGTTGGCGGCGGCCGACCTGCGCGCGGGCGCCGAGCGCGTGGCAGTGTTCCGGGCGCTGGGCGGCGGCTGGCAGACCGGCGCCGACGCGGCCGGACTCAATCCGACCCGCGCAAGAACCGCTCGAACAGATCCGCCGATCCCATCTGCCCGCCCTTGAGCATGACCTGCATGCCGTCCAGGGCCGGCACGTCACTGTGCAGGCGGCACAAGGCCACGCCCGGCTCGATGCGGGCCAGGTGCGACAGGCCCCAGGCGTCCAGCGCCTGCATGGCCAGGCTGGAACTGTCGCCGCCCGCCACGCCCAGGCGGGCCACGCGCACCTGGCGCAGCACCGCATCCAGCAGGCGGCCGCCGGCCCGGGCCAGGGCCTGGCTTTGCACACCGGCGGTACGCTGGCCCCGCGCATTGTCGATCCAGGCCAGCACATGGCGGCCGCCGCGCAGCGCCTGCGCCAGTTCAGCCGCGCAGGCATCGCGATAAGCGCCGTCATCCGCCGCCAGGCGCAACGGGTCCAAGCGGATTTTCTGATAAGAGCGCGCGGCCTCGACCTGCCGCGCCGTCACGGGCGACAGGCTGCCGGCCAGCAGCAACACTGGGCCGGGCGCGGGCGCCCAGGCGTCGGGCGGGGCCGCGGCGGCATCGCCCCATTGCGCGCCCAGCGCTTCGATGACACTGCTGGCTCCCACCGCCAGCAGCGGCTCGTCCGCCGCCGACCGGGCCAGCACGGCGCCGATGACATCCAGGTGCGCCGCTTCGGCCACGTCGAACAGCACCGCGTCCGCCCCCTGCCCGCGCAAGGCATGCACGCGCGCCTGCACGGCATCGGATCCGGCCGCGCAGCTGCGGTAGTCGACCGACTCGACCCGCCCCGCGCCCAGCTGAGCGAAGTGCAGGCGCAAGTCGGCCTCGTGCATGGGCGTGACCGGATGGCGGCTCATGGTGGGGTGGCGGTCGATACGGTGCACCTCGCCATCGGCCGCGGCGTACAACTGCGCGAATACGCAATAGCGCCCCAGACTGGGCTGCCCGCCGATGATCACGGGCCGGGGCTGGCGCAACGCGCCGCCCAGCACTTGCATCGCCACCGCGATATTGCCCACTTGCGGTGCGCTATCGAAGGTGGAACACACTTTATAGTGCACCACGCGCGGCTGCAGGCCGGCAAAGAACTGCGCCACTGGCTGCAGGGCCGCGCGCATGGCGTCCGGGGCCATGGCGCGCGTGGCGCCGGCAATACCCAGGCAGTCCAGCGGGCCGGCGCGCTTGCGCTGCGCCGCGGTGGGCACGCCGAAAAACAGCAGGCTGCGCAAGCCGGCGCGCGTGGCCGTGGCCAGCGCATCGGTGGCGCCGGTGAAATCGTCGCCGTAATACGCCAGGCGCGGCGCAGGCAGGCTCATCGCGCGCCGAAGAAAGCCAGGGCGCGCGCCAGCTCGGGCGCCTGGCGCGCGTGCTCGGCCAGGCTGCTGCCGGCCCGCACCGCGTCCCAGGCCTGGCGGATGCTGGCCACGCCGGCGGCCGCGCCGTCCGGATGCGCCAGAATGCCGCCGCCCGCCATAAACAGCAGATCGTCGCGGCCGATGGCGGCCCAGGTGGCCGGCACCGTGCCGGCCCATTGCCCGGACGAGAACGCCGGCATCACCGTATCGTCGCGGTCCAGCCCCTGCGCCAGCGGCGTATAGCAATCGCGCGCGCCGCTGATCACCTCTTCGTCGGGCTGCGAGAACTTGCCCTGCAGGCCGTGCACATGCATGTGGTCCACGCCGGCCAGCCGCCACAGCGTCTGGTAGGCCTGGAAGCCGATGCCCAGCAGTGGATGGCGCGACAGCGCGCCGAACCCGTTGCGGTGGCCGTGCAGCACCAGCGGCGTATGCCGGCGCAGGGTCTGTATGCCCGAATAGCCGCAGGCATTCAGGCTGGCCATGACGCAGCTGCCGCCCTCGCGCTCGACGAGGTCGGCGTGGCGCCGCATGGCGTCGGTCTCGTCGGTAATATTGAACGCCACCATCACCTGCTTGCCGGTGCGCTGGGCGTGCTCGCGCACCACCCGCATCACGGCCGGCACGCGCTGCGCCAGCGGCGCGTGCCCGGGGTCGGCGCAGACTTCGTCATCCTTGATGAAATCGACCCCGGCGGCGCACAGCCGGCCCACCAGCTCGGCCGTTTCTTCGGCCGAAAAACCCACGTTGGGCTTGATGATAGTGCCCACCAGCGCACCGACGGGTACGCCGGCCGCGCGGCGCGTGCCGGCAATGCCCGCGCGCGGGAAATCGAAGCGCGCCCGGTAGCCGGCCGGCACCCGCAGCGTTTCCAGGCGCAGCCCGGTGACTTCGCCCAGGTCGTACAGATTGCCCGCCACGGTGCTGGCCAGGGTCGGCAGGTTGGCGCCGATGTTGGCCGGCGGAAAAGCAATGTCGATGCGGGCGCGGCGCCACGGCCCCGCCTGGCGCCGCCGTTCCAGCAGCGCATTGGGCAGGCTGGGCTGCGCGGCCTCGTCCAGCAGCTGCACCGATTCCACCGTGGCGCGCGCGCGGGCGCGCAGCGCATCGGTCTCGCCCGCCACGCGGGTAAAGGTGCCGCACGACTGCTCGCCGGCCATCACCTCGGCCACCGCGGCCGGGTCCAGCGGCGTCTCGATGACGTAGCTGGCCAGGATGCATTCGCCGCTCATTCCTGCTCCAGGTCCGGAAACGGCCGCACCGGCTCGCTGCCGTCCCAGCCGTCGGAGGCCTCGCGGATCTGCTGGAACATGCGGCCTTTCGGGCCGGACACTTCAGACAGTTCGATCACCGTGCCCGGATGGTATTCGGTGTCGAAATAAATAAAGCGGCCGCGCTCGCCCACCTCGCCGCTCATCTTGGGCTTGAAGCCCTGCGCCAGCAGGCGCTGCAGGTCGCCGTCGTAGTCTTCGGTCCAGTAAGCCACGTGCTGCAGGCCGGTGCGGCCCGCCTGCTGGAAGTCGCGGTACATCGAGGGCACGTCATTGCGGGTCTGGATCAACTCGACCTGCACGTAGCCCGAATTGGCCAGCGCCACCGAATTGTGCGGCTCGTAGGGCTGGCCGTCGTAGCGGTAGTTCACGATGGGCACGCGCGGGTTGTAGAACCAGGGCCCCACGCCCAGGGTCTTGCTCCAGTAGGCCATGGCGGCCTCGATGTCGGGCACCACATAGCCCAACTGGCGGATCTGGCCGAGGAATCGGCTCATGAAAATGCTCCCGTGCGAAAAAATGGGTGATCAGTTGTCGAGAAAACCGATGGAAATCCAGGGGATGGCCGCCACCAGGACCAGGCCCACCAGCAGCGCCGCCATGTAGCCCCAGATCGGGCCGATGCCCTCGTCCGGATCTACCTTGCCCACCGCGCAGGCGCCGTAATAGCCCACGCCGAACGGCGGGGCGAACAGGCCCACGCCCATGGCCAGGATGACCACCATGGCGTACTGCACTTCGTGCACGCCCACGGCGCGCGCAATCGGGAACATCAGCGGCCCGAACAGCACGATGGCCGGAATGCCTTCCAGCACGCTGCCCAGCACAATGAACGCCACCAGCGACACCGCCATGAAGGTGAATTTGCCGCCCGGCAGGTTGGCCATGAACTCGGCCAGGTCGTGCGCAAAGCCCGACTGGGTCAGCGCCCAGGCCATGGCAGTGGCGCAGCCGATGATGAACAGGATGGCGCCCGACAGCGTGGCCGTCTCGACCAGAATGCCGGGCAGGCGCGCAAAATCGAACTTGCGGTACAGCAGCAGCCCGGCCAGCACCGAATAGGCGATGCCGATAGTCGACACCTCGGTGGCGGTAGCCACGCCCTCGACCACAGCGGCCCGGATCACGAACGGCAGGGCCAGCGCCGGCAGGGCCACCACGAAGGTCTTGCCGATCAGGGCGCGCGAAGCGCGCGGCACGCCGCTCAGGTCTTCGTGGCGATAGCGCCACCAGACAATGCCGCACAGCGCCAGGCCCAGCACCGCGCCGGGCAGCATACCGCCGGTGAACAGCGCCGAGATCGACACGCCCGTCACCGAGCCGATGGTAATCAGCACAATAGACGGCGGAATGGTCTCGGTCTGCGCGCCGGTGGTCGACAGCAGCGCGATCAGGTCGCCCGGCTTGGCGCCGCGCTTTTTCATTTCGGGCAGCAGCACCGGCGCGATGGCGGCCATGTCGGCCGTCTTCGAACCCGAAATGCCCGACACCAGGTACATGCCGCCGATCAGCACGTAATTCAGCCCGCCGCGCACGTGGCCCAGCAGGCTGGACAGGAACTGCACCATGGCGCGCGCCATGCCGGTCATCTCGATCAGCATGCCCAACAGCACGAACAGCGGCACCGCCAGCAAGATCAGGTGCGACATGCCTTCGTCCAGCCGCCCCACCATCACCAGCATGGGCGTGCGCGTGGTCAGGGCCAGGAAACCGAAGGTCGCCAGCGCGAACGAAAACGCAATCGGCACACCCGCGAACACGCAAGCGCCGACCACCCCGGCAAAGAAAATCAGCAGGTTCAGCTTGCCCAGCGTCATCAGCCATGGGCCGGCCAACCAGAACAGCAGGGCAATGGCCACCGCCGTCAGCACCGCGGGCACCACCTGCTGCCCGTGCTCGGAACGCAGCAGGCGCACCACGCACACCAGCAGCATCAGCAGCGTGCCGGCGGGCAGCGCCGCGGCGCGCCAGGCGTTGCTGATTTCCAGCGCGGGGGTGACGATAATCATCTCTTCATACGCGTATTCCCAGGCCGGATGCATCAACAGCACCAGGAACACCAGCGCCGCCGCCAGCGCGAAAGTATCCAGGAACGCGCGGGCGCGCAGCGGGCACTTGCTCAGCACCGCCGTCATGCGCATGTGCGCGCCGCGCCGCAGGGCGATCACCGCCCCCAGCATCGACAGCCACAGAAACAGAATAGAAGCCAGCTCGTCTGACCAGACAATGGGCTCGTGCAGCACGTAGCGCGCCACCACGCCGGACAGCAGTACCACCACTTCCACCACCACCAGCAAGGCCGCCGGCCACTCGGTGACCACGCCCAGGGCGCGGTCGGCCCAAGCCAGCAGGCCGGTATCGCGGCGCGGCCGCGCCTGGGCAGCCGGCAGCGGGCCGGCTGCCCAGGCGGCCTTGCCTTCTTGCCCCGCCGACATCAGGACACCTTGCCGACGGATTCTTCCAGCAAAGCCCAGGCCTCGGCGCCGAATTTCTGCTTCCACTCGGCGTAGAAGCCCGCCTTGCGCAGCTGCTCGCGGAAGCTCTGCGCCTCGGCCGTGTTGAACTTCAGGCCCTTGGCGGTCAGATCGTCCTGCAGCGTGGTGTTGAGCTTGACCAGGTCGTCGCGCTGCTGCAGGCCGGCCTCGTTGAAAGCGCGGGCGTAGATGGTTTTCAGGTCGTCCGGCAGGCCGCGCCAGGCGCGGCCGTTGACCACCAGGTGATAGCCGTCCCAGCTGTGGTTGGTCAGCGAGCAGTATTGCTGCACTTCATACAGCTTGGCGGTCTGCACAATGGCCAGCGGGTTTTCCTGGGCATCCACCACCTTGGTCTGCAGGGCCGAATACACCTCGCTGAACTGCAGGCTGGTCGGTGCGGCCGACAACGATTTGAACAGCGAAATGCCCATCGGGCTGACCGGCACCCGGATCTTCATGCCGTCCAGGTCGGCGGCAGTGGCCACCGGCTTCGAGCTGCTGGTGATCTGGCGGAAGCCGTTGTTCCACATCTTGTCCAGGGTGTACAGCCCCACCTTGGCGAACGCGGCGCGGATGCTGTTGCCCAGCTTGCCGTCGACCGCGTTCCAGACTTCCTGGTCGTTCGAGAACGCGAAGCCCATGGCGGTAATGGCGCTGATCGGCGCCAGCGTCGCGATCACCATGGTGCCCGCGTTGAACATGTCGATGCCGCCGCTGCGCACCTGCGCCAGCATGTCGGTATCGCCGCCCAGCTGGTTGTTGGGAAACACCTGCACCTGCATGCGGCCGTTGCTTTCCTTGGCCACGCGGGCGGCCGCTTCCTGCGCCCGGATGTTCAGCGGGTGGCTGGTGGGCAGGTTGTTGCCGTACTTGAACACGTATTCGGGGGTAGCGCTGGCCGCCAGCCGCGGCACGCCGATCATGGTGGCGGCCAGGGGCAGGCCCGCCAGGGTGCGCAGCGCACTGCGGCGCGTGAAGGTCTTGTTATGCGTCATGGCACTGTCTCCTGTGCACAGCTCGCCGGCTCGGGCCGGCGATGTTGGAAATAACCGCGCCCGCGCGCCCATTCGGGCGCCGGTTGCGGGCTTGAATCAATTGCAGCGGGCGTGCATCCCCCCGTCCACGAACAGTTCCACGCCATTGATATAGCGGGCCTCGTCCGAAGCCAGGAATACCGCCGCATGGGCCACGTCCCACCCGTCGCCCATGCGGCCGGTGGGCGACAGCTTGTTGCGCGCCTGGACCATTTCCTGGGTGTTCTGGTAGAAACCGGAAATCTGCTGGTAGATGTGAGGCGTATCCATTACGCCCGGCAGAATGCAGTTGGCGCGGATGCCCTTGGCGGCATACTGCAGCGCCACGCTCTGGGTGAAGGAATTTACCGCACCTTTCGAGGCCGCATAGGCGCAATAGGCGTAGCCCGTCCAGCGCACGCCGCCCAGCGCGCCGATATTGATGATGGCCCCGCTGCCGCGCGCCTCCATGTGTGGCAGTACCGCCTTGCAGGTCAGGAACATGCTCTTGACGTTCACCGTCATGACGCGGTCCCAGACGTCTTCGCCGGTTTCCACCGGGCCGCCCTGCGAGGTAATGCCCACGTTGTTGTGCAGCACGTCGATCTGGCCGTACAGCGACAGCGCCTGGTCGACCACACGCTGGATATCGCCGAAATGAGTGACATCGGCCTGCACGCCTACGGCCTCATGGCCTTCGGCGCGGATCGCGTCCTGGGTGGCCTGCGCGGCCTCGGCCACGCGGTCCACTGCCACCACGCGGGCGCCCTGCCGGGCATACGCCGCCGCGGCGGCCTTGCCATTGCCCCAGCCCTCGCCCACCGAGCCGGCGCCGAATACCAGCGCCACGCGGCCGGCCAGTTTGCCTGTTGTCTCCATCATTTCCCTTGTTTGCGCCAGCGGCGCGACTGCGGATAGTTGCGTAGGATAGGGGCGCCCCTGCCCAATTCCCAAGCAGGTTTTTTGATGGTTTTTGAGGTCCACATCGGCAATGCGTGTAAGGTATAGGCCGCAAGTTTCCGCCAACCGGGAGAAACCCAATGCCCCAGGCATTGCCCACCGTGATTGATATTGCGCGACTGGCCGGCGTCTCGCCGGCCACGGTCGACCGCGCGCTGCACCGCCGGCCGGGCGTGCGGCAGGCCACCCTGCAGCGGGTGCTGAAAGCAGCCGCCGAGCTGCAGTACCTGCCGCAGGCCGAGCTGTACGCCGCCATGGCGCCGCCGCCGATGCGGCTGCTGTTCATCCTGCCCGACCGCAGCAGCCGCTTTCTGTGGATGCTGGGCGAATGGGTGCGGCATTCGCAGGAACACTGGGCGCCCTACAACGTCAGCTGCCGCGTGGCGCCGGTAGAAAGCTTCGACCCCGACGCGCTGACGCACATTCTGCTGCGGCGGGGCAAGCAGAGCGACGGCGTGGCCTTCATGGCGCTGGAACACCCCAAGGTGCGCGAAGCCGTGGCCGAGCTGGCCGACCGGGGCATCCCCAGCGTGACGCTGGTGTCCGATCTTTCGCACTCGCGGCGCAGCGCCTACGTGGGGCTGGACAACCGCGCCGCCGGCCGCACCGCGGCCCACCTGATCGGCCGCTTCCTGGGCCGGGCGCGGCGCGGCGCCAAGGTGGCGATGCTGGCCGGCTCGCTCAGCTACCGCGCCCACGAAGAGCGCGAGGCCGGCTTCCTGCACCTGTTCGCCGAGCAGTACCCGCAAGTGCGCGTGGTAGGCCTGCGCGAAGGCTACGACGACCCCGACACCAACTACCGCCAGACCCTGGCGCTGCTAAAAGAACACCCCGACCTGGCCGCCATCTACAACATCGGCGGCGGCGCCGAAGGCATCGGCCAGGCCCTGAAAGAACGCGGCAAGCAGCACGACATCGTGTTCATCGGCCATGGCCTGACGCCCGACACACGCGGGCTGCTGATCGACGGCGGCATGGATGCCGTCATCAACCAAAGCCCCCTGACCACCATCCTGAACAGCATCCGCATCTTCACCAACCTGCGCGACCACCGCAGCACGCTATCGGGGGTGGAAGCGACGCGCACCGATGTGATCTTTCGCGAGAACCTGCCGTAGGCGGCGGATCAGGTGTCTGGCACCTGCGGAGCCAGACACCTGGCGCGTAGCGCCGCATTGCCGGCCTTGCCGCGCCATGATAAAAGTCGGCCATCCTATCCAGAAGTTAAATATACGAATGGCTGTCAGTCAAAAACCAAATAGCGCGCTGTTCGACCTGGAACTGCTGCGCGCCATGGTCGCCGTGGCCGAATGCGGCAGCTTCACCACCGCGGCCGTGCGCCTGCACTCCACGCAGTCCACCGTCAGCCAGAAAATACGCCGGCTGGAAGCGCTAGCCGGCCACGCCCTGCTCGACCGCGGCAACCGCGACGTGCGCCCCACCGAGGCGGGCCAGGTACTGCTGGGCTATGCGCGGCACATGCTGGCCACCAACGAACAGCTGGCCGAGGCCCTGTCCGGCGCCATGGTGGCGGTCACCATCCGGCTGGGCCTGCCCGAAGACTTCGCCGCCGGGCCGGCTACCCGCGAACTGTCCGCCTTCAACCGGCGCTACCCGCACGTCAAGCTGGAGGTCACCAGCGGCCTCAGCCGCGACCTGGCCGCCGGCTACGACCACGGCGCGCTCGACCTGGCGCTGGTCAAGCAGCGCCGCCACAGCCGCGCGGCAGCGGCCTGCCGGCCCGAAAAAATGGCCTGGATCGACAGCGCCCGCCATCCGTGCATCCAGATGGATCCCGTGCCGCTGGTGGTGTTTCCCATGCGGGGCCTGTACCGCGACGACATGATCCAGGCTCTGGAAGCGCGCGGGCGTCGCTGGCGCATCAGCTTCACCAGTTCCAGCCTGGGCGGCATCCAGAGCGCCGTGGCCAACGGCATGGGCATCAGCCTGCTGCCGCGGCGCGCGGTCACCAAAGACCATGCCGCGCTGAAGAAAAAAGACGGCCTGCCCGACATCGACACTTACGAAATCGGTATCTTCCATCGCCCCGCTGCCGACCGCATGGTGCAAGAACTGGCGAACGTGCTGGCGCGGATGCTGGACCGCGACGGCGCTTAAAACTAGCGCGCCGGGCCGCCGGCGCGCACCTGGCCGCGCTGAATCACCAGGCGCTGCGCCGGCGCGGCGGCCACCGCCGCGGCCGCGTTCGGCGCCGGCAGCGCCACGAAGGTGGCCTGCTTGCCCACTTCCAGGCCGTAGCCCGGCAGCCCCAGCACCTGGGCGCCCGCCGCCGTGGCCATGTGCAGCGCAACGCGCAGCGATTCATCGGTATAGAAACCCGAGCGATAACCCACCAGCATGGCGCGCTGAAGCATGTCGCCCGAGCCGTAGGGCCACCAGGCGTCCTGGATATTGTCATTGCCGGCAAACACCTGCACGCCGGCCTCGCGCAGCCGCAGCACCGGCGGAAATGCCCGGTTGCCGGGTGCGTTGGTCATAATGGCCACGCCGGCCCGCGCCAGCGCCTGGGCCGTCTCGTCCAGCACGCCGGGCGCCACATCGCCCAGGCAATACGCATGGCTGACCGCCACCCGCCCGTCCAGCCCGGCGGCACTCGTGCGGGCGGCGATGCGCTGCAATTGCTGTGCGCCCTGTGCGCCCGGCTCGTGCAAGTGAATATCGATCTTGGCGCCGTGCTTTTCCGCAATGCGGAACACCACATCCAGCTGCCCGTCGGCGTCGCCGTCCAGCGTAGATGGGTCAATGCCGCCCACAACGTCGGCGCCCTCGCGCACGGCGGCCTCCAGCACCACGGCCGTGCCTGCGCAGGACATCACGCCGGCCTGCGGAAAGGCCACCAGTTCAATGTCCACGATGCCGCGCCACTGCTCGCGCACCTGCATCACCGCGCGCAGGTTCTCCAGGCCGGTCGTGGCATCCACATCGACATGGCTGCGCATCGCCACGGTGCCGAACGCGGCGGCCTGCGCCACCAGAGCATGGGCGCGCTCGACAATCGGCCGCGCGCCGGCCAGCGCCTGCTTCTCGATGGCCAGCCGTTCGCGCAGGCTGCCGGCGGACTGGTGCGGATGCCAGCGGTCGCCCACAAAGCTCTTGTCCAGGTGGATGTGGCCATCCACGAAACCGGGCAGCACCAGCCAGCCCTGCAGGTCGATGACTTCCGCGGCGCCGGCGGCGGGCAGTTCCGGCCCGATGCCGGCAATGCGGCCATCGGCCACGGCAATGTGGATGCGGCTGCCATCGGCGGCCAGGGCGTTGGTGTAAAGGCGTTCGATCATGATGCGGTTCCAGGTGCGGGCCGGCCGGCGGCCGGCCGGGATGCCTTCAACATAACCAAGCCCTGGCGCATCTACAAGTTAAATATCTTCATGCATGGCATTTGGTTTTTGAATACCAAGCCAAACTCAGACTTTTCAGCGAAACCGCGCCGGAAGGCGCTGCTGCCAGGGCAAGGCGCGCTCCAGCTCGGCAGACAGCCGAAGGACCAGATCATCCCGGCCGAACTGCCCCATGATCTGTATCCCGACCGGCACTTCGGCCGGGGTCCAGTACAGCGGCACGCTGGCGGCGGGCTGGCCGGAAGCGTTCATGACAGCCGAAAACACGGCATACTCGGCAACTTTGGCGCGAAACGCCGTGAAATCGCCATCCTGCATGCTCAGATAACCCAACGGAGCAGGCAATTGCGCGAGCATAGGCGACAAGATCAAATCGTACTGGGCAATGTCCGTCTGCAGCACGCGGCCTGTGTGATGAAAGCAGTTGATCGCGTCGATGTACTGCTCGGCCGAGAGCTTCTTGCCCATCTCGTAGGCATCGACGATTGCCGGTTCAAGATCGCCATCGCAAAGCTGCCGCTTGAGCCCCGCCAGCCTCGCGTGCACCGACGACACCACGTTTGAGGCCAGCACCGCCACATGGCTGCGAAAGAAATGCTGGTAGTCCAGCGCGGGAGGCGTCGCCTCGACGACCTCATGTCCCAGGTCTTTGCACGCCCGCGCGGCAAGCGCCACTGCTTCCAGGCACTCGGGCGCCAGCCGGATGCCATCCCAGGCCGTGGTCCACAGCCCGATGCGCAAGGGCTTGCGCCGGCCCTCGCCGACCACGTCCAGCAACGGCCGGGCAGGATCCGCGCTGTCATAAGGCGCGCCGGTCTCGCGGCCGCAAATCGCGTCCATCACGGCGGCCGTATCCCGCACCGTGCGGGACAACACGCCGTCGGTGCCCATGCCCCCCCATATTTCGCCTTTGGTCGGGCCGGTCGGCACGCGGCCGCGGGTGGCCTTGAATCCGTACACGCCGCAGCATGACGCCGGAATGCGTATTGAGCCGCCGCCATCGCTGCCATGCGCCACGGGCACCACGCGCGCCGCCACGCACGCGGCAGCCCCGCCGCTGGACCCTCCGGACGAGCGCGTGTCGTCCCAGGGGTTGAGGGTCGGCGCGCCATTGGCAGCCGCCTCGGTCGTCGGCGCCATGCAGAATTCCGGAACTGTGGTGCGGGCAAAGGGTATCAGGCCTGCCGCCTCGAAGCGCTGCGTCAGCGTGGCATCGAAACTGAATTCCGTATCCGTAAACAGCTTCGACCCCAGGCTCATGGGCAGGCGCTTCGAAGCCAGGCTGGAATCCTTGAGCATGAAGGGAATGCCCTGAAAAGCGCCGCCATGCCGCCACTCTGCGGCCCATTCACGAGCCGCGCCATAGCGCTCGTAGCGCACGGCATTGAGCTCGACTCCGCGGGTCTGCGACTGCGCAATGGCGCATGCCATCAACTCGCCGGAAGTCACTTCCTTATTCTGCAGCAGGCTCGCCAGAGCCAGGCCGTCCAGTTGCTGGTACTCGTTGTCAGTCATGATGGTCCTCGGGATGATCTGTTCTCAGCGATGAGCGTTCCACAGGCTCAAGGCCCGTGCCGCCTCGATAGCCAATGGACTGAAGCGCCGGCAAAATTCTTCGGACTTCCATTCGCTGAGCGAACCCGCGATGTGAATCGCGCCGATCGGCATGCCGTTGTGAGTGCGGATCGCGGCAGCCAGGGCCACCTCGCCCAGCAAGGCTTCTTCCTCCTGGAAGGAATAGCCGTCGCGGCGAGCCTCACGCACCTTTTCCCAGATCTGTTCTGGCAGGATGCGCGTCTTGGGCGTAATCATCGTCAGGTCAGAGTCGGCAATAATCTGCTCGACCATTTCGTCGGGCAGCACGGCCATGGCGGCCCTGCCTCCGCTGGCCACGCATGTCGGTATGCGCCGCCCCGCCAGCGTGGCGTAAAAGCGCTCGCGCTTGCTTTGCATACGCGCCGCATACACCACCGTCAGGTTATCGTGCTCGGCGTCGAACAGGCTCAGATCTACGCGTTCGCCCGTAGTGCGGCGCAGGTCGTTGAGAATGGGCATGGCCTTCTCAATCAGCGCATTGGACCGCAAATAATCGAAGCTGCGGTCCAGCAGCAACCTGCCCAGCGTCAGGCTGCCCCGCCCATCCTGCTCGAGATAGCCCCGGCTTAGTAACGTCTGGCAGATACGCTGCGCAGCGCTTTTGTTGATACCCGCCGCCGCCGCAATCTCGCCGAGCGATTTGATATCGGGCCTCTCCGCAAAAACCTCCAGGACATCCAATGCCCGGCATACGGATTGGAGCAGCAGGCGATCGTCAATAGGAGGGAATCGATGTTTCATACTCATGAATATCGTTCTTGTTCAGAACCGGTAAGCGTTGAAACCGTGCTCATAACTGAGACTGCGGCAAAATCACGGCCAGGCCGTCCAGCGCGCCCGACACTTCTATCTGGCAACATAAACGGCTGTTGGGCCGGCGCTCGCAGGCCGTGGCGTCCAGCATCTCATTTTCCAGATCCGACATCGAAGCCAGCTTGTCCAGCCATTCGTCCGCCACATAGACGTGGCACGTGGCACAGGCCAGAGAGCCGCCGCATTCTCCCAGGATGCCCTTGATATGGGCGCCCAGGGCTGGGTGCATGACGCTGTCGCCGCTGACGGCCTCGACTTCGGTCTTGCTTCCGTCTGCAGCGAAAAAATTGATTTTTGCCATATCAGTTCGTGAATGGATTGGTATGGATCAAGCGGCCTGGATCCGTAGCGGCAACGACTTCAGGCTGCGCAGAACGTTATTGATACGCCGCACCGGCGGCGCAGCAAGGCCGATTTCACGTACCCGCTTGACGATTTCGTTCAGAATGCATTCGCCTTCCAGGCGCGCGATCATCTGGCCGATACACATGTGCACCCCGTTGCCAAGCGCCACATGGCCCAGCGTGGAACGCGCAAGATCGTAGTCGTCGGGGCGTTCCCAGAAATCGGGATCGCGATTGGCCGAACCCAGCATCATCATGACCTTGCTGTCATTGGGAATCAACACGCCATCGACCTCGACATCGCGCATGGTCAGGCGCCCCACGGTCTGTATCGGTGTCTCCAGGCGCATGGCTTCCTCCAGGGCGGCGCGCGCCCGCTGCGGCTCATTGCGCAGCAGCGCATATTGCCCGGGATTCATGGCCAGGTACCACAAGGCGGCCGAAATGGCGCTGCTGGTGGTGTCCAGGCCGCCACGCAGAAATGACCGCACCAAGAGCGGCGCCAGCCCGGGCTCGAGCTCGCCTGCATCAACCGCCTGATACAGGCGATCGCCAAAACCTCCCGGCATGAGGTTTTCGCGCCGCATCATGGCGTCGTGCCAGGGCATGATTTCGTCGGCCTGTCTCTGCGTCGCCTCGTAGCGGGCATTCCTGGGGCCCTGGGCGTCAAAATTCAGCGCGCCCAGCAGAAACAGGTTCGACCGGGTTTCCGGCGTGACGGGCAAGCCCAGCGCAGGCGGGAAAGTCGTGGAAATATAGGCTTCCGAGATATCCCGCACGCCGTCTACATATTCTTTCTGCAGCAGCCCATCCACCAGGCGCTCTGCTTCCCGGGTGAAGGTCTCGCGCCACGACCGGATGAGTTGCGGCGACATGACCTTCTGCATAGCAGACCGCACATAAGTGTGCCTTGGCGGATCGACCTCGACAATGGCGCTGGGCTGGCGCCACGAGCCCGGCTTGCGGATATCGGCCACGCCGGAACCGCCCGTTGACGAAAACGTCTGCCAATCCTTGATGGCAGGCTGCACATCGCGGTGGCGGCCCATTATGTACATGCCGTACTTGGGCAGAAAACCCACCGGCCCCGCGCGGCGCAGCGCCGCGAAGGTCTCGAAGGGCGATTCCAGCACCGCTTCGTCATAGGGGTCGATATCCAGCACGGGCGCCTGGCCGGGCGCGCCGATCGACCGGGTAGCAGTCATGACGACTCCCCTACTTCTCGCTTGTGTCCGACCAGCCCTGCGCCACCTCGGCGCCGGTGGCGAACCACACGCCCGGGAAGGTACGAATATAGGCGATCAGCTCGCGCAGCAAGGCGATGCGGCTGGGGCGGCCGCTGACTTGCGGGTGGCACACCAGGTCGAACAGCCCGCCCCAGCGATATATCTCGCGGAACTCGGCCTTGAAGATGCTGAGCATGTGCTCATTGGTGAAAATGGCGCGGGGATTTTTCACGGAAAAAAGCCCGTAGGGCGCGTCGTCCAGGCTCCAGTGCCAGGGCAGCTCGATCACGCCGTCGGAACCGTCGGGCATCTTGTGGCGATACGGGTTGATATCGTCCATCAAAGACGTGTCATACAGAAACCCATGCTGCTTCAGCAATTCGAACAGTTTAGGGCTGACCTCTCCCGCCGGCGAGCGGTAGCCCTTGGGCACCACGCCCACGGTGCGCTTGAGCGCTTCCAGGCCTTTTTCCATTTCTTCGATTTCGGCCTGGTCGTTGGCGTCGGACCATCGGTGCGAATAACTATGGTGGCCGACCTCATGCCCGCCTTTCAGAATCAGTTCGACTTTGTCGGTATGGTGCTCGGCCGTCCAGCCCGGCACGAAAAAAGTCGCCTTGACGTCTTCTTCGTGCAGCATTTCGCATAGCTTGGGCACCCCCACCTTGGCGCCATACTTACCCTGGCTGAGAATGCCCGGGCGGTTGGCGTTGGCCGGATCGCGCGACGTCCATAGCGTCTCGGCGTCGAAATCAAAAGTCACCATGACCGCACAACGCGCACCGTTGGGCCATTTGACGCTCATATCGTGTTTCATGTCGTGTCCTCTCGCGCGGAATGCGCCAGAAAAAATCAGTAATTGGGAATGTAACGAGCGGACAGGTAGCCGCCGTCAACAGGAATCGTCACGCCGCAGATAAACGACGCATCGTCCGAGGCCAGGAATGCGATAACCGAGGCCTGCTCTTCGGGCTGGCAAACTCGCCCCATCGGCGTCGAATCCACCATCAGCTTGACGTAGCTTGGGTTCTGCAGATGGCCGGCGGTCATCGGGGTAACCACGACCCCCGGCGCGATGGCATTGACCCGGATGCCCTGGTGGGCGACCTCGCTGGTCAGCTGCCGGGTAAATTGCGCCACCGCGGCCTTGGCAACCGCATAGGCCGTGGTGCCCGGGTAGCCGACCAGGCCAAAAATGGACGATAGATTGACAATGCTGCCTCCCGGCTTTGGCAAGTGCGGCAGCACGGCGCGCGTAATACGCATCAGCGACAGCAAATTGATATCGACAATACGGGACAGCAATTCGTCGTCAGAATCCTGCAAACGCCTGGAACCGCCCACCCCGGCATTGTTCACCAGCACATCGATACGGCCGCCCTGCGCGAGCGCGGCCTCGACAATCTGTTTGCCCGCATCCGGCGAGGACACGTCAAGCACCAGCCCGTGCCCGCCGACCGCTTTGGCCATATCCAGCACCTCGGGCAATTGGTCGACCAGAAGCACCACAGCGCCCTCGTCGGCAAACCGCCGGGCCGTTGCCGCTCCGATACCGCGCGCGGCGCCAGTGACAATGACAGTCTTTCCCTTGAATCGCTGCATCGTGGACATCATTCACTCCAAATCAATCTAAGCACGCAGGCGCACAGGCAACGCCCTGCAACTGCGCTGCATGTTGTTCAGCGCGGCTCCGCCGGCCCTTCCGGCCCTGGTAAATCTGACAAGACCCTTTGGGCGGGCCGGGGATCCGGAACCGGCGGCTTCAGGCCTTGAGCCCGCCGTCTACCGGCAGCGCGACCCCGGTGGTGTAGCTGGCCGCATCGCTCAAGAGATACAGCACGGCATCGGCGATCTCATCAGCCAGGCCGAAGCGCCCCATGGGAATGCGGGCGCGCATGGTTTCGGGTGTCGGCGGCGTCAAGCCGCCCAACTCCGCGGCCCGCACAAACATCTGCTGCGCCATGGGCGTATCGATGGTGCCGGGGCAGACGCAATTGACGCGAATGCCCTCGTGGGCATGGTTCAGCGCGAGGCTGTGGGCCAGCATGGTGACCGCGCCCTTCGATGCCGAATAGGCGGCGAGAAAACGCGAGCCGCCCAGGCCGGCGGTCGAAGACATCAGTACTATCGAACCTTTGCCAACCTGGCGAATCTGCGGTATCAGCGCCTTGGCGGCCAGCCACGATCCTTTGACGTTGATGTCGAACAGTTTGTCCCACTCGGCCTCGGTGTAGTCGATGGCCTGCTTGGGAATACCATTGATGCCGGCGGACGCCACCAGGTATTCGGCCGGCCCGAGCGTTCCAAGCGCAAGCTCGGCTGCGGCATTGATGTCGGCCGACGACGACGCATCGCCCACGTACGACAGCGAACCGGGGCATTGCGCCAGCACGTCCTGCAGCCCCTTGGCGTCCAGGTCAAAAAGCATCATGCGCGCTCCCTCGCGCGCCAGCCTGAGCGCGCTGGCCTTGCCCAGCCCCGACGCCGCGCCAGTAATAAAGGCGATACGCCCGGCGAACCGCTGTTCAGACATGTTCCTTGCCTCCTAGATAGAATTCGCGCAGTTCGTCCATGGCCACCCCTTCGCCCACCGCGCGTTCATAAGCAATGCGGCCGCTGCGGATCACATAGATGTGGTCGGCGATATCCAGCGCCATGCCCACGTTCTGCTCTACCAGCAGCAAGGTCAGGCCCAACTGGCGCAGACTCAGGATGGCTTCGGCGATTTCCTCGACCACCTTGGGCGCCAGGGCCGCGGACGGCTCGTCGAGCAGCAACATGGAAGGCCGCGACATGAGCGAACGGCCGATAGCCAGCATCTGGCGTTCGCCCCCGGACAACATGCCGGCCGGCACCGCGCGGCGTTCGCGCAGACGCTTGAAACGCTGGTAGATGGATTCCAGGTCTTGCGCGACGCCGGCACGGTCTTTACGCCGGTGGTAGGCCCCCATGAGCAGGTTTTCCTCGACGCTCATGCCGCCGAACACTTCCTTGCCCTGCGGCACCAGCGACAAGCCCAGGGCCGAACGTTGTTCGACCGGAACGCCGTTGATGGATTTTCCGTCGAAGAAAACGTCACCCTCTTGAGGCGTCACGATGCCGACGATGCTCTTGAGCATCGTCGATTTCCCTGTGCCGTTGCCGCCCAGCAGCGCCACCAGGCCGCCCTTGGGAACTTCCAGGGTCACGCCATGAAGAATGCGCGTGCGCCCATACCCCGCAATAATGTTGTCAAGCCTTAGCACGGCGCTTCCATCCCGAACCGATATAAGCCTCTACCACGACCGGGTCGTTCACCACGACCTCGGGCTTGCCCTGGGCGATCATCTCGCCGCTGTCCAGCACCACGACCTGGTCACACAGTTCGCGCACCACGCGCATATCGTGCTCTACCAGCAGAATGCTCATGCCGAACTCATCGCGCATCCGGCGAATGATGGCGATCAGGCGATCCACGTTGGGCGGGGACAAACCCGCGGCCGGCTCATCCAGCAGAAACAGCCTGGGCTTGCTGATCAGGCCGCGCGCCAATTCCACCATGCGCTGCTGGCCAATGGACAAGGCAGTGGCCCGGTGCTGAACGAACTTGTCCAGTTCGAACCAGGCCAGCAGCCGGCGCGCTTCGGCTCGCACCTCGTCTTCTTCTTGCCTGGCCGCGGCGCTGCCCATGATGGTGTCGAGCGTGCTGGACCGCATATGGATATGGTGCGCCAGCAGCAGGTTGTCTTCGACCGTCAGCGAGCCGAAGAGCCTGATCATCTGAAAGCTGCGCGCCATGCCCAGGCGCACCCGCTTGTAAGGCGGCAAAGCCGTGACGTCCTGGCCGCAGAACGTGAAGCTGCCGCCGTTGACCTCGAGTTCGCCCGTAATCAAGTTGACCATCGTCGACTTGCCCGACCCGTTGGGGCCAATCAGCCCGACGATCTCGCCCGGGTTGACGGCCAGGCTGACGTCTTTCACGGCCACCACCCCGCCGAACCGGCGCTGGATGTTCGCGGCCTGCAAGATCGGCGCGCCGCCGGATGTGCGCACGGTCGTATTCATGCCTGCGCCTCCTTGGCTTCACGCCGCTTGCCCATGCGGCCGGCAATGCCCTCGGGCAGTAACGCCATGGCCAGCACCAGCAGAATGCCGAAGAACAGCATGCGGTAGCGCGCGAAGTCGCCCAGCATCTCGGGCAACAGGCTCAGCAGCACCACGCCCAGGATGGGGCCGACGAACGTACCGCGGCCGCCCACAATCATCATGGCGACCACCGTGCAGGAAATCCAGATGGTGTAGTCATCCGGCGTAATGTTGCCCATGTAGTGGGCCATCAGCACACCCGCCGCGCCCGCGAACGCCGCCGAGGCCACGAATGCCGTCAGCTTGGCGCGCGTGGTGTTCAGCCCCACAGCCGAAGCCAGCACCTCGTCGTCACGCACGGCCACCCATTCCCGGCCCAGCCGGGACCCGACGAGCCGCGCGGCGATGAACACCAGTATCACGGTAGCCAGCAGAATCAGCCAGTAGTTGGAATTGAGGCTTTCGATGGTAAAGAAGGTATGCCCGAAGAGCGCGACTTTGCCCACCGGGGGCACAGCCAGGCCATTCTGCCCGCCTGTAAATGATGCCCACTGCACCATGCCCAGGTAGACGATGGTCTGGAAGGCAATGGTGACAATGGCCAGGAAATGCCCTTTGAGGCGCAGGGCCGGTATGCCGAGCAGCAGCCCGCACAGACCCGTGACAATGATGCCGGCGGGCAGATGCACCCAGAAGCCTGTGTGCAGATCGCGCGCCATGATACCGGCCGTATAGGCGCCAATACCGAAAAAAGCGCCTTGCGCAAAAGAGAACTGACCGCAGTAGCCAGACACCAGGTTGAGCCCGGTGGCCAGTATCACGTACACCAGCACCAGGATCAGCAGTGAAACGAAATAACTGCCGCTGACCAGAACCGGCGCGAGCGCCAGCAGGGCCAGCAAAACGGCATAACAGAGATTTTTTTTCATGAGCGTTGAAACGACTTGCCGAACAACCCCTGCGGACGCATCAGCAGAACAGCAATGACAATCACGAAACCGACAATGTCCCGCAAGCCATTGCCCAGATAGGCCGCGGTAAGAGACTCGACCACCCCCAGCAGCAGGCCGGCCGCGGCCGCGCCGGCCACATTGCCCATACCGCCCAGAATCACCACGGTAAAGGCCTTGAGCACGATCATGTTGCCGATAATGGGAAAGACCATGTACACCGTCGACATCAAAAATCCCGCAATGCCGGCCAGCATTGCCGCGACGATGAAAGTAATGATCGCCACCTTGCGCACCTGCACGCCGCACAGCTGGGCTACGGTCGCATGCTGGGCCATGGCGCGCAAGCTGCGCCCCGTCCAGGTATAGCGCAGCACCGCATACAGCACGGCAATCAGCAAGGCCATGGCCACCGGGATCAGCAACTGCTGCAGGGGCAGGTAAACCGGCCCGATATCCACGCCTATCGTCGAATATTCCGTCTGCAGCAGCATCGGGCTGGGCCCGAAACCCAGCAAGGCAGAGTTTTGCAGAATGACCGCCAGGCCGAACGACGTAATAATGGAACTGGTGACATCCCGGTCTTTGAGCATCCTGTGCAGCAGCCCTTCCGCGCCAATGCCCAGAATGATCGCCACCAGCAGCACCCCTCCCATAGCGGCCCAGATAGGCCAGCCGAAGGCGGTAACGAGTATCAGGCCCGTATAGGCGCCCAGCATGTAGAACTCGCCATGCGCGAAGTTCACGACATCCAGAATGCCGAAGACCAGGGTCAGCCCCACGGCCACCAGCACGTAGTTGCTGCCATTGACCAGCCCATTGGCCACGTATTGCAGTAAAAGATCCACGACGCTTCGCCCTGCCAGATCAGTTACTGAGAACGCGCTTGCCGTTCTTGATAATGGCGATGAAGTAGGGGTAGTCCACGCTGCCCTTTTCATTGAACGCCGCAGTGGTTCCTTCCGGCCCCATGCCGATCTTGAAGTCTTTCATGCCGGACTTCAGCATCTGCTGGATAGCCGCGCCGTCGGGCTTGCCAACGCGGCGCATGGCTTCCAGGCCAATCATGGCGGAGTAATAACCCAGGGCGTTGAGCATGCCAGGCTCGAAACCGTTGGCCTTGATGAAGCGCTGGCCGAACTCGCGGCCAACCGTATTGGGCGTAGACACTTCATAGGCGGTCGCCACGGCAAAGCCTTCGGAAGCGGGGCCCGCCAGCTTGATGAAGTCGTCGCTAAGCATCGAACCCGAGCCCACGAACTGGGTGCGCAACCCCACCGAGGCGGCCTGGCGGACGATCGTCGCGCCGTCGGCGGCCCAGCCGCCGATATACACCACGTCAGGCTTCAGCGTGCGGATGCGGGTAAGAATGGTGGAAAAATCCTGGTCGCCAATGTTGTAAGACTCATTGGCCACGATCTCGCCGCCAGATTTCACCACCACGTCGTGGGTCTGCTTGGCCAGGTCCGTACCGTAACCGGTAGTGTCGTGCAAGATGGCCACGCGCTTGGCATGGAACTTATCGACAATGGCCTTGGCCGTGTCATAGCCCTGGCTGGTGCTGTCGGCAAAATGGCGGAAGAACCACGGATCTCCCGGGGTATTGGCGTCGGTGGCAATCGCGCCGGTGGAGCCGCCCGTCAGCATCGGAACCTTGAGCTCTTTGGCCACCTTCATGGCGGCCACGGCAACGGCGGACGCGTAAGTCGCCACGACAAAGGGCACGTGGTCGCGCTCGATCAGCTTGCGCATCCCGGTTGCGCCCTTGGCGGTATTGCTTTCATCGTCTTCGAGGGCCAGTTCGATCTTGCGCCCCAGCACCCCGCCCGCGGCATTGGTTTCGGCCACGGCAAACTGCACACCTTTAAGAATCTGGCTGCCTTCGATGGAACCGTTGCCCGACAGCGGCAACATGCAACCGATGCGGATCGGCGAGGAATCTTGTGCCATGGCCAGACCGGGAAGAGCCAGGCTTGCGCCCAGCATGCCCAGCACTTGCCGGCGGGAAAAATTCGACATAATGGTCCTCTCGCTAAGCAAAACAGAAACGATCGTATTGATATACGATACGAGCAAATTTATTTTTGGGCACTTTGCGCTTTTTGGGGCATCATGTCAGTTAGGGAAATCCCTTGATTCCCGTACTTCGGCACAAAATTTTCCGGCCCGGCGCCGCGCCCACCATGGCTGATACCTACAACAATCTCGTCATCATCGGCGGCGGCCACGCCGCCTCGCAACTCTGCGCCAGCCTGGTCGAAGGCGGCTGGCCCGGCCGCATCACATTGGTCAGCGAAGAAGACAGCCTGCCCTACCACCGGCCACCCCTGTCCAAGGCCTACCTGAAGGCGCCGGCCACCGACGCACAACTGCTCAGGCCCGAATCCGCCTATACCGGCATCGAAGTTCTGCTGCAGACGCGAGCCACGCACATCGACCCCGCGCAGCGCACGGTCAGCCTGACCGACGGCCGCGCCCTGCCTTACGACGCCGTGGTCCTGGCCACCGGCGCGCGGGTGCGCCGCGTACCCGGCCTGCCCGGTACGCTGGATAACCTGCACTATCTGCGCACCCGCGACGACGCGCGGCGCCTGCGTACGGCACTTGCCGACGCCGGCTCGGTCACGGTGCTGGGAGGCGGGTTCATCGGCCTGGAAATCGCCGCCACGGCGGCGCATCTGGGCAAACCCGTCACAGTGTTCGAAATGGCCGACCGCCTGCTAAGCCGCGCGGTCTCGCCCGAGATATCCGGCCACGTGGCCGAGGTGTTGCGGCAAGCCGGCGTCACTCTGCAAATCGCCAGCGGGCCGCTGCAATTCGAGCAAGACGGCCGGCGATTCACCGGGCTGGTCCATCAGGGGCAACACCACGCAATCGATCTCGCGGTGGCCGGCATCGGCGCCACGCCCGAGGTGGCGCTGGCCCAAGCCGCCGGACTCGACTGCGACAATGGCATCGTCGTCGACTCGCAGATGCGCAGCTCCGACCGGCGCATTTTCGCGCTGGGCGATTGCGTCAGTTTTCCTTATCTGCGCTGGGGGCAAAGATTACGCCTGGAGTCGGTGCAGAACGCGAATGACCAGGCGCGCACCCTGGCCGGCGTGCTGCTGGGCCAGAACACGCCGCCCTACGCCGCCCTGCCGTGGTTCTGGTCCGACCTGGGCCTGCTGCGCCTGCAAATAGCCGGCCTGGCCCCGCCCCATACCCAGACCCAGCGCGTGCATCGCCCCGGCGCCCGAGCCGACAGCTTCTCGGTTCTGCATTTCGACCAGGGCAAGCTGGTATGCGTAGAATCCATCAACGCCCCCGCCGACCACATCGCGGCGCGCAAACTGCTGGAAAAAGGCCAATTGCCCGGGGCAAGCATCCTGGCAGACCCGGCCGTTCCGCTAAAGGCGCATTGCTGATGAATTGAGGGAGTACGGCCGTTAAACAGGGTATTTGCACACGAAAATACCCTGTTTAATTAGCACGATTACCCTGTTTCGCGGGTTCACGTTCCAGCCCCGTCCCACGGCGTCCGGGCCAGCGATAGTTCGAATCGAAACGCCGCTTGGCATCTACGGCTGCTGTTGCCAGGTGCCTGGCTCCGCAGGTGCCAGACACCGCTGTGTGCCACGGCTGCTTCATTCATACGGCATTACACACCGCGCTCATTTCGTACTTGGCAGCCGGACGCCGCAGCCCGTCAATCAATGCTGCACAAAATCCAGCACCAGACTGCCCGTCGTCTTGCCGGATTCCAGGTCGCTGTGCGCCTGGGCGGCCTGTGCCAGGGAATACCCACTTGCCGCGCTCTGGACAATGCCCTCGCGAATCGCGGCAATCACCGCCTGCGCCGTCACCCCGTAGGCAGCCGGGTCCGCCGCATAAGCCATCACGCTCGGGTGCACCAGCATCGGCCGCAATTCGTCCACCGCCACCGGCGGAATCGGCCCCGCGGCCTGCCCCACCGATGCCACCACGCCAAAGCGCCGGGTACTGGCCAGCGTCTTGCGCAGCATCGCGCCGCCTATGCCGTCAACCGCAAAGTCCACGCCCTTGCCGTCCGTCAGCCGGCCCGCTTCCGCCGCCACATCCGCATCGCGGCCGATGATCACACGGTCCGCACCCTGAGCGCGCGCGATGGCGGCCTTTTCCGGCGAACTGGCCGTGCCGATCACCGTGGCGCCCAGATGCTTCGCCCAGCGGGTCAGCATCGCCCCCAGGCCGCCCGCCGCGGCATGCACTAGCAATGTCGTTCCACCGGCAACCGGGTAAATACGCGTCAACAGCATATGCGCCGTCATCCCGCGCAGGAAAGACACTGCGGCCACCCGGGTATCGATATCGTCGGGCAGCTGCACCGCGCGCCAGGCCGGCAGCAGGCGCGTGGCCGCATAGGCGCCCGGAATGCCGGCATACGCCACCCGGTCGCCCACGCGAACATTGCCCACATCCGCGCCCACCGCTTCCACCACGCCTGCGCCCTCCACGCCCAGAATGGCCGGCAGCGGCAAGGGATACAGGCCCACGCGATGATAAATGTCGATGAAATTCACCCCCGCGCCTTCATGGCGCAGGCGAATCTCGCCCGCGCCCGGCGCCCGCGGGACGCAATCCGTAAGCCTGAAATTGCCGACATCGCCCGTGGCGATCAGTTCTACTTGCTGGTCCATGGCTGGCCTCCGATGTGTGAGCCATCATGGTGGCAGCCGGCAAAATGCTAGTAAATTCCCCATATCCTGACCATAGATGTGAAAAAATTAACCAATGAACTGGGATGATCTGCGCCACTTCAGCGCCCTGGCCACGGCCGGCTCGCTATCCGCCGCGGCGCGAATGCTGGCAGTCGAGCACGCCACCGTGGCGCGCCGCATCGCGTCGCTGGAAGCGTCCCTGGGCATCCCGCTGGTCGACCGGCGCGGCCGGCGCTGGACCCTGACCGCCGAAGGCGAGCGCATCGCCGCCATCGCAGCCAACATGGAAAACGAATCACGCGCCATCCGGCGGGCCGCCGACGGCGCGCGTTCTGAATTGTCGGGAACCATCGTCATCAGCGCCCCGCCCGCCCTGGCGGCGCGGGCCCTGACCGCACCCCTGGTGGAACTGCAACGCCGCCATCCGGGCCTGACCCTGCGCATCATCGGCGAAGCCCGCGCCGCCTCGCTGGACCGCGCGGAAGCCGACATCGCCATCCGCCTGGCCCGCCCTGAAAAAGGCGACCTGACCATCACCCGGCTGGGCAAAGTGGACTTCCGGCTATACGCCAGCCCCGCCTACCTGGCCGACACGGCCGAAGCAGACTGGCGCTTCATCGGCTCCGACGGCCCGCTGGCGCATGCGCCGCAGCAGGCGGCACTGGAAAATTTCGCGGCCGGCCGGGTGTTTGCGTTCTACTCCGGCAGCCTGGACATCCAGCAGGCCGCGGCGCGCAACGGCGCGGGGATTACGGCGTTGCCGGAATTCATGGGGATGGGCGACGCGGGGCTGGTTCCCGTTGTGCCAAGTGCGCGGCTGCTATCGCGGGACATCTGGCTGGTCGTGCACTCCGACCTCAAGCGCGCGGCGGCGGTGAAGGCGGTGATGGGGCAGTTGCGACAAGTCTTCGCGCAAAGAAGCGTCCAGACTGGCGACAGCGCTTAATGCCGTACAAGGCGCACAGCATGAAAGCAGGCAGGCCCGCAGCATAGCGTGTTTTCGGGCGCAGCCGCGCCGGCGGCATTACACAGAACCGGCAATGTACTCACGCAGCCACCGGTGAGCGGGATCGCGGTGCACCCTTTCGTGCCAGAGCATAAGCATCTCGAAACCCGGCACCTCGACGGGCGGTTCGACCACTTGCAGCGCGGCATTGCCACACACCAGCCGAGAAGGCACCATCGCCACCAGATCGGTACTGGCCAATACCGCGGCAAGAAACAGAAAATGCGGCACCGACAGCACGACCCGGCGCGTCATGCCCCGCTCGGCCAGCACCGGGTCCGTCACGCCCAGAAATCCGCCGCCCTCGGGCGACACAATCACCTGGTCAAGCCGGCAGAACTGCGCCACTGTCGGGCGGCGCTTCAAGCGCGGATGCCCCGCGCGGCCAGCCAGCACGTAGCGCTCGGTGAACAATAATCGGCGGCGCAGATCCGGCGGCGCTTCGGCGCCGATAAGAAACGCCAGGTCAATATCCCCCTGCACCGCCTTTCTTGCCACCGCAGCCGGAGCCGCCTGCACCACGGCAAGACGAGAGGCCGGCGCGGCCTTGCGCAGCCCGTCCAGGGCGGGCAGCAAAACCGTGAATTCGCCATAGTCGAACGCCGCCACCCGCCACGTCTGCTGCGCCTCGGCGGGATCGAACGGACTGGAAGACGACACCGCCTGCCTTAGCGCGGCCAATGCCTGGCGCAAGGGCTCGCGCAGCTCGTCGGCACGCGCCGTGGGCCGCATGCCCCGCGGGCCGGGCAACAACAGCGGATCGCCGAAGAAATCCCGCAACCGGGCCAACTGCACGCTTACCGTGGGCTGCGCAAGGTGCAGGCGCTCGGCCGCGCGAGTTACGTTGTGCTCGATCAGCAAAGCCTCGAGCGTAACCAGAAGATTGAGGTCGAGCCTGCCTAAAGAATTGTTCACGACAATACCAGGAATCATGGAAATTCATTTCCAATATACATGACGAGATCGCATCATGTGCCCATTCACTGATTGATGGAGCACCACCGCATGAACGTCCTTCTTGTCTACGCCCACCCCGAACCGCGATCGCTGAATGGCTCGCTCAGGGATTTCGCGATCCAGCGCCTGGCCCGCTCGGGCCACACGGTACAAGTGTCCGATCTCTACGCGATGCGCTGGAAAGCGGCACTAGACGCCGATGACAATACCGCCGCCCGGCCGGGCCAACGCTTCGATCCGTCGGCCGACTCTCGGCGGGCATTCGAGGCCGGCACGCAAAGCGCCGACATCACGCGCGAACAGGAAAAACTGCTATGGGCCGATGCCCTCATCCTGCAGTTTCCTTTATGGTGGTTCTCGATGCCGGCCATTCTGAAAGGCTGGGTCGAGCGCGTATATGCCTACGGATTCGCCTACGGCGTGGGCGAGCACTCCGACACGCATTGGGGCGACCGCTACGGCGAAGGCACACTGGCCGGCAAACGCGCGATGCTGGTCGTTACTACGGGCGGATGGGAATCCCACTACGCAGCGCGCGGCATCAATGGCCCGATCGACGACCTGCTGTTCCCGATCCAGCACGGCATCCTGTTCTATCCAGGCTTCGACGTGCTGCCGCCGCACATCATCTACCGCACCGGCAAGATAGACGACGCGGGATTCGCACAAGCCAGCGAAACGCTGGGGCAACGGCTGGATGCGCTTTCGACTACACCGCCCATTCCATTCCGCCGGCAGAATGCCGGAGACTATCGCATCCCCGAACTGGCCCTGCGGAATGAACTGGCGCCGGGTGAATCAGGCTTCGTGATTCATGTCGATCGGGAACGGGCTTGAGTGGTGTTGTTTAGAGGGGGTGGGGATTTGGTCAGACGTTGATCACACGTTTAAACGTTGATCGGTCGGCAAAGGGCCGTGAAAGCTAGGTTTTGCGGGGAAATCAGGCCACGGGCTTTGCGGGAATCGCTGGAAGTACCCCCAGTTGTACCCCCAAGGGGGTATCAGGATGATAAATCAGTCTGGATGCTGGTGCCAGCGCTATCCCTGCCGGGACAAATCGGTTACGGCGCAGACCGCATTGTTGGCTGACTGCCGAGAGGGTACGCGATGAGATACAGGGGAACGGGCCGCTGTGGCCCAGACCTTGGAGAACTCTCATGGCAGACCACCATACCCGCCAAAACTCGCTGGGGCAAAACGCCCTATTCACTACGCCGGCCTCGCTCATGCTCGATGCCCGCCTCACGCCGCTGGAGCGCAATGGCTGGCAGGTGCTGCGCATGCTGCGTTCTGCGGAGGGCATCAGCCCGCTGGCGAATCTGGGGCAGTTGCGCCGCTATCTCACCTCCACCCCGCTGGGGCAGAGAGCCGGGTACGAGACGGCCCGGCGCGTCCTCGTTGTACTTCGGCTGACGGGGTGGATCAGTCTGGTGGGCCAGCAACGCGATCCTCTGACCGGCCATGTGCTCAGCGAGCTGTATCAGGTTCACGAAAGCGCCATGCACTTCCAACAGGCCTGCGCACTCGATGCCAGCCTGCCCGCGCTTCTGCAAGCGTCTATCGGCCACGAAAACAATCAGGTGGACCGGGTGGCCGTCCACATTCAGGCAACGCTGGCTCAGGCACCTAAAGCCGCCTCCATTGCGACCCACGATCAGCGTCACGATGACGATGATTTGCCCCCTACGCCGCCGTCGCAGGCGAGCGAGGTAGCCGCCGCCCCACTGCCATTGTCTGGCGATTCTGCTGGCAGCACGCATGTTCCGCAACAGACCGAACACGCTGGCCACATGACGGCTGAGCAGAGCAGTACGTATAAGACGTATATGTATAAAAAAGAACGTACGTACCGCGCGCGTGAAGAAAACAGCGATCCCTCATCGCGGCCGGTTAGCTTGCCGCCTTGCCTGAGCAATGCCCAGGCAGATCAGCAAAAGGACGTGCAGGCCGCCTTACGGCGGCTGCCGCCGCAGCACCGCCAGGAAGTGCTCGACGAGTTGCAGGCACGCAGCCAGAGCGGCACCGTGCGCAATGTCGTGGCCTACTTCTTCGCCTTGGTGAAGCGCGTCTTTGCGGGCGAATTCCGCCTGTGGGCAGGTCGTAAGGAGACATCTGCCGCCCCACGGCCTGCCGAAGATCGGCCTGCTGGTGCGCCACGCACCGAACACCGCCCAGAACTGACTGCGCCACCGGCATCGCGTGAAACCGCCCTGGCGCACATCGCCAACATCCGCAAGATGCTGAATGCCCCGACGAACGCTGGGGACATCGCAGCACAGGCAATGCAGGCCAGGGGATGGCAGCCGCATCTTGCGTAGCAAATGCCGCCGCGAAACGGGCCGTCACTGCACGCCGCAGTGACGACCCCACCCACGCCAGCAACAATGCGGGCGGATGCCGAATCCTATTGCGTGCGGCAGACATGATGATGGCCGCCCTACACTGACCGGGCAGTTGCCAAGACCGATGGGCCTCATACATCGGCAACCCCAACAGCGCAGATTCCTGCAAGCGCTGGCCCGTCAGGGCGGAACCACCCCAGGTATGCCCAGGCTCCAATCGCATACCGGCCCTAACCATGGGCGGAGCCTTCTTCGTCTGCTTGCACTCATCCCTTGCGCGCCGTCTGGCGCATTGTCCCCTTGCGGCAATCGCCTGTGTGCAATGCACAGGACTGCCGCTGCGTTTTCTCATCCCACTCACTTCATAGGAGGACTCATCGACGCTGAAAGCTTGTTCATCTCGCACGATCTCCGTCCGGCCTTCCAACAGGAAGCAAGACGGACTCCTCATTCGAGGCTCTGGTGTCTCCTGAACACCATGCCCTTGCCCTAACGGGATCTCGCCTTGGCGAGTTGGCACCAACACTAACCATTGAGTTTCAGGACAACGCAGTACAGCGCTTTGCTTGGAGGCCGGAAGATGGACGACTTGACCTACACCCTGCGGCAGCTTTGCCAGCGCAACCGTGACGGCAGCTACAACACACAGGCCGACCGGATGCGTTCGCTGTCGCTGGTCGCGCGGCAACTGCGCGAGGCCGGTTTCCGGCAGATGAAGGCTTCGTCGCTCAAGGGCAAGCACGTTCAGGCTCTGCTAGACCGCTGGCAACGCGAAGGTTTGTCTTCAGGTACCATCAAGAACCGGCTCTCTCACCTGCGCTGGTGGGCAGAGAAGATCGGCAAGGCTGGCATCCTGCCAGCGGACAACACGCAGCTTGGCGTGGCCGAGCGCCGTTATGTGACCAACATCAGCAAGGCCCGCGAGCTGGGAAGGGGACTCGATCAGATCACGGACGCCCATGTGCGCATGAGTCTCCAGTTACAGGCCGCCTTTGGTTTACGCAGGAAGGAGTCGCTGCTGTTTCAGCCGCGCTATGCCGACCGGGGTGATCATCTCGCCCTCAAGGGGTCATGGACGAAAGGCGGAAGGGAGCGAGCCGTGCCGATTACTACGCCTGAGCAGCGCGAGGTGCTACAAGCCGCACACCGTCTGGCGGGAGCCGGGTCATTGATCCCAGCACACAAAAACTACATTCAGCAACGGCACACCTATGACGGACAGTGCAAGGCAGCTGGGTTGAGCAACATGCATGGGTTGCGACATCAGTATGCGCAGATGCGATATGAAGCGTTGACGGGATGGGCGGCGCCTGCGGCAGGCGGGCCGCCACGTCATGCCTTGTCAGAGAAACAGCGCGAGATCGACATCTACGCGAGACAAAGCATCAGTCTGGAACTGGGACATGGGCGACCACAGATTATCGACGTGTATTGCGGAAGATAGGGTGCGGCATTGAATGATGAGTTGAGTACAGCCGGGCGGGATCACCTTCGATGCTGGCGTTGACCACGCCCGCCGACAATAAGCGTTCAACTGATGTCAGGCCGATGTGGCTATCGCGCCGGTTTACATATCCAGCGGTCGGGATTTCATACCAATGCGTTTCTTGAACAGGAAACCATCCTCCTCCCGGCTATGCAGCCGCACTCTTACAAAACCCTCGAAGGCCGGGGGCACTTCTGTGGATGTGGTAACCACATACTGGCAGGCTGCACTGGCACTATCCTTGGCAATCTTCAACAACGACCAGAGTAACACTTCACTCATTTCGGCTTCCCGTGGCGAATCATGCAACAAAAACCCGGGATGGCTGCTTTCAGAATGGCTGCTGTCCAGTAGGCAAACCAGGTCTCCGGCGAGCGTTTCCAGAACGCCATAGGTGGTCGAATGCATTGGCCCCATATGGAAAGGCGGCGTTTTATCACAGTCGAAATTTCCCCAGGTAAATCCGGGGATGCTCCTTGCAATCGAATCTGCCGCGTCTCTTAAGGCTTGCTTGCGTTCAGCGTATTGAGATTGCTGATGATGAATGGCCAGCGTGATCTGCGCGATCTCATTGCCCAGTGTCACCTCGTCGTTTTTCAGGGCAGCCAATTCCTGCCAATCAGACGGGTTGGCAATGATGCGTTCATAGTCGTCGTATTCAGCAATCGCCGTCTCCAGATTTTTCTTTCCGCCGAGGATGGCTATTTCCTGATTTTTATTCTCGTCCAATGATCTTGTCAGGGATACGACCCTGGTATCAAAAGGAGATAGCTTCTGTTCCAGCTCATCCAGAAATTGTTTCTGTTTCCTCAGTTCTGATTGGTATTCTTCGTTCTTCCGCTGGCGTTCCCTGGTGTCGCGGATGGAACTGAGCTGTACGACATCTATCCGCTCTCGGACATAATCGCAGTCGCGCATCAGTCGGTTGCCTGGCACACAGAGCAGCGGCAGTTTTTCCTGTAGCGCTTCCGGCTCCTTCTTCAGGCGTTCAACTTCCGTGTTATTTCCACTGATGGCCGCTTGTAGCTGGGCGGTGCGGTTTTGCAACGCTTTTTGCTGCTGTCTGAGTGGCACCTGTTGCTCAAGAACGGCCAGTCTCTCCCGTTCCAGATGGTCGCGTCGTTGGCGATTTTTCTGGAGTTCCTCGGTACATTGCTCGATCCGTTGCTGGGCCAGCCCATGCAGCGAAGTTTCATCGAACAAGGAAGCCGCGCGAAACGGCGAAGATTCCTCTACACCCAATACCGTTGCCAACTGGTGTTTTACATGGGCCAGCAGGTCCGCTGGCCGGCGCTCCAAACTAGCTATCTTTGTGCGTAATTGGCCGAGACTGGTTTCCTTGCTTTTCAACTCGTTATGAAGAGAGGCGTCCTTCAATAGGCCGAGCACAATTTTCACCAGCAGCGCTGGGGATTGTGCGGGCAGGGAGAAGCCGGTGCCCTCGATGCGCCAGTGGTAGTAGCTCTGGTAACGGCTGCCTTGGTCGCGGGAGCACCAAGCCAGCAGGTGCTGCCATTGGATAGCCTGATTCGAGCCGGGCAGATTCCGAACGGGTAGGATATGGGCTAGCTTTTCATCCAGTGCGTGGACATAGGCCTCGTGCTCATTGTTGACTTCATTAGTAGTAAGTTGCTGCCAGGTCGCACCTCTGGCCGCACGGTACCGCTTCTGGTGTTGCCATGGTTTCAATACCGTCCAGGCTTCGCCGTCCACATGCACAAGCGCGGCCACCGCGCCATTCGGCATGGCGTGGCACAGTTCGTCGCGCAATGGGGTTCCTGCCGCCCACTGAGGATCTTCGAGTACGAAGCGCAGCAGCTGGCAACAGGCCGTCTTGCCGACGCCGTGGCCGGGGCTGCCTTCCATGGGTTCCGACAGAATCAAGTTTAGACCGCGTTGCAAGGAGATTTCCCGCAACGGCGTTGCCGATTCCAGCGATTCGAGGAGCCATAGGGTTTCCACCCACACCCTGGGTTGAGTACGTCCGGCTTCTTTGGCTGCTATCGTCACCATGACTTCCACCTTATGCGCGTTTATGTGCTCCCGGGGCCCGTGCGTCGATATCTGTTTCCCTTTCTACGGCCAATGCGTCAAGGGTCTGCTGCTGGCGGCTGTTGGCTTGCAGCAGGCGGCCTGCCAGCAGCCGGGTACGCTCATCGCCAAGGATGTTGCTCAGATCAGCGCCGCTTGGTATTTGCAGTGCTTGGCCGCTAGGGATGGCTAACAGGCTTCTCACCCAGTTCATGACCAATGGCAGCCGTTCCAACCGCTCTTGCGTGCGCCATTGTTCTAGTGCCTCGCTGCACTCATTGGCCTCCACTTGTGCCAGCAGGATCATTCGCAACTCCTGCTCAGACAGCGCTCCGCTTTGAATCACCAGATCGCAGACCAGACCCGCCAGCCAGTCCTCAGCTTCGCAGCAGGGGGCGGTATCCGGCAGATAGTGCATGTAGGGTTTTGTCCTGCGCGGAACTTCCACCAATCGGGTAGGCATCACATGCTGAGACGAGTGTTCCTCGTCCATCACGATATCTATCAGCTTGCCGAAGCTATCCACCACGTCGTATTTGACGTTCTCCGGGGCGTAGCGGCGATTCATCTCGTCAAAAAACTTGCGGGCGCACTTGATTTTGGTTTTCTCGATTTCGCGCAGTTCCATGGATGACATGGAGCCTTTGGTTTCGGCAACGAAGTAGATGTGCTTGACCGTGCCTTCCTTGAAGCTGATCGCCCAGTCCGGGTTGTAGTCGCCCACTGGCGTGGGAATCAGGAAGCCGCGCGGCAGCTTGGCATAGACCACTACTTCATTGGCCGTGTCCAGTTCTTTCACGAACTCGCGCTCGATGTTCGAGTCGGTCAGCACATAGTCGTAGATGTGCCGTTGCAGCTTGTTCCCGGCCTTACTGAAGTCCTGCTTGGTCTGCCCGGCGGTGAAGATGTCCAGATCGAACTTGTCCTCGACCGGGTCGTAGGCCAGATGCTCGATGATGACCGTCGCTTTCTGTTCGTTGATGAGCCGTGTGGCTTCGGCGATAAAGCTCTCTGGGTTCCTCTTGAACTGCGCAAAGACCGCGACGTTGATGCCCTTGAGGATTTCCGCCACCGTCCGGCGCGTCAGTTGCGTGCCTTCGGCCAGCTTGCCGATCAGGTCGTACTTGACCGCTGAATGGATCGACTGCTTGTTGTATTCGGTCTTGGTTTCGGAAACCTTGAAACCATCGCCACGCTTGAGCGCCTCGCCAGTCACCTGGTCGATCTGTTCACCGGCCTGGATGCTGTATTGCAGTGGGGTCACGCGCAGGGCCGCGTCCAGCTCCTTGACCGCCTTTTGTACCAGCTCGTCCGAGTCGAAATCGACACTGTAGGCCGCCTTGCGGTTGATGCGGTTCCAGAGCGCCCTGAACTCCTGCTTGTCGAAGTTGGCGTTGAGCGGGTTCTTCTTGGGTTTGCGATCGTCGCCTATGTCGGGCAATTGGCTGGCACTGAACACACTGTCGATGATCTGGTACACCTGCGCGGCGTGCTGCTTCAGTTCGTCTGGCAGATCGGCCAGCGTTCCGGCCTTCTTGGCATCGTGATACGCACCAGCGATCCGATCTGAATCGTCCGTGTAGTCGTTCTTGACCAGATAGCGGTAAATTTGCTTTGCCAGTTGCGGCGTAACCGGCACGTCGCCGGTCGCCGTTTTCAGCACCTTGCCGGTAAAGTATTCCTCGTTTGCCACGCGCGGACGTTCCGACAGCGAGTCGCTGATGTCCTTTTGCAGCGCGGTCACGAAGTCCTTGTAGCTCTCGCTGGCCACTACCGTCAGCACGTTCACGTCGTGAACGGTGGCCGGGTGATCCATCCGGTCACCATTCTGGTTGACCGACAGCCGCAAGCCGCGTCCCACCTCCTGGCGGCGGGAGATGGTGTTGTCGCTATGCTTGAGCGCGCAGATGACGAACACGTTCGGGTTGTCCCAGCCTTCGCGCAACGCCGAGTGCGAGAAGATGAAACGCACGGACTTCTTCGCATACATCTCTGGGCTATCGCTTGGAGTGGGATACGAAAGCAGCGTTTCCTTGTCCTTCAGGATCAAGTCGTAGGCGTCCACGTCATCGGACAGCCCCGCGTTCTCGCCGCGCGCGGCAACCGCCGAATCCACCTGCCGCTTGCTCTTCTTGTCGATGGAGAAATAGCCGCTGTGGGTCTTGTGCGTTGCGATGCCTTTCAGGTACTTGACGTAGGCCGTCTCGTCCAGGTCGAGCATCTCGTTCAGGTACTGCGTGTACTCCTCTTCAAAGATGCGGGCGTATTCGCCTTTTTCGTCTGCCTGCGCGTAGTCGCGATACTTGGCCACCTCGTCGATGAAGAACAGGGTCAGCACCTTCACGCCCTGCTGGAACAGCGCCTGTTCCTTGTCGAAGTGCGCCTTGATGGCCTCACGAATCTGGATGCGGCGCAGCGCCGCCTCGGTCACGTCGCCGGCGGCGTCGCCGACCGTCAGCTCCACTCCATTGGTAAAGCTCAGGGTGTCGGTATTGGCGTTGATATCCGCCACCACGTAGTCGCGGTATTGATCCAGGCCATTTGAAAACTTCTCGGAAAACAGATTGTCTCCCTTGCCCAACTTGCGAACGACACGTTTGATGTTGCCGCCCGCCAGCTTCTGCTCAAACTCGACGCGTGCTTCAGGCGGCTTCTTGCTCGAAATCTCGATGGATTGCAGGTACAGATAGCCCGCCGTGCCCGCCAGCCCCTTCACCGCGATGCCGCGCACAGCGATCTTCTTCACCAGCTTCTGGTTGTAGGCGTCCAGCGCATCCAGCCGGTGAATCTTGTTGTGGGTGGTCTTGTGGGTGGCCGAGTAGCGCAGCACCGCCAACGCCTTGAACTCTTCCAGCGATTTCAGCGTGGCTGCACCTTCCATCTTCTGCGGCTCATCCAGAATCATGATCGGCCGGTTGGCGCTGATCACGTCGATGGGCTTACGCGACTGGAAGGCGTCCAGCACGTCGTAGATGCGGCGGTTTTCCGCCCCGCGCGAAGCGAAAGCCTGCACGTTGATCACCATCACGTTGATGCCCGCATCCGACGAGAAGCTCTCCAGATGGTGCAGTTGCTTGGAGTTGTAGATGAAGAAGCGCGCTTTCTTCTGGTAGCTCTCCAGGAAGTGCTCGGCGGTGATGTCCAGCGACTTCGCCACGCCCTCACGGATGGCGATGCTGGGCACCACGATGATGAACTTGCTCCAGCCGTACTGCTTGTTCAGCTCGAAGATGGTCTTGATGTAGCAGTAGGTCTTGCCCGTGCCGGTTTCCATCTCGATGTCGAGATTGACCTTGGCCACCTTGGTCTTGACCAGCGCATCCGACAGCGGCAGGTTCTGCCCCCGCTGCACGGCGTGGATGTTGTCCAGCAGCGCCAGCTCCGACAGGGTGAGGTCGGCGTTGCGGAAAGCCGCCTCCTGCTCTGCCGCTGCATCCGGCGCGGCCTCCAGCGCCAACGCGCCCTGTGGGCTGGCCTGTGCCGTCTTGCGGGTGCCGGGGTCAAGGCGATAGCGAATGCCGCCGTGATGCGGCACCTGCCCCTTGAAGCAATCCACCACCGCCTGCACGGCGGCGGTCTGGTAGGCCTGGGTCTTGAATTTCAGCTTCATGCCTGCGCCTCCCCGGGCGCATCATCCGCATCCCGCAGCTCACTCTCGATGTCCTCGATGCGAGGCAAGTCTGTTTGCAGTTCCTTGGGCAAGGCCTGCACCAGTTGATACTCCGCAACGCCGATGGGCTTGTTCATGTCGCGCAAGGAGTACTCGGCCACCACCTTGTCGCGGTTTTTGCACAGCAACAGGCCCAGACTGGGGTTGTCGCTGGCGTGCCTGAGTTGGCTGTCCACCGCACTGAGGTAGAAATTGAGCTTGCCCGCGTATTCGGGCTGGAACTCCCCGGCCTTCAGTTCCACCACCACATAGCAGCGCAACTTCAGGTGATAGAACAACAGGTCGATGTAGAAATCCTTGTCGCCCACTTCCACATGCACCTGCCGTCCGACGAAGGCAAAGCCCGCACCCAGCTCCATCAGGAACTGGGTGACGTGCTTGACCAGCGCGTCCTCTATGGCACGTTCCTGCGCCTCCTTGCCCAGACCGAGAAAGTCCAGGCGGTACGGGTCTTTCAGTGACTCGCGGGCCAGATCCGACTGCGGCCGGGGCAGGCGCTGGCTGAAGTTGGTGATGGCCGCGCCTGTACGCTGGCGCAAGCCGGATTCGATCTGCATCACCAGCACGTTGCGCGACCAACCGTTCTCCAGCGCCTGCGCAGCGTACCATTGCCGCTCCTCGGCGGTCTGGAGCTTGTCCAGCAGGGCCAACTGGTGATACCAGGGCAATTGTGCAAGCGCCGCTTGCACAAATTCGCCATCGGGCCAAGCCTCGGCAAAGGCCCGCATGTACTTGAGGTTGCGCGGGGAAAAGCCCTTCATGTCCGGGAAGGCGTTGCGCAGATCGCGGGCCAGCCTGTCCACCACCTTGCTGCCCCAACCCTGACTGGCCTGACGCGCCAGAATGTCCTGACCGATCTGCCAGTACAGCAACACCAGCTCGCGATTGACCGCAAGCGTGGCGCGTTGCTGCGCGGCATGGATGCGCTGTTTGAGTTCAGCCAGCCAGTCGGCATATCCGGTGGGGTTGACCGTCAATTCGTCTTTACTCATGTGCGCCCCCTCAAATGCTCTTCACTTCGGTGGATAGCGACAAGAGCTTGAAGATCTGCTCCACGTTGATCTTGACGGCGCTGTCCTTGAACCCGGCGTCGCGGAACACCACGCGCAGCGGCTTGTACGTGGCCAGTTCCTTGACGAAGGCTTCATCCACGCCGCCATGCGCGTCGAAGCAGGCGGCAAGCGCATTGCCATCCACGAAGAACACGTCCTTGCCCTGGATGGTCTTCTGCTCAATGGGCAGAGCGAGGTCAACGCCCCAGTCCAGCATCACCTGGAACAGCAGGTCTTCCGCCGTGCGGTCGGGTTTTATGTTGTCCACGAACAGGTCGAGGTTGGCTTTGTCCAGCGCATCGGGGGCGTAATAGACGTCGGTCATATTCGACGTGTCGATCTTGAGGACGCGAAAACCTCCATCACCTCTCCATCCCTGCGCTCTCACGGCACCGGCCGCCCGTCGAATACGCTCCTTTGAAACGTCCGCGATGGTTTGATAGCCAGCGGCCGCCGCCGCAGATGTCGCTGGGCAAGGCTCCGGCAATTGAACAAGGATGAACTGTCGGTTCTTCCTGTCTTCAGCGTTCAACTTAAAGACAGCGTGTGCCGTCGTTGACGAGCCAGCAAAGAAGTCCATAACGATACAGTCATCGTCAGCACTGGTTGTCGCCATCTCAATAAACTTGGCAATGACGGTTTCGTCCTTCGGGAAGTCAAATATCCCTGGCCCCAACAGCGAAGCAAGTCGCTCCGATGCTGAACGTGCGGGTTGATAGAACACACTCGGCGGCGTCAGCGCATCTGTCTCATGGAGGTAGCGCCGGATCATGACACTAGTTGGCGTAACAAAGCTGACGCGCTCCTCCTCCACCAACCGATTGAACTCGCTCTGATCGAAACTCCATCCACGATTACGGCGCAAGGGAATCGGCTCACCTGTCTTTGGATTGACCAATTGAAACCGCCGTCCACCCGGAGCTGTCGGGTCATCTTCCTTGTAGGCACCTCTGGCATCTATGTACCGGAACCGCCGCAGCCCAAAGACTGGCTTGGCCTTCATGGATCGAAACCATCCCGCCAAATCTTGCGACGCCGACTCATAGTCCGTTCCGTACACGCCCTTCAACCTCGCAACCTCGGCTAATGCCTCATCTACCCCCTCCTTGCGGATGCTCCACTCTCTCGGCACGGCATTCCGGTTCTTTGCATAAACCAGGGCGTACTCGTGGGATACGCCTACTTGTTTGGCATCGTTCTTGTTGGCTCCTTCCCAGACAATCTGCGCGATAAAATTCGCTTCGCCGAATATCTCACTGCATATCTTGCGCAGGTTATCTGCCTCGCTATCATCTATTGAAATGAAGATGACCCCGTCTTCCGTTAGCAGGTTTCGAGCTAACCGCAGCCTCGGGTAGATCATGGTCAACCAATCGGAATGGAATCGTCCGTTTGCTACGGTATTGGCGGCTAGCCGGTTGCCTTCTTCGTCTACCTGATTCGAGCGACGCAGATATTCGCCTGCATCCTCGGCGAAATCGTCCTCGTAGATGAAGTCTTTGCCCGTGTTGTACGGCGGGTCGATGTAAATCATCTTCACCTTGCCCAGATACGTCTCCTGCAACAGCTTCAAGGCATCCAGGTTGTCGCCTTCGATGAACAGGTTCTTCGTCGTATCGAAGTCCACGCTTTCCTCGCGTACCGGGCGTAACGTCTTGGCAATCGGCGCATTGGCCGTCAGGAGCGCCTCGCGCTTGCCAGGCCAGTTGAGGTGATACCGCTCCTGCGGCCCTTCCACCAACGAAGCCGAAAGCTCCTGCCGCAACTGGTCGAAATCCACCGCCAGCTGCACACTGCCATCCTCGCCCCGCGCTTCCGTCACGCAGCCCGGAAACAGCTCACGAATGCGCGCGATGTTGTCTTCGGTCAGGTTGGGTGAGTGCATCTTCAGCTTTTCCATATCAATCTTCTCGTCGCTTGCGAGTTGTTAGTTGTCCGAGCCGTCTTCTGGCTCATCATTCAGGGGAATTTGCTGCCAGTCGGCGGCAATGGCTTGCCAGTCAACGATTCGCTCAACGGAGCTCCCCTCGGAATCCTTGTCGAGCCCGTCTCCGGACCATACGGCCCAGAAGTCGGGATCATCCGACTTGGGTCGGTGATCCTTGGGCAGGTTGTTCATCTGTACCAAGACCGGGAGTTCCGACGCCCAGCCCAGCAGGATGGCATGGCGCGCGGGCAACGATGGTAGGTCGCGCAGCAGACCGCGCAGGTTGTCCGGTACCAGCTTGTGAACCAGTTCCTGATCTCGGTCGTTGCTGATGCGGTGGAGCAGGTAGCTGTTGCACTGAGACAGCACCGTTTGCGACAGCTCGCTGGGCCGCTGGGACGACAGCACCAGCCCCAAGCCGAACTTGCGTCCTTCGCGGGCGATCTTCTCGAAGACCTGGCAGCAGATGGCTGCCGAGTTCTGGTTCTCTGCGTCGTCCGGATAACGGCGGATGAAGGTATGGGCTTCCTCCATCACCAGCACGGTCGGGAGTGTCTTGCCGGCGTTGAGTTTGCGGTAGCGTTGCAAGGCTTCCAGCGTCATTCGAGCAATCACGGCCGTGATGATGTGAACCACTTCGGCCGGAACCAGCGAGAGGTCGATAACCGTCACGGAGCCGTTCGAGGCTTGGCTGTCGCCGAGGTAGCTGGTCAGCCAGTCGTGCAGCTCCATGCCTTCCGTGCCGCCAGCTATCGTCTTCATGCGGCTGTCCGACAAGATCGTCCTGATCCGCATGAGCATCGTCTCGACGTACTCGGAAACCCCCATCAATTCGGCGTTGGCTTCTACGCTGCGGAGCAGTTGGTCGCCAGTGAATGAACGTGGCACGTCTGCATCAATGGGCAGTGCGTCGGTATCACTGCCACCGAAAGCCGAGTGTGCTGCTTGAGTAATCTCAAGCAGCGCATCTATTTCCGGTTTCGTGAAGTCAAAGTTTGGATACCTGTTCGTCGCCGTGGGAGTTCGTGGCGTGACAAGCTCGTCTAGCTTTTCTTTGAGCGAGCCCAGTGCATCGCTTTCGGACGTGGAGAAACTAGCATCCTCAAGTAGTCCCTCCTGCCACTTGCTGAGCTTCTCAGTAAAGTTTTTGGGGTGCGGGAAGCTAGACCACGGCCTACCGGAATTGCGCTCGATCTGAATCGCGCTCACAAGCGTTATCAAATAGCGACGCATCTCGTGACTCGGTGTCACCGCAGCGCTAACTGCTCCGTCACGAACAGAGCGAAGAGCTTGAACCAAGGTTGGGCGCTGAGTCCTGGCGCTGGCCTGAGTGAAAGCACTCCACTCAATGCTATTCCAGAACCACAAAGGAACCTGGAGTTGTTCTACGCCTTCAGATGGATTGACGGCAAAGACTCGTGCCTTGCCCATGCCCTTGAACGTGTTCGCATACTCGCCATTGGGGTCGAGCACGATGAAGCGTGCATTCGGGTCAGTGCCATTACGCGCTTTTCTGGCAGCGTCCATCGACCAGCGGACCAATCCGGCAACCGAACACGACTTGCCGCTGCCCGTATTGCCGAGCACGGCCAAGTGACGGCCAAAGAGGCGGTCTGGGTCGATTCGGACTTCGGCGTTGGCCGCCAATGGGCTCACGCCGATCTTGATGCGGCGATTCTCTCCGGATTCGACGATGGCACGTAGTTGAACCTGTGTAGGCAACAACACCGGGTCGCCCACCGATGGATAAGCTTGTACGCCGCGCCTGAACTCGTAGCGATCCTTGCCGTCGCTTTCGCCCGCGTAGAACAGAAGGCCCAAGGGGTTCAAGCTCATCTTGCGCAACGGGTAGGGCAGGTCCACCAGGCCGAAGTCCTGCATTCCCTTGCGCTTGGGATACTGCGAACGCTCCACGGTGATCCATTCCACTTGGGCCACCAAGTAGCCTTGGTCGCTCGGCGAAAGCACGTAGCCGTTGATGCGCGGAAACGGGCGAGGTGTGCCCGTGTTCAGAGAGACGCCATCAGGAGCCTCAATGTCCAGCAGCACCTTGATCTCGTCGGGAGAGACGAAGTCAATCGTTCCGATGCGCAAGGAGTCTGCGTGCGCCAATGGAGAGAGACTCATACCAGAGCACTCCAGTCTTCGGTGTCCTGCCCTTTGGATTTGGGCGCGCTTTGCTTGGTAGCAAATCGCTGCTTGAGCAGCTCGCTCATGCGGAACGTCGTCTTGTCGATTGCGGCCTTGGGCAGGTAGTTCTCGGTGAGCATCGTCAGGTCGGCCAGAGCTGGGCCGATCAGCAGGCTGACTTGCGAAGGCCGGCCGATCTGCTCATAAGTCTGCATGATGCGATCAAGCGGGTCGTCGCGCGAAATTACGACCAAGTGCGTGGATGGAATGGTGAGCATGTCCCGAATTACGCGATTGATGTGCTCATCGCCAAAGCTGTAGCCGTAAGTCACGAGCGTGCTGTTGGGGCGGCACACGGCCGCAGCCAGATCCCGGAACAACTCCACATAGGGATAGTCGGCGGTTTCCCTGTCCTTGGCGGCGTTGGGGTAGATCATCAGCTTGTGAGCTGTTGAGCCGCTCAAGCCAGGAGCCTGCAAATACGGCTCAACGGCATCCGCTCCGAAAGGCAGGCCGATGCGCCGGATATCCTTGCCTGTCTGTACCCAATCCACAGAGCCGTGCAGCTTGACGAAGCGAGCCACGCCCTCCAAGTAACGAGGCTCGCCACGGATGCCCGGCGGGTTGTAGTGCATGTCCAGGTCAAGCCGCGAGGATCGGAAGATGGGCATCAAAGTGCCAAGGAAGCGGTCCAGGAGATGCAGGCCAGCCAATTCCGCACCGGCTTCGATCAGCCGATCGTAGTTGGTCGTAAAGATGCTCAAGCGGTCGCGCGTTCCCGTGCGGCTTGCAAAGCTCATCAGGAAGGTCACCAACGCGGTAAAGGCGCGCTCGCGTTGAGTGTCAGGGGCAGTCGCGATCCCGGCTTCACTTTTCAGGATGGATGCGGCGAATGCCTTCATTCCTTCTTCGAGTTCATCCCGCAAGGTCGTTGCCTTAGAGCTTTGAACGATCTCCAAGCCGCGCAACAGCTCATTTGCTACGCGCAGTTGATCTTCAACATTTCCCTTCTTGCGCCCGGCCCGCTCTGCGGAAACCTCCGCAGCCGCATTAATCTTTTCTTGATGAACGGACAGAGGGATGGTCCCCATGCCCGCCGCGCTTGTGCCTGCAGCCAAAAAATGCACCGCATGCGTCAAGCCAGAACCAGCTAGTAGAGAAAGGTGTTCCGACTGAAAGAGCGATGTCAGCCATGGTTCGATGTGTTCTCGAAGCTCCTTTTCTCCGAACGCATCCGAGCCGACCCATGATGCGTCGCTGCCGTCCTGCAGTTTGAACTTCTGGTTTTCGTCAGGTCCAAAGCGCAACGGCTTGTGATCGTCTCTAACCTTGACGATGTTGGGGAACTGATCGTTTGAGTGTGTTGGGTTACTTTTCTTCGGCATGACATCAAGTTCCTGAGCGCTTCAGCGGGTCAATGCTTCGTAGTCATTCTTCAACTGCCGCAATTGGGCATTGATCTCTACCTTGCGGTTGAATTGATTTTCCTTCGCTAGCCTCGCTGCTGTTCTGTCCACTTCACGTTGCTTGGCCTGCACCTGCTCCACGCGCGCCACCAATTCGGTAAGCGTTTCCTGCGGGCGCACGGATAGAGGGATCAGACGGTGCAGCAACTGTTCGTACAAGCCGCCCAGGTGCAACGCTACGGGCATGGCTGTCCGCTGGCTGCCGACCGGCAGCCAGTCGGTCGCAAAGTAGTCCGATATCACCCAGCGGTTCGCATCGGCTTCGTTCTGACGTTTGTAGGCGGCGATGACCTGCGTTCTGCCCTCGAAGGCCAGCTCGAACACGATGGGGAACGGAATGGCCCCGTCAATGCAACGCAGCACATCACGATGCAGTTCCGGCGTCTTGAGCTGAAGACTGAACACCTGAATTTCTGGCACGCCGGGCCGCGCAGGCAGGTGAATCGTTTCCGGCGCAAGCTTGAATGCCCAGACGATCTGCTCGACTTGCTTGACGAACAAATCTTTGAGGCGGTTGGTCGCGCCACTGTGTTCGTATACCTTGCTTTTGGGAAGCGCGCGGCCAAAAGCGGCCTGCGCCGGGTAAGCGATTAAGGCCGAATGCGGATACGCAGGGCTAGGCTGGCTCATCCGGCCTCCTGTATCACCAGAAAGGCGATCAGCTCGAAGTCGTCCAATCCGTTGATGGTGTGCGTGAGCGCCGTGGTCTTGCCTCCAGTGAACAGGCTGTCGAGGTCTTTCTCTTCCTTCACCTCGATCATCGAACGGATGGCCTTGTTCAACAGCTCAGAATACGGCTGCATCTTGCGGCCGTCGGCGGTGGCTTTGTTGAAGCGTTGGCAGACTTCAGCAATCGGTGCTGCTTGCCCTTTGCAGCACGAGCGCACCAGATCGAGCAGGCGCTTGACTTCGGTGTGGTCGTGAACAACCTCACCCTCGCGGTTGATGTACACGACGTAGTAAGGATGCAGTCGGTTGTGCTGTGGCAGGTGGGCGGGCGGGTTCACGCCTGCGTTGCGGTTGCGCAGCGTGAAGATGATGCCGGGAGCGAGGCCCAGATCGGGGTTGGCGGGGACGACGGCGTGCAGTCCGTTGGGTGACTTGCCCAGGTCGCCGTGGACCTTCACGTAGTTCAGCAAATCCATGCGGAAATCGTTGAGGCCGAGATCAGTGATGGAGACACCGGTTTTCAGGTCTTCCAGCTCGATGACTTCTTCTTGCAGACGGCGCAGTTGTTCCTTGCGGTAGGACACGTCATTGGCCTGTGCGGAGATGACGTTGTCGTCGCCGGTGGCGGTGACATCCACGATCATCATCCGGTTTTCGACGCGCTCCTTGAGGTTGATGTATTCGTCCAGCGAGATGTCCGGCCAGTAGTTCACCAACTGGATGCTGGTGTTGGGTGAGCCGATGCGATCTACGCGCCCGAAGCGCTGGATGATCCGTACCGGGTTCCAGTGGATGTCGTAGTTGATGAGGTAGTCGCAGTCCTGAAGGTTCTGGCCTTCGGAGATGCAGTCCGTGCCGATGAGCACGTCGATTTCTGCTGGCTCATTCGGCAGAACGACGGCCTTTTCTTTCGAGCGAGGAGAGAACAGCGTCAGCAGCTCCTGGAAGTCATACGCTTTGGGCAAGGTGGACTTTGGGCGATCGCTTCCTGTCACCTTGCCAGTATGCAGTTGCAGGGCCTGCAATGCGGGCGCCAGGTTGGCGTACAGATAGTCGGCGGTATCGGCGAAGGCGGTGAAAATCAGAATCTTCTTGTTGCCAGGATTGATTGGGCTGGTGATCTTGCTCAGCACATGCCCCTTGAGATGCTGGAGCTTGGCATCGTCCTCGGGCGTGATCCTCGCCATCGAGGTCAGGAGCACTTCGATGTGGGCGAGATCGGCTTTCAGGTCGTGTTCCCATGAGGGCAAGTCCATATCGGACAGGCTGATCTTGAGCTTGCCACCGGTGTCGCTGCCATGTTCGAGTTCATCGAGCAGGTCGTCCTCTTCGGCATCAAGGTCTTCCAGTACGCCGGTCATGTCATCTACGCTGACCGCGCTGCCGGTCTGCCTAAAGGCCGCGATCTGCGCCAACGTGTTCTGGTGGTTGGCTTGCAGGGATTGCAGCGTGAGCCTGAAGGACTGCACGGAGCTTTCCAGCCGCTTGAGCAGGTTCACCGTCATCAAGCGTTGCAGGCCGCTTTCCCGGCCTTCCAGGCTCAGGTTGCCTTTTTCATCGCCAGATTGGGCGTTGTAGCGTTCGATGTATTGCTGGCGCTTGCTGGCGAGGATGTATTTGGCCGGCGCGTACACCGCCAGCAGGAGCTTGGTCAGTCGTTCGAAAATCTCGTTGAAACCCATCACGTCATCGCGCGTTGTCAGTGCGCAATGGAACGACAAGGGCTTGCGGCGCTCGGGGAAATGGCCAATGTCCTTGGTGTCGTAAAAGGTCTGGATATGCTTGCGTGAGCGCGCGATGGTGACGCTGTCCAGCAGCTCGAAGAAGTCGAAGTCCAGCGCATCCAGAATGGCGCGTGGCGTGCGTTGCTCCGGCGGCAGCTTCGACCAGGCATTGAACGCTTTCTGCGCGTTGCGGAAGACCTCTTCTACCGATTTGCTGGTGCGCAGCTTCTTGTTGAGGTTTTCCGAGTCGCCTTCGTAGGCGAGCGCGAGTTGATTTCTCAGATCCGTGAAGCGGTTGTTGACCGGCGTGGCAGAGAGCATCAATACCTTGGTCTTCACGCCTTCGCGAATGACCTTATTCATGAGCTTCTGGTAGCGGGTTTCCTTGTCCTTGTAGGCGTCGTTGTTGCGGAAATTGTGCGACTCGTCGATGACGACGAGGTCGTAGTTGCCCCAGTTGATGCGGTTGAGCGGCGTGCCGAACGATTCGCCGCTGGTACGGCTCAGGTCGGTGTGGGCCAGAACATCGTAGCCGAAGCGATCCTTGGCGAAAGGGTTGGTCTTGAGGTTGCGGTTGTAGTTGAGCCAATTGTCGGCCAGCTTCTTGGGACACAACACCAGGACGGACTTGTTGCGCAGCTCGTAATACTTGACCACGGCGAGCGCGGTGAAGGTCTTGCCGAGGCCGACACTGTCGGCAAGGATGCAGCCGCTGTAGGTTTCCAGCTTGTTGATGATGCCGGTGGCCGCGTCCTTCTGGTAGTTGAAGAGCTTGTTCCAGATCAGCGTGTCCTGATAGCCGGTGCGGTCGTTGGGCAGAACGTCTTCGTCGATGTCGTCGAGGAACTCGTTGAAGATGTTGTAGAGCACCAGGAAATAGATGCTCTCGGGCGCGTTTTCCTGATAGACCGAGGCGATGTGGTCGCAGATTTGCGCAGTGACGTCTTCCAGCTTTTCCGGATCGTTCCAGATTTGATCGAACAGGCTCAAGTAGGTGGCCGTGAAGCTGGGTTCGTCCATCTTGTTGACCAAGTTGGACACGGCATTGCCTTGTTGGTAGCCCAGATCGACGGCGGTAAAGCCGTGTAGCGGTGTGTAGGCCGTGTCGGCGCTGCCCGACTGCACGCAGGCGAACTGCTGCATAGGAGCTTTGCTGCGATTGCTTCTGAATTTGGCCTTGCGTCGTAGCCAGTCGGCGCATTCCCGGGCAACCGCCCTCTGAGTGAGTTGGTTGCGAAGCTGGATTTCAAACTCGCTGCCGTAGAGGCTGCGCTCCCGCTCCAGCTTTGGGATGTGGAACTCGCGTCGCTCCTTGCGGATTTTGTCTGTGACTTCGTCGGCCACAAAGGTGGGAGAGGTGAAGATGAAGTCCAGTTCATCGATCTTTTCCAGTTCGGACTTCAAGGCCTCGTAGGCATACATTGAAAAGCACGAGGCCGCGATCTTCAGCCGCGCCCCTGGCCGAATGGTTTGCTTGAGGTCATCACCCAGCAAGCGGCTGATGTTGTCGATCAGTTCCATCGTGCTCCCCTTACGCTCTCTTGATCCATTTCGCGCCTCGCCCCTTGCCAGTCGATTCGATCAACCCCTCCGACTTCATCGCCCGCAACACCAGCCGCACCATGTCACGGCTCACGCCCGGGCAAGCTTCCTCGATCTCCGAAATCGAGAACGGCAGGGTGCGTCCCAACACTTCCGCTCGCACCCGATCGCCTTTGCTGCCACGCCCATGTTCGATGGTGCCGACGCGTTCCTCGAACTCACGATAGGCCCGCAGCAATGCCCCCCAGAAGTAGTCGAGCCAGGGTTTGACGTCGTGCTGCCCCTGGTGCCAGCCTTGCGAGCTGGCTTCCAGCGTCTCGTAGTAGCCTTCCTTGGTGTCCTCGAAGATGCGCTCCAGGCTGATGTAGCGGCCCACGGCATGGCCGAAGTGATAGAGCAGCAGCAAGGTCAGCAGGCGGGACATGCGGCCATTGCCATCGGGGAAAGGATGGATGCACAGGAAGTCGAGCATCGCCAGCGGCGCCAGCACCAGCGGGTCGGCCAGATGCTGGTCCAGCGCGGTGGCGTAGCGCCCAGCCAGATCGGTCATAGCCATGGGCGTGAGGTGCGCAGCGACCGGCTGGAAACGTAGACGTGACGTGCCATCCGGGTGGCGCTCGATGATGTCGTTATTGGTGGCCTTCCAGCGCCCGCCCGCCTGCGGCATATAGCGGTACAACAGGGTGTGGAGTTGCAGCACTACGCCCTCGCTGAAGGACATGTGCGCGGCCAATTCGTGGATCATCGCCAGGGCGTCACGGTAGCCGGCGATCTCCTGTTCGGAGCGGCTCTTTGGCGTTGCGTTGCGGATGACCAGAGACTTCAGCCGCGAAGGCGCTACGACAACACCTTCCAGCCGGTTAGACGACTCAGTGGACTCCACCACCGCGATCTGGCGCAGGCCCTTGAGGGCTTCGGGCGACTGTGCGGCGTAGAGTTGCTGCTTACCCTGGTACTCGCCCAGTGTGCGCAACGTGGCGGCCTGAGTGCCATCGAAGCGAAGCGCAACAAGGTACTCGGGTGTGAGCGAGTGCATGGAAATGTAAGCCCAGGCTGTCTAAATGGGGGTAATCATAGTCTTTAAATGGGGCATTGTCTCTAGAAATACCTCATTAAAGGTGTTTGATTACCCCATTTCCAGGCCCAACTCAGGGCAAAGGCAAACGGCAAGGGAACGGCACTCAAGGGACAACTGCCCTATCCAGAAAAGGAAAAGGCCGCTCTGCCCACTCGCTGCTGCGATACCCGGCCAAACCGTCTCTATGCTGTGCCGCTGCCCTCCGCAGCACGCAGATAGTCCGCCCAGTCCTGCAACAGCGTCCTTCTCTGATCCAGCAGCAGCGCCTTGTTGTACGTCGCCCGCACCTTGTTGCTTTCCACGTGGGCAAGCTGCCGTTCAATTGCATCAGGCCGGTATCCGTTCTCGTTGGCCCAGGTCGAAAAGGTCGTCCGCCAGCAATGCGGCGTCGTGCCCCGGCCCAGGTTCATATCTCGCATCGCGTAGGTCAGCCGATTGGGCGTGGTGAAACCCTTGCCGCTCCGGTGTGGGAACAGATAGCGTCCACCACCCGTGATGCACTGCAAATCCTTCAGCACGGCAATAGCCTGCGCCGACAATGGGCTGACATGGTCACGTCGCGCTTTCATCTTCGCCGCAGGCCGACGCCACAAGGCATCCTCAAAGTCGAACTCGTCCCACTCGGCATCCGCCGCCTCCCCTGGACGGCAGGCGGTCAGCGCAATCAGCCGCAGGCACAACGAGGTTTCCGGATAGCCCCGGTAGCCGCGCAACTCCTGATAGAACTTCTGGATTTGCTCTCGCGTCATCGCGGCCTTGCTCTCGCTGAACGGCACGCGCAGCAGCCCGCGAAGACTGGGAATAGGATTGGCCTCGACCAGACCCCGCACCACCGCGAACTCGAATATGGCCGACAGATCGCCTTTGACGTGAATCGCCGCCCAGGCTCCGTGGGACTTGCATTCCTCCAGCAGCGGACGAATCTGCTTGACGCCAATGTCGCTCATCGACATCCCGTCGAACTTGTGTGACAGGTACTTCCTGATGCGTGACTCTTTCGTCCGGTAAGAACTGAGCGCAAAGACTGGCTTGATCTCCGCCAGGTACGCTTTCGCCACCTTGGCGAACGAGCTTTCACGGGCGCGCTTACGTTCCTCCATCGCTTCGAGGTTGCGCTGCTTGACCTGCTGCCGCTCATGGGCAGGATGGATGCCTTGCTTGACCAAGGCACGCGCCTTCTCGCGGGCCGCGCGCGCCTCCGCAAGGCTTACTTGAGGAAAGCCGCCAATAGCAAAGAGGTTCTCCTTGCCTTGCAGGCGGTACTTCCACCGCCAGAGCTTGCCGCCGGTGGGCTTGACCAGCAGGAACAAGCCCCCGCCATCTGATAATTTCCAATCTCGATCAGTCGATTTGGCCGACCTGACCTTGAGGTCGGTGAGTAGATTCTCGGGCATCGTTGGACTCCACTGCGGGGAGATGTACCCCCACGGTTGAACACGAGTACCCCCAACGCTACCCCCGAATTTTTCAGACCTCGATGAACAATAGGAACGCTCAGCAGACCGTATTGTTTACGCAACCCATTGATTTCAAATGGGCCAACCTGTCCACCAAGCGCTACCGAGCGCCACCGAGATCCAGCAAAAATCGTCAGACGTTGATCACACGTTTAAACGTTAAACAGGAAGTTCATCACGTCCCCATCCTGCACCACATACTCCTTCCCTTCCGCCCGCATCTTCCCCGCTTCTTTCGCGCCCTGCTCACCCTTGCAAGCGATGTAATCATCGAAAGCAATCGTCTGCGCACGAATAAAGCCGCGTTCGAAATCAGTATGAATAACACCCGCCGCCTGCGGCGCGGTAGCGCCGATGGGAATCGTCCAGGCGCGCACTTCTTTCACGCCCGCGGTGAAGTACGTCTGCAGGCCCAGCAGCTTGAAAGCAGCGCGGATCAGGCGGTTCAGGCCGGGCTCGTCCATGCCCATGTCGGCCAGGAAGGCCTGGCGGTCTTCGTCGGGCAGGTCGACGATTTCCGATTCGATGGCGGCGCAGATGGCCACTACCGGGGCGTTGCGCGAGGCCGCGAATTCGGTCAGGCGGTCCAGCAGCGGGTTATTGGTGAAGCCGTCGTCGCTGACGTTGCCCACGTACATGGCGGGCTTGGCGGTGATGAAGCACAGCTGCTTGATCAGCGCGTTTTCTTCATCGCTAAGATCGATGGACCGCACCGGCTTGGCCTGGTTGAGCGCGGCAATGCATTTTTCCAGTGCGGCCACCAGGCGCTGGGCTTCCTTGTCGCCCGAACGGGCGGTCTTGGAATGGCGGTGCAGGGCTTTTTCGGCGGTCTGCAGGTCGGCCAGCGCCAGCTCGGTTTCGATGACTTCGATGTCGGCAATAGGGTCGACCTTGCCGGCCACGTGGATGACGTTGGGGTCTTCGAAGCAGCGCACCACGTTGACGATGGCGTCGGTTTCGCGGATGTGCGACAGGAACTGGTTGCCCAGGCCTTCGCCTTGGCTGGCGCCGGCCACCAGGCCGGCGATGTCCACGAATTCCACCGTGGCCGGCAGGATGCGCTCGGGCCCGACAATGCCGGCCAGCTTCTGCAGGCGCGGATCGGGCACTTCCACCACGCCCACGTTGGGCTCGATGGTGCAGAAGGGGTAGTTTTCCGCCGCGATACCCGCGCGGGTCAGGGCGTTGAAAAGCGTCGATTTGCCCACGTTGGGCAGGCCGACGATGCCGCATTGCAGAGCCATGGAAATTCCTTAGTAATCAAGACGGGGATTGTAGCCGCCCGGGGCGGCCGGGGCCGCTGGCCGGGCTCAGCCCTGCTCCAGCGCCAGCACCGCCATAATCAGCAGCATGGGGCCGGCATTGAAAAGGCTGTGCAGCGCCATGGACGCGCCGATGCCGCGCCGCACGCGGATCCAGCCCAGCACCAGGCCGGTGGCCCATTGCGGCAATATCAGCAGGGGCAGCATCCAGTAGGCCGCGCCGGCCAACTCGAAATTGTTCAGGTGCACCACCGCGAAGGCCAGCGACGACAGGTGGTAGACCCGGCCGAAATGCATCAGATAATGGCGGCGCCAGCCCATCTGCCAGCGCACGCGCGCCACCCGGGCGCGCCGCAGCGGCAGGCAGGCCAGCAGCACCACCGCGGCCGCCCACGCCAGCGTCCAGCCGTGCACGCCCCACAGCAGCGGCGGCAGAATGGCCGGGCATACCCACAGGGCCTGCCTGGGGCGGCGCAGGCCGTAGCGGAACAGCATTTCCTCGATCAGCGGCGCCCACAGTACGGCGGTCAGCCAGGGAATGGCGGACGGGTCCATGCGGTGCACGGCTCCGCCGGCGCCAGCCGCTGTGACTGCAATGGGCCCCAGCGCGAAGAAGTTCAGGCCCCACAGCACGGCCGCCCATGCCAGCAGCCGGCGCAGCGGCACATCGGGCAGCCAGTCGTTGCGCAGCCCGCTGGGCGAGCGCCGGCCGGGCAGGCGGCGCAGGTCCGGGTCGAACAGAAAGCGCAGGAAATCGGCCAGTTCGTCGCGGAACCGCGGTTTGCCGGACGAGGCGGCCGATGTCGTGGACATACGTTCAGGCCCCGTTGCCGCTGTGCAGCTGGCGCGTGGCCAGGGCGAAGTCGCCGTCCAGCATGGCCGGCACCACGGCGCGGCAGCGCTGGATGACCTCGTCGATGGCGGGCTGCTCGTCGCGGCGCGGCGGGTGCAGCACGAAATCGGCTACTTGCTGGGCCAGGCCCAGCGTGCGGGGGTGGCCGATGCCGATGCGCAGGCGCCAGAAATTGGGGCTGCCCAGGGCGGCCTGGATGTCTTTCAGGCCGTTGTGGCCGGCATGCCCGCCTCCCTGCTTCAGCTTGACCTGGCCGGGCAGCAGGTCCAGTTCATCGTGCAGCACCAGCACTTGTTCGGGCGCCAGTTTGTAGAAGCGCGCCAGCGCGCCCACGGCCTGGCCGGAACGGTTCATGTAGGTAATGGGCTTGACCAGCAGCACGCTGTCGCCCGCATGCCGCGCTTTGGCCACCATGCCGAAAAAGCTTTTTTCCAGCGCGAACGTGGCGCGCAGGTCGTCGGCCAGGTGATCGGCCAGCCAGAAGCCGGCGTTGTGGCGGGTGGTTTCGTAGTCGGGCCCTGGGTTGCCCAGGCCCGCGATCAGGCGGATGGCGGTAGACATGATGGGCATGTATAAAACACAAAAAACCCTGCGCATGCAAGCCGCACGCGCAGGGTTTCGGCGTGGCCCCGATAGGAATCGGGCGCCGCGGGCTTAGGCAGCGGGGGTTTCCGCGGCCGGGGCGTCGCCTTCGCCGTCAGCGGCGGCGGCGCCGCCGCCCTTGACCAGGGCCGAGGCCAGCACCGGGTCGGTGTCGCTGCCGTGGGCCACATAGGTGACGCCCTTGGGCAGCTTGACATTCGACAGGTGCACCGAGCCGCCGCCCAGCAGGTCGCCCAGGTCGACTTCGATGAACTGGGGCAGCGCGGCCGGCAGGCAGGTGATTTCCAGCTCGGTGATCACGTGGCTGATCACGGCGCTGCTGAGCTTGACCGCGGGCGAGTTTTCGCCGTTGATGAAGTGCAGGGGCACCTTGGTGTGCAGGGCCTGGTTGGCGTCGACGCGCTGGAAGTCCACGTGCAGGACTTGCGGCTTGTAGGCGTGCCATTGAACCGAACGCAGCAGCACGGCTTCTTCCTTGCCGTCGAGCTGCATCTGCAGGATCGAGGCGTGGAATTCTTCCTTGCGCAGGGCGTGGTAGATCTCGTTGTGGTCGAGGTCGATGTTCAGGGGGGCAGCCGACCCGCCATAAACGATGGCAGGAACGCGGCCCGCGCGGCGCAGGCGGCGGCTCGCACTCGAACCCTGGACGCTACGCGCAGTGGCATTGAATTTCATGGATGACTCCAGACAATCTGGCAGCGGTAAGGCTGCCGGTTAAGTTGCACGGCGCGCGACATGCGCGCCGTGTTGTTCGCCCGTCTGCCGCGACCAGCAGGCAGGCAAATACGGAAATTCGGGCTGGCGCCGGGTTAGTCGACGAACAGCGAGCTGACCGATTCGGCGTTGGAAATGCGCAGAATGGTCTCGCCCAGCAGTGCCGCGCACGACAGCTGGCGGATTTTACCGCTGGCCTGGCCTTGCTCGGACAGCGGAATGGTGTCGGTGACGACAAGTTCGTCGAGTTCCGACGCTTCGATGCGGTCGATGGCGCCGCCCGACAGCACGGGGTGCGTGCAATAGGCGTAGACGGCGCCGGCGCCGCGGTCTTTCAGGGCCTGCGCTGCCTTGCACAGCGTGCCGGCAGTGTCGACCATGTCGTCCATGATGATGCAGGTGCGGCCGTCGACTTCGCCGATGATGTTCATGACTTCGGACACATTGGCGCGCGGGCGGCGCTTGTCGATGATGGCCAGGTCGGCCTCGAGCTGCTTGGCCAGGGCGCGGGCGCGCACCACGCCGCCGATGTCGGGCGACACGACCACCAGGTTCGAGAAATTGCGGCGCCAGATGTCGCCCAGCAAAATCGGCCCGGCGTAGATGTTGTCGACCGGAATGTCGAAGAAGCCCTGGATCTGGTCGGCGTGCAGGTCCATGGTAAGCACGCGGTCGACTCCGGCCACCTGCAGCATGTTGGCCACGACCTTGGCCGAGATGGCCACGCGCGCCGAACGCGGGCGGCGGTCTTGGCGGGCATAGCCGAAATACGGGATGGCGGCGGTGATGCGGCCCGCCGAGGCGCGGCGCAGGGCATCGACCATCACCATGATTTCCATCAGGTTGTCGTTGGTGGGCGCACAGGTGGGCTGCAGCACGAAAACGTCTTTGCCGCGCACGTTTTCGTTGATCTCGACCATGACTTCGCCATCGGAGAACCGGCCAACCGTCATCTTGCCCAGGGACATGTCGAGGTGGTTGACTACATCCACGGCCAGGCGCGTATTGGCCGTGCCCGTGAAGATCATGAAGCTGTCGTTTGCCATGATGGAAGCTGCGATGGTCGTTTAGGACGCGAACGTGTGCTGCAGCCGGAAAACCGGCAAATAAAAAAAGCTGCTGAACCGTGGCCAGTGTCTGACAGGCGCGTTCAACAGCTTTTTTATTAATTTTTGGTGGCTGGGGAGGAAGGATTCGAACCTTCGCATGCCGGAATCAAAATCCGGTGCCTTAACCAGCTTGGCGACTCCCCAACTATCTTGCGATCCAGTTCCGCAACGGATGCTCGGCCAACCCGGGACATGCCCGCACTAACCGGAACCCTGGCTGCGTGTGGCCGGTAGCTTCACCGGCGACGCGCATTGTAGCGGTAATTTCCTGCTGCGCCAAAACGGCCTGCTGCATGGTGGCGTACTGGGCGAACAAACATGCGCCAGACCCCGACATGCGGGCGTGTATGCCACGCCCCGACAGCCACTGCGCAGCCCGTAGAACTTCAGGGTAGCGCCGGTAGACCACCGGTTCCAAGTCGTTTCTGCCAAAAAGACCCTGGCCGCGCTTTGCGCCAGAACCTTGCGAAGCAAGAAAGTCCGCTATTGTGACGGAAGGCGTATCCCGTGTCAAATCTGGGTCGGTGAAAATACCGGCCGTGGGCACGCTGGCGTCGGGCTGGGTGACCAGGTAGGCCGCGGGCGCCAGGTCCAGCGGCGCCAGCACCTCGCCCACGCCTTCGGCGAAGGCCGGCTGGCCGAACACGAACACCGGCACGTCGGCCCCCAGCGGCAGCGCCAGCGCCATCAGGTCGCGGCGCGACAGCCCGGTGCCCCACAGGCGGTTCAGCGCGATCAGGGTAGAGGCGGCGTCGCTGGAGCCGCCGCCCAGCCCGCCGCCTTGCGGAATGCGTTTTTCCAGGCTGATGACGGCACCCTGCCGGGTGCCGGTGGCCTGCTGCAGGGCGCGCGCCGCGCGCAGGGTCAGGTCATGCTCGGGCGGCACGCCGGGCAGGTCGGCGGCGCGCTCGATGCGGCCGTCGGGCCGCGCCTCGAAATGCAGGATGTCGCACAGGTCGATGAAGCGGAACACGGTTTGCAGCAGGTGGTAGCCGTCGGGCCGGCGGCCCACCACATGCAGGAACAGGTTCAGCTTGGCCGGCGCGGCAACGTCGTACAGCATGGCTGAAGGTCAGGGCTGGCTGACGGCCAGCCGCACCACGATGCGGCGCCCCGGCTCGGTGCGCTGCAGTACCAGCAGGCCCGGGCCCAGGTCGTCGTAGCGCGACAGGCGCGCCTGCCAGCCGTCTTGCTCGAACGACACCGGACGGCCCTGGCTATCGCGCTGCAGCTTGCCGGCCGGCGCGTCGTCGGCCACCTGGCCGCGCAGCCAGTCGCGCAGGCCCGAGACCGGCACCGGACTGCCCAGCGCTTCTTCGACCAGCTCGTCGGGGGTGCGGGCCTGCAGCACGGTGCCGTCGGCCTTGGTCAGGGTGGCATGGCCGGGCCGGCCTTCCACGCGGGCCTCGGTAGAGCCCAGCGGACTGGTGAGATCGAGCTGGTAGCGGCGGCCGTCGTCGCGCCAGGTGAAGCCGCCCTGCACGGCCTGCTGCTGGCCCGAGGTTTCGGTCATGGTGATGGCGAAGCGGCCGCCGCGCGAGAAAGCGCCTTCGGCCGTGCCGGAAGGGGCGTCGGGCACGCTGGCGCAGGCGGCCAGCAGCGCGCACAGCCCTGCCGCCAGCCAGCCGCGCAGCCGCCGGGCCGCCTGGCCCGTGGCGCCTGCCGCAGCCATCACAGCTTGACCCCCAGCCGCTTGGCGGTATCAAGCAGCGTTTCGTTCTTGGGGTCTTTCTTGAAGCCGGCATGCAGCATTTCTTCGGCCTGCTGGCGCTTGCCTTCGGCCCACAGCACTTCTGCCAGGTGCGCGGCGATATCGGCCTCGGGGCGCTGCGCGTAAGCGCGCGACAGGTATTCGGCCGCGGCCTGCTTGTCGCCCATGCGGAATTTCACCCAGCCCATGCTGTCCAGGATGAACGGGTCGTCGGGCTGCAGTTCGAGCGCCTGCGTGATGAGGTCGAGCGCCTCGGGCAGGCGCTGGTTGCGGTCGGCCAGCGTGTAGCCCAGCGCGTTGTAGGCATGGGCGTGGTCGGGATCCAGCGCGATGACCTGGCGCAGCTGCGTTTCGAGTTCGTCGTAGCGGCCCTGGCGTTCGTACAGCATGGCCAGTTCGTACTTGATCTCGACCGTGTCGGGCTGGGCCTGGTTGGCGGCCTCGAGCGTGGCCACGGCCTGGTCGATGCGGCCGGCGTCGCGCAGGATCTGGGCCTTGGTCAGCACGCCCTGCACCTGGTCGTCTTCGTCGTGCGGCTGGGCGGCGTCGACCATGGCCAGGGCTTCGTCGATGCGGCCCTGTTTGGCGCGCAGCGCGGCCTGGCGCATCTGGGCCGAATAGCGCAGCGAGGGGTCGTCGATCTGGCCGAGCTGGGCGATGGCCTCGTCGTAGCGCCCCTGGTCTTCGGCAATGCGCGACAACAGCACGCGCGCGTCGGCCTCGGCGGCGCCGGCGTCGGTGGCGCCCGGGGTAATGGCCTCTTGGCGCTGGTTCTGCACGTCCAGGTACTGTTGAAGCAGCGTGCGCGCCTGGTCTTTGCGGCCGGCCTTGTAGACCAGCTGCGCCTGCATGAACAGCAGGTCGAAGTCTTCGGGCGAGCGGCGCGACATGGCCTGCAATTCGGCCAGGGCGCTGTCGTAGTCGCCGCGGTCGGCCATCTGGCCGGCCAGCGACAGATGCAGCTTGCGCGCGTCGGGGTGCTTGGCCAGGAAGGCGCGCGCCTCGGTTTCGGCGCGCTGCGGATCGATGCGGGCGCCGTATTCCAGCACGCGCTGGGCGGCGGCCTCGGAACCCGGGGCGGCCGCCAGGGCGGCGCGGGCTTCTTCGGCGGCGCGGTTGTAGTCGCCCGAGGCCTGGGCCACGTCGGCCAGGGCCAGGTGCGCCTCGGGCAGCTTGCGCACCGCGGGGCTGAGGGATTCATCGAGGATGCGCAGCGCCAGCCGGCGGTCGTTCAGGCGGCCCAGCACGCCCAGCGCCTGGGCGATGGCGGCCGGCTTGTCGGCCGACGCGTCGATGCGCGTGCGCAGCGCGGCGGCCAGGCCGGCCGTCTGGCCGTTGGCGGCTGCCAGCGCCAGTTCGGTGGACGAGGCCTCGACGTCGCCCGGCGCCAGCTTCGACCACTGGCGCGCGGCATCCAGCGCGCCGGGCAGGTTGCCGCCGGCCAGCTGGAATTCAAGAGCGCGCCGCGCCAGCCGCGGGTCGCCGGTTTCGCGCGCCAGATTCACCAGCGTGGAAGCGGCCGTGCTGTACATGCCGCGCTGGGCGGCGATTTCAGAGGCCAGCACCCGATAGAAGATATCGGCGGTAAGCGTGACCAGCGGCGTCTGGCCGGGGCGCAGGCGGATGACCTGGGTTTCGGGCGTGCGCGGCTGGGGCACCAGGCGCGGCCCCGTGGCATCGCCCGGAAGCCGGTCGGCCGCCAGGGCCGGCAAGGACTGCAAACCCGCCAGCGCCAACGCCAGCACGGTAACGACGGAATGAACTTGTTTAAGCGACGACTTCACGCGGCCTGTCCGGTTGATGGCACAATCATCTGTACACGTAATCAATCATCTTACACTGGCTCATGCCGGAACTCCCCGAAGTCGAAACCACCCGCCGCGGGATCGATGCCGTCATCACCGGCAAGACGCTGCGGCGGCTGCTGGTGCGCGAATCACGCATGCGCTGGCCCATTCCCGCCGACCTGCCCGGCCTGCTGTCGGGCCGCGCCGTGCTCGAATGTGCGCGCCGCGGCAAGTACCTGCTGCTGCGCTTCGAGCACGGCACGCAGATCGTGCACCTGGGCATGTCGGGGTCGCTGCGCAGCGTGCCGGCCGGCGAGGCGCCGCGCAAGCACGACCACGTCGACTGGATCTTCGACCACGCCACCTTGCGGCTGCACGACCCGCGGCGCTTCGGCGCGGTGCTGTGGCATCCCGAGGCGGCCGGGCCGGTTGCCGCTCATCCGCTGCTGGCGCGGCTGGGCATCGAGCCCTTCGACCCGCGCTTCGACGGCGCCTGGCTGCACAGCCAGTTCCGCAACCGCGCCATCGCCGTCAAGCAGGCCCTGCTGGCCGGCGATGCGGTGGTGGGCGTGGGCAATATCTATGCATCGGAAAGCCTGTTCCGCGCCGGCATCGACCCGCGCACGCCGGCGCGGCGCATTTCGCTGGCGCGCTGCGCGCGGCTGGCCGACATGGTGCGCACCACCCTGGCCGACGCCCTGGCCTCGGGCGGCAGCACCCTGCGCGACTACGTGGGCGCCAGCGGCCAGCCGGGCAGCTATTTCGAGATCCACGCCGCCGTCTACGAACGCGCCGGCCTGCCCTGCCGCGCCTGCGGCACCCCCATCCGCCGGCTGGTCCAGGGCCAGCGCGCCACGTACTACTGCCCGTCCTGCCAGCGGCGGTAACCCCCCCGTGGCGCCCCTTGGTATCAGGCTCCCGCAGGGTGCCTGACACCGCACGACTGAGACAACCGGGACGCACTTCCGCAGGCAGGTGTCTGGCTCCGCAGGTGCCAGACACCTGCCGACCTGGTACACCCTTAAAATTCGTCTATAGCAAATGTATTGCATAAAAACAAATCAACGGCTATATTTCCTGCATTGCCGCGGCCCCGCCGCGGCCTGCCCCATTACAGACAGGAGACACCGTGAGCAAGCAATTCGCCTCGCACGCCGACCTTGCCGACAAAGTCGTATCGTTCGACAAGCTGTCCGACAACGCCTATGCCTACACTGCCGAAGGCGACCCCAACACCGGCGTCATCATCGGCGACGACGCCGTCATGGTGGTGGACACCCAGGCCACGCCCGTCATGGCGCAGGACGTGATCCGCCGCATCCGCGAAGTCACCGACAAGCCCATCAAGTACATCCTGCTGTCGCACTACCACGCGGTGCGCGTGTTCGGCGCGTCGGCCTACAACGCGCAGGAAATCCTGGCCAGCCGCGACACCCACGACCTGATCGCCGAACGCGGCGAACAGGACAAGGCCAGCGAAATCGGCCGTTTTCCGCGCCTGTTCCGCAACGCCGAATCGATTCCGCCCGGCCTGGTGTGGCCCACCATGACCTTCCAGGGCGCCATGACGGTCAACCTGGGCAACCTGGAAGTGCACCTGCTGCAGGTGGGCCGCGGCCACACCAAAGGCGACACGATCGCCTGGCTGCCCGAGCAGAAAATCCTGTTCGCCGGCGACCTGGTCGAATACCAGTCCACGCCGTACTGCGGCGACGCCTATTTCCGCGACTGGCCCGCCACGCTGGACACGCTGGCCGGCTTCAACGCCGAGAAAATGGTGCCGGGCCGCGGCCCGGCGCTGAAGAACGCCGCCGAAGTGCGCCAGGGCCTGGCCGGCACGCGCGCGTTCCTGACCGACCTGTACAGCGCCGTGAACCGCGGCGTGGCCGACGGCAAAGACCTGAAGACCATCTACCGCGAGGTGTACGACTTCATGCGCCCGCGCTACAGCGACTGGGTCATCTTCGACCATTGCATGCCGTTCGACGTGTCGCGCGCCTACGACGAGGCCACGGGATACGATGATCCGCGCATCTGGACCGACAAGCGCGACCTGGAAATGTGGAAACAACTGGAAGGCTGAGCCGCTTTCCATAATACGTTGTGCAGGCCGCGCCAGCGCTCCCCAGAGAGCGCGGCGTGCGCCGTGGCGAGCCGGGTCTCGCCCTCAGGAGACAATGCGTGACCGATATCGATTACCAGGCGCTGGAATTCGCCTACCAGAAACACGCCGACCAGTCGTGCCCGGCGCCCGCCTCGCATCGCGTGGTGGTGGTGGGCGCGGGCCCGGTGGGCCTGACCACCGCGCTGGACCTGGCGCAGCGCGGCGTGCGCGTGGTGGTGCTGGATGACGACTACCGCCTGTCCACCGGTTCGCGCGCCATCTGCTTCGCCAAGCGCACCCTGGAAATCTGGGACCGCCTGGGCGTGGGCCAGCGCATGGCCGGCAAAGGCGTATCGTGGCACGTCGGCAAAGTGTTCTTCCGCGACCAGGAAGTCTGGCGCTTCGACCTGCTGCCCGAGCCGGGCCACCGCCGCCCGGCCTTCGTGAACCTGCAGCAATATTATGTAGAGGGCTTTCTGCACGAGGCCGCCTGCGCGCATCCGCTGATCGACCTGCGCTGGAAAAGCAAGGTGGTGGGCGTGGCGCAGCGCCCCGGCGGCGTGGCGCTGTCGGTGGAAACACCCGACGGCCCCTATGCGCTGCAGGCCGAATGGCTGATCGCCTGCGACGGCGCGCGCTCGCCGGTGCGCAAGCTGCTGGGCCAGGAAAGCCACGGCCGCGTCTTCAAAGACCGCTTCCTGATCGCCGACGTCAGGATGACGGCCGACTTCCCGGCCGAGCGCTGGTTCTGGTTCGACCCGCCCTTCCATCCCAACCAGTCGGTGCTGCTGCACATGCAGCCCGACAATGTCTGGCGCATTGATTTCCAGCTGGGCTGGAACGCCGACCCGGTCGAGGCCGTCAAGCCGGCCAACGTGCTGCCGCGCATCCGTGCGCTGCTGGGCGCCGATACGCAGTTCGAACTGGAATGGGTCAGCGTGTACACCTTCGCGTGCGAGCGCATGGACGCCTTCCGCCATGGGCGGGTGGTGTTCGCGGGTGACGCCGCGCACCGGGTGTCGCCCTTCGGCGCGCGCGGCGCCAACAGCGGCGTGCAGGATGCCGAGAACCTGGCCTGGAAACTGCAGGCTGTGCTGGACGGCGCGGCGCCGGAATCGCTGGTCGACACGTATGCCGCCGAGCGTGAGCAGGCGGCCGACGAAAACCTGCTGAACTCCACACGCTCCACCGATTTCATCACCCCCAAAAGCGAGGTCAGCCGCAGCTTCCGCAACGCGGTGCTGAACCTGGCGCGCGAACACCCCTTTGCGCGCGCGCTGGTCAACAGCGGGCGGCTGTCGCTGCCCAGCGTCTATGCCGATTCGCCGCTCAATACACCCGACACCGACGCCTATGCGGGGCGCCTGGCTCCCGGCGCGGTGGCGCTGGACGCGCCGGTGCGCGCGGCCGACGGCAGCGACGCCTGGTGGCTGTCGTACCTGGACGGCCGCTTTGTGCTGGCGCTGTTCTGCGGCGGCCGGCAGCCCGACGGCGCCACGCTGGAAGCCTTGCGCGGCCTGGCCCGCGGCCGCGTGCCGCTGCGCATCGTGCTAGTGGGCGACGGCAGCGCGCCGCTCGAGGCCGCGCCCGGCATCGACCTGGCGCACGACCACCAGGACTGCCTGGCACAGCGCTACGACGCCCGCCCCGGCACCTGGTATCTGCTGCGGCCCGACCAGCACGTGGCGGCGCGCCGCCGCGCCTTCGACGCGCCTGCCATCGCCGGCGCGCTGGCGCGCGCACTGGGCAATGCCTGAAGGAACCGACACCATGCCCTTGATCATCGACACCAACCTGCCGGCGCCGGATACGTTCTACGAAGCGCTGATCGACACGCACCGCGACCTGAGCGATGCCCAGAGCGCGGAGCTGAACGCCGCCCTGATTCTGCTGCTGGCCAATCACATCGGCGACATGGACGTCATCCGCGATGCGCTGGCGCGCGCGCGGCGCTCGGTGCTGCCCGGCGCCGCGCCCTGATCAGGCGGGGTCGGCGAAGGTATCCAGCACCAATGCGCGCAGCCACTGGCTGCCGCTGTCGCGATGGAAGCGCCGGTGCCAGTACAGGTTGGTCTGCAGCGCCGGCACCCGCACCGGCGGCGTCAGCATGCCCAGCTGGAAATACGGCGCTGTGCTGGCCGCCAGCTTGCGCGGCACGGTGGCCAGCAGGTCGGTGGTGGCCACGATGTACGGCACCGCCGAAAAATGCGGCACGCTGAAATTCGATTCGAGCGCCACGCCGGCTTTTTCCAGCGACTGGTTCACCTGCCCGTAGGGCGCGGCGCGCGACACCACCAGATGGCTCTCGGCGCGGAACGCCTTCAGCCCCATGCCTTCATGGGCGCTGGGATGACCGCGCCGGAACAGTGTGGCGTAGCCCTGGCGGAACAGCATGCGCTGCATGATGCCGCTACCCAGGTCTTCGAAGGCGCCGATGGCCAGGTCGACCCGGCCCGCGTCCATTTCGCGGCGCAGGTCGGCGCCCGCCAGGCGCAGCGAATCGATGCGGATCGCCGGCGCATGGCGGGCGCATTGCTCCATCAGGCGCGGCATGAAATGGATCTCGCCCACGTCCGACATGGCGATGCGGAACCGGCGCTGGCTGTCGGCGGGACGGAAGTCCTGCGTGGCCTCGAGGGTGTGCGACAGCAGCGCCAGGGCTTCGCCCACCGGCCCGCCCAGGCGTTCGGCCTGCGGCGTGGGCTGCATGCCCTGCGGCGTGCGCACGAACAGGTCGTCGCCCAGGGCGGTGCGCAGGCGCCGCAGCGCATTGCTGACGGCAGGCTGCGACAGGTCCAGGCGCCGCGCCACGGCCGAGATATTGCGCTCTTCCAGCAAGTGCTGGAACACCACCAGCAGGTTCAGATCGATATTGCGAAGTTCGGCCATGCAGGTTCTCGCGGCATTTGCTCAGATATTCATGAAATTTATAGTTGATATTTTTGTATTCCCATAGCCATGGGCAGGCTTTTTTCCGAAAATAGGGCTTACCTGCCGCGCGCCCCAAGACGCGCGTTCCTCAAGAGAGAGACACCATGCCCCTGCAATACCAATCCGGGTTCGGCAACGACTGGGCCACCGAGGCCCTGCCCGGCGCGCTGCCGGCCGGCCGCAATTCCCCGCAGCGCTGCCCGTATGGCCTGTATGCCGAACAACTGTCGGGCACGGCCTTTACCGCGCCGCGCGCCGAAAACCGCCGCTCGTGGCTGTACCGCATCCGGCCCGCGGCGCAGCACCGCCCGTTCGAGCCGTTCGAGGGCGCTGCGCGCTGGCTCAGCGAATTCGGCAGCGCCCCGGTCACGCCCAACCAGTTGCGCTGGAGCCCGCTGCCCCTGCCCGACGCGCCCACCGATTTCATCCAAGGGGTGCAGACCTGGGGCGGCAACGGCGGGCCGGGCGAACACGGCGGCGTCGGCATCCACCTGTACGCGGCCAACCGTTCCATGCAGGGCCGCTTTTTCTACAACGCCGACGGCGAACTGCTGATCGTGCCACAGCAGGGACGGCTGCGCCTGGCCACCGAGCTGGGCGTGATCGAGGTCGAGCCCCTGGAAATCGCCGTGATTCCGCGCGGCGTGCGGCTGCGTGTCGAACTGCCCGACGGGCAGGCGCGCGGCTACATGCTGGAAAACTTCGGCGCCGCGCTGCGTCTGCCCGAGCTCGGTCCCATCGGCTCGAACTGCCTGGCCAACGCGCGCGACTTCCAGACCCCGGTGGCCTGCTACGAAGACGTGGAAGGCGATTTCGAGTTGATCGCCAAGTTCACCGGCGGCTTCTGGCGCGCCGCCATCCACCATTCGCCGCTGGATGTGGTGGCCTGGCACGGCACGCACGCCCCCTACAAGTACGACCTGCGCCATTTCAACGCCATCGGCTCGATCAGTTTCGACCATCCCGACCCTTCCATTTTCACGGTGCTGACCTCGCCGTCGGACACCCACGGCACGGCCAATATGGATTTCGCCATCTTCCCGCCGCGCGTGCTGGCCATGGAAGACACGTTCCGGCCGCCCTGGTTCCACCGCAATGTGGCCAGCGAGTTCATGGGGCTGATCCACGGCGTGTACGACGCCAAGGCCGAAGGCTTCGCGCCCGGCGGCGCCAGCCTGCACAACTGCATGAGCGGGCACGGCCCCGACGCCGGCACCTTCGAAAAAGCCACCGCCGCCGACACGCATCAGGCGCATTACATCCGCGATACCATGGCGTTCATGTTCGAAACGCGCCACGTCATCCGCCCCACCGCGCAGGCGCTGGCCAGCGCGCAATTGCAAGACGACTACTACCAATGCTGGCAAGGGCTGAACAAGCACTTCAATCCAGCCCAACCCTGACCCATCGCCGCCCATGACCACTTTGAACGAAACCCACGATGCCGCCCTGACCAGCTGGGTAGCCAGCGCCAACGACGGCGCCACCGGCTTCCCGGTGCAGAACCTGCCTTACGCGGTGTTCCGCCGCCGCGGCTCGCAAGAAACTTTCCGCCCCGGCGCGGCCATCGGCGACCGCATCGTCGACCTGTCCGCCCTGGCGGCCCTGAATGTGTTCGACGGCCAGGCCGCCGAAGCGCTGGCCGCCTGCACGGGCGACAGCCTGAACGCCCTGATGGCGCTGGGCCGCGCCCACTGGAGCGCGCTGCGGCTGGCGCTGTCGCGCGCCCTGCGCAGCGGCTCGCCGCTGCAGGCGCGCATCGAACCGCTGCTGGTGGCGCAGGCCGACGCCGAATACACCACGCCGGCCCGCATCGGCGACTACACCGACTTTTATATCTCGCTGCACCACGCCACCGCGGTGGGCAAGCAATTCCGCCCCGACAACCCGCTGCTGCCCAACTACAAATGGGTGCCCATCGGCTACCACGGCCGCGCCTCCAGCCTGGGCGTGAACCAGCGCTTTCCGCGCCCGGTGGGCCAGACCCGCCCCGCCGCCGAAGGCGAGGCCCCGCAGTTCGGCCCGTGCAAGCGGCTCGACTACGAACTGGAACTGGGCGTTTTCGTCGGCCAGGGCAATGCGCAGGGCGAGCGCATCGCCCTGGACCAGGCCGACAACCACATCTTCGGCCTGTGCATTCTGAACGACTGGTCGGCGCGCGATATCCAGGCCTGGGAATACCAGCCGCTGGGGCCTTTCCTGGCCAAGAATTTCGCCTCGACCATCTCGCCCTGGATCGTCACCCTGGAAGCCCTGGAACCCTTCCGCGCCGCCTGGACCCGCCCGGCCGGCGACCCGCAGCCGCTGCCGTACCTGTCGTCGGACGCCAACCGCGCGCAGGGCGCCTACGACGTGCAGATGGAAGTCCTGCTGGCCACCGAGACCTCGCGCGCCGCCCAGCACCCGCCGGCGCACCTGTCGGCCAGCAATTTCCGCGACGCCTACTGGAACATCGCGCAATTGATCGCGCACCACACCGTCAACGGCTGCAACCTGCAGCCCGGCGACCTGCTCGGCACGGGCACGCTGTCGGGCCCCAATCCCGACCAGGCCGGTTCGCTGCTGGAACTGTCCCAGGGCGGCAAAACGCCGATCGACCTGCCGTGGGGCGAACAGCGCACCTTCCTGCAAGACGGCGACCAGGTCATCATCCGCGCGCACTGCCAGAAGCCCGGATACCCCCGCATCGGATTCGGAGAATCCTCCGGCACCGTCCTGCCCGCGCGCTGAAACCGCGACTGTCTCAATTCCAGGTGTCAAGCTAACCCTGCAACAGAGCTGCCATGCGACGGTCCGAACCCGCCCGCCCGGACACCGCGGGACGGGGCTAGAACGCAAGACGAAGCAAGAACACCTACCGCCCCTGCGCCCGCCGCAACCTCTCACGGCTGTTGCTCAGGTGCGTTCGCATGGCCGCGCGCGCCGCGTCGGGCTCTTGCCGCAGGATGGCCTCGTAGATGTCTTCGTGTTCCAGGTTGACGCGGGCCAGGTATTCCTCGCGGTCTTCGTGGGCGATGCGGGCCGAATTGATACGGGTGCGCGGAATGATGGCCGAGCCCAGGTGCGACATCAGGTCGGCAAAATACCGGTTGGCGGTCGCCTGGGCAATTAGCAGGTGGAAGCGGAAATCGGGCGTGATGGTGTCGCCGCCCGCCGCCAGGCACTTGCGGAACTCATCCAGCGCGCTGCGCATCTCGGCCAGCTGCTGCGGGCTGCGGCGCTGCGCCGCCAAGCCGGCGGCCTCGCTTTCCAGGCAAATGCGCAGTTCCAGCAGCACCAGCACGTCGCGCACGGTGGCGATATCGGCCGGATCGACCCGGAAATCGGCGCCGCCGCTGGCTTCCAGCGCATAAGTGCCCACGCCGTGGTGGGTTTCCACCAGGCCGGCGGCCTGCAGGCGCGACAGGGCTTCGCGCACCACCGTGCGGCTGACGCCGAATTGCCGCATCAGCGCGGATTCGGTGGGCAGTTTTTCGCCGGGCCGGATCTGCCCGCCGCGGATTCGTTCAGAGAAATCCTCGACCAGGCCCTGCGCCAGGTTGCGCGGCCGGCGTGGCGCGGGGACAGGCTGCTGTGCGGAATCGCTCATCAAGGGATATCCCGGGTAATCGTGCGCTTGACGTCGAAATTTTTGGATCATTATACTGCCGCAAAGTTGTACGATAACGTATAAGTTAACTTCCACTGCCGCCCTGCCACACTCGCTGGAACCGCTGCATGAGCTCCCCTGCTGAATCCCCCCTGGGCACCCCGCGCTGCCATCGATTACTGGTTACCGGCGCGGCCGGCGGCCTGGGCACAGTGCTGCGAGAACGCCTGCGACCGTACGCCGACATTCTGAAGTTGTCTGACATCTCGCCCATGACCCCGGCCGGGCCCGGCGAAGAAGTCGAACCCTGCAACCTGGCCGACCCGCAGGCCGTCATGGAACTGGTGCGCGGCGCCGACGCCATCGTGCACCTGGGCGGCGTGTCGGTCGAGCGCTCGTTCGAAGAGATTCTGCCCGCCAATATCCAGGGCACCTACAACATCTACGAAGCCGCCCGGGTGCATGGGGTGCGGCGCATCGTGTTCGCCAGCTCCAACCATGTCACCGGCTTCTACCGGCAGGGCCAGGTGCTGGACGCCGATACGCCGCCCCGGCCCGACGGCTACTACGGCATCAGCAAGGCATTCGGCGAGAATCTGTCGCGCTTTTATTTCGACCGGTACGGCATCGAGACCGTCTGCCTGCGCATCGGCTCGTCGTTTCCCGAAGCGCGCGACCGCCGCATGCTGGTGACGTGGCTCAGCTACGACGATCTGACCGACCTGGTGGCGCGCTCGCTGTTCACCCCCGGCGTGGGCCACACCATCGTGTACGGCGCGTCGGCCAACCGCGACAGCTGGTGGGACAACCGCCTGGCCGCGCGCCTGGGCTTCGCGCCCAAAGATTCTTCGGAACGCTTCCGCGCCGCGGTCGAAGCCCAGCCGGAACCCGATCCGCAAGACCCGGCGACCCAGTTCCAGGGCGGCGCCTTCGTCAAGGCCGGGCCGTTCCATTCATGAACACGCCGCCGCAGGTCGAACGTCTGGGCGACATGCTGTGCGCCGTGGGCGAAAGCCCGGTGTGGCGCGCCGCCGAGCAGGCCTTGTACTGGACCGACATCCCGGCGCGCCGCCTGTGGCGCTGCGAGCCCGGCAGCGGCCAGGCCCGCCACTGGCAGCTGCCCGAGATGGCCGGCTGCATCGCCATGCGCGGCGACGGCTGGCTGGCCGCCATGGAAACCGGCCTGTACGCCCTGCCCGCCCTGACTGCCGGGCAGCCCGCCCCCGCCGCGGCGCCGCTGGCCCAGGCAGACCATGCCGTGCCCGACATGCGCTTCAACGACGGCCGCTGCGACCGGCAGGGCCGCTTCTGGGCCGGCACCATGGCGCAGGACATGGCGCGGGGCCTGGACACGGGCCGCTTGTACCGCTACGCCGGCGGCGAGTTGGCCATGCCCTTGCCGCTGGCGCTGATCGTGCCCAACGGCATGGCCTTCAGCCCCGACGGCCGCACCATGTACCTGTCTGACTCGCACCCGGACCGCCAGATCGTCTGGGCCTTCGACTACGACACCGACGCCGGGCTGCCGCATAACCGCCGCGTATTCATCGAGCGCCTGCCCGCCGGCCGCCCCGACGGCGCGGCGGTGGACCAGGACGGCGGCTACTGGATCTGCGGCAACGACGCCGGCATGCTGTACCGCTATGCCCCCGATGGCCGGCTGGACCGCAGCCTGCGCCTGCCGGCGGCCAAGCCGGCCATGTGCGCTTTTGGCGGCCCCGGCCTGGACACCCTGTTCGTCACCAGCATCCGGCCGCCCGCCGCGCCGGACGGCGCCCTGGACGGCGCCGTTTTCGCCTTGCGGCCCGGCACGCGCGGCCTGGAGGAACCGGCTTACATCGGTTAGCCCCCGGGCGGGCCGCCGTCCCCAGGCCCACGCCGCAGTTACGCAGAGATTTCCACAAGAGCCCTCACCACAGCCGTACTCCCAACCCGGAGGTAGACAATGCTGCGCTTCACCCTCAAACGCGCCACGCTGACCGCGTCGGCCGCTCTGTTCCTGTCCGCCGGCATGCTGGCCGCCCAGGCCGAAACCCTGCGATCGGCCGACATCCATCCCGACGACTATCCCACCGTGCTGGCCGTGCGCCATATGGGCGAGCTGGTCAAGCAGCGCACCAACGGCCGTATCGATATCAAGGTTTATTCGGGCAGCAAGCTGGGCCGCGAAGTCGACTCGATCGAGCAGGTCAAGCTGGGCGCGCTGGCCATGACCCGCGTCAGCAGCGCCGCCATGCACAATATCTGCGAAGTCACGCGGGTGCCGTCGCTGCCGTTCCTGTTCCGCTCGAAAGAGCATCTGCACAAGGTGCTGGACAGCGACATCGGCGAAGAGATTCTGCGCTCGTGCGAAGACGCCGGATTCATCGGCCTGGCCTGGTACGACAGCGGCGCGCGTTCGATGTACACGCGCGACAAGCCTATCAAGACGGTAGACGACGTGCGCGGCCTGAAGATCCGCGTGCAGCAGTCGGACCTGTCGGTGGCGATGGTCGAGGCGCTGGGCGCCAACGCCACGCCGATGGCCATGGGCGAGGTCTACACGGCCCTGAAGACCGGCCTGGTGGACGCCGCCGAGAACAACTTCCCCAGCTATGAAAGCGCGCACCACTACGAAGTGGCCAAGTATTACTCGATGACCGAGCACACCATGACGCCCGAGATCCTGCTGTTCTCGAAGCGCCAGTGGGACAAGCTGCCGGAAGCCGACCGCAAGATCATCCGCGACGCCGCCCGCGAATCGGTGCCCTACATGCGCAAACTGTGGGATGAGCGCGAGAACAAATCGCGCGCCATTGTCGAGAAGGCCGGCTCGCAGATCATCCAGCCCGACAAGGCTTCGTTCCAGGCGGTAATGAAGCCGGTGTACGAACGCTATGTCACCACGCCTGAAATGAAAGACCTGGTGTCCCGCATCCAGGCCGTGAAATAAGGCGCCGGCCATGTCCGCCCAAGTCATCCGACCGGCCGGCGAACGCGCGCCGGGCCGCGCGCTCGCGCGGGCGCTGGACGGGTACGCGCGCGCCTGCGCCGTGCTGGCCCGGCTTTGCATGGTGCTCAGCGTGGCCGGCCTGGTATGCCTGATCATGGCCGTGTCGTACCAGATCTTCGGCCGCCATGTGCTCAACCGCACGCCCACCTGGGCCGAGAGCCTGTCGCTGCTACTGGTGCTGTACGTCACCATGATGGGCGCCGCCGTGGCCGTGCGCGACGCCGGCCACATCGGCTTCGAGTCGCTGGCCGACCTGCTGCCGCCGGCCGGCCAGCGCCGCCTGCAGCTGTTCGTGCACGGACTGGTGCTGCTGTTCGGCATGCTGATGGCGTGGTACTGCGGCCTGCTGGCGGAATCGGTGCATACCTACAAGATTCCCAATCTGGGCCTGTCCGAGGGCTGGAAGTACGCCCCCGCTACGCTGTCGGGTGCGCTGATCGTGCTGTTCTCGATCGAGCACATCATCGCGCTGCTGCGTAACCAGAAGGTGGTTCCCGCATGGCACTGACGCTGCTTTCCCTGACGTTCATCGGCTTCCTGGTCATCGGCGTGCCGGTGGCCTTCGCCATCGGCCTGGCGTCGATATCGGCCATCGTGTATGAAGACCTGCCCATCGCGGTGGCCTTCCAGCAAATGACCTCGGGCATGAACGCGTTTTCGTTCCTGGCCATCCCGTTCTTCATCTTCACCGGCGAGCTGATGTTGTACGGCGGCATTGCCGACCGCATCGTCACGTTCGCCAAGTCGGTGGTGGGCCACGTGCGCGGCGGGCTGGGCATGTCGAACGTGCTGGCCTGCACGCTGTTCGGCGGCGTATCGGGCTCGCCGGTGGCCGACGTGTCGGCCATGGGTTCGGTGATGATCCCCATGATGAAGCGCGAAGGCTATCACGCCGACTACGCCGTCAACGTAACCACGCACGCGGCGCTAGTGGGCGCGCTGATGCCCACCAGCCACAACATCATCATCTATACCCTGGCGGCCGGCGGCAAGGCGTCGATCGCGGCCCTGATCGCCGCCTGCGTGGTGCCGGCGGCGATTCTTACCCTGTGCAACCTGGCGGCCGCCTACCTGGTGGCGCGCAAGCGCGGCTATCCGGCCGGCGCGTTCCCCGGCTGGGGCATCGTGCTGCGCTCGCTGGTGGCGGCCACGCCGGGCCTGTTCGTGATCGTGCTGATCATCGCCGGCATTCTCAGCGGCGTGTTCACGGCCACCGAGTCGGCCGCCGTGGCGGTGCTGTACGCGCTGGCCCTGACGGCGCTGGTGTACCGTTCGCTGACCTGGGACCAGTTTCTGCGCGCGGCCGCCAAGGCGGTCAAGACCACCGGCATCGTGCTGCTGCTGATCGGCATCTCGGCCACGTTCGGCTACCTGATCGGGTTCTACAGCGTGGCCGAGAAAACCGGCGCGCTGATGGCCTCGATATCGACCGAGCCGTGGGCGATTTTCCTGATGGTGAACATCACGCTGTTCGTGCTGGGCACCTTCCTGGACATGGCCGCCACCATCCTGATCTGCACGCCGATCTTCCTGCCGATCTGCATGCAGTACGGCATGAGCCCGGTGCAGTTCGGCGTGGTCATGCTGCTGAACTGCGCGCTGGGGCTGAACACCCCTCCGGTGGGCACCGTGCAGTTCGTGGGCTGCGCCATCGGCAAGGTATCGGTGGGCACGGTCATGCGCAGCATCTGGCCGTTCTATGGCGCGCTGCTGGCGGCGCTGGCCCTGGTGACCTATGTGCCGGCGTTCTCGTCGTGGCTGCCCGACCTGCTGTTCAAATGAAGCGCAGCATGAAACAAGTGCCCTGCTGCGGGCCGGCGCGTTCGGATTCGACATGCAGGTCCCAGCCCTGCATGTCGCACACCCGCTTGGCGATGGCCAGCCCCAGGCCGCGCGGAAACCCGTTGTCGTCGGGCGTGGCGGCCGCCGTGTCGCCCAGCCGGCCGCTGTAATAGCGCTGGAACACGAAGGGCAGTTCTTCGGCTGCAATGCCTTTGCCGTTGTCGCGCAGTTCCAGCGCGCCGTCGTACGCCAGGCCGGCGGTCAGCGTGGCCGGCGCGGCGTGCTCGATGGCGTTGCGCACCAGGTTGCGCAGCACGGTCAGCAGCGCATAGCGGTCCAGCATGTGCTCGGTGCCGCCCGGAATCAGATTATGGAACGACAGCCCGGCGGCATCGGCCTCGACTTCCAGGCCGCGCCAGGCGTCGTCCATGCACGTCGCCAGGTCCACGCGCTCGGCCGGCCGGGGCTGGTCGCGCGCCATCGAGCGCGCGCTTTCCAGCGACGCCACGATATGGTCGACATTGGCCGTGATGCGTTCCAGGCGCTGCCGCGGATCGGCCTGCAGCGCCGCATCCAGCAGCATGATCTCGCTGTCGGATCGAATGGCCGCCAGCGGCGTGCGCACCTCGTGGCTGAGGTTGGCCGCGAATTCGCGCTCGCGCGCGATCGAGCGGTCGACTTGGTTCTGCACGCGGTTGAAGGCCTCGATCAGCCGGCCGGCCTCGTCGTCGCGGGTCACGGCCAGGTCGGGCGCGCCGGGCGCCCAGTTCGACAATCGCCCCGTCAGGTCCAGCAGCGGCCCCACCGCCACGCCGGCCACCCGGCGCGACAGCGCATACGCCGCCATGACGCACAGCGCGCCCATGCCCAGCACGATCAGGCCGAAGTCGCGTACGCGCGCCTCGTGGTCGGTGGCGTCGTACAGCACATACAGGCGCCCGCGCGCGGTGTCGGCCACCATCACGTGCCAGGTCTCGATGCCCGGCTGCAGCAGGTGCAGCCCCGGCGACAGGCCTTCCAGCTGGGCCGGCATGTCGTCCTGCACGGCGCTCTCGTGCAGCCAGGCCCGCATCGAGCCGCCCAGCTCGCGCGCGCCCTGCGGCGGCAGGAACTGCGAATCGGCCGCCACGTGCTGGGCCACCCGTTCGGTTTCGGTGGTCAGGATCTGGTCGACCAGGCCGTCTTCCATCTGGTCGAACGTCAGGTAGGCCAGCAGCACCAGCGCGGCCACGAACACGGCCACCGCGCCCGTCAGCGCCCAGACCACCCGCTGTGTCAGCGTACCGCCCTTCATGGGGTGGCCCCGGGCATCACCAGCCGCCAGCCGATGCCGTGCACCGTCTCGATGCCGTCGAACCCGGCGTCGGCCAGCGCGCGCCGCAGCAAGTGCATCTGGCTGCGCAGCGCGTCGGGCGAGGGCGGCTCGTCGGCCCACAGCGCCGACTCGAGCTCTTCGCGCGACACGATGCGGCCGGGATCGCGCAGCAGCGTCTCGACGATCAGGCCCGATTTGCGGGTCAGGCGCACCGGCTGCCCCGCCACCGACACGGCGCGGGTGCGCCCGTCGAACTGCAGCGGGCCGAACTCGCGCACCGCGTCCACCACGGCGCCCTGGGCGCGGTGGATCAGGGCCAGCAGCCGCGCCTGCACCTCGGCCAGCGCAAACGGCTTAGTCAGGTAGTCATCGGCGCCGTGCGAGAACCCCTGCAGCTTGTCGTCCAGCGCATCGCGCGCGGTCAGGATCAGCACCGGGATAGCCTGGCGCCGTTCAGCGCGCAAGGTATGCAGCACCTCGTAGCCATCCAGGCCGGGCAGGCCCACGTCCAGCACCATCACGTCGAAGCGCTGGTCCTGCAGCATGCGCAATGCCGTGCGGCCGTCATAGGCCACATCCGGCACGAAGCCATTGACCTCAAGAAAGCGATACAAATTGCCCGCGATGGTGAGATCGTCTTCGACGATCAACACCCGGTAATGCGCGTTGGCGGGAATAGCAGCCATGGATCAGGCCTGCAGCACCTTGCCGGGGTTCATCAGGCCGCGCGGATCGAGCGCCTGCTTCACCCGCTTCATCAGCGCCAGTTCGAGCGGATTCTTGTAGTGCGGCAGTTCGTCGCGCTTGAGCTGGCCGATGCCGTGCTCGGCGCTGATCGACCCGGCATGCTCCAGCACGCTGCGATGCACCACATCGTAGATATCCTGCTGCAGAGCCAGCAGGTCGGCCTCGGTCTGGCCCGGCGCGCGCGCCACGTTGTAGTGCAGGTTGCCGTCGCCCAGGTGGCCGAACACCACGTTGCGCACATTCGGAAAGCGCTGCTGCAGCAGCGCGTTGGTCTTGTGCACGAAACCGGCAATGGACGAAATGGGAATGGACACGTCGTGCTTCACGCCTTTGCCCTGCTCGGCCTCGGCCAGCGGGATGCTTTCGCGCAAGTGCCACATGGCGCGGCTCTGGGCCACGCTGGCGGCAATAGCAGCATCGGTGACCAGGCCGGCCTCGATGGCCGCGCCCAGCACGGCCTCGAACCGCTCGCGCGCGTGCGTCTCGCTTTCGCTGTCGGACAGCTCCAGCAGGGCGAACCAGGACGAGGCCGCCGATTCGCCTTCGAAGGGCAGCCGCTGCTGCGGGAACAGCCGCACTACGGTCTGCAGGCAGTCGCCCGCCATAAGTTCGAAGCCGGTCAGCGAGGCGCCGAAGCCGGTGCGCGCGCGCGACAGCAGCTCGACCGCCGCGTCGATGGAATCGAGCGCCAGCAGCGCCGTGCACGACGCCACGGGCTGCGGATACAGCTTGAGCGTGGCGGCCGTGATAATGCCCAGCGTGCCTTCGCTGCCGATGTACAGATCGCGCAAGTCATAACCGGTGTTGTCTTTGCGCAGGCCGCGCAGGCCGTTCCAGACTTCACCTTCGGCCGTGACCACTTCCAGGCCCAGCGCCAGTTCGCGCGTGTTGCCATAACGCAGCACCTGGGTGCCGCCGGCATTGGTGGCCAGGTTGCCGCCGATGGTGCAGCTGCCTTCGGCCGCCAGGCTCAGCGGGAACAGGCGGCCGGCCTCGGCCGCGGCCTGCTGCACAGCCTGCAGGATGCAGCCGGCCTCGACCGTGATCGTGTCATTGTCGGTGTCGATGGCGCGGACGCGGTTCAGCCGGGCGGTGGACAGCAGCACGGCCTGGCCCGAACCGTCGGGCGTGGCGCCGCCGCACAGGCCGGTATTGCCGCCCTGCGGCACCACGGGCGCACCGTGCTGCACGCACAGGCGCACCGCCTGGGCCACCTCGTCGGTGGATCCGGGCCGGATGACCGCCAGGGCGGCGCCCCGGTAGCGGCGCCGCCAATCCTGCAGGTAGGATTCGGTGTCGGCGCCGGTCAGCACATGGGCCGGGCCCAGCAGGGACTGCAGTTCGTTCAGTAGGGTCATGGGCGCAAGCCGATTGTCAAGGTGCCCACGGTAACGGGCAACAGTAGAGTTGTAGCTTATTGTAGGACGAGCCAAATCGCGACTCGCGCGACGGTCGAATCGGGGATAATTCCACCCATGTGCCCGCCGTATACGGCGGCGTCTCGCCCTGCCACTCTCAAGGAACACGCTTGGATCTTACTGCCCGCTATCCCGCTTCGGTTTTCAAGGCCTACGACATCCGCGGCACGGTGCCCGCCCCCCTCAACGCCGATTTTGCCCGCGCACTGGGCCGCGCCCTGGCCGGCCAGGCGCGCGAACAGGGCGTCGGCGCCCTGGTGGTGGGGCGCGACGGCCGGCTCAGCAGCCCCGAACTGTCCCAGGCCTTGCAAGACGGCATCCTGGACGGCGGCATCGACACGATCGACATCGGCCAGGTGCCCACGCCGCTGGTGTACTACGCGGCCCATACCCAGGGCACCGGCTCGGGCGTGGCCATTACCGGCAGCCATAATCCGCCGCAATACAACGGGTTCAAGATGATGATGGCCGGCAAGGCCCTGTACGGGCCCGGGGTACAGGCGCTGCGCGACGCCATGAATGCCGCGGCCGGCGGCGCGGCGCCCGCCGCCGGCCGCGGCCGCCGCCGCGAGCTGGATCTGGCTGGCGAATACATCGAACGCATCGTGGGCGACGTCAAGCTGGCGCGCCCGCTCAAGATCGCCATCGACTGCGGCAACGGCGTGGCCGGCGCGGTGGCGCCGCAATTGTTCCGGGCCCTGGGCTGCGAGGTCGACGAGCTGTATTGCGAGGTCGACGGCAATTTCCCCAACCATCACCCCGACCCGGCCGACCCGCACAACCTGCAAGACCTGATCGACCACCTGGCGCGCACCGACTGCGAAATCGGCCTGGCCTTCGACGGTGACGGCGATCGGCTGGGCGTAGTTACCAAATCCGGGCAGATCATCTGGCCCGACCGCCAATTGATCCTGTTCGCGCGCGACGTGCTGCAGCGCTGCCCGGGCGCCACCATCATCTACGACGTCAAGTGCAGCCGCCACGTGGGCCTGGCCGTCCAGGAAGCCGGCGGGCAGCCGCTGATGTGGCAGACCGGCCACTCGCTGGTAAAGGCCAAGCTGGCCGAGACCGGCGCGCCGCTGGCCGGCGAAATGAGCGGCCACATCTTCTTCAAAGAACGCTGGTACGGCTTCGACGACGGCCTGTACACCGGCGCGCGCCTGCTCGAAATCGTGTCGCGCCACGCCAACCCGTCGCAACCTCTGGAAGCCCTGCCGCAAGCCCTGTCCACGCCCGAGCTCAAACTCGAAATGGCCGAAGACGAACCGTTCGCGCTGGTGCAGGCGCTGCGCGAACAGGGCAAGTTCGACGGCGCCCTGCGCGTGGTCACCATTGACGGGGTGCGCGCCGAATACGCCGACGGTTTCGGCCTGGCGCGCGCCTCGAATACCACGCCGGTGGTCGTGCTGCGCTTCGAGGCCGACACGCCCGCCGCGCTGGCGCGCATCCAGGACAGCTTCCGCCAGCAACTGCTGCGGCTCGCCCCCGGCGCGGCGCTGCCTTTCTAACCCGCACGTTCCGCCATGGCCACTTACCTGCCGTCCAGCCCCGCATGGCTGGCTTTTGCCTACGCGGCGCAAGGCGCTTCCCGCAGCGGCGAGCGCCTGCGCATCATCGAAGCGGCCGGCCTGCGCATCGACCTCACCGCCCAGGCCCAGTCCGACACGCTCGACAGCGCCGCGCAAGACCTGCTGGCGCAGCAGAACTTCGACGCGATGCGCGCGCAGCTGTACGACGGCGGCGAAGCCAACTGGACCGAACGGCGCCCCGCCTGGCACACCGCGCTGCGGGCCGACAACCCGCCGCCGGCGGTGGCGCAGGCCATCCTGGCCGAACGCGAACGCGTGCGGCGCTTCGTGCGCGCGCTCGACCAATCGAACGACTACGACTGCGTGCTGCACCTGGGCATCGGCGGCAGCGACTGGGGCCCGCGCATGGTGACGCGCGCCCTGCGGCACGGCGGCCTGCGCCGCAACATCCAGTTCGCCTCGAACGTCGATTCGCACGCGGTGGCCGACGCCATCGGCCAGCTCGACCCGCGCCGCACGCTGGTCATCATCGCCTCGAAATCGTTCACCACCACCGAGCCGCTGGCCAATGCCGAAGTCGCCATGAACTGGCTGCGCGACGCCGGCGTGGCCGACCCCATCAAGCATGTGGCGGCCGTTACCGCCAATGTCGACGCGGCGCTGGATTTCGGCATTTCGCCCGACCGCGTGTTCCGCTTCTGGGACTGGGTGGGCGGCCGCTATTCATTGTGGTCGGCCATCGGCCTGCCCATCGCCCTGGCGCTGGGCAACGAAGCGCTCGACCAGCTGCTGGCCGGTGCGGCCGCCATGGACCAGCACTTCCTGCAGGCGCCGCTGCGCAAGAACGCGCCGCTGCAAATGGCTCTGGCCGGCCTGGCCAACCGCAGCGTGCTGGGCTATGCCACGCTGGCTATCACCCCGTACGATTCGCGCCTGATGCACCTGGTGCCGTGGGCGCAGCAGCTTGAAATGGAATCGCTGGGCAAGGTGGCCACGCGCGACGGCACGCCGGCCGGCGTGCCCACCGGCCCGGTCGTGTGGGGCATGCCGGGCACTGACTGCCAGCACACGTTCTTCCAGTGGCTGCACCAGGACACCACTGGCGCGCCGGTCGATTTCATTGTGTGTGAACAGGCCGACCATGCCTATGCGCGGCACCACAACATGCTGATCGCCAATTGCCTGGCGCAGCGCTCGGCGCTGCTGCGCGGCAAATCGTACGAAGAAGCCCTGCGGGAAGTCCGCGAACACGAGCCCGACCCGCAGCGCGCCGAAGTGCTGGCGCGCCACCGCGTGCACCCCGGCGGGCGGCCATCCAGCCTGATCGTGCTGCCACGCCTGGACGCCTATTCGCTGGGCGCCCTGCTGGCGCTGTACGAACACAAGGTGTTCGCACAGGGCGCGCTGTGGGGCATCAACCCGTTCGACCAATGGGGCGTGGAATTCGGCAAGCTGCTGGCCAGGCGCATCATCCGCGAACTGGACGCGCCGTCGGCCGACGCACCCGGCGACCAGGACCCGTCCACCCGCTACTGGATCGACTCGCTGTCGCAGCGCTAGCCCGCTGGTCCTCTGACCCGCTAGCGCGCGGCCTGCAGCAGGCCGCGGTAGGCATCCAGGTGCTGGCGGCACACGTCTTCGATGTCGAATTCGCGCTCGGCCAGGCGGCGGCCGGCCTGGCCCAGCTGCTGCCGCAGCGCGGCGTCGGCCGCCAGGCGGCCGATGGCATCGGCCAGCGCCTGCGCGTCGCGCGGCGGCACCAGCAGGCCGGTTTCGCCGGGCTCGATGGCATCGCGGCAGCCCGGCACGTCGGTGGTCACCACCGCCCGGCCGCAGGCCGCCGCCTCGATCAGCGAGCGCGGCAGGCCTTCCCGGTAAGAAGGCAGCACCGCGATGTGCGAAGCCGCGTACAGCGCGGCGATATCGCTGCGTTCGCCCAGGGCCTCGATACAGCCTTCCCGCTGCCAGCCGTCGACCTCCGCCTGGCTCACCGAGGCGGGATTGCCAGGGTCGACGCCGCCGGCCAGCAGCATGCGCACACCGGCCCCCCGGCGCCGCAGCAGGCGCGCGGCCTCGACGAATTCCAGCACGCCTTTGTCGCGCAGCAGGCGGGCCACCATCAGCGCGGCCACCGGCGGCGGCGGCTCGGCCACCGCCGGATAATCGGCCAGGGCGACGCCCGACCCGCGTATCATCACGGCCTGCTCCGGGCGCGCGGCGCCCAGGCCGCACAACACTTCGCGGTCATTGGCGTTCTGGAACACAATGCGGCTGTTGCGATGCCCCAGCGCCAGGCGGTACAGGGCGGCCACCACCCGCCGCACCAGCGCCGCCTTGGCGCCGCGCGCCACGAACACGAAGCCCAGGCCGGAAATGGCCGACACCATGGCGGGCACGCGCGCCAGCCGCGCGGCGATGCCGCCGTACAGCACGGGCTTGATGGTCACCAGGTGCACCAGCGCCGGGCGCAGCTGGCGGAACAGCCGGAACAGCGCCCACAGGGTGTGCAGTTCTTGCAGCGGCTGCTTGCCGCTGCGCGTCATGGGAATGGCATGGTGAAACAGGCCATGCGCGGTGATGCGCGGCACGCTGTCGCCCGCCATGGTGGCCACGTGCACCTCGTAGCCCGCGCGCTGCGCGGCCAGTGCCAGCGGCAGCCGGTGCGAAAGAAAGAATGCCGGGTTGTTCACCACGAACAGCAGACGCGGGGCGGATGTGCGGGTCATGCAGATGCTCCGGCAATGCGCCGCCACACGGCCTCGTAGGCCGCCACCATGTGCGCCAGGTCGAACTCTGCCAGCACGCGGGCCCGGCCCGGCGCGCCGACGGCCGCACGGCCGCGCGCCGCGATGTCGTCCAGCGCGGCGGCCATGCCCTGCGCCAGGGCCTCGGGCTGCTCGGGCGGCGCCACCGGGGCAGTTGGGCCGACGATATGGGCCGCATCGCCCACATCGGTCACCACGCAGGGCGTGCCGCAGGCCATGGCCTCGGCCACGACATTGGGAAAGCCCTCGGCGCAGCTCGACAATACGTGCAGGTCCAGTGCGTTCATCACGGCCGGCACATCGTCGCTGGGGCCGGCCAGCAGGATGCGGCCGCGCAGCCCCAGGTTTTCGATCAGCGCGGCCAGCTCGGCATTACCGGGCGACATGCCGCGCCCGACCAGCACGCACTGCAGGCCGCGGTCGCGCCCGTCGCGCACCAGGGCCGCCACCGCGCCCAGCAGATTGGCGTGGTCCTTCAGGGGATCCCAGCGCGCCACGCAGCCCACCAGCGGCGTGCCGTCGGCCACCTGCCACAGCTGGCGCATGCGCCGGCCGGCCGCGGCATCGGGCTGGTAGCGCGACAAGTCATAGCCGTTGGTGATCACCACCAGGCGGTCGGCCCGGTAGCCGTACTGCTGGTGCCGCACGGCGGCGTCGCGGGCCGCACACACGATGGCGGCCGGCAGGCGGCCCGACAGCAGGGCGCACAGCTTCAGCACCAGGCGCGCCGAACGGCTGCTGCGCTGCAGGTGGGCGCCGGAATTGCGGATGCCCCATGCCAGGGCGCGCACGCCGGCCAGGCGCGCCGCCAGCCCACCGATCAGGTCGGCATGGTACATCCAGGTCTGCACGGCGTCGGGCCGGTCGCGCGCCAGCAGCCGGCGCAGTTCCAGGAAACCATCGAGAGTCAGGCGCCCGCGCGGCATGCCCAGCGTGTGCACGGTAATGCCGGCGCTGCGCAGGCGGGTGCCGTACACGCCTTCATCGGTCAGCGACACCACGGTGTGGCGCACACGCTGATCCGGGTAGGCGGCCAGGCGGAACAGCACGGATTCGGCCCCGCCCTGCCCCAGGCCGGTAATGACGTGCGTCACGCGCAGGACGGCCGGCAGCGTCATGCCTTGCCTCGCACCGCGTCGAACAGGACGTCCCATTCGGCCAGCACCGCGGGCAGTGCGTAGCGCCGCCGCACCGATTCGGCCGCGCGCGCCCCCAGTTCGCGCCGCAAGGCCGGATCGGCCAGCACGCGCCGCAGGGCATCGCGCAGCTGCGCGCGGTCGGCCGCCGGCACCAGCAAGGCGTCCTGGCCGTCGCGGGTCATCTCGCGCGGGCCGCTGGGGCAGTCGAAGGCCACGCAAGGCAGCCCCAGGGCCATGGCCTCTAGCAGCACATTGGGAAAGCCTTCGACCGCCGAGCTCAGCACAAACGCATGACCCCTGGCCAGTTCGCCCCAGGGGTCGGCGGTGCGGCCCGGCAGTTGCACCCGCTGCTGCAGGCCGGCCGCGGCAATGCGCACCTGCAGCGCTTCACGCTGCGGCCCTTCGCCCCAGATCCACAAGTCCCAGTCGGGGAAGTCGGCCGCCAATTCGGCAAAAGCGTCTACCAGCAGATCGAACTGCTTGGCCGGGGCCAACCGGCCCATGGCCAGCAGGCGCTTGCGCGCCGCCGACGCCTGGGTATCGACCCGCGGCGCATCCAGCAGTTCGGGCGGCAGCGGATTGGGGATGACCTTTAGCTGCTTGATGCCGGGAACCTGGCAAGCAAAGGGCTCGACCGTGTCTGCGGCCTGCACGGTCACCATATCGGCGCGGGGGTAGAACAGCTTGCGCAGGACACGCCACACCCGGCCGGTGCTGCGCTCGGCCACCGGGTTGGTGCGCTCGCACACGATCAGCGGCACAGCCAGGCCGCGCGTGGCCAGGATGGCGGCCACGTTGACGTTGGTCAGGAACGACACCACCACGTCGGGCGCTTTTTCGCGAATCAGCGCCCGCAGGGCGCGCAGGCGCTGCCAGGCGGCCAGCGGGCCCGGGGCGCGGGTGCCGGCCCGGTCGGCCAGCCAGACCAGGTCCACCGCGTCGGACAAAGGATAAAAGCACGTGCCCTTGGAAGAATAAGTCGGCACCAGGGTCACGGCATCGCCGCGATCGGTCCAGGCATTGACGAGCGTGGCGGCGACCCGCTCGGCGCCGCCCGCGTGCATGGAACTGACCAGCAGCAATATCTTCATGTAGCAGAATCCTTTTCGCCGGCCATGCCGGCGTGATAGCGGTCCAGCCAGGCCTGCATCATCAGCACGCCCCACAGGCGGCTGTCCCAGTTGCGGTGGCCGGACACATGTTCGCGCCATTTGCGCACGATGGGTTCGGGCTCGAACCAGCCTTCCTGCCGCAGGCGGGCCGGATCCAGCAGGGCTTCGGCCCAGTCGCGCAGCGGCCCGTGCAGCCAGCCGGCCAGCGGCACGGCAAAGCCGCGCTTGGGGCGGTCCACCAGCGCCTGCGGCACGTGCCGGTACAGCACCTGGCGCAGCAGCCATTTGCCGGTGTTGCCGCGCACCTTGTATTCAAAGGGCAGTTGCCACGCAAATTCGTACACCCGGTGATCCAGCAAAGGCACGCGCGTTTCCAGACTGACCGCCATGGCGGCGCGGTCGACCTTGACCAGGATGTCGTCGGGCAAGTAGGTAACCGTATCCAGCTTCATCATGACATCGAAGGCGGAGCCGTCCATGCGCTGCTCGAACAGCGACGGCGGTTCGGCCCCGCCCTTGACCACGCGGCCCGGGTCGCCCCAGTACGACACGAACAAGCGGTAGAAATCGCCGCGCGTGTCGGCGCGCAGCAATTCGCCCAGCTTGGCCAGCTTGCCGCGCCAGGCGCCGCGGCCCGGCAGCGCGGCCGATGCACTCAGCAGCGCGCCCGCCGCATGGCGCGCCGGGCCCGGCACGCGTTCGCACTGGCGCCACCAGTCGCGCACGCGGAAATAGCGCGAATACCCGCCGAACAGCTCATCGCCGCCATCGCCCGACAACGCCACGGTGACATGCTGGCGCGCCATGCGCGTCACCAGCGAAGTGGGAATCTGCGACGAATCGGCGAACGGCTCGTCGTACATGTCGGCCAGCGTGGGCACGACGGCCAGCGCATCGTCGGCCGTGACGTAGAGTTCGGTGTGCTCGGTGCCCAGGTGCTGGGCCACGGCCTTGGCGTGCTCGGCCTCGTTGTAGCCTTTTTCGTGGAAGCCGATGGCGAAGGTGCGCACCGGCTGCCGGCTTTGCGCCTGCATCAGCGCCACGATGGTTGACGAATCGATACCGCCCGACAGGAACGCGCCCAGGCTCACGTCCGACAGCATCTGGCCGCCCACGGCCTGCGACAGCAGCGCTTCCAGCGCATCGGCGGCCTGCGCGTCGGATTCGAAGCTGCGCGGCGCCTGCAGACCCTGGTCGGCCGCCTGCAGGGCCGACCAGTACGCGCGCGGCTCCGCCAGACGGCGGCCGCGCATGTCGGCCTCGGGAATCTCGAGCCAGGTGCCGGGCGGCAGCTTGCAAATGCCTTCGTAGATGGATTGCGGCGCGGGAATATAGTTGTGCCGCATCAGCGAGGCCAGCGCGGCGCGGCTGAGCTCGCGGCCGAAGCCCGGTATGGGCATCAGGCCTTTCAGTTCCGAGGCGAACACCAGGTTGGCACCGCTGTAGCCGTAGTAAAGCGGCTTCTCGCCCATGCGGTCGCGCGCCAGCGTCAGCGTGCGGCGCTGGCGGTCCCACAGCGCAATGGCATACATGCCCACCACCGCCTGCAGCGTGGCCTCGACGCCCAGCGCGGCAAAGCTGGCCAGCACGGTCTCGGTATCGGAATGCCCGCGCCAGTCGGGCGCCTGGCCGGCCTGCTGCAGGCGCTCGCGCAGCGCCATGTGGTTGTAGATCTCGCCGTTGAGCACCAGCACATACCGCCCGCAGGCCGACACCATGGGCTGGTGGCCGGCCTCGGTAAGGTCCAGGATGGCCAGGCGCACGTGCGCCAGCGCCAGGTCGGCGGCGGGGTCTTCCCACAGCCCCTGGCTGTCGGGGCCGCGATGGCGGATGCGCCGGCAGCTATCGGCCAGCACTTGCGCCTTGTCTTGCAAAGGCCCCCAGATTCCGACTATTCCGCACATGATCCTATCTTCCGCGCTTGTGTAGGTTATACCGGGCCAGGCCGGTCAAGGCTTCGGCTTGCGCACGTCGTCAAAAATTTCCTGCCACAGGCCCAGCACACGCTGAGCCGAAAACCGCTCGCGCGCCTCGACGGCGCGTTCGGACAAGGCCTGGCGGGCGGCTGCGTCGTCCATCAGGGCCGACAGGGCCGCGGCCAGCGCCGGCACATCGCCGTTGGGCCGCACCAGCACGCCGTCGACACCGTCGCGCACCACCTCGCGCGGGCCGGTATCGCAATCGAAGCACACTGCCGCCAGGCCGCTGGCCAGCGATTCCAGCAGGGTATTGGACAGCCCCTCGAAACGCGAGCTCAGCACGTACAGGTCAGCGGCGCGGTACCAGTCGCCCACGTTGCCCACCCGCCCCGGCATGGCCACCCGCGTCTGCAGGCCGGCGGCATCGATCTGCGCCTGCAGGCGCGGCCGTTCATCGCCTTCGCCCAGAATGACCAGATCCCAGTCGGGATGCTGGCCGGCAATCCGGGAATAGGCCTGGATCAGCAGGTCGAACCCTTTGTCGGGGTGCAGCCGGCCCACCGCCAGCAGTCGCCGCCGCCCATCGGCCGGCGGCGGATCCAGCACGGGTTCGCCGCGCGACAGCGGCCAATGCACGGGATTGGGAATGACCGCCAGCCGCGAGCCCGGCACGTGGCGCGCCAGCCAGTCGGCCGTGCCGCGCGTCAGGGCCACCACGCGGGCCGCGCGCGGATAGGTCAGGCGCCGCAGGCGCTGCCACAGCCCCGACAGCGCCTGCGACGGTGGATGCGTGTGCTCGGTGGCGATGACCCGGCACGGCAGGCCGCGCGCCGCCAGCACCGCCAGCACCGAGGCAGTGGTCATCATGCCCAGCACGATATCGGGCTGGAAGCGGCGCAGCACCCGCCGCAGGGCGCGCACCCGCCGCACATTGGCCAGCGCGCCGCGCAGGCCGCCGCCCGCGCCCTCGGTATGCAGGACCTCGCGCTGCACGGCCGGGTGCAGCGCATAGGCATCGCCCGTGGCATCGGCCTGCGTCACCACCATGACCTGCCAGCCGGCCCGGGCCCAGTGCGCGCTGAGGTCAGCGGCCACGCGTTCGGCGCCGCCGCCATGCAGCGAATAAATGAAGACCAGCACGCGCGGCGCGTCGTGGTGCGTGCCCATCAGGGGTTCTCCCGGGGCGCGGCCGGCTCGTGGGGCCGCCAGGCCACCACCACATAGCAGGCGAACGACAGCGCATACATCAGGCTGGTGGCCAGCATGATGCCGGCGGTGCCCATGCGCGGCGCCAGCATCGCGTTCAACACGACTTTCAACAGGAAATTGGCCACGGCGATCAGGGCCATGACACGATAGCGGTTCTGGCTGGCCAGCAATTGCACCAGGATCAGCACGCCGAAATAAAACGGCAGTTGCAGCAGCCCCCAGCGCAGCACCTGGGCTACGGCCTGGGTATTGTCGGCGGTGAACGCGCCGCGCTCGAACAGCAGCGCCACGCCCCACGGTGCCAGCGCCCAGGCGATCGCCACGGCGGCGGCGCCCGCGCCCATCATCAGCACCGACCACTTCAGGGCCATCGACCGCGCGCGCGCCGGGTCGCCCCGGCTTTGCACATCGGCCAGCACCGGCAGCGCGGCGCGCCCCACCGACACCGCGCCGATGCCCAGCAGCAGCGACAGCAGGCGGCTGGCATAGCCCAGCGTGGCGTTGGCGTTGTCGCCCAGGTTGGCGGCCGTGTACTGGTCAAGCGGCCCGACAAAGCTCATCGCCACCTGGCCCACCAGCATGACGCCGGCCGCGCTCATCAGTTCGGGCCAGTGCGGCGAGCGCAGCGACAGCAGCGGCGCTCCCCAGAAGCCGCCGTCGGCGCGGGCCGCCAGCCAGGCCAGCCAGGCGGCCTGGATGGCATAGCCCACCAGGGTGCCCCACAACAGCGGGCCGACATCGTCGGCCGACACCGCCGCCAGCATCACCCAGGCCAACGTGGTTACCGCCGGCATGCTGTCGAGCAGCGTATTGACGTGGCGCTCGTGCGAACGCAGGCGCGCGCCGCTGATGCCGGCGATCAGCAGCAGCACGGTGACCGGCACGAAAGCGTAGAGCAGTTGCGTGCTCATGGCCGCCACCGGGCCCGACAGCCCGCTGCCCAGCCATTGCAGCACCCAGGGCCAGGCCAGCGCCGTCAGCGCCGCCAGCACCAGGCCGCCCGCCAGCACTGCCCCCTGCAGTTCGCGCACGAACAGGTCGCGCTCGTGCCCGCCCGTGCGCCGCAGGCGCACCAGCACCGGTATCAGCACCACCCCCAGCACGCCCACGATGGTAACCGGCAGCCAGTTGGCCATGGTCATGGTGAACTGGTAGGCATCGACGGCGTCGCTGATGCCGTATCGGTACGCGACCGCCATTTCCTTGATGGCGCCGGCGGCCTTGCCCAGCACCAGGAAGACCGCCACCCGGAACGCCCCCCGGAAAATGCGCTGGTGGTCGGGGTGGATCGCGTTGAGCCTGCGGATGAGCGCTTTCAAGTTTGCCTTGGGCAAAAGAAATTCAACGCAGGAATTGGGTGTACCAGGGCATGGCGGTTTCCAGCCCGCGCAGGATATCGTAGGCCGGCTGGTAGCCCAGCAGCTTGCCGGCCTTGCCGATGTCGGCCTGCGAATGGCGCACGTCGCCCGCGCGGAAATCGGCGTACACGGGCGCCTTGTCGTAGCGCACGCCCTGCCCGGCCAGTGCCTGGGCCAGGAACTTGTACAGCTGGTTCAGCGTGGTGCGGCCGCTGTAGGCCACGTTGTAGACCTGGTTGACGCCCTCTTGCGGCGCCAGCGCGGCCAGCAGGTTGGCCTGCACCGCGTTTTCAACGAAGCAGAAATCGCGGCTGGTCTCGCCGTCGCCGTTGATGACGACATCGTCGCCACGGATCATGGCGGCCGTCCATTTGGGGATCACCGCCGCATAGGCGCCTTCCGGGTCCTGGCGCTTGCCGAACACATTGAAGTAGCGCAGCCCCACGCTGGCCTGGCCGTACGAACGCGCGAACACGTCAGCGTACAGCTCGTTGACGTACTTGGTAACGGCGTACGGCGACAGCGGCTTGCCGATGGTGTCTTCGACCTTGGGCAGGCCGGGGTGGTCGCCGTAGGTGGAGCTGGACGCGGCGTAGACGAAAGTCTTGACGCCGGCGTCGCGCGCGGCCACCAGCATGTTCAGGAAGCCGCTGATGTTGACTTCGTTGGTAGTGATCGGGTCGTTCAGCGAACGCGGCACCGAACCCAGCGCGGCCTGGTGCAGCACGTGGTCGACGCCGTCGGCGGCCTGCTTGCACGCCGCCAGGTCGCGGATGTCGCCTTCCAGGAAAGTGAAGCGCGCCCACTGGGCCGGATCGACCGAATCACGGACTTCGTCCAGATTGTGCCGATGGCCGGTGGCGAAGTTATCCAGCCCGACCACGCTCTGGTCGAGCTTGAGCAGCGTTTCCAGCAAGTTCGAGCCGATGAAGCCCGCGCAGCCGGTGACCAGCCATTTGCGGGGTGCCTGGCGCAGTTCCTGCCGGATGCTTTCGTAGCGATCGGTCATGCGGGCTCCTTACAGGCGCAGATCGGATTCGTCGGGCGACAGCACGTACTTCAAGTCGTACAGCACGTGCTTGGCCTTGCCCAGCTTGCGGATCGCGGCCGCTCCCATTTCGACGAACTGGTGGTGCGACACCGCCAGGATGACGGCGTCGTACTTGCCGGCCTCGGGCTCGGCCACCGGGGTGATGCCGTATTCGTGGCGGGCTTCTTCGGGGTCGACCCACGGATCGTAGACGTCGACATCGACGTTGTATTCGCCCAGCTCGTTCACGATGTCGACCACGCGGGTGTTGCGCAGGTCGGGGCAGTTTTCTTTGAAGGTCAGGCCCATGACCAGCACGCGCGCGCCCTGCACGTGGATGCGCTGCTTGGTCATGCACTTGACCAGCTGCGACACCACGTAGCCGCCCATGGAATCGTTCAGGCGGCGGCCCGCCAGGATGATTTCGGGGTGGTAGCCGATGGCCTGCGCTTTATGGGTCAGGTAGTACGGATCGACGCCGATGCAGTGCCCGCCCACCAGGCCGGGGCGGAACGGCAGGAAGTTCCACTTGGTGCCGGCGGCCTGCAGCACCGCTTCGGTGTCGATCCCCATCTTGTTGAAGATCAGGGCCAGTTCGTTGATCAGGGCGATGTTCACGTCGCGCTGCGTGTTCTCGATAACCTTGGCGGCTTCGGCCACGCGAATGCTCGACGCCTTGTGGGTACCGGCCGTGATGATTTCGTTGTACAGCGTGTCGACCAGGTCGGCGACTTCGGGCGTCGAGCCCGAAGTGACCTTCTTGATGGTGTTGACGCGGTGCGCCTTGTCGCCCGGGTTGATGCGCTCGGGGCTGTAGCCGGCGTAGAAGTCTTCGTTGAACTTCAGGCCCGAGACGCGCTCGAGCACCGGCACGCAGTCTTCTTCGGTGGCGCCCGGGTACACGGTGGATTCGTAGATGACGATGTCGCCGCGCTTGAGCACTGCGCCGATGGTCTCGCTGGCCTTCACCAGCGGCGTCAGGTCGGGCTGCTTGTAGTCGTCGATAGGCGTGGGTACCGTGACGATGTACACGTTGGCCTTGGCCAGTTCGGCGCGGTCGGCGGTGTAGGCCAGATGCCTGGCCTCGGCCAGTTCCGCATCGTCGACTTCCAGGGTGTGGTCATGGCCCGCCTTCAGGGCGTCGATGCGCTTGGCGTTGATATCGAAGCCGATCACCGGGCGCTTCTTGCCGAACTCCACGGCCAGCGGCAGCCCGACATAGCCCAGGCCGACCACGGCAAGTTTTACCTCATCGATACGCAAGATAGCTCTCCCTTTGCCGCGTGATGTGCGCGGCGCTTGAAATAAGGAACAGGGGAATTGTAACTACGGCCCCTCGACCCGTCGCGGGGCCGCCCGACAGGATGATCAGTGGGTGCGCGGCAACAGCAGCCAGCCCGGCCGGCGCCACGACACCAGCCGCACGTACAGCCAGATGTATGCCGCGGCGAACACCAGCAGGCTCAGGCTGAGGATCCAGGCGTTGTCCCACCAGATGGTGGCCGGCACCAGGCCGATCAAGGCCAGCACCCACATGTACGGCGAGGCCAGCGCGTTGCACAGCGCCGGCACCGCATGGCGGCGGCCGCGGCTGAAGGTAACGCGCACCAGCCGCCGGAACACCAGCTGATGCAGATGCAGGGCATCGGGCTGGTCGACTGGCACCCCGCGCTTGAAGCGGCGCCGCCAGATGGAAAAACCGGTTTCGAACACGGGGTAGAACAGCACCGCCAGCGCATAGAACGGCGATACCGACGGATTGCGCACCACCAGCAGCACGGCCAGTTCGGCCAGCATGAACCCCAGGAAATACGCGCCGCCGTCGCCCAGGAACACGCGGCCGAACGGGAAATTCCAGACCAGGAAGCCCAGCGTGGCCGAGGCCAGCGCGGCGGCGATCATGGAAATGGGCATGTCGCCCACCTGCAGCGCGACCAGGGCGATGGACACGGCCATCAGCGTAGCCACCATGCCCGCCAGGCCGTTCATGCCGTCGACGATGTTCAGCGCATGCGTACAGCCCCCCACCGCAAACATGGTGAACAGCAGGGAAATCGGCCAGAACGACAGCACCCAGTCTACCGGGGCGATGCCCACGCGGCTGACGCCGCCCAGCAGCCACCACGCGATGGCGGCCGACAGGAACGCGGCAAGCAGGCGCTTGCTGGCGCCGATGTCTTTGGTGATGTCTTCGAGCAGGCCGGCCACGAACACCGGCAGCACGGCCACGAACAGCGCCGGCCACAGCCAGGTCAGCGTCATGTTGCTGGGCCCCAGCACCAGCAGCCCCGCCAGCGATCCGGCCAGCACGGCCAGCCCGCCCACGCGGGGCGTAGCGCGCGTATGCGAGGCCTGGGGCTTGCTAAGATCGCTGTCGCCGGTGAAGGCCCCATGCCAGCGCTCGGACGCCACGATGAGTCCCCCCACCATGAACGCCACCACGCAGATGTACAGCCAGGTCACGGAAACACCACCTTATTTGGGTCGATTTTCATGAAGCACATCATTATCGAGAGCGCGTGTAACGGCCTTATATGCGAGACCTGAACAAGTGCAAGCCCGCCCCACAGAACGTAACCACGGACGCGGGCGTCCCGCCTGTGCCCGCGCACGCGGAAAGCCATTGTAATTCTTTCCAGGCCGTTGCAGCGGTCGCTTTTAAGGGTAAACACCAAGAATCCCCGCTCTGGCGCAAAGGCGGCGCGCCTGGACTCGCGGCGATCACCTCAATATTAGGGACGCATTTGACGCACCGAAAAAAAAGCCCGAGATCTTGCGATCTCGGGCTAAATCCACCAAAGGAGGAGGGTGGAGGAGACAACCGGGGCATGTTGGGGTGAACACTGCATCAGGTTCGACCGCTACGCTTTCGGGGTTTGCACCGCACCGACTGCGTTTTCAACATCCATACCTGAATCGTAGCGCATTGTTTTGTGCGATGCAAGAAATTTTTTTGGCCTGTTGGATGACCGCCACCCGTGTTGTGGCTTTGCCGCAATAACGGCTGAAAAGCAGCGCCAGCATTGAAGTTCACGCTGCAGAGGGTTTATGCCAAAAGGGTAAACCCTTGCGGGCTTACCCTATATTTTTCAATAACTTAGCTCGGCCATTCTGAGGTATTTCGAACTCTGTGCCGGCATGTATTGTGCAGTGCGTCATATTGTGCGCCGGGCCGGTACTATGCCTCAGATCCAGTAGGCCGTAGCGGTCATGACGCGCGACATGGCCCGCATGGCGCCCCGCACCGGCGCGGGCAGGGGCACGCCGCCCGCGCGCTCGGCGCTGCTGCGATGCCGGGCTTCGTCATCTTTCATCTGGCTGACGATCTGGCGCGAGCGCTGGTCGGCGTCGGGCAGGCTGCGCAAGTGGCCGTCGAGATGGGCTTCGACCTGGCGTTCGGTTTCGGCCATGAAGCCCAGATTGCGCGCGGTGCCGGCGCAACTGGCCAGCGCCCCCAACGTGAACGAGCCCGCGTACCACACAGGGTTGAGCAGGCTGGGGCGGCTGCCCAGTTCTTCGAGCCGACGGGCGCACCAGGCCAGATGATCGACTTCTTCGGCGGCGGCGTCGCGCAGCAATTCGCGCACCGGCGCCTCGCGGCAGGCCGCGGCCTGCCCGCGGTAGAGCGCCTGCGCGCAGACCTCGCCCACATGGTTGACGCGCATCAGCCCGGCTGCGTGGCGCTTTTGCGGGTCGGACAGCGGCGGTACGGGCTCGGCCGCGCTGGCCGGATACGGCCGCGCCGAGGCCGCCGCCCCCGACAGCACGCGCAGCGCGCGATCGATTTCGGCAAACAGGGGGTCGAGCGGGCCGCGCCGGCGCGTGAAAGGCGTAAATGCGGAAGACGGGGGGGCAACGGACATGAGGGCTCCTGGACAGCATCCCCACCCTGCTGTGCGGCGGGGTTCTCCATCGGGAATTGTACGCAACAGGTATCATCGGAACTTGTCTGCGCTTATCGCTGAAGGAACCCGCATGGACTGCACGATCAACTGGGGCGGCCCCGATGGCATGCTCTTCGTGGCCACCACCGGCAGCGGCCACGTCGCCACCATGGACGGCGCCGTCGACGGCGGCGGCCACAACCTGGCGCCCCGCCCCATGGAACTGCTGCTGGCCGGCACGGGCGGCTGTACCGCCTACGACGTGGTGCTGATCCTCAAGCGCGGCCGCCATGCGGTCACGGGCTGCAGCGTCAAGCTGTCGGCCGACCGCGCCGGCACCGACCCCAAAGTCTTCACGCGCATCCACTTCGCCTTCACGGTCACCGGCAAGAACCTGCCGCGCGCCGCCGTCGAACGCGCCGTGCAGCTGTCGCACGAAAAATACTGCTCGGCCTCGGCCATGCTCGAAAAAACCGCCGAACTCACCTTCTCGGTGGATATCGTCGATACCCAGGAAACCCCGGCCGCCTGAATCCGGGCGCTGCCCGCCCTGGCGGGCGCATTGCCATGAAACAATACCTCTCGCTCATCCAATCGATTCTCGACCACGGCTCGTGGCAGGAAAACCGCACCGGCATCCGCACCCTGTCGCTGCCCGGCGCGGCGCTGCGCTTCGACCTGCAGCAGGGCTTTCCCGCCGTCACGACCAAAAAACTGGCTTTCAAGTCGGCCGTGGGCGAATTGGTGGGCTTCCTGCGCGGCGCGCGCAGCGCGGCCGATTTCCGCGCGCTGGGCTGCAAGGTGTGGGACCAGAACGCTAACGAAAACGCCAGCTGGCTGGCCAATCCGTACCGCGAAGGGCCGGACGACCTGGGCCCCGTATATGGCGTGCAATGGCGCCGCTGGCCGGCCTACAAGCTGCTGCCGGCGGCCCGCGGCGCGCAGATCCGCGACGCCCGCGAGCGCGGCTACGCGCAAGTGGCCGAACTCGATGAAAACGGCGTGCCGCACGTGCTGCTGTACAAGGCGGTCGACCAGCTGCGCCAGTGCCTGGACACCATCCACCGCAGCCCGCAAGACCGCCGTATCCTGTTCCACGGCTGGAACTGGGCGCAAATCGAAGAAATGGCGCTGCCGCCCTGCCACCTGCTGTACCAGTTCCTGCCCAACGCCACCACGCGCGAGATCTCGCTGTGCCTGTACATACGCTCGAACGACGTCGGGCTGGGCACGCCTTTCAACCTGACCGAAGGCGCGGCCCTGCTGCACCTGGTGGGCCGGCTGACGGGTTATACGCCGCGCTGGTTCTCGTATTTCATCGGCGACGCGCACATCTACGAAAACCACTTGCCGATGCTGCGCGAACAGCTCACACGCGAACCCTACGAGGCTCCGCGCCTGGTGCTGTCCGACCGCATCCCCGACTACGCCGTCACCGGACGCTACCAGCCCGAATGGCTGGAGCAGGTCGAACCCGCCGACTTCACGCTGGAAGGCTACCGGCACCATCCCGCCCTGACCGCCCCAATGGCAGTTTGACCGCCACCGCGCCGCGCCCGATATTCGCCCATGTCCACCCCGCCCCGCCTGACCCTGGTCGTTGCCTATTCCGATAACCGCGTCATCGGACGCGACAACGCCCTGCCCTGGAAGCTGCCGGGCGACCTGGCGCACTTCAAGCGCACCACCCTGGGCAGCCCCATCATTATGGGCCGCAAGACCTGGGAATCGCTGGGCCGGCCCTTGCCCGGGCGCACCAATGTCGTCATCAGCCGCAACCTGCGCTATGCCGCGCCGGGCGCGGTAGTAGTGCCCACCCTGCAGGCCGCAGTCGAAGCCTGCGGCGATGCCGCCGACGCCTACGTCATCGGCGGCGCCCAGATCTACGCGCAGGCGCTGCCGCTGGCGGCGCGCATCGTGGCCACCGAAGTGCATGCGCAAGTCGAGGGCGATGCCTTCTTTCCCTACCTGCCGTCGTTCGCCTGGCGCGAGGCATCGCGCCAGCCGCAGCCCGCCGAAAACGGCTACGACTACGATTTCGTCGTCTACGAACGCGGCGCGTAAGGCGCCTGGCTGGCGCCGCGCAAAAAGCGCCACAGCTCCGGCCCCTGCGAATACGCCACATTGAAGCGTATCCACGGCACGTCCCGTTCGCCCGGATCGAAGTACGAGCCGGGCGCCAGCCAGATGCCGTCGCGCAGCGCCAGTTCGGCCAGGCTGTTGGCGCCGGCGGCCCGCCCGGGCAGGCTGGCCCACACGAACAGCCCGGCCTGCGGCCGCGTCCACACGTGCATGCCCAGTTCGTCCATGTGCTGGCCGACGCTGGCATGGGCCTGCGCCAGGCGCTCGCGGGTGCGCACGATGTGTGCCCGGTAACGCCCTTCGCGGATCACCTGGTGCACCACCCGCTCCATGATTTCCGGCGACGTCAGCCCCACCGCCATCTTGGTGCGGGCAATGTCGCGCATCAGGTCGCGGTGCGCCGCCACGTAGCCCACCCGCACCGACGGGCTGATCACCTTCGAATAGCCGCCCAGGTACACCACCCGCTGCGCGCCGTCCAGCGCGGCCAGCAGCGGCGCGACGCCGGGCATCAGCTCGCGCGAGATATCGTCTTCGACAATCCAGAAATCGTGCTGCTGCGCCGCCTGCAGCACCCGGAAGGCATTGGCCATGCTCATGACCGCGCCAGAGGGGTTCTGCAGCACCGTGTTGACGAACAGCGCGCGCGGCCGGTGTTCGGCCGCTAGGCGATGCAGCGCATCGCAATCCAGGCCGTCGGGGGTGCGCGGCACGCTGACCGCGCGCATGCCCGCCAGGCGCAGCATCTGCAGCAGGTTGGCGTAGCACGGCTGCTCCACGGCCACGGTGTCGCCCGGCCGCAGCAAGGTGCGGATCACCAGGTCCAGCCCATGCGTGACGCCCTGGGTCAGCACCACCTGGTCGGCGGCGATATCCAGTCCGTGGGCCGCCAGGCCGGCCGCCACGGCTTCACGCAGCGGCGCATAGCCATGGGGATGACCATAACCGGCAATGCGCAGGGCCGGCACCCGCCCCAGGTGCCGCAGCGCCTGGTGCAGGCCTTCTTCGTTCAGCCATTCGCCGGGCAGCCAGCCGCAGCCAGACTTGATGGGGATGGAATGATCGGCATAGATGTCCGACAGCAGCCAGCCGGCGTTCAAGCGCGGCGGCTGCCAGGGCGCCGGGGCCGGTGCGCCCGCGCGCGCCTGGGGCGCGACCCGGTAGCCGGCGCCGGGGCGGGCCGACAGCCAGCCCTGTGCCACCAGCCGGCCGTAGGCGCCGGCCACCGTGAAGGTGCTGACCTGGTAGGTGCGCGCGAACTCGCGCACCGACGGCACGGCCATGCCGGGCCGCAATGCCTGGGCCTGGATGGCGCGCGCGTAGGCGTCGACGATCTGGTCGACCAGCGTAGGGGCCTGGTTGCGGGTGCGGACGGGCTGGAAATCGAGCATGATCGGCGGGGCGGCGAGAATCCAATACAGTTTTCCAACAACTACCTATACAGTTAGCGGGCTTTACATGGATTGTATATTTTCATGGCGGGCCGGCGCGATCAGAATGGCTGTAATCCTGCCGCCAGCGCCGCGCCCGGGCCGTACAGGCCGCGGCCGGCCATGCAGGTCCATCCTGGAGCCCCGCACCATGAATGCCCCCACCGGCCTGCCCGACCTGTCCCACCTGTGGATGCCGTTTACCGCCAACCGGCAATTCAAGTCCCAACCGCGCATGCTGGCCGGCGCCAAGGGCATGTACTACACATCCGTCGACGGCCGCCAGATCCTCGACGGCACCTCGGGCCTGTGGTGCGTAAACGCCGGCCACTGCCGCGAAGAAATCGTCCAGGCCATTGCGCGCCAGGCCGGCTCGCTGGACTACGCGCCGGGCTTCCAGCTGGGCCATCCGCTGGCCTTCGAGGCCGCGTCCGCGGTGGCCGGCCTGATGCCGCAAGGCATGGACCGCATCTTCTTCACCAACTCGGGCTCGGAATCGGTCGACACGGCGCTGAAAATCGCCCTGGCCTACCACCGCGCCCGCGGCGACGCGCAACGCACCCGGCTGATCGGCCGCGAACGCGGCTATCACGGCGTGGGCTTCGGCGGCATCTCGGTAGGCGGCATCTCGCCCAACCGCAAAGCCTTCTCGGGCGCGCTGCTGCCCGCCGTCGACCACCTGCCCCATACCCACAGCCTCGAACACAACGCGTTCTCGAAGGGCCAGCCGGCCTGGGGCGCTCACCTGGCCGACGACCTGGAGCGCATCGTGGCGCTGCACGACCCGTCCACCATCGCGGCCGTCATCGTCGAACCCATGGCCGGCTCGACCGGCGTGCTGGTGCCGCCCAAGGGCTACCTCGAACGGCTGCGCGACATCACGGCCAAGCACGGCATCCTGCTGATCTTCGATGAAGTGATCACCGGCTACGGACGGCTGGGCGCCGCCACCGCCAGCGAATTCTTCGGCGTCACGCCCGACCTGATCACCATGGCTAAGGGCATCAGCAACGCCGCGGTGCCGGCGGGCGCCGTGGCCGTCAAGCGCGACGTGCACGACGCCATCGTCAACGGCGCGCAGGGCGGCATCGAGTTCTTCCACGGCTACACGTACTCGGCGCATCCGCTGGCGGCCGCCGCCATCCTGGCCACGCTCGACCTCTATCGGCGCGACCAGCTCTTTACCCGCGCACGCACGCTGGCGCCGGCATTCGAAGCCGCCGCCCACGCATTGAAGGGCGCCCCCAACGTCATCGACGTGCGCAACATCGGCCTGGTGGCCGGCATCGAGCTGGCCCCGCGCGAAGGCGCGCCCGGCGCGCGCGCCGCCGAGGCCTTCCAGAAATGCTTCGACAGCGGCCTGATGGTGCGCTATACGGGCGACACGCTGGCGGTCTCGCCGCCGCTCATCATCGAAGAATCGCAAATCGCCGACATGTTCCAGTCGATCGGCAAGGTACTGAAAGAAATCGCCTGAATCCCATGAAGAAGCTCACTCATTTCATCAACGGCCAGGCCTGCGAAGGCCGCAGCGGCCGCTACGCCGAAGGCTACAACCCCGCCACCGGCGAAATCAGCAGCTCCATTCCGCTGGCCTCGGCCGCCGAAATCGACGCGGCAGTGGCCGCGGCCCGCGCGGCGTTCCCGGCCTGGTCGGAAATGCCGGCGCTCAAGCGCGCCCGCATCCTGTTCAACTTCAAGGCGCTGCTCGACCAGCACCAGGACGAGCTGGCCGCGCTGATCACCGCCGAACACGGCAAGGTGTTCTCCGACGCCAAGGGCGAAGTGGTGCGCGGCATCGAGGTGGTGGAATTCGCCTGCGCGGCGCCGCAGCTGCTCAAGGGCCAGTACACCGACCAGATCGGCGGCGGCATCGACAACTGGAGCATGCGCCAGCCGCTGGGGGTGGTGGCGGGCATCACACCGTTCAACTTTCCCATGATGGTGCCGTGCTGGATGTTCCCGGTGGCGCTGGCCTGCGGCAACACCTTCATCCTGAAACCGTCCGAGCGCGACCCGTCGGTATCGCTGCGCCTGGCCGAACTGCTCAAGGAAGCGGGCCTGCCCGACGGCGTGTTCAATGTGGTGCAGGGCGACAAGCAGGCGGTCGATGCGCTGATCGCGCACCCCGACGTCGAGGCGCTGTCGTTCGTGGGATCGACGCCCATCGCCGAATACATCTACGCCGAGGGCACGCGCCGCGGCAAGCGCGTGCAGGCGCTGGGCGGGGCCAAGAACCACATGGTGGTCATGCCCGATGCGAACCTGGAACAGGTCACCGACGCGCTGATCGGCGCGGCCTACGGGTCGGCCGGCGAACGCTGCATGGCAATTTCGGTGGCCGTGGCGGTGGGCGAAGTGGCCGACACGCTGATCGAACGGCTGGTGCCGCGTGTACGGGCGCTGGTCATCAAGAACGGCATGGAACCCGACGCCGAGATGGGGCCGCTGGTCACCGCGCAGCACCGCGCCAAGGTACTGGGCTACATCGAAGACGGCGTAGCCGCGGGCGCGCGGCTGGTGGTCGACGGGCGCGAACAGGCCATCGCAGGCAAAGGCTTCTTCCTGGGTGGCACGCTGTTCGACCAGGTGACCCCGCAGATGAACATCTACCGCGAAGAAATCTTCGGCCCGGTGCTGTGCGTGGTGCGCGTGCCCGATTTCGCGGCCGCTGTCGAACTCATCAACGCCCACGAATTCGCGAACGGCGTGGCCTGCTTCACCTCCGACGGCGGCATCGCCCGCGCCTTCGCGCGGCAGATCAAGGTAGGCATGGTGGGCATCAACGTGCCCATCCCGGTGCCCATGGCCTGGCATTCGTTCGGCGGCTGGAAGCGCTCGCTGTTCGGCGACCATCACGCCTACGGGGAAGAAGGCGTGCGGTTCTACACCCGCTACAAAAGCATCATGCAGCGCTGGCCCGACAGCATCGCCAAAGGGGCGGAGTTCACCATGCCCGTGGCGAAGTGACGTTGTTATCAGCGGTGGCATAGAGTCGTTCTACTGGCGTCGCAGCGGGGCGGTCACGCCACACCCCCAAGACGCCAGTAGCACACCCCCCCGATACGGGCATAGCCTTATTGCCGTACGCGCATTTCTTCAGCAGAATCCTTCTATCCGGGATTCTTCCACGCGAACGCAAGCTCCTAAAGAGGATGACTCCGATGCGCATCGGGATAGGCGGGTTCCAGCACGAAACCAACACCTTCGCGCCGTCGCGCGCCACCTGGGAAGAATTCGCCGACAAGGGCGGCGGCTGGCCCAAGCTGGTGTCGGGGCCTGCCATGTTCGAAGCGGTGGCGGGCGCCAATATCCCGGTTGCCGGCTTCATCGATGCCATGCGCGAGCACACGCTGGTGCCCACTACCTGGGCGGCGGCCAGCCCGTCCGGCCACGTCACCCGCGACGCCTACGAACGCATCAGCGGTATGATCCTCGACGGCCTGCGCCAGGCCCTGCCGCTGGATGCCGTCTATCTCGACCTGCACGGGGCCATGGTGGCCGAACACCTCGACGACGGCGAAGGCGAGCTGCTGCGCCGCGTGCGCGCGCTGGTGGGGCCCGACCTGCCCATCGTGGCCAGCCTCGACCTGCACGCCAACGTCACGCGCGCCATGGTGGCCCATGCCGACAGCCTGGTCTGCTACCGCACCTATCCGCACATCGACATGGCCGACACCGGCATGCGCGCAGCGCAGCTGCTCGACCGCCGGCTGCACGGCATGCCGCGCCCGTATGTCGCCCTGCGCAGCATTCCCTACCTGATCTCGCTGTGCTGGCAGTCCACCGACATCGAACCCTCGCGCAGCCTGTACAAGCTGCTCGAAGACCTCGAAACGCGCGAAACCGCCATCAGCCTGTCGTTCGCCACCGGCTTCCCGGCAGCCGATTTTCCCGAATGCGCACCCACGGTATGGGCGTACAGCGACACCCAGGCCGACGCCGACGCCACGGCCGACGCCATGGCGCGCGCCGTGCTCAATGCCGAGGCCGACTTCGGCGGCAAGATCCACACGCCCGACGAAGCCGTGCAGGCCGCCATGGCCATGGCGCGCGGCAGCACCAGACCGGTCGTCATCGCCGACGTGCAAGACAACCCCGGCGCCGGCGGCAGCTCCGACACCACCGGCATCCTGCGCGCGCTGCTACGGCACCACGCCGCCGATGCGGCCATTGGCCTGATCGTCGATCCGGCGGCCGCGCTGGCGGCGCACCGCGCCGGCGCCGGCAATACCGTCCGGATCGCCCTGGGCGGACACTCGGGTATTCCCGACGACACCTCGCTCGAAGCCGAATACCTGGTCGAGAAAATCTCCGACGGGCGCTTCGACACCTACGGCGCGTTCTACCGCGGCTTTCACATGGACCTCGGCCCCAGCGCCTGCCTGCGCCTGGACGGCGTGCGCATCGTGGTAGCCTCGAACAAGGTCCAGATGGCCGACCAGGAAATGTTCCGCTTCGCCGGCATCGAGCCCACCCGCCAGGCCATCCTGGTGCTCAAGAGCTCGGCGCACTTCCGCGCCGACTTCACCGGCATCGCCCATACCATCCTGGTCTGCGCGGCGCCCGGCTCGATGTTGATGGATGCGGCCCGGCAACCATGGACACGGCTGCGCCACGGCATCAGAATGGCACCTTGCGGCCCGGCTTTTCCGGCCCGCCCGGCCACTGCCTGATCCCGGCGCGCCGCGGCAGGCGGCGCACCGGCTACCGCGGCGGCGCCCGCCGCCGTCCCATCGACTGAAAGGGGAATTTCCATGCTGAAGCTTGTTCGTGCGGCCCTGTTGGCCGGTGCAGCGCTCATGGCGGCAGGCGGCGCGCACGCAGAAACCGTCATCCGGGCGGTCATGCACTCACCGCTGCGCCTCACCGATCCCCATGCCACCACCGCATACATCACCACCTGGCATGGCTACATGATCTACGACACCCTGCTGGCCGTCGACGCCAACAACAAGATTCAGCCGCAGATGCTCGACAAATGGGAAGTCTCGCCCGACGGCAAGACCTACACCATGACGCTGCGCCCGGGCCTCAAGTGGCACGACGGCAAGCCGGTCAAGGCCGAAGACTGCGTGGCGTCGATCAAGCGCTGGGCGGCCGGCGACGGCATGGGCCGCACCCTGCTGAAATTCGTGGCCAGCATCGACGTGGTCGACGACAACACCTTCCGCATCGTCATGACCGAGCCCACCGACCTGGCGCTGCGCGCCCTGTCCAAACCCACCGGCACGGCCGCTTTCATGATGCCCAAGCGCATCGCCGACATTCCGGTGGGCAAACCCATCACCGACATGACCGGCTCGGGCCCCTTCAAGGTGGCCGAGTTCAAACCCGGCGTGGTCACGGAGTACGTCAAGAACACCGACTACGTGCCGCGCAAAGAACCCGCCAGCGGCATGGCCGGCGGCAAGGTGGTCAACGTCGACAAGGTCGTCTGGAACGTCATGCCCGACGCGCTGACCACCGCCAACGCGCTGATGGGCGGCGAAATCGACTACGTCGAGCAGTTCCCGTACGACCTGCTGCCCATGCTCGACGGCAACTCCGACTTCAAGGTCGAATCGCTCAGCCCGGTCGGCTACTTCACGATGTACCGCTTCAACTTCAAGTACCCGCCCTTCGACAACAAGAAGATCCGCCAGGCCGCCATGTACGCCATCGGCCAGGAAGACGTCATGAAGGCGCTGGTGGGCAATCCCAAGTACTACCAGACCTGCGCTTCGCTGTGGGGCTGCGGCACGCCGTTCGAAAGCGATATCGGCAAAGATGTCGTGGTGCCGTCCAATATCGAAAAAGCCAAGGCGCTGCTGAAAGAAGCCGGCTACGACAACACCCCCATCCTGGTCATGCACGCCACCGACGTCGGCACGCTCAGCCCGCAACCCGTCGTCATGGCACAGGCCCTGCGCAAGGCCGGCTTCAACGTGAACCTGGCCGCCATGGACTGGCAGACCGTCGCCACCCGCCGCGCCTCGAAGGCGTCGCCCGATGCCGGCGGCTGGAACATCCACAACACCAACTGGTACGCCACCGACATCATGGACCCGGTGCGTTCGGCGCCCGCCGCGGCCAGCGGCGACAACGCCTGGTTCGGCTGGCCCGACTTCCCCCAGATCGAGGCCCTGCGCACCAAGTTCGCCCTGACCTCCGACCCGGCCGAGCAAAAGAAAATCGCCGATGAGGTGCAGCGCATCGGCATCGACGAAGGCCTGTACGTGCCGCTGGGGCAGATGTCGGTGCCCACGGCGTATTCGGTCAAGCTCACCGGGCTGGTGCACGCGCCGGTGATGGCGTTCTGGAACGTCAAGAAAGCGCCGTAAGCCGGGAACCCGCAAATGCTGGCCTTCATCCTGCGCCGACTGCTGGCCACCCTGCCCGTACTGGTGCTGGTGGCCGTGGTCGTGTTCGCCATCGTGCGCCTCAGCCCGGGCGACCCGGCAGTCATCATGGCCGGCGATGGCGCCACACCCGAACGCATCGACCAGATCCGCCAGGTCATGGGGCTGGACCAGCCCCTGTTCAAGCAGTTCTTCCTGTGGGCCGGGCGGCTGGTGCAGGGCGACATCGGCACCTCGCTGATGTCGGGCGTGCCGGTGCGCCAGCTTATCGGCCAGCGGCTCGAACCCTCTCTCAGCCTGGCGCTGCTGACCCTGGTGTTCACCCTGATCGTCGCCATCCCGCTGGGCATCCTGGCCGCCTGGCGCCAGGGGCGGCTGCTCGACCGCATCGTCATGGGTTTCTCGGTGCTGGGCTTCTCGGTGCCGGTGTTCGTCACCGCCTACCTGCTGATCTGGGCCTTCGCCATCGAACTCGACTGGTTCAAGGTGCAGGGCTACACCCCCCTGTCGGCCGGTTTCTGGCCCTTCCTGCACCGCCTGATCCTGCCTTCGCTGGCGCTGTCCTCCATCTACGTGGCGCTGATCGCCCGCATCACACGCACCAGCGTCATCGAAGTCATGGGCGAAGACTTCATCCGCACCGCACGCGCCAAGGGCCTGGGCGAAACCGGCGTGCTGCTGGGGCATGCGCTGCGCAATGCCGCCGTGCCCATCGCCACCGTGGTCGGCGTAGGCATCGCCCTGCTCATCAGCGGGGTGGTGGTTACCGAATCCGTGTTCAACATCCCTGGGCTGGGGCGGCTGGTGGTCGAGGCCGTGCTGGCGCGCGACTACCCCGTCATCCAGGGGCTGACGCTGTTCTTCGCGTTCGTCTACGTCTTCATCAATCTGGTCGTCGACTGCGCCTACACGCTGTTCGACCCGCGCATCAGGTACTGACCATGGGCACGCAATCCGACGCCATCGCCCAAGCTGCCGACGCGCTGCGCGGCGACCCGCGCGCCACGGCCTGGCGCCGCGTGCGCCACTCACTGAAAAGCTGGCCGGTACTGCTGGCGCTGGTCGTGCTGCTGCTGATCGTGGCCACCGCGCTGCTGGCGCCCTGGCTGGGTACGGTCAACCCCACCGCCCTCGACCCGGGCAGCCGCCTGAAGCCGCCCTTCGGCGGCTTCCTGCTGGGCACCGACGCGTTCGGCCGCGATGTCTGGTCGCGCGTGGTGTACGGGGCGCGCGTCTCGCTCACCGCCGGGCTGGGCGCGGCCGTGATCAGCGTAGCGGCGGGCCTGGCCATCGGCCTGGTAGCGGGCTGGTTCCGCTCGCTCGACGGCCCCATCATGCGCGTCATGGACGCCATCATGGCGATTCCCGGCATCCTGCTGGCCATCGCCCTGGTGTCGGTCACCGGCGCCAGCCTGGCCACCGTGCTGGTGGCCATCACCATCCCGGAAATCCCGCGCGTGGTCCGGCTGGTGCGCGGACAGATCCTCAGCGTGCGCGGCGAGCCCTACGTCGAGGCGGCATTGGCGCTGGGCACGCCGCTGCCGCTGCTGCTGTGGCGCCACATGGTACCCAGCACGGTGGCGCCCCTGACCGTACAGGGCACCTATGTATTCGCGTCCGCCATGCTCACCGAGGCCATCCTCAGCTTCCTGGGCGCGGGCATCCCGCCCGAGATCCCTTCCTGGGGCAACATCATGTCCGAAGGACGCATGTACTTCCGCATGCTGCCGGGCCTGATCCTGTTTCCCGGCCTGTTCCTATCGCTGACCGTGCTCAGCGTCAACATCCTGGGCGACGCGCTGCGCGATGCGCTCGACCCCAAAATGGCGCGAAGGATCTGACGCCATGGCCTATTCCCCCCACCCCCCCGCCGGCGACACCACCGACGCCGTACTGGCCATCCGCAACCTGTCGGTCGAAGTTGCCGGCGCCGGCAACCGGGTCGTGCGCAATCTCAGCCTCGATGTCCACGCAGGCGAAACCGTCTGCGTGGTGGGCGAATCCGGCTCGGGCAAATCGGTCAGCTCGCTGGCCGTCATGGGCCTGCTGCCGCCCGGAGTGCTGCTGCCCAGCGGAGCGGTGCGGGTCGAAGGCGAAGACGTCATCAGCGCCCCGCCGCGGCGTCTGCGCGAACTGCGCGCCACCCGCATGGCGATGGTGTTCCAGGAACCCATGACGGCGCTCAACCCGGTGCATACCGTGGGCCGCCAGGTCGACGAAGTCCTGCGGCTGCATCGCCGCATGACGCGCACCGAGCGCCGCGCCAGGGTGCTGGACATGTTCCGTTCGGTGCACCTGCCCGATGTCGAGCGCATCTACGATTCCTATCCGTACCAGTTGTCCGGCGGGCAGCGCCAGCGCATCGTCATCGCCATGGCGCTCATTCTCGAGCCCCGCCTGCTGATCGCCGACGAGCCCACCACGGCGCTGGACGTCACCACGCAAAAGCAGATCCTGGCCCTGATCAAAGAACTGCAGGTCAAGCACCGTACCGCCGTGCTGTTCATCACGCACGACTTCGGCGTGGTGGCCGAGATTGCCGACCGCATCGTGGTGATGAACCGCGGCGACCTGGTCGAAACCGGCACGCGCAGCGACATCCTGGCACACCCCCGGCAAAGCTATACGCGCCGGCTGGTATCGTCGGTACCCAGCCTGGTGCCGGTGCAGCGCGACGCGCCGGCCGGCGACCCGGTGCTGCGCGTGCGCGGCCTGGGCCGCATCTACACAGACAAGCGTTCATTCTGGAGCGGCGGCGCCCGTTCGGTGCAGGCCGCCAACGACGTCAACCTGATGCTGCGCAAAGGCGAGATCCTGGGCATCGTGGGCGAATCCGGCTCGGGAAAATCCACCGTGGCGCGCTGCATCCTGCGTCTCATCGAACCCTCGGCCGGCAGCATGCTGATCGGCGGCGACGACATCTCCACCCTGTCGGGCGCGGCCCTGCGGCCGATGCGCCGCCGCATCCAGATCGTCTTCCAGGACCCCTACCGGTCGCTCAATCCGCGCCGCAAAGTGGGCGATTCCATCATCGAAGGGCTGCTGAATTTCGGCGAACCGCGCGAACGGGCGCTGGCGCGGGCCGCCGACACCCTGCGCGTGGTGGGGCTGGGCGCCGATGCCATGGAGCGCTATCCACACCAGTTCTCAGGAGGCCAGCGGCAGCGCATCTGCATTGCGCGCGCCCTGGTCATGGAACCCGAAGTGCTGGTGGCCGACGAGGCCGTTTCCGCGCTGGATGTCTCGGTACAGGCGCAGGTGCTCGAACTGCTCGAACAAATCCGCCAGCGCACCGGCGTGGGCGTGCTGTTCATTACCCACGACCTGCGCGTGGCCGCGCAGATCTGCGACACCATCATGGTGATGCAGCACGGCGCCGTGGTGGAAACCGGCGCCGCCCAGGTGGTGCTGACCCAGCCCGCGCACGACTACACCCGCGCCCTGATCGACGCCGCACCCGGGCGCGGCTGGGACTTCCGCAACTTCCGGCCGCTGGATGAAACTCAGCTCCGAAACGCTGCGCCCTTCTCTCATGCCCCTCAGGTGTCAGGCTCCGCAGGTGCCTGACACCGCTGTATTGAACCCACTTGGAGCACGACACCATGCGTTGGCTGCTGGCAATGATCAAGCACGAGACCAATACGTTTTCCCCGGTAGCGACGCCGCTGGAGCGGTTCTTCCGCGGCAATCCCGAGATCCTGGCGGGCGAGCGCGCCATTCGCGCCTACGAAAATACCGACAGCGGGCTGGGCGGCTATATCGAGATCGCGCGCCGCGAAGGCGCCGAGATCGTCGTGCCGGTGGCGGCCGAGTCCTGGCCCAGCGCACCCACCGACGCGGGTACTTACGAACGCCTGTGCCAGCTGGTGCTCGACGAAGTGCGGCGCGGCGGCTATGACGCCATTCTGCTCGACCTGCACGGCGCCATGGTGGCCGAAGGCGTCGAAGACGCCGAAGGCAACCTGCTGCGCCGCCTGCGTGAAATCGATCCCGACACCCCGGTGGGCGTCACGCTGGACATGCATGCCAATATCTACGACGACATCGTCCGGCATGCCACCGTCATCACCGGCTTTCACACCTATCCCCATGTGGACATCCGTGCCAGCGGCGTGCGCGCGGCCGATGCCATCGCCCGTACGCTGAAAAAAGAAATCCGCCCCGTCATGGCCTGGGCCAACAAACCCATGCTGCCGCACATCATGTGCCAGGGCACGCACGCCGACCCCAACAAATCGCTGCAAGACCGCTGCCGGGCGCTAGAATCGCAGGGCGTGCTGGCGGCCTCGGTATTCGTGGGCTTTCCGCACGCCGATATCCGCGAAGCCGGCCTCAGCGCGGTCATCTGCACCGACGGCGACCAGCCCTCGGCCGAGCGCTATCGAGACGAATTGCTCGACGCCGCCTGGAACGGCCGCGAACAATGGGTGTTCCACTGCGAGCCGCTGGCCCCCGCCATCACCCGCGCCAAGGCCATCGAGCGCGGCCCGGTGATCCTGCTCGACCACTTCGACAACACCGGCTCGGGCGGCACCATGGACACCACCGCCGTGCTGGCCGAGATCCTGCGGCAAGAGCTCGACAACGTGGCGTTCTACGCGCTGTGCGATCCGCAGGCCGCGCAGCAGGCCGCGGCCGCCGGCGTGGGCGCCGACATCACCCTGGCCCTGGGCGGCAAGGTGCCCATGCCTGCGCTGAAACAGCAAAGCCAGCCGCTGTCGGTCGCCGGCCGGGTCAAGCTGGTATTCGACGGCGTCTACCTGAACCGCGGCCCCATGTACCGCGGCGTGCGCAACGACACCGGGCTGACCGTGGTATTCGACACTGGCCGCGTGCAGGTCGTCATTGTCTCGCGCCACCAAGAGCCCTTCGACATCAACTGCCTGCTGTCGGCCGGCATCGACCCGCTGCAAAAACGCTATGTGGCGCTGAAAAGCCGCGTGCACTGGCGCGCGGGTTTCGCCGGCATGGCCACCGACATCATCGCCTGCACCGGCGTGGGCGTCACCACGTCCGACTACAGCCAGGTCGAGTTCAAGCACGTGCGCCGGCCCATCTACCCGCTGGACTCGATATAGGATGGAGTTTTGTCGCGGGCAGAAACGACTGGTAACCCAGACGAAGAGACCGCAACTTCGTGCATCGTTATACTCGCCGCGGGCGGGGCTCGCCCCGGTCCACCGGCCCTGCGCCGCTGTCCGGACCGCATCCATAACTCACGTTGGACAATACGATGAAAAAGGCAGTGGGGATCACGGCAGGCGTGGTCATTGTGCTGGCGGCCGGCTGGCTGGGCGCCACCTGGTACACCGGCAAGCGCATCGAGGCCGAAGCGCCGGCCCGCCTTGAAGAAGTGAACCAGAAACTGGCCGATGCGCTGTCGGGCATGGGGTTCGGCGTCACCATCAAGCAGATCGGCTACGAACGCCATTTCTTCACCAGCCAGGCCCGCTACGGCGTCTCGCTGGTCAAGGGGCCAGACGGCCCGGAAGACCTGCCCCAGGGCACCGCCGAGTTCGTGTCCCGCATCCAGCACGGCCCCTTTCCCAAAGATGCCCTGGCTCGCGGCCACCTGATGCCCGCGCTCGCCTTCGTGCACGCCGAACTGGCCGCCAATGACGACCTCAAGCCGCTGTTCGAGCTGACCCAAGGCGCCACGCCCCTGTGGAGCGACACCATCGTCTCGTATAACGGCGACTCCACCGGCACCGCCGGCCTGGCGCCCATCGAATTCAGCAAAGACGGCGACGTCCTGAAATTCAGCGGCGCGCACGCCGAAGGCCGTTACATCAATTCCACCCAGAACTCCATCGGCCGCGTAACGATCGACCAGGTGGCGCTGGACGCCAGCAAAAACGACCAGCCGGTCAAGCTGAACCTCGCGGGCCTGGTGTTCGACGTGGATACGCGCATGGGCCGGTTCGGCTTGGGCGTGGGCAGCTCGAGCGCGCAGGTCGAACGCATCGACATTCAGGACCTGAACATGGGCGCCCAGGTGGCCCTGCAAGGGCTGGGCTATACCGCCGTGCTGGCCGAAAGCGGCAGCAACCTGAACCTGGAGGCCGGCTATCGCATCGGCCAGATCCAGGTCAACGGCAAGGACTTCGGCAAGGGCCAGGCGAACCTGAAGCTCGAGCGCCTGGACGGCAAAGCCGTCAATGGCTTGTCCAAACTCTACAACCAGATCCTCCGGGAAGTCGGCGAAGGCGGCACGGCCGATGCCGCGCTTACCGACGAGCGGCGCCAGGCCCTGCTGCAGCTGGGCAGCCAGCTGCTGGCCGGCAATCCGTCGATGCGCCTGGATCCGGTCTTGTGGCAGACCGCCAAGGGCGAAAGCCGCCTTTCAATGGCGATCGACCTGGCCGAGCCCGCGGCGCTGGACGCCGCCCCGCCGGCCGCCGTCAATCTGCAAGCCATGGTGCAGCAAGCCATCAAGAGCATCGATGTGAAAGTCGCGCTGTCCAAGCCCATGCTGCAGGACCTGGTCGCCCAATACATGCAGGGCCAGGGCCTGGACGCGCAGCGGGCGTCCACCGAAGCCGACGACCAGATCCGCTCACTGGCCGGCATGGCCGAAATGCTGAACATCGGCAAGAACGACGGCGACAAGCTCGTGGCATCCTTCCAGTACGCCGACAGCAAGGCCAACCTGAACGGCAACGAGATCCCCGCCGGCGAACTCTTCAGCAGTCTGCTGGGCGGCCTGGGCGGCGACGACGAAGACGAGATGCCGGACGCCGGCGACGGCCTGCTCAGCGCGCTCGATCCAGCCCTGGTAGGCAACATTCTGGACGAGGCCGGCTTCGCGTACGAAGTCGGCGCTACCGCACAAGGCTATCCGCTGATGGAGATCGAACCCGGCGACAGCGGCGCGGCAAGCCTGCGCGTCGAGTTCAACGGCTGCGACATCGAAAGCGCCTGCACCGACCTGCTGCTGCGCGCCAGCTTTGCATCGAAACAGCCTGTGCCGCTGAAGCTGCTGAACGACTGGAACGTCCGCAACCGCTGGACCCGCGCCTATCTGGATACCGACAACCAGGCGGTGCTCGAAATGGACGTGAACGCCTACGGCGGCATCGGCGACAACGGTGCGGATTTCCTGGTCAAGACCTTCCTGGCCACGGTACCGCAGTTTGCCGAAACACTGGCCAACACGCCGCACTAAGGCGGTCTGATTTGCATTGATATGATTTTGCGCAAAGTATCCGCCAGCACGGCGGATACTTTGCGCCGGCGCGAGGCGTAGACTTCCAGCGTCGCGCATTTGCGCGCCGGCCACACCGGCCCGGCATCCACGGCGCGACGCCAAGCCCGCCATGGAATTCCTCCCCCTGTTCCACTCCCTGCAAGGCCGCGCCGTCCTGGTCGTCGGCGGCGGCGACGTGGCATTGCGCAAGGCGCGGCTGCTCCATACCGCCGGCGCCCTGCTGCGCGTAGTGTCCCCGCGCATGCATCCCCAGCTTCCCGCCCTGGCCGCCGAACTGCGCCAACGCGCCTACGCCCCGGCCGACCTCGACGGCGTTGCGCTGGCGGTGGCCGCTACCGACCAGGCCGCGCTCAACGCCGCCGTGTCGGCACAGGCCCAGGCGCGCGGCATCCCGGTCAATGTGGTGGATTCCCCCAGCCTGTGCAGTGTCCTGTTTCCGGCCATCGTCGATCGTTCGCCGCTGGTGGTGGCGGTCGGCAGCGGCGGCCATGCCCCAGTGCTGGCCCGGCTGGCGCGCGCCAGAATCGAAACCTGGCTGCCTGCCCGCTATGGCCAGTTGGCCAGCCTGGCCAGACAGTTTCGCGGCCGGGTCAAGTCGCTGCTGCCCAGCGTGCGGCAGCGCCGCCTGTTCTGGGAAGACACTTTCCAGGGCCCGGTTGCCGAAGCCATGCTCGCCGGCCAGCCCGAGCTGGCGCGGCGCCTGTTCGAAGCCCGGCTGGCCGGCCCGGCCCCTCAGGCATCGGGCGAAGTCTACTGGGTAGACACCGGGCCAGGCGACCCCGACCTGCTCACCTTCCGCGCCCTGCGGCTGATGCAGCAGGCCGATGTCGTGCTCAGCAGCCCCTGTATCCCCTCGTCCATCGTCGACCTATGCCGCCGCGACGCCGACCGCATCGCGCCGCGCCCGCCCGCTGCCGGCAAGGCCCCCTGCTGCAGCCTACAGCTGACCGAACTGGCCCGCCAGGGCAAGCGGGTACTGCTACTGGTGGCCGGCAACGCCGCGGCCCATGATTACAGCACCGCGCGCGATGCCCTGGCGGCGCAAGGCATCCCCTTCCAGGTGGTGCCGGGCGTCGGCAGCCCGGCGACGCCCGCCCCCGCCTGAAGCATCGGCCCACCCTTACCGCCCATTCCACCATGCAGCCCCACCGCGTCCATCACCAGATCCTTCGCAGCCACCATCTGTTCGAGCCCTTGAGCGAAGCGCAACTCGACACCCTGCTGGAAACGGCCCGGCTGCTCAATGTCGACAAGGGCGAAAAACTGTTCCACCAGGGCGAGCCTGCCCATGCCTTTTACTTCGTCATCGCGGGCACAGTGAAAATCTATCGCCTGACGCCGGACGGCCAGGAAAAAGTCTTCGACGTCATCGGCGGCCGCCAGACCTTCGCCGAAGCCATGATGCTGATGGACACCCCCGACTACGTCGCGTCGGCGCAGGCCATCGCACCCTCGCAGCTATACCGGTTTTCCAACAGCACCTATATGGAACTGCTGCAGAACAACGGCAAGCTGACCTTCGCCCTGCTGGGCAAGCTGTGCATCCGGCTGCACCAGCGCATCAACGAAATCGAAACCCTGTCCCTGAAAAACGCCACTCACCGCGTGGTGCGCTACCTGCTTACACAGCTGGCGCGGCACCCCGACAGCAACAGCTTCGAACTGCCCATGGCCAAGCGGCTGGTGGCGGGCCATCTGTCGATCCAGCCTGAAACCTTCTCGCGCATCATTCGCCGCCTGATCGACGAAGGCATCATCACCCAGCGCGGCAACCACATCTGCGTGCTGAACAGCCAGCGCCTGGAACTTTTCGAATAATCCGCACGCCCCGCCATGCCCGACTGCCTGTACTGCCAGCGCGCCACCCCATCCGGCGCCCACGATTGCCCGCATTGCGGCATGCCCCTGCCCGTGTCGGCCGAACGCGCCCGCCAGCGCCGCCTGCGGCGCTTCCAGTGGTTCTGCGCCGGCCTGGCCTTGTTCTGCGCCATCATGATCTACTGGCTACCGCGCACCTTGCTGTAATTCTGTTGCAAGGCGCTGCACACTTCCGCCATATCGCACCGCCAAGTGCCCGGCTCACGCAGTATGCCAGTGTTGCACCGCGCGGAGTACGCCCCACCCGGGATGAAAGCCAGTGCAATCCGACCCAGGTGTCTGGCTCCCCGTGCTATTGAAACGGCCTCTGCACACCTCGGTGTCAGTGTTTCACCGCGCATTGCGCGACCCGCCCGGAATGAAAGCAGGTGCAGCCCGATCGGGGACGCCGCGGATCCGGCTTTGCCGGTCCGCCAGCGTCGCCCCCTTGAGGGGGATGAGCCCGGACAGGGAACAGTCCTTGAGGACTGTTCCCTGCCTGGCGAATCTGAGCGGCCTGCCAGCCGCGAGGTGGAACGCGCGCAGCGCTTCGGGGGTGGGACTTTCACTTCAGACACCTGGCAACAGCAGCGCTTCGAGGGTGGGGCTGTCACTTCAGACTCCTGGCTGATCCTGCAATCAGGCTGTTGTGCGGCGGTTCGATTTGAACTGTCGCAGTCCCGCGTCGTCCGGGCCAGCGGGGACGGCGCGTTGGGCGGCGGGGCAGCCTGCGCAGCGGGCCGAGCGCGCCTGCATGCGCCCGAGCCCGACGCACGTGCGCCGCTACCACTGGCCCGGACGACGCGGGACGGAGCTAGAACGTAATACCCCCCAAACACAACATCCACAGGCGCATGAGGCAATAGCCGGGGAATCACCGGATCGGCCTTAAAGTAGCGGCTGCGCCATAGGCGTCAAAGACCATGCCAGTAAGACAGCCCTGCACACTTCGGTGTCTGGCTCCCGCGAAACCGGACACCGCTGCTCACTCTGCTACGGCTGCGTCAGCTGGCGGTACAGCTGGGGCAGCCGGTAGGGCAGTTGCTGCGGCTGGCGTATCAGGGTGTGCCCGTGCGCGCCGAACATATACGGCAGATAGCCGCCAGCCTCGCGATCGATGGTAATGCAGAACGGCAGCAGACCCTGGCGGCGCGCCTCGATGACGGCCTGGCGCATGTCTTCGACGCCGTAGCGGCCTTCGTAGCGATCCAGGTCGTTGGGCTTGCCGTCAGTCACCAGCAACAGCAGCTTGCGCCGGCGCGGGTTGGCGGCCAGCAGCCGCGTGGCTTGCCGCAGTGCGGCGCCCATGCGGGTGTAATAGCCGGGGCGCAGCGCCTGGATGCGGCCGCGCGTTTCATCGCCATAGCGCTGACGGAATGTTTTCAGTTCCAGCATGCGTACCTGCTGGCGGCGCAGCGAAGAAAATCCGTACAGCGCGAATGGGTCGCCCACCGCAGACAGGGCCTCGCCGAACAGCAGCAGGCTGTCGCCGATGACGTCAATGACGCGGTGTTCATCGTCGAGGTGGGCCTCGGTGGACATCGACAAGTCGGCCAGCAGCAGGCAGGCCAGGTCGCGCCGGGTTTGCCGGCGCTCGAGAAACCAGCCGCGCTCGGCGCAATGCCCATGCCGGCGCTCGACCTGGAAATCGATCCAGGCCTGCATGTCGATCTCGGCGCCCAGCGGCTGCTGACGCAGCCACTGGCGCTCGCTGCGCAAGTGTTCGAACTGCCGGCGCAGGCGCCTGGCCAGCGGCGCCAGCCGGGCCGGCAGCGCCGCCGGCTCGGACTGGCGCGGCGCCATCATCTGCACCCGCACGAAATTGTCTTGCAGACGCTGGCGGCGGTAGTCCCATTCGGGCAGGGCCAGGGGGTCGCCCAGGGGCAAGTCGTCGGCATCGGCAGGCGGCAGGTCCAGGTCCAGCTTCAGCCCGCCGCCCTGGCGCATACGCCGCCGCGACATTGCCAGCTCGTCCAGGTCTTCGGCCACGCGCGCGGCATCGGAGTCTTCGCTGTCGTCACCGCGGCGGTCCAGATCGACGTGCTCGGACCAGCTGAACAGGTTTTCCAGGCGTATCAGCAACAGGCCGTCTTTGCCGGAGTGGTCGTCGACCCGCGCGGCCCGCTTGCGCGCCGCCGTGCGCGCATCGCCGGCAGGCTGCCGCCCCTCGCCGGGCTCGCTGTCCAGCTCGGCCGACTGCGGCAGGCCGGCATGCTGGGGTGGATACAGCCACAGCGGCACCGGCCACGGCGCGCGCTCACTGCGCGGGAATTCGACAATGCTGCCCGGCTCGTGCAAGGCCTGCCGCACGGCGTGTTCCAGTGCGGCCTCGTCGCGCCGCAATCTGGTCGGATCCGGCCGCAAGCGCAGATGCGCCTCGACCAGCCTCCGATAGCGGGGGAGCAGGGCCGGGTAGCGCTGCAGCAAGGCGTGCGTCCAGCGCTGGTTGTCACGGCCCCAATGGCGCATGCGGCCTGCCTGCCCGGCCAGCAGCGCCAGCCAGCGATACAGCTCGGCGTTGAGCGCAGCGTCGGCGTATACCGCCAACTGGCCCGGCAGGCGCAATGTGTCGGCATCGCGCCATGCCAGCACGCCGTGCCGGCCCGCGCCGGCGACACGCTGCAACAGATTGCGCCGCAGCATCAGGGTGCGCGGGTCGGCGGTTTCAAGGGCAATGCCGCCGGCGCCGCCCATGGCGCGGAACAGCACCGCCAGGCTGCGCTGCATGTCGGCCAACAGTACGCGCGCAGCGGGAAATTCATGGCTGGCCTGGCGCGTAATGAACCGATGCCAGAACCCGCCCACCCATTCTTCCAGCTCGAAACTCAAGCGTGCCCCCGTTCGTCAAATGAAAAACGGCCCCGCGCCGATGCGCCGGGCCGTTTGCGTGCAGGTGGTGGCCTCTTCAGGCGCGGGCCATGGCCTGCGGCGCGATCGCCCCACCGCGCTGGCGGAAGCTGAGCAGGTAGCAGACCAGGCCTGCCAGGAATCCCACGCCGGCCCCCAGGCGCAGCCAGAAGAACAGCGACAGCTGCTCCATGGTGTTCATGAAGGACATGGCGCCCGCATCGGCCGGCAGGCGCTGCAGCCAGACCTGCACCACGCCGGCCGCGGTAAGCAGCAGGGTGATGGCCAGCATCGACAACGTCATCAGCCAGAAGCCCCACAGTTCCATGCGCTGCGCCTGGGCGGACGGCGCCTCGCCCAGGCCGCGCAGGCGCGGCATGGCGTACGAGATCATGGTCAGCACGATCATCACGTAGGCGCCATAGAACGCCAGGTGGCCGTGCGCCGCGGTGATCTGCGTGCCGTGGGTGTAGTAATTCACCGGCGCCAGGGTATGCAGGAAGCCCCACACGCCCGCGCCCAGGAACGCCGTGACCGTGGTGCCGATGGCCCAGTAGGAAGCAGCGCGGTTGGGATGCTGGCGCCGGCGCCGGTTCATCATGTTCCAGGCGAACAGCACCATGGCGAAGAACGGCAGCGGTTCCAGGGCAGAGAATATCGATCCCAGCCACAGCCACACGCCTGGCGCGCCGATCCAGAAATAATGGTGGCCGGTGCCGAGGATGCCGGTGATGAGCGCCATGCCGATGATGACATACAGCCATTTCTCGACGACCTCGCGGTCGACGCCGGTGATCTTGATCAGCACGAAGGCCAGCATGGAACCCATGATCAGTTCCCATACGCCTTCAACCCACAGGTGCACCACCCACCACCAGTAGAACTTGTCGCGCGACAGGTTTTCGGGGTTGTAGAACGAGAACAGAAACAGCACCGCCAGGCCGATCAGGCCGGTCATCATGACCATGCTGATGGCGGTTTTGCGGCCCTTGAGCAGGGTCATGCCGATGTTGTACAGGAAGCCCAGGGCCACCACCACGATGCCCGCCTTGGTAATGGTGGGTTGCTCGAGAAACTCGCGCCCCATGGTGGGCAGCGCGTCGTTGCCCGTCAGGGCGGCCAGTCCGGCATAGGGCAGCAGCAGGTAGCCCAGGATGGTGAGCACGCCGGCCACGGCGAACACCCAGAACAGCGCCAGTGCCAGGCGCGGGCTGTGCAGCTCGCGATCGGCTTCTTCGGGTATCAAGTAGTAGGCGGCACCCATGAAACCGAACAGCAGCCACACGATGAGCAGGTTGGTATGCACCATGCGCGCGACGTTGAACGGGATGAGCGGGAACAGGAAATCGCCCACCACGTATTGCAGGCCCATGATCAGGCCGAACAGGATCTGCCCCACGAACAGGATGAGGGCGAACACGAAATAGGGCTTCGCAACGGCCTGCGAGGCAAACTTGAGATGCGGATTGGCGGCGGTCATGATTCAGCCCTCACGGTTGGGAGGCCAGTTGTAGTTGTTGATTTTCGAGGTCCACTTCAGGAACTCGGCCAGGTCGTCGACCTGCCCCTCGGACAGGTGGAACTGCGGCATGGCGCGGCGCCCCGGCACGCCCAGCGGCTGGGCGCTCATCCAGGCGCGCAGGAACGAGTGGAAATCCTGGTCGCCGCCGCGGCGTTCGTACACATTGCCCAGCTCGGGGGCAAAGTAGGCGCCTTCGCCCAGGATGGTGTGGCAGCCGATACAGTTGTTCTGTTCCCAGACCAGCTTGCCGCGCACCACGGCCTCGGTCATCTGGTCTTGATTGGTGCGTTCGGGAAATTGTTTTTCGGTATGGAAAGTCAGGGCCAGGAATATCAGGATGAAGAACACGCTTCCCCCGAAGTAGATATTCCTGGCCATGCCTTTGGTAAAGGTTTCCGGCATGATGGTTCCACTTGGTTTCAGGTGGACTTCATTCTAGGAAGCGAGGCTGCCGGCCCTGCTTGACTGCAATCAAGAAACAAAAGTTGTCGCCGCGGCACCCGGCCGGCCGCTTCAGGGCTCCGGCAAATGGCCGGCCAGCAGCACCCCCGCTGCCATGGCGAAAGGCCAGGCCAGCAGCAGCAGGCGCCAGGCGCGCGGCGCGTGGCGCAGCTCCATGAAGCCGTCGATGATCAGCCATGCCTTGGCCACCGCCAGGGCAATAACACCCAACTGCGGCCACGGCAGCCGCGCGCCCCCGGCGATGTTCACCGTGGCGGCCGTCAGCAGCACCAGCCCGATCCAGTAACACAGCAGGCGCAGGGTCTCGTTCATGGCGCTCCCAGCAAATACACCACGGGAAACAACAGCACCCAGACCAGGTCCACCATGTGCCAGTACAGCACGCCGGATTCCATGCCGGCGCTGCGCCCCGGCCCGTATGCGCCGGCCCGGCAGCGCCACGCCAGCCATCCCAGTATCAGCATGCCCAGCAGCACGTGCAGGAAATGGAAGCCGGTCAGTATCCAGTACAGCGTGAAGAAAGTATCGTGCTCCAGCCCCAGGCCGAGCCGGGCCAGGTGGCGGTATTCGGCCAGCTTGAAGACCACGTAGCAGGACGCCGCGGCCAGCCCCGCACACAGCAGCAGGCTGGCGCCGCCGCGCCCCTGCCGCACCCTGGCCAGTGCCTGGGCCGCGCACCACCCCGCGGTCAACAGGCTCAGGGTCAGGGCCAGGCCGGTCGAGGCATCCAGCGCCTGACGGCCGGCCTGGAAGCGCCCGGCCAGCATTGCCTGGGCAACAACGAAAGCAAGAATCAAGATGCCGAACACCGCCAGTTCGGCCAGAATGAAGAACCACATAGCCAGGTCGCCCGGCAGGCGCCGCCCGGCGGGCAGCGCGGCTTCAGGCGAAATGGACATCGACCACATCCATCAGCGCAGCCACCGTCTGGGGATCATCGGATAGCGGTTCGGCCAGGCAGGCCAGGCAGGCTTCGCGCGGCGGCATGCCATCGCGGATCATGCGGGCGGCGAAGATCAGCAGGCGGGTCGAGGCCACTTCTTCGAGGTCGTGGTGCTCGAGCCGGCGCAGCGCCTGCCCCAGCTCGACCACGCGAGCTGCCAGAGCGTCGTCGACCTGTGCTTCGGCTGCCACGACGGCGCATTCTTCGGCCGGCAGCGGATAGCCGAAGCGCAATGCCACGAACCGCTGGCGCGTGCTGGGCTTCATGCTCTTGAGCAAGTTCTGGTAGCCGGGGTTGTACGACACCACCAGCATGAACCCGGGCGGGGCCCGCAGGGTTTCGCCGGTGCGCTCGATATACAACTCGCGACGGTCGTCGGCCAGGGGATGCAGCACGACCGCGGTGTCTTGCCGCGCCTCGACGATTTCGTCCAGATAGCAGATACCCCCTTCGCGCACGGCGCGGGTCAGCGGGCCGTCTTGCCACCATGTCCCCGCCGCGCCGATCAGGTGACGCCCGACCAGATCAGTGGCGCTGAGGTCGTCATGGCAGGCCACGGTATACAGCGGCAGGCCCAGGCGATGCGCCATGTGCTGCACAAAGCGGGTCTTGCCGCAGCCGGTAGGCCCCTTCACCAGCACAGGCATGCCATGGCGCCAAGCCTGCTCGAACAATTGGATCTCGTTGCCCAGAGGCCGGTAATAAGGCGCATCGGGCGCGGCGCAGGCAGGCCCGGCCACTGCGGAAAGAGTCATGCGAATTCCTTTGTTTATGTCGTAAATCAAAGACGACCTTACCTGTGTGAAACAAGGATTCTCAAGCCATCTGGCGGCCGCTCTTGATTGCAGTCAACGCCACGTCCACTCAATTGACCGCAGTCAAGCATGCCGCCAGGGGGGCTTGAGTACGATCCGCCCAAGAGTCCAGCGTTTCCCCTATTACCCACAAGCGCGGCGGTCCCGGGGGGCCGCAGCCAGCGACTCCTCAAGGAGAAGTACCCATGACCAGTCCCCAAAAAACCCTGTTGGCAGGCCTCATCGCCAGCGTCTCGTTGCTGGGCGCGGCAAGCGCCCAGGCCAATGCGCCGGCCATGACCGACGACGAAAAAGAAGTCGCCAAGCAAATCTATTTCGAGCGCTGCGCCGGCTGTCACGGCGTGCTGCGCAAGGGCGCCACGGGCAAGAACCTGGAACCCCACTGGACCAAAACCGACGCCAGCGGCGCCAAGACCGAAGGCGGCACGCTCCAGCTGGGCACCAAGCGGCTGGAAAACATCATTGCCTACGGTACCGAAGGCGGGATGGTCAACTACGACGACATCCTGACCGACCAGGAAATCAACCTGATGGCGCGTTACATCCAGCAAACGCCCGACGTGCCGCCCGAGTTCTCGCTACAGGACATGAAAGACAGCTGGAAGCTGATCGTTCCCGTGTCTGAACGCCCCAAGAAACAGCTCAACAAAATCAACCTGAAGAACGTCTTCGCCATCACGCTGCGCGACGCCGGCAAGCTGGCTCTGGTCGACGGCGACACTCACAAGATCTGGAAGATCCTCGACACCGGCTACGCGGTGCACATCTCACGCCTGTCCGCCTCGGGCCGGTATGTGTACACGGTGGGCCGCGACGGGCTCACCACCATCATCGACATGTGGTTCGAAGAGCCCACCACCGTGGCCACCGTGCGCCTGGGTTCCGACGCACGCTCGGTCGACGTGTCCAAATTCAAGGACTACGAAGACAAGTACCTGATCGGCGGCACGTACTGGCCGCCCCAGTACTCCATCATGGACGGCGAAACGCTCGAGCCCATCAAGATCGTGTCCACCCGCGGCAATACGGTCGACGGCGACTACCACCCCGAGCCCCGCGTGGCGTCCATCGTGGCCTCGCTGCAAAAACCCGAATGGGTGGTGAACGTGAAAGAAACCGGCCAGATCCTGCTGGTCGACTACACCGACCTGAACAACCTGAAAACCACCGCCATCGAATCCGCCAAGTTCCTGCACGACGGCGGCTGGGACGCATCTGGGCGCTACTTCATGGTGGCCGCCAATGCCTCGAACAAGGTCGCCGTGGCCGACACCAAAACTGGCAAGCTCGCGGCGCTGGTCGATACCGCCAAGATTCCCCACCCGGGCCGCGGCGCCAACTTCGTGCACAAGCAGTTCGGTCCGGTCTGGGCCACCGGCCACCTGGGTGACGACGTGGTGTCGCTGATCTCCACCGCTTCCGAAAAACCCGAGCATGCCAAGTTCAAGCAGCACAACTGGAAGGTCGTGCAAGAACTGAAGATGCCGGGCGCCGGCAACCTGTTCGTCAAGACCCATCCGAAGTCCAGGCACTTCTGGGCCGATGCCCCCATGAACCCCGAACGCGAAATCGCCGAATCGGTCTACGTGTTCAGCCTCGATGATCTGTCCAAGCCTCCTGTCCAGCTCAACGTGGCCAAGGATTCCGGGCTGCCTGAAAGCAAAGCCATCCGCCGCGCCGTGCAACCTGAATACAACGAGGCGGGCAACGAAGTCTGGATCTCGCTGTGGGGCGGCAAGGCCGACCAGTCCGCCATCGTCATCTACGACGACAAAACCCTGAAACTCAAGCAGGTCATCACGGATCCGGCCGTGGTCACGCCCACCGGCAAGTTCAACGTCTACAACACCATGCACGACGTCTACTGATCCACGCCGCTTCTACTCGTCGGCGGTTCCCTGTCGCAGGGAACCGCCTAGGCCATCATGACACACACCAACGGCAAGAAAGGTTTCATTGCACGGTTGCGGCGCCCCAGCGCTACTTACTCAGTCGGCTTCTTGCTGCTGGCAGGAATGGTGCTGGGCATCGTTTTCTGGGGCGGTTTCAACACCGCCCTGGAAGCCACCAACACCGAAGCATTCTGCATTTCGTGCCACGAAATGCGCGACAACGTCTATCCCGAATACAAAGAAACCATCCACTACAGCAATCGCACGGGCGTGCGTGCCACCTGCCCCGACTGCCACGTTCCCAAAGACTGGACCTACAAAATGATCCGCAAGGTCCAGGCGTCGAAAGAGCTGTGGGGCAAGCTCGTGGGCACCATCGACACCCGCGAAAAGTTCGAAGCCAAGCGGCTCGAACTGGCCCGCCACGAATGGCAGCGCATGAAGGCCTCCGATTCCCGCGAATGCCGCAACTGCCACAGCCTGGAAAGCATGAACAGCGACGCGCAGAAGCAGCGCGCGCGCAAGCAGCATGCCACGGCCACCGCAGACAACATGACCTGCATCGACTGCCACAAGGGCGTCGCGCACCACAAGCCGCAAGGCATGACCGAAGCAGACGAAGAATAGCGGCCCGTCTCACTGAACGAAAAGGAACCCAGCATGAAGAAAACCTTGCTTGGCGGCGCTGTCGGCGCCGCGCTCGCCCTGGCGGCCGGTGCCGTCCAGGCCGCCGCCCCGGCCGACTGGAACACCGTGCAAGCCACCGAAATCACTCTGTTCTACCCCGGGGTCTCGGCAGTGGAATGGATCACCAAGGGCACCGAGCACGGCGGCGCCCGTGCGCTGAAAAAGGGCGAAACCTGCCTTGACTGCCATTCGGAAGAAGTCGCCAACATGGGCCAGCTGATCGCCAGCGGCAAGAAGCTCGAACCCAATCCCATCGCCGGCAAGGCGCCCTTCATCAAGGTCAAGGTCCAGGCCGCCCACGACGACCAGAACCTGTACCTGCGTTTCAGCTGGACGCAACCCCAGGGCTCGGGCACCGCCCCGATGGACGCCGACAATCCCGTCAAGCTCGCCTACATGCTCGAAGCGGGCGGCAAGGTCCAATTGGCCGAAGCCGGCGGTTGCTGGGGCGCCTGCCACGCCGACGCCCGCACCATGCCCGGCGCCGCCGACAGCAGAACCAAGTATGTCAAGGACGGCTCTGCGGTCGATGGCGTTTTCTACGACCTGAACCAGTGGCGCAGCGGCGAGAACAAGGCCTACGACGGCCACGTAGCCGGCGCGCGCGTCATGGAAGGCGGCCAGGCCCTGGCACAGGCGCAGGGCAAGCTCGACGGCGATACCTGGACGGTGGAATTCACGCGCAAGCTCGCGGGCGGCACGGGCGATGTGCGGCTCGAACCGGGCAAGACCTACAACTTCGGCATGGCCATCCACGATGACCACAGCGCCGGCCGCTATCACCACGTGTCGCTGGGCTACCACCTGGGCATCGGCGCCACGGCCGACATCACCGCGGTTCGCCAGTAGGCGGCACGCGTCCAACCATATCCCGGTCCATGGTGCGTATCCGCTACCCCGCAACCGGCCTGGCTGGCATCCTGGCGGCCTGCGTCTTGCTGGGCGCCGCCCACGCCGAGCCGGGCACGCTGCGGCAAGGCCAGCTCGAACACCTGCTGCGGCAAGATTGCGGGTCGTGCCACGGCCTGCACCTGACTGGCGGCCTGGGGCCGCCGCTGACGCGCCAGGCGCTTGCCGGCAAGCCGCGCGAACTGCTGGAGGCCACCATCGCCCACGGCCGCCCGGGCACCCCCATGCCCAACTGGGATGCCCTGCTCGATCAACAAGATATCGCCTGGCTGGCGGATCGCCTTTTGCAAGGATCCCCCCCACCATGATGCGCCCCCTGCTGCTCTTGCTGGCCAGCCTGCTGCTGGGCGGCTGCGCGCAGCCTGCGCCGCGCGGCACCGGCGATCTCGGCGTCGTGGTCGAACGCGCCACGGGCAGCCTGCAAATCGTCGAAAGTTCCAGTCGCACCAGCCTGGGCCGCGTGCAGGGCCTGGGCGACCTGTCGCACGCTTCGGTGGTGTTTTCACGCGACCAGCGCTATGCCTACGTATTCGGCCGCGATGGCGGCCTGACCAAGGTAGACCTGCTGGCGCAGCGCATCGAGCGGCGCGTCGTGCAAGGGGGCAACAGCATCGGCGGCGCCATCAGCCAGGACGGCACTCTGATCGCCGTGGGCAACTACGAACCCGGCGGGGTAAAGGTATTCGACGCGCACACCTTGGCGCAAGTGGCCGATATCCCGGCCACCACGGTGCCCGGCACCGAACGCCGTTCGCGCGTGATCGGGGTGGCCGACGCTCCTGGCCAGCGCTTCATCTACAGTCTGTTCGACACTGGCGAAATCTGGATTGCCGACTTCAGCCGCGCCGGCGAACCCCTGGTCACCCGCCATACCGGCATCGGCAACCAGCCGTACGACGCCCTGCTGACGCCCGATGGCCGCTACTATCTGGCCGGCCTGTTCGGCGAGGACGGCATGGCGCAGCTGGACCTGTGGCACCCCGAGCGCGGCGTGCGACGCGTACTCGGCCACTACGGGCGCGGCGAACGCAGGCTTCCGGTATACAAAATGCCGCACCTCGAAGGCTGGACCGTCGCGGGCAGCCAGACTTTCGTGCCAGCGGTCGGACACCACCAGGTACTGGTCATGAACACCGGCACCTGGCAGCAAACCGCCGCCATCGACGTGGCGGGACAGCCCGTATTCGTCATGGCCCGTCCCGACGGGCGCCAGGTGTGGGTAAACTTCGCGCATCCCGACAACAATGTGGTGCAGGTCATCGACACCGAGACCTTGCGCGTCATCGCCACGCTTACGCCGGGCCCCGCCGTACTGCACATGGAATTCACGGCGCGCGGCGACCAGCTCTGGATGTCGGTGCGCGACAGCGGGGAAATCCAGATATGGAATCCCTACACGCTCGAACGCACGGCCACGCTGCCGGCGGCCAGCCCCAGCGGCATCTTCTTCACCAGCAGGGCCCATGCAACCGGCCTGTAACGCGACGCTCGACGCACTGGCCCTGCGGGCCGTGAATGCGTACCAGCACGGCATGCCGCTGTGCGCGCGTCCCTACCAGGCCATGGCGCAGGCCCTGGGCTGCGGTGAACAGCAGTTGCTCGACTGCCTGCGCCGCCTGCAGGAAACCGGTGTCCTGAACCGCGTCGGCCCCGTCTTCGAGCATCGCCGGGCCGGCGCCAGCACCCTGGCGGCCCTGGCCGTGGCGCCGCATGACATCGACCGCGTGGCCACCCGCATCAACCAGTATTCCGAAGTCAACCACAATTACCTGCGCAGCCATCGCTACAACGTCTGGTTCGTCATCACGGCGCCCCACCGAGTCCGCATCGACCAGATCCTGGCCGAAATCGCCGCCGACACCGGCCAGGCTCCGCTCGACCTGCCCATGCTGCGGGCCCACCGCGTCGATCTCGGCTTCCCGCTGGACGCTCTGGCATGACCCATGTCCCAGCTCTCGCGCCCGCCCAGGAGCTGCAGCTGCGCCGCCTGCTCGAAGCCGGCCTGCCGCTGGACGCGCGGCCCTATCTGCGCCTGGCGAACCAGATCGGCGCCACCGAAGGCGCGGTGCTGGACCAGGTGCGGCGCTGGAACAACGATGGCCTGTTCCGCCGCATTGGCCTGGTGCTCAATCATCGCGCCCTGGGTTTTCGTGCCAATGCCATGCTGGTCATCGACGTACCCGACGGCCAGGTAGAGCACGCCGGCCGGCAGCTGAGTGCCGCGCCGGGCGTCAATCTTTGCTATCAGCGTCCCCGCAGGCTGCCCGACTGGCCCTACAACTTGTTCTGCATGGTGCACGGCCGCCAGCGCGAAGCCGTCCGCCAGCACGTGGCCTTGTTGCTGCGGCGGGCCGGTCTGAGTCACTTGCCGCACCGCCTGCTGTTCAGCGAGCGGGCTTTCAAGCAACGCGGCGGCCGCTACGCCCTGGAAAGCCATCATGGATGAACTCGACCGCTGCCTGCTGAACCGGCTGCAGCATGGCCTGCCGCTGGTAGCGCGGCCATGGGACGCCATCGGCGCCGAGCTCGGCGTCCCCGCGCACCAGCTGCGCGCCCGTGTGAAGGCCTGGCTGCAGGACGGCACGCTGACCCGCTTCGGCCCCCTGTTCGATATCGAACCCCTGGGAGGCGCCTTCACGCTGGCCGCGCTGTGCGTGCCGCCATCGCGCATCGACGAAGTCGCCGGCGTGCTTGCGGACATGCCTGAAGTGGCGCACAACTACCTGCGCGAACACACCTGGAACATGTGGTTCGTGCTGGCCGGCCGCGCGCCGCGCGACATCGCCCGCGCCATCCAGCACATCGAAGAACACACCGGGCTCGCCGTGCTCAACCTGCCCAAAGAGCAAACCTATCATGTCGGCCTGCATTTCCCCGTCTGACGCCTGTCTGGCCCAGCGGCTGATCCAGCTGACCGAGGCCGGCCTGCCGCTGGTGGCCGACCCCTGGGCCTGGCTGGGTGCGCGGCTAGGCCTCAGCCGCGGCGCCGTGCTGGCCCTGTTGCACCGCCTGCACGCCGCCGGCGCCATCCGCCGCATCGCCGCGGTGCCCAACCACTACCGTCTGGGCTACATACACAACGGCATGACGGTCTGGGATGTCGACGATGAAAAAATCGACCGGCTCGGCATGCAGGTTGGCGCTCTGCCTTTCGTCAGCCATTGCTACCGTCGGCCGCGCCGCCGGGGCTGGCGCTACAACCTGTTCGCCATGGTGCATGGCCGCAGCGCCGCGGAAATCGAGCAGTATCGCGAGCGCATCCGCGTACTGCTCGGCCGCGCCTCGGTTGCCGACGACATGCTGGTCAGCACCCGAATTCTGAAGAAAACCGGCCTGCGCCTGCCGCCGGATACTCGGCCCTCGCAGAACCCGGACCCTCTTTAATGTAAACAGGCCGCGGGGTAGCAAACCTTATTGTCCACGGTCAAGGCGTGTGCCGCGCGTCTCGGCGATGCTGAACCCATGCATCAGCCGGGCAGATTGCCAGCCCGCCGCATCCAGAGAATTTCCATGTTGAGAATCAGCCATTACCTGCGCGCCCTTGTCCAGCCGGAAGCCGCGCCGGCATCTGGCGCCTCCGTCAAGCCCGTCCAGCGCCCGCCCGTCGTCATCTGGAACCTGCTCAGGCGCTGCAACCTGACCTGCAAGCATTGCTACGCCACCTCGGCCGACAGCCCGTTCCGCAACGAACTCAGCACCGGCGAAGCGCTGCGCGTCATCGACGACCTGCGCGCGGCAGGCGTGCGCATACTCATCCTGTCCGGCGGCGAGCCCCTGCTGCGCGCCGATCTCTTCCAGTTGGCCGGACATGCGCGCGCACTGGGTTTCTTTGTGGCGCTGTCCAGTAACGGCACCCTGATCAACGCGCACAACATCGAACAGGTCGCCGCGGCGCAATTCGACTACGTGGGCATCAGCGTCGACGGCCTGCAAGACGTCCACGATGCGTGGCGCCAGATGCCGGGCAGCTTTGCCGCGGCCATGCACGCCATCGATCTGTGCCGCCAGCATGGCATTCGTGTGGGCCTGCGCACCACCCTCACGCAGCACAACAGCGAGCAGCTGCCGGCCATCCTCAGCCTGATGCATAACCACGGCGTGCAGAAGTTCTATCTGTCCCACCTGAATTACAGCGGCCGCGGCAAGCGCAGCAGCAAGTTCGACGCGCATCGCCAGATGGCGCGCGATGCGGTGCACCTGCTGTTCGAACGCGCCTGGGCCGATATCGGCGCCGGCCGGGATACCGATTTCGTCACCGGCAACAACGATGCCGACGCCATTCTGCTGCTGCACTGGGTACGCCGCCGCATGCCGCAGCACGCGGCGCGGCTGGAGCGCATGCTGCGCGCCTGGGGCGGCAACGCCTCGGGCAACGGCATCGCCAATATCGACAACACCGGCGACGTACACCCCGATACCTACTGGTGGCAGCACCAGGTGGGCAATGTGCGGCGGCAATCCTTTCGCGATATCTGGATCGACCACCCCCACCCCCTGCTGCTGCAGCTACGCCACCACCCACGTCCCGTGGGCGGGCGCTGCGCGGGCTGTCACTGGCTACCCATCTGCAACGGCAACACCCGCACACGCGCCTGGGCGGCGGGCAATATGTGGGGCGCCGACCCCGGCTGCCATCTCAGCAGCGCCGAAATCGAAGCGCCGGCCATCCACGCGCCCGTTCCGGCCAGGCGGCCGGCCTGACGTCCCATACCCAGCTTGCCAACATGACTCTTCCCGATTGCGTCCTGCCCCAACCGGTCACCCTGCCCGCCGCGCTGCAGCGCCTGTTCCGCCCCGGCGAAGTCGCCCTCATCGGCGCCGGACCGGGCGACCCTGGCCTGCTTACCGTGGCGGCCTGGAGCCTGCTGCTGCAGGCCGATGCGCTGGTCTACGACCGCCTGGTCAGCCAGGCGCTGCTCGACCTGCTGCCCGGTTCCTGTCGCCACTATTACGTGGGCAAGGCCAGCGGCCGCCACAGTCTGCCGCAGGGCGAAATCAACGAACTGCTGCTGCGGCTGGCACGGCACGGCATGCGGGTGGCGCGCCTGAAGGGCGGCGACCCGTTCATTTTCGGCCGCGGCGGCGAAGAGATCGATTTCCTGCTGACCCGCGGCGTTGATTGCCAGCTGGTGCCGGGTGTCACCGCGGCCTCGGGCTGCACCGCTTATGCCGGCATTCCGCTTACATACCGGGGCCTGGCGCATTCATGCCAGTTCATTACCGGCCACGCGCAGGGCAATGGCACGCTGGCGTTGCCCTGGCACACCATGACCGACCCAGGCTGCACCCTGGTGTTCTACATGGGCCTGGCCAGCCTCGAGGAAATCTCGCGCCGGCTGATCGCCGCCGGCCGGCCTGCTGATACGCCCGCCATGCTGGTGGCCAACGGCACGCGCCACGATCAACGCACTGTACGCGGCACGCTGCGCAGCCTGACCGACGCGGCGCGCAGCCATCGCCTCGGCACGCCCACCCTGACCATCGTCGGGCGCGTCGTCGGCCTGCTGGACGATCGCGAAGTCGAACATCCGGGCAGATTGCTGGCCAATCCGCGGCCGGTACCCGCCGCGCAGGAACAGCTATGCGGCTGAGCATCTGCCTGCTATCGACGTTGGCGGCCTGGCTGCTGGCCGCCGCCGCCATGGCGCAAGAGGCGGCGCAGCTTTATCAACAGCATTGCCAAAGCTGCCATGGCGCCGACCGCCTGGGCGGCACCGGGCCGGCGCTACTACCCGAAAGCCTGGCGCGCATCAAGCGCGCCGAGGCGCTGCAAACCATCCGGCAAGGCCGCCCGGCCAGCCAGATGGCGGGCTTCGCCCAGGTGCTCGACGCAGCCCAGATCGACGCCCTGGCCGATTACCTGTACCAGCCGCCCGCGACGCCCCCCAACTGGACCGACACCGACATCTGCGGCAGCCACCGGCAACTGGCCGACCCGGCTACGCTGCCCGCCACCCCGCAGCACGGCGCCGATCCGCTCAACCTGTTCGTCGTGGTCGAGGCCGGCAACCACCACGTGGTCATTCTCGACGGCGACCGCTTCGAGCCGCTGGCGCGGTTTCCGTCGCACTTCGCCCTGCATGGCGGGCCCAAGTTCTCGCCCGACGGGCGCTTCGTGTACTTTGCGTCGCGCGATGGCTGGGTCAGCCTGTACGACCTGCACAACCTGACCATGCTGGCCGAAGTACGAGCCGGGCTGAATACGCGCAACCTGGCCGTCAGCAGCGACGGCCGTTGGGTGCTGGTCGGCAACTACCTGCCTGGCGGGCTGGTGCTGCTCGACGCCCGCGATCTGTCGCTGGTAGGCCGCATCGCCACGCCGCAGGCCGATGGCATGCCCTCGCGCGTCAGTGCGGTGTATACGGCGCCGCTGCGGCAAAGCTTCGTGGTTGCCCTGAAAGACGTCCAGGAAGTCTGGGAACTGTCTTATGCGGGCCAGCCCGACTTCATCCCGCGCCGGATTCCGGCCCGTGACTTCCTCGACGACTTCTCCTTCACGCCCGACTATCGCTACCTGCTGGCCACCTCGCGCAAAGCGCGTGGCGGCCAGGTCATCGACCTGGACAGCGGAGAAGCCGTCAACGACATCGCCCTGCCGGGCATGCCGCACCTGGGCTCGGGCATTTACTGGCAGCGCGGCAACGACTGGGTATTCGCCACGCCCAACATCAGCCGGGGGCTGATTTCGGTGCTCGACCTGCGCACCTGGAAACTTGTCAAGGAAATACCCACCGAAGGCCCCGGATTCTTCATGCGCAGCCACCGCAACTCGCCCTATGCCTGGACCGACGTCTTCTTCGGCCCCAACAACGACGCGGTGCACCTGATCGACAAGCAGACGCTGACCATCGCCCACACGCTGCGGCCCATGCCCGGCAAGAACGCCGCCCATGTCGAGTTCACCCGTGACGGACGCCATCTGCTGCTCAGCGTCTGGGATCACGACGGCGCGCTGATCGTCTACGACAGCCTCACCTTGCGGGAAATCAAGCGTATCCCGATGAACAAGCCGTCCGGCAAGTACAACGTGGGCAACAAGATCGAGTACGCCGAAGGCACGTCCCACTGAACCTCGCCCCATGCAAGCCCGCTGCGCCGCTCGACTCGACACGCCCGCCGCCACGGCGCCCGGGCTTACCGCCGCGGGCCTGGCCTGCGAGCGCGGCGAGCGGCGGCTGTTCCGGCACCTGCACCTGCAGCTGCAGCCGGGCGACATGCTGCAGGTCAGCGGCCCCAATGGCAGCGGCAAGACCAGCCTGCTGCGGCTGCTGGCCGGCTTGATGCGGCCGGCTGCCGGCAACGTGCAATGGCACGGCCCCGCGGGCCGCCGCCTGCTGTGGATCGGCCATGCCGCCGGCATCAAGGGCTTGCTGACCGCGCACGAGAACCTGTCGTGGCTGAGCGCCTTGCATGCGCCGGTATCGCGCGCCGACAGCTGGCGGGCGCTCGAGGCAGCCGGCCTGCGCGGTTTCGAAGACGTTCCCTGTCACACCCTGTCGGCGGGCCAGCAGCGGCGCGTGGCCCTGGCGCGGCTGTACCTGCCCGGCAGCGCGCCGCTGTGGATTCTGGACGAGCCCTTTACCGCGCTCGACCGGCAGGGCGTGACGCAGCTCGAACAGCACCTGGCCAGCCATTGCGCGCGCGGCGGCATCGTCGTGCTGACCAGCCATCACCGGCTGGCGCACCGGCCATCCGCTTACCGCGAACTTGATCTCGGACAGTACGCCGCATGAGCAAGATCTTTATTCTCTTATTCATTCGTGAGCTGAATTTGCTATGCCGCCGTCCTGCAGAACTCGCCAATCCCCTGGTCTTTTTCGCCCTGGTCATCGCCCTGTTTCCGCTGGCGGTCGGACCGCAAAGCCAGTTGCTGCAGCGCATGGCCCCCGGCATTCTGTGGGTGGCGGCGCTGCTGGCGGTACTGCTATCGCTCGACAGCCTGTTCCGCACCGATCTCGACGACGGCTCCCTCGAACAATGGCTGCTGTCGCCGCACCCCTTGCCCGTGCTGGTGCTGGCCAAAGTGCTGGCGCACTGGCTGTGCAGCGGCCTGGCGCTGGTGGTGCTGGCGCCGCTGCTGGCCCTGATGCTGGGCCTGCCCGCCAGCTGCCTGCCCGTGCTGATGGCATCGCTGCTGCTGGGCACGCCGGTACTCAGCCTGCTGGGCGCCGTGGGCGCGGCGCTTACCGTCGCCCTGCGCCGCGGCGGGCTGCTGCTCGCACTGTTGATCCTGCCGCTGTACATCCCGGTGCTCATCCTGGGCAGCGGGGCCTTGCAAGCCGTGCTGCAGGGGCTGCCTGCCGCCGGCCACCTGTTGTGGCTGGGCTGCCTGGCCGCGCTGGCGCTTGCCCTGGCCCCCTACGCCATCGCCGCCGGCCTGTCCATCAGCGCGGGCGAATGACGCCGCCCGTGCCGCGCGCGGCCACCACAGCCAACGGGCCGTTGCCATGAACCTTGCCTGGCTGCACCGATGGGGCTCGCCCAAGTGGTTCTACCGCATCAGCGCGCGCTGCCTGCCCTGGCTGGCCGGCGCCAGCGTGCTGTTGATCGCCGCGGGCCTGGCCTGGGGCCTGGCGTTCGCGCCGCCTGATTACCAGCAGGGCGACAGCTTCCGCATCATCTATGTGCACGTGCCGGCCGCCATGCTGGCGCAATCCATCTACGTCATGCTGGCCGCGGCGGGCGTGGCCGGGCTGGTCTGGAAAATCAAGCTGGCCGACGTGGCCCTGCAGCAGGCCGCGCCCATCGGGGCCTGGATGGCCGTGATCGCCCTGGCCAGCGGCGCGCTGTGGGGCAAGCCCACCTGGGGTACCTACTGGGTCTGGGATGCGCGCCTGACCTCGATGCTGATCCTGCTGTTCCTTTACTTCGGCATCATCGCGCTGGGGCAGGCCATTGCCCATCGCCAGAGCGCGGCGCGCGCCTGTGCGCTGCTGGCCGTGGTGGGGGTGGTGAACATCCCCATCATCAAGTATTCGGTCGTCTGGTGGAACACCCTGCACCAGCCGGCCACGTTCTCGCTGGCCCAGAAGCCTGCCATGCCGCCGCAAATGTGGCTGCCGCTGATGCTGGCGGTGCTGGGCTTCTATTGCTTCTTCGGTGCGGTGCTGCTGCTGCGCATGCGGCTTGAAGTGCTCAGGCGCGAAGCCGACGCGCGCTGGGCCAGCCAGGAAATCACGCGCCTGCTGAAAGGCCCCGCATGACTCCCTTTGCTTCGCTTAACGACTTCCTGGCCATGGGCGGCCATGGCTCCTATGTCTGGGCCTCCTACGCATTGTGCGTGGCGTTGCTGGCCTGGAACGCGCTGCTGCCGCTGCTGGCGCGGCGACGCTACCTGAAATCCCTGGCGCGGCGGCTGCGCCGCGAGGCGCCGCGATGACTCCGCAGCGCAAGAAGCGGCTGGCCATGCTGGCGGCCCTGGCGGGCGGGTTGGCCATTGCGGTGGCACTGGCCCTGGCGGCCCTGCGGCAGAACATCAACCTGTTCTACTCGCCCAGCCAGATCGCCGCCGGCGAAGCGCCTCTGCATACGCGCATACGCGCCGGCGGGCTGGTGATGGACGGGTCGCTGCGCCGCGCCCCGGGCAGCCTGGCGGTGCAGTTCGGCATCACCGATGGCGCCCACCAGGTGCCGGTGCGCTACGAAGGCATCCTGCCCGACCTGTTCCGCGAAGGCCAGGGCATCGTCGCTCTGGGCCGGCTCGATGCCCAGGGCACGCTGCAGGCCGACGAAATACTGGCCAAGCACGACCAGAACTACATGCCGCCCGAAGCCGCCCACGCCCTGAAACAGGGTGCTGCAGCGGCGGAGCCCCGCCCATGATTCCCGAACTCGGCCTGCTGTCGCTGGCCCTGGCCTTGTGCCTGGCCATGGTGCAGGCCAGCCTGCCGCTGGCCGGCGCATGGCGCGGCCACGCGCGCTGGATGGCGCTGGCCGCGCCGGCCGCCTGGGGCCAGCTCACCTTTTTGCTGCTGGCCTTCGCGGCCCTGGCGCATGCCTTCCTGGCCAACGATTTCTCGGTGGCCTACGTGGCCCGCAACGCCAACAGCGCCCTGCCCTGGTACTACAAGCTCAGCGCCATATGGGGCGCGCACGAAGGCTCGCTGCTGCTGTGGGCGCTGATGCTGGCCGGCTGGTCGTGCGCCGTGGGCGCAGGCTCGCGCCAGCTGCCCCGCACCATGCTGGCCCGCGTGCTGGCGGTCATGGGCATGATCAGCGTCGGCTTCCTGCTGTTTCTCATCGCTACCTCCAACCCCTTTGAACGCCTGCTGCCCGACGCCCCGGCCGACGGCAACGATCTCAACCCGCTGCTGCAGGACTTCGGCCTGATCGTGCACCCGCCCATGCTCTACATGGGCTATGTCGGCTTCTCGGTGGCCTTCGCCTTTGCCATCGCCGCCCTGCTCGACGGCCGGCTCGACGCGGCGTGGGCACGCTGGTCGCGCCCCTGGACCCTGATCGCATGGGCCTTCCTGGGCCTGGGCATCGCCCTGGGATCGTGGTGGGCCTACTACGAACTGGGCTGGGGCAGCTGGTGGTTCTGGGACCCGGTCGAGAACGCCTCGTTCATGCCGTGGCTGGTGGGCACCGCCCTGATCCATTCCCTGGCTGCCACCGAAAAGCGCGGCGTTTTCAAAAGCTGGACGGTGCTGCTGGCCATTGCCGCGTTCTCGCTCAGCCTGCTGGGCACATTTCTGGTGCGCTCGGGGGTGCTGACCTCGGTGCACGCCTTTGCCACCGATCCGGCGCGCGGCGTGTTCATTCTATGCTTTCTGCTGCTGGTGGTGGGCGGCTCGCTGGCCCTGTTCGCGCTGCGCGCGCCCGCCGTAACCGGCACGGCCGGCTTCGGCGCATGGTCGCGCGAGACCCTGCTGCTGGTCAACAACCTGCTGCTTGCCGTGGCGGCGGCCACCATCCTGCTGGGCACGCTATATCCGCTGGTGCTCGACGCGCTCAGCGGCGCCAAGCTGTCGGTCGGGCCGCCTTACTTCAATGCCCTGTTCGTTCCCCTGATGGCGCTGCTCATGGCGGCCACCACGGTGGGCGTGGCGGCGCGCTGGAAAAACACGCCGCCGCGCTGGCTGGCGGGCATGCTGGGCCCTGTGCTGGCCGCCAGCCTGGCCTTGGCAGCCGGTGCGGCCGCGCTGGCCAGCGCTTCACGCTGGGCGGTGGCAGCCGTGAGCCTGCTGGCCGCGGGCATCGTGCTGGGCGCTCTGCGCGACATTTTCGACAAAACGCGCCACCTGGGCCGGCTGCGCGGCCTGCCGGCGCTGGGGCGCAGCTACTGGGGCATGCAACTGGCCCACCTGGGTCTGGCCGTGTGCGCGCTGGGTGTGGTGCTGAACAGCGTGGGCAGCCTCGAGCGCGACCTGCGCATGGCGCCCGGCGACGCCGTCGAACTGGGCGGCTACCAGTTCGTGTTCGAAGGAACGACGCCCCATGATGGGCCCAACTTCGCCGCCGAGCGCGGCAGCATGCGCGTCCTGCGCGACGGGCGGCAGATTGCCATGCTGCATCCTGAAAAGCGCGTGTACACCGTGCAGCAAACGGCCATGACCGAAGCCGGCATCGCGGCGGGCTTCACGCGCGACCTGTTCACCGCCCTGGGTGAACCGCTCGAGAACGGCGCCTGGGCTGTGCGCGTGCACATCAAGCCCTTTGTGCGCTGGATCTGGCTGGGCGCGCTGCTGATGGCTCTGGGCGGACTGGTGGCGGCATCCGACCGGCGCTACCGCCGTCGCGCCAATGCCGGCGCTCGGCCAACACCTGCCGGAGAGACGCCATGAAGCGCCTGCTGCGCCTGTTGCCGCTGGTCCTGTTCCTGGGCATCGCGGCGCTGCTCTACCGCGGCCTGTTTCTCGATCCGGCGCGGTTGCCGTCGGCCCTGGTAGGCAAGGCCTTTCCCGAGTTCGCCCTGCCCTCGCTCGACGGCGACCACAGCTCCCTGACACGCCAGGACATCCTGGGCACGCCGGCGCTGGTCAACGTATGGGCCACCTGGTGCCCCTCATGCCGGCAGGAACACCCCGTACTGAACCGGCTGGCCCGGGCAGGCGTGGTAATCCACGGCGTCAACTACAAAGACGACCGCGCCGCGGCGCAGCGCTGGCTGAACACGCTGCACAACCCATACCGCCTGAATATCGAAGACGCCGCCGGCACGCTGGGTCTGGACCTGGGCGTGTACGGCGCCCCCGAAACCTTCATCATCGATGCACGGGGCATCGTCCGCGACAAGTTCGTCGGCGTCATCGACGACGAGGTCTGGCGCGACGAACTCGAACCGCTCTACCGGCGACTACTCAACGAGGCGGCCCGATGAAACGCCTGCTGGCCGCCGCCATGCTGGGCTGCCTGCTGGCGGGCCCGGGCCGGGCTGCGATCGACACCCATGAATTCGACAGCGATGCCCAGCGCGCCCGCTATCGGCACCTGGCCGAGGTGCTGCGCTGCCCCAAGTGCCAGAACCAGAATATTGCCGATTCGAATTCGCCCATCGCCAACGACCTGCGCCGCGAAGTCCACCGCATGCTGGGCGAGGGCCGCAGCGATGAACAAATCATCGAGTTCATGGTGGCGCGCTACGGCGATTTCGTGCTGTATCGCCCGCCCTTCGACACGCGCACCGCCATGCTCTGGATCGGGCCGGCGGCGTTGCTGGCGGCCGGCGCGGGCCTGGTGGGCGCGCTGGTCTTGCGCGGGCGTCGCGCGCGAGTTGGCGCGGCCGGGCTGTCAGACGACGAACACCAGCGCCTGGCCGACCTGCTGCGCGCCAGCCGCTACAACGGAACCGCGCCATGATCGATTTCTGGCTGCCTGCCGCGCTGCTGCTGGCCGTGGCCATGGCATTCGTGCTGGTGCCGTTGCTGCGGGCGCGCGGCCCGGCCGCCGATGCCGACCGCACGGCGCTGAACGTGGCGCTTTACCACGAGCGCCTGCAGGTGCTACAGGCCCAGCACCAGTGCGGCCTGCTGACCCCGGCTCAGCTCGAGGCCGGCCGCGCCGAAGCGGCGCGCACGCTATTGGCCGACACCCCCGACAGGCCCGCCGGCGCCACGCTCGGCAAGCCGGGGATGGCTCTGGCGCTGACAGCGGCCCTGCTGGTGCCGCTGGGGGCCGGCGTGCTGTATTGGCATTGGGGCGCGCTGGATCAGGTCATGCAGGCGCGCCAGTATGCCGGCCACACCGGAGAAAGCCTGGGACGCATGACCGCGCGCCTGGAAGCCACGCTGGCGGCAGCGCCCGATGCGCCCGAAGCCTGGTTTTTTCTGGGCCGCACCTACATGGCCCAGGACCGCTGGGCCGATGCGGCAGCGGCGTTCGAACAAGCCGCCACCCGCGCAAACCGCCCGCCCGAATGGTTGGGCCACTGGGCCCAGGCCTTGTACTTTGCCGGCCACCAGCAATGGACGCCGCAGCTGCAGGATCTGGTCGACGAAGCGCTGGCGGGCGACCCTGAAGAAGCGGCCAGCCTGACGCTGGCCGGCATGGCCGCCTTCGAAGACGGACGCTACGCGCAAGCCGTGGCGTATTGGGAGCGCCTGGCGGCTGCCCTGCCTACTGGCGATCCCATGCGCGACACCGTGATGAGCGGCATCGCGCGAGCCCGCGCGCTGGACGCGGCTTCTGCCGCGCCGGCGCGCTGATGTCCTTGCGGCAATCGTTCAGGCGTAGGCTTCGACCGGCAGGCAGGCGCACACCAGGTTGCGATCGCCGTAAGCATTGTCGACCCGTGCCACCGGCGGCCAGTACTTGGCGTCGCGCAGCGAAGCCACCGGATACGCGGCCTGCTGGCGCGGATAATCGTGCAACCAGTCTTCGGCCAGCAGCATCTGGGCCGTATGCGGGGCGTTCTTCAGCACGTTATCGTCGCGGTCGCGCTCGCCGCGCTCGATCTGCGCAATCTCTTCGCGTATGGCGATCATGGCGTCGACGAAACGGTCGAGCTCGGCCAGGCTCTCGGACTCGGTGGGTTCGACCATCAGCGTGCCGGCCACCGGGAAGCTCATGGTGGGCGCATGGAAACCGTAGTCCATCAGGCGCTTGGCGATGTCTTCGGCGCTGATGCCGCTGCTGTCTTTCAGCGGGCGCACATCCAGGATGCACTCGTGCGCGACGCGGCCATTGCGGCCGGCATACAGCACCGGGTAGTGGTCGCGCAGGCGCGCGGCCACGTAGTTGGCGTTCAGGATGGCCACTTCGGTGGCGCGGCGCAGGCCGTCGGCGCCCATCAAGGCGATATAGGCGTACGAAATGGGCAGAATGCCGGCCGACCCGAACGGCGCCGCCGACACCGGGCCCACCTCGGCGTCGGCGCCCAGCTTGCCCTGCGCATTGAGCACGCCCGGCAGGAACGGCGCCAGGTGCGAGCGCACCGCCACCGGCCCCACGCCCGGCCCGCCGCCGCCGTGCGGAATGCAGAACGTCTTGTGCAGGTTCAGGTGCGACACGTCGGAGCCGAACTTGCCGGGGCGGGCCACGCCCACCATGGCATTCATGTTGGCGCCGTCCAGGTACACCTGGCCGCCGGCCTGGTGTACCAGCTCGCAGATCTGGGTGATCGATTCTTCGAACACGCCATGCGTGGACGGATAAGTGATCATCAGCGCGGCCAGACGGTCGCCCACCTGGGCCAGCTTGGCGCGCAGGTCGGCGAGGTCGACGTTGCCATTGGCGTCGGACGCCACCACCACCACGTCCATGCCGGCCAGCTGCGCCGACGCCGGATTGGTGCCGTGCGCCGAGGCCGGGATCAGGCACACATTGCGCTGTGCCTGGCCGTTGGCGCGGTGATAGCCGCGGATGGCCAGCAGGCCGGCGTATTCGCCCTGCGCGCCGGAATTGGGCTGCAGGCTGATATCGTCGTAGCCGGTGATTTCGCACAGTGCCGCCGACAGGCGCTCGATGAGTTCGCGGTAGCCGGCGCTTTGGTCAACCGGCGCATAGGGATGGACCAGCGCGAATTCGGGCCAGGTGATGGGGATCATCTCGGCCGTGGCGTTCAGCTTCATGGTGCACGAACCCAGCGGGATCATGCTGCGGTCGAGCGCCAGGTCTTTGTCGGCCAGCTTGCGCAGGTAGCGCAGCATGTCGGTCTCGGACTGGATGCTGGAGAACACCGGATGCGCCAGGATGGCGCCCTGGCGCCGCAGCGCCGCGGGAATGCCGCCGGCGGCGGCCGCGTCCTGCGCGTCGAGATCGAGCGCCACGTCGTCTTTCTGCAGGCCGGCCGCGAACACATTCACCAGGGCCTGCAGGTCGGCGGCCGTCACGGTTTCATCCAGCGACACCGCCAGACGCGCGCCATCGACGCGGCGCAGGTTGATGCGCTCGCAGTCGGCGGCCACCGCGATGGCCGGCGTGGCCGCGCCGGTTTCCAGCAGCAGCGTGTCGAAGAACGTGTCGTTGACCACCTTGATGCCTAGTTGCCCCAGCGCGGCGCGCAGAATCGCCGTGTAGCGCTGCACGCGGGTGGCGATGCGGCGGATGCCGTCGGGGCCGTGCCACACGGCGTACAGCCCGGCCATCACCGCCAGCAGCACCTGGGCGGTGCAGATATTGGACGTGGCTTTCTCGCGGCGGATGTGCTGTTCGCGGGTCTGCAGCGCCAGCCGCAGCGCCGGGTTGCCCTGCGCGTCTTTCGAGACGCCCACCAGGCGGCCCGGCATGTTGCGCTTGTAGGCGTCCTTGCAGGCCATGAAACCGGCATGCGGGCCGCCGAAGCCGAACGGCACGCCGAAGCGCTGCGACGAACCGATGGCGATGTCGGCGCCCCATTCGCCGGGCGGCGCCAGCAGCGCCAAGGCCAGCAGGTCGGTGGCGCAGGCCACCACCGCGCCCTGCGCATGCGCGGATTCGGCCAGCGCGCGGTAGTCGGCCACGCCGCCCAGGCTGTGCGGGTATTGCAGCAGCACGCCGAAGCAGTCGGGCAGGCCCTGCGACTCGTCGCCCAGCACGATCTCGATGCCCAGCCCCTCGGCGCGCGTGCGCACCACTTCGATGGTTTGCGGATGGCAGTGCGCCGACACGAAGAACACCTGGCTGGCCGACTTCGAGCCGCGCCGCGCCAGCGTCATGGCCTCGGCCGCCGCTGTGCCCTCGTCCAGCAGCGACGCATTGGAAATGTCCAGCCCGGTCAGATCAGCCACCATCGTCTGGTAGTTCAGCAGGGCTTCGAGCCGGCCCTGCGAGATCTCGGGTTGGTACGGCGTATAGGCCGTGTACCAGGCGGGATTCTCGAGCACGTTGCGCAGCACCACGTTGGGCGTATGCGTGCCGTAATAGCCCTGGCCGATGTAGTTGCGGTACACGCGGTTGCGCCCGGCGACGGCCTTCAGGTCGGCCAGCACGTCGGGTTCGCTGCGCGAGGCGGGCAGCGCCAGCGGGCCCGGGCTGCGGATGGCGGGCGGCACGACTTCCTGTAGTAGGGCATCGAGGCTGCCGCAGCCGATGGCCGCAAGCATTTTGTCCTGGTCGGTCGCGGTGGGGCCGACGTGGCGGGGAATGAAATCGGTGTGGGGGTCTAGGGCGCGCGGCATGGAGGTGTCTCGGATGCGGAAAAGTGGCCGCGCGGGCGAAGGCCCGCGCGGCGTCGGCCAGGTCAGCCGTTGGCGACGGCTTCGTAGCCGGCGGCGTCCAGCAGCTTGTCGACGTCGGCCGCGTTGTCCGGCTTGATCTTGAAGATCCAGGTAGAAAAGGCCGATTCGTTGATCAGGTTGGGCGTGCTTTCGAGTTCGTCGTTGAACGCCACGATTTCGCCCGACACGGGCGCGTAGATGTCGGAAGCGGCCTTGACCGATTCGACCACGCCGGCCGTAGCGCCGGCTTTGAGCTTGGCGCCGACGCTGACGTCGCCGACGAAGACGAGGTCGCCCAGCTGTTCCTGGGCGTTGTCGGTAATGCCAACGGCGAACACGTCGCCCTCGGCTTTGACCCATTCATGGGACTCGGTGTACTTGCGGTCGGTGGGCAGACTCATGGAAGCTCCTAGGATGGAATTGCGCGCATACGCCGGCACCCCTGCCGGCGCATGGTGGCAGTTTACGAGTGTTCGACCGCCTTGCCATGGCGCACGAACGGCAATTTGCATACCAGGGCGGGCACCCGCTTGCCGCGGATGTCCACTTCGACCGTCTGGCCGGGCTGCACGCCCACGGGCACGCGGGCAAACGCCACCGACACGCCCAACGTGGGCGACATGGTGCCGCTGGTGGTTTCGCCTGCGCCCTGGGCGGTGTGCACGGCCATGTGGGCGCGCATCACGCCGCGCTCTTGCAGCTTCAGGCCGACGAAGCCGCAGGGCGCGGCGAACTGTTCCAGGGCATCGCGCCCCACAAAGCGGCGCTCGGGGTCTTTCAGCGATACCGTCCAGCTCAGGCCGGCCTGGTCGGGCTGGGTAAGCTCGTCCATGTCCTGCCCGTACAGGTTCATGCCGGCCTCGAGGCGCAGCGTGTCGCGCGCGCCCAGCCCGCAGGGGCGCACGCCCTGGGCGAGCAGGTCGTTCCACAGGACGACGACCTGGTCGGCCGGCAGGACGATCTCGAAACCGTCTTCGCCGGTGTAGCCGGTGCGCGCCACCAGCGTCCCGTCGGCCACCTGGGCCGCCACGAAGGGCGTCAGCGGCTCGGTGGCGGCCTGCCAGGCCGGCCGGGCAGCCCATACTTTGGCGCGGGCATTGGGGCCCTGCACGGCCACCATGGCCAGGTCGCGGCGCGGGGTGATGGCCACGTCGAACCGGCCGGCGGCGGCCACGCGCTGCATCCAGGCGATGTCTTTGTCAGCCGTGGCGGCATTGACCACCACGCGCCATTGGTCGATGGCGAAGAAATAGACGATCAGGTCGTCGATGATCCCGCCCTGGGGGTTGAGCATGCACGTATACAGCGCCTTGCCGGGCACCGTGAGCCTGGCCACGTCGTTGGCCACCAGCCGCCGCAGGAAGGCGGCGGCATCCGGCCCGCAGACATCGGCATTGAGCATGTGCGATACGTCGAACATGCCGGCGTCGCGGCGCACCGCGTGGTGTTCTTCAAGCTGCGAACCGTAGGCCAGCGGCATGTCCCAGCCGCCGAAATCAACCATGCGGGCGCCGGCCGCGACGTGGGCGTCGGCCAGCGGGGTGCGTTTGAGGGAGGCGGACATGGACGGGCTCCGGTGCGGCGGCATCGCCAGGGTTACGGAATATGCCGGCCTGGAAGCGGAAAGCGCCAGAGCCAGCTGGATTTTCCGCCCCTCTGTCCTTTTGCCTGAGAGTTGCCCCGCACGAGCGCGGGTTTGCACCTTCGGCGCCTGGGCTGCGCACGGTAACACCATGGCGCCAGGTCTCTCCAGAGTGCTGTTTCAGCCTGCCCGGCCCGAGGCCGGAATCAGGGACTGATGCAGCGCGGTATGGGTTACCTGAGCGATTCCGGGCGAATTGCGCCTTCGGCGGCGGCCTGTGTAGACCCAGGCCGCTCTCTCCCGCGACATGCATGACAGCGGCGTGAAGCATACATCGAAAGCCCGGGCCGGCAAAGTTGGCGCTTGCCCGGGGTGGACGGCCGGCCCGCCCGCCTGTACCGAACCACGGAGTTGACGCCTGTCAACGCCGCGCCAGCCCCCTTGACTGCAGTCAAGAGGCGGGCCGGGTCTCAATACCCATAATTCCCCACAGGTTTTAAGGGATTTCTGCCATGGGATTCACACGGCGCCAGTTGCTCACCGGCCGCAAGTCCGGTCCACCACACTTCGGGCTCCCGGCCGCGCAAGGCCGGCCATGGCGTGTCCGGGCCACTTCCGCCTGCCTGGCGCGCTGCAGCATCGAATGCCGCCTGTGCGGCGAATCCTGCGGCACCGGCGCCATCCGCTTTCGCCCCCAGCCGGGCGGCCCCGCACGCCCGCATATCGATACCGGGCGCTGCACCGGCTGCGGCGACTGCCTGCAAGCCTGTCCGGTAGCCGCGCTGATCCCGGAGGCCGCATGAGAATCGTCAGCCTGGTCATGCGCATCGCCCCGCACAGCCTGCCCGCCGCCGAAAGCGCGCTCGCCGGCATCCCGGGCGTGCAGGTGCATGGCCGCGACACGGCCACCGGAAAACTTATCGTCACGGTCGAAGACGGCCCGGGCTACAGCACCGCCGATTCGATCCTGGCCGCCCACAAAGTTCCATACGTACTGTCGGCCACCCTGGCCTACGAATACGGTGAAGACGATCCACCGTCCGCCAGCCAGCCGCCATCCCCCCACCGACCCCCGGCACAGGGAGCTCCATCATGTCATTGAACCGACGCGAATTCATCAAGACCAACGCCGTGGCCGCCGCGGCCGCCACCGCCGGCATGAGCCTGCCGGCCGCGGCCCTGGCACAGGCCGGCAGCCCCGCCCTGCAGGTGCGCTGGGACAAAGCGCCATGCCGCTTCTGCGGCACCGGCTGCTCCGTGCTGGTGGGCGTGCAGAACGATCGCGTCGTGGCCACCCAGGGCGACCCCGAAGCGCCGGTCAACCGCGGGCTGAACTGCATCAAGGGCTACTTCCTGTCCAAGATCATGTACGGCGCCGACCGCCTGACACAGCCCATGCTGCGCAAGAAAGACGGCGTGTACGACAAGAACGGCGAATTCACGCCGGTCAGCTGGGACGAAGCCTTCGACATCATGGCGCAAAAGTGGAAGCAGGCGCTCGCCGCCGGCGGCCCCGATGCCATCGCGATGTTCGGCTCGGGCCAATGGACCATCTGGGAAGGCTACGCCGCCTCGAAGCTGTACAAGGCGGGCTTTCGCAGCAACAACCTCGACCCCAACGCGCGCCACTGCATGGCCAGCGCGGTGGTGGGATTCATGCGCACCTTCGGTATCGACGAGCCCATGGGCTGCTACGACGACATCGAGCACGCCGATGCCTTCGTGCTGTGGGGCTCGAACATGGCCGAAATGCACCCCATTCTCTGGAGCCGCATCACCGACCGCCGCCTGACCCATGCCGGCAGCGAAGTGCATGTGCTGTCCACCTTCGAACACCGCAGCTTCGAGCTGGCCGACAACGGCATGATCTTCGTGCCTCAGACCGACCTGGCCATCCTGAACTACCTGTGCAACTACCTGATCCAGAACGGCAAGGTCAACCGCGAGTTCGTCGAGCAGCACGTCAACTTCAAGGTCGGCGCCACCGACATCGGCTACGGCCTGCGGCCGAACGATCCGCGCGAACAATCGGCCAGCTCGAACGGCTATCCCGGCGCCGACGGCGCGCCCAAGGGCGACCCCGGCGCTGCTATGCCGGCCACCTTTGAAGACTTCGCCGAGTTCGTCTCTACCTACACGCTGGACTACACCGCCAGGCTGTCGGGCGTGCCCGCCGAAAAACTGCAGCGCCTGGCCGAACTGTACGCCGACCCCTCCAAGAAGATCATGTCGCTCTGGACGATGGGCTTCAACCAGCATACGCGCGGAACGTGGGTCAACAACATGATCTACAACGTGCACCTGCTGACCGGCAAGATTTCCGAGCCGGGCTGCGGCCCGTTCTCGCTGACGGGCCAGCCGTCGGCTTGCGGCACCGCGCGCGAAGTGGGCACCTTCGCCCACCGCCTGCCGGCCGACCTGGTGGTCGGCAACCCCGCGCACCGCAAGATCGCCGAAGACTTGTGGCAGCTGCCCGAAGGCACCATCCCGGCCAAGGTGGGCCTGCATGCCGTGGCGCAGAGCCGCGCACTGAAAGACGGCAAGCTCAAGTGCTACTGGACGTCCACCACCAACAACATGCAGGCCGGCCCGAACATCAACGATGAAATCTATCCCGGCTGGCGCAACCCGGAAGCGTTCGTGGTGGTGTCCGACCCCTATCCCACCGTGTCGGCGCTGTCGGCCGACCTGATCCTGCCCACGGCCATGTGGGTCGAGAAAGAAGGCGCCTACGGAAACGCCGAGCGCCGCACCCAGTTCTGGCGCCAGCAGGTCAAGGCGCCGGGCCAGTCGCGCTCCGACCTGTGGCAGTACCTGGAATTCGCCAAGCGCTTCAAGGTGGAAGAAGTCTGGCCGGCGGAACTACTCGACAAAAAACCCGAATACCGCGGCAAGACGCTTTACGACGTGCTGTACGCCAACGGCGTGGCCAACCGCTACCCCCTGGCCGACGTGGCGGCTGTCAACCAGCATGCAATCGACGGCTACATGAACGACGAGTCTCAGCACTTCGGCTTCTACGTGCAAAAAGGCCTGTTCGAGGAATACGCGCAATTCGGCCGCGGCCATGCCCACGACCTGGCCGACTTCGATCTGTACCACCGGGCGCGCGGGCTGCGCTGGCCGGTGGTCGACGGCAAGGAAACCCTGTGGCGCTTCCGCGAAGGCTATGACCCGTACGTCAAGCCGGGCCAGGGCGTCCGCTTCTACGGCAATAAAGACGGGCGGGCCAACATCTTCGCCCTGCCCTACCAGCCGCCGGCCGAAGTGCCCGACCAGGATTACGATCTGTGGCTGTGCACCGGGCGCGTGCTCGAACATTGGCACACGGGCTCGATGACGCGGCGCGTGCCCGAGCTGCACCGCGCCGTGCCCGAGGCGGTGCTGTTCATGCACCCCGACGACGCCGAGCAGCGCGGACTGCAGCGCGGCATGCAATGCAAGATCACGTCGCGCCGCGGCGAGGTGCTTGCCAGCCTGGAAACGCGCGGCCGCAACAAGCCGCCGCGCGGGCTGGTGTACATGCCGTTCTTCGACGAAGGCCGGCTGGTCAACAAGCTCACGCTGGACGCCACCTGCCCGTTGTCCAAAGAAACCGACTTCAAGAAATGCGCCGTCAAGGTGCAAAAGGCCTGAATCCACGCCGCCCCCTCGCGCTTCGCAGACCCTCCATGACAGCCCCCACCCCCGACAAGCCGCCCGGCCGCCGCCAGTTCCTGCAGCATTCGGCGGCCGCCATCGGCGGCGCCTGCGCCGTGGCGCTGGGCCTGGGCCTGTACACCAGGCAGGCCGGCTCGCTGCCGGCCACCGCCCTGCGTCCGCCCGGCGCGCTGGCCGAAGACGAGTTCCTGTCCGCATGCGTGCGCTGCGGGCTGTGCGTGCGCGCCTGCCCCTACGACACCCTGAAGCTGGCCACCCTGGGCCAGCCCATTCCGTCCGGCACGCCTTACTTCGATGCGCGCAGCGTGCCCTGCGAAATGTGCGAAGACATCCCCTGCGTGCCGGCCTGCCCCACCGGCGCGCTGGACCACAACCTGACCCGCATCGAAGATGCCCGCATGGGCCTGGCCGTGCTCATCGACCAGGAAACCTGCCTGAACTTCCAGGGGCTGCGCTGCGACGTCTGCTATCGCGTGTGCCCGCTCATCGACGAAGCCATCACGCTCGAACGGCAGCACAACCCCCGATCTGACCGCCACGCCATGCTGCTGCCCACCGTGCATTCCGACCGCTGCACCGGCTGCGGCAAGTGCGAGCGCAGCTGCGTGTTGCCCGGCGCCTCGGCCATCAAGGTGCTGCCGCACCCGCTGGCGCAGGGCTCGGCCGCCGGCCACTACCGCAAGGGCTGGGAAGAAGCCGAGAAAGCCGGCGGCTCGGTCATCGGCGAACAAATCCGCCTGCCTGTGCGTGGCCTGGACGACGCTCCCGTCATCCCCGATACCGGTGGCCGGCCATGAATACCGTTCCCGCCAAACCCAGGCGCCCCAACGTGGCGGGCCGCAATCCCACCGCCGCCGCCATTGCCGGCAAGGGTTGGCTGCGCGCCCATCGCTGGCTGCTGCTGCGGCGCGCCGTGCAGATCGGCCTGCTGGCGCTGTTCCTGATCGGCCCAGCCACCGTATGGCTGGCGCGCCGGGGCCTGCTCGGCCAGGCCTGGTGGCCCGTGAAGGGCAACCTGTCGTCCAGCCTGACGCTCGACTGGCTGCCACTGACCGATCCGTACCAGTTGCTGCAAAGCCTGTTTGCGGGCCATGTCCCGCTGCGCGCGGCCGTGCTCGGTGCCGGCCTAGTGCTGGGCTTGTACCTGCTGCTTGGCGGACGCGTGTACTGCTCCTGGGTGTGCCCCGTCAATATCGTCACCGACACCGCGGCCTGGCTGCGCCGCAGGCTCAGGCTGCGCCCGCCCGGCCGCACGCCGCCCAAGTCGCTGCGGCTGTGGCTGCTGGCCGGCACCCTGCTGGCTTCGGCCGCCACCGGCGTCATCGCCTGGGAATGGGTCAATCCGGTGTCGCTGCTGCACCGCGCGCTGGTGTTCGGCTTCGGCGCCGTATGGGCGCTGGTGCTGGGTATTTTCTTGTACGACCTGCTGGTGGCGCCGCGCGGCTGGTGCGGCCATGTATGCCCGGTAGGGGCGTTTTACGGCCTGCTGGGCAAGCGCGCGCTGCTGCGCGTGAATGCCGAGGGCCGCGAGGCCTGCGACGACTGCATGGACTGCTACAGCGTCTGCCCCGAACCGCAGGTCATCCGCCCGGCCCTCAAGGCGGCCGGCCAGAGCCACCCCGTCATCCTCGACGCCGACTGCACCACTTGCGGCCGCTGTATCGACGTCTGCCCCCAACAGGTGTTCCGTATGAGCCACCGGTTCCGCCACAGGAGTTAATCATGAAACGCGCCTTGTACAAGACCGCCCTCGGCCTGCTCGCGGGCCTGATGATCGGCATGCCGCCAGCCCTGGCCGACGACCCGTCCGCGGTCCAGAGTCTGCGCCAGAGCAGCGTCGGCAGCGCCGAGCACACAGCCGGCCATTATCGCCAGGAACTCGACGCGGGCGCCACGCTGCCGCGCGACTTCGTGCAGCAGCCGCCGCTGGTGCCGCACGCCAGCAGCAACTACCCCGTGACGCTGAAATTCAACAAATGCCTCGACTGCCATTCCTGGGGCCGCGCGCAGGCCACCAACTCGCCCAAGATATCCGTCACGCACTTCCGCGATGCGCAGGGCCGCGAACTGTCGTCGGTCAGCCCGGCACGCTATTTCTGCATGCAGTGCCATGTCACCCAAAGCGATGCCAAGCCGCTGGTGGAAAACACCTTCCAGCGCGTCAAGGGCCTGAACTGAGCGAGCATGCATCATGAACCCGATCAAATGGATCAAGACCCTGCCGCGCCGAGCCTGGGCCCTGGCATTCAGCGGGATGGGGCTGGCGTTCGCGCTGGGCGTCGCATTCTGGGGCGGCTTCAATACGGTCATGGAATGGACCAACACCGAAGCCTTCTGCATTTCGTGCCATGAAATGAACCAGAACGTCTACCAGGAATACCGCAACACCGTGCACTATTCCAATCGCACTGGCGTGCGCGCCGTGTGCTCGGACTGCCACGTGCCGAAAGAATGGGGGCCGAAGATGCTGCGCAAGCTGTATGCGTCCAACGAGCTGCTGCATCACATGCTGGGCACTGTCGACACCCCCGAGAAATTCGAAGCGCGGCGCGCGCGGCTTGCGCAGAACGAATGGCGCCGCATGAAGGCGAACAATTCGCGGGAATGCCGCAACTGCCACGACTACGGCTACTTCGACTATACCGGCCAGAGCCCGCGCTCGGCGCGCATGCACCAGCAGGGCCTGCAGGAAGGCCAGGCCTGCATCGACTGCCACAAGGGCATCGCCCACAGCCTGCCGGCGGTAGACCAGTCGGTGGGGCAGCCCAGGCCGCAGGCCATCCCGGCGCAGACGCTGCACCCCAACTAAGCGGCGGTGCCGCGCTTACCCCGGCGCGGTATCCAGCAGCATCATCAGCACGAAGCCGAATGTAGTGATTTCCATGATCAGCGCCGGCCTCGATCGGCACACCCATAAGGTTTCCTAATCTGTCCATAGGGTCACTTGCATTGTTTCCGCGCGGCCCGCGCCGTAGATTGTCGGCGGTACGCAATGACGGCAAGCACTGCGTCAAGCGCGAGACAACAAGGAGACCTCATGTTGCGTTTCGATCCCAACCTGCGCTGGATGTTCACCGAGCTGCCCATGCTGCAGCGGTACGGTGCAGCCGCGCGCGCCGGCTTCAAGGGTGTAGAGGTCGCGTTCCCCTACGAATATCCGGCCCGCCAGATCGCGGACTTGCTGGGCGAACACGGCTTGACTCTGGTGCAGGTGCTTACCCCTTGCGACTGGGCGGCCGGCGAGCGCGGCATCGCCGCCCTGCCAGGACGCGAGGCCGACTTCCGGCGCAGCGTGGACAACGCCGTGCAATACGCCGTGGAAGTAGGCGGCCCCATGGTGCACGCCATGGCGGGAAACATTCCCGCCGGTACAGACCGGGCCCGGTGCCGCGACGTGTTCCTGGAAAACATCGCCTACGCGGCCGACGCGACAGGCCGCGAAGGCCTGACCCTGATCCTGGAACCGTGTTGCCGGGCGCGCTTCCCCGATTATTTCTACAGCCGCATCGACGAGGGCCTGTCATGCATCGAGGCCATCGGCAAGCCCAACGTGAAGCTGTGCTTCGACACTTACCACGTACAAATGGAAGAAGGCAATCTTACCGAAACGCTGCGCCGCGCCTACCCGCACATAGGGCATGTACAGATCGGCAATGTGCCGGGCCGGCACGAGCCCGGCGCCGGCGAAATCCACTTTCCGTGGTTTTTCGGACAGCTCGAGGCGCTGGGATGGGATCGCTGGATCGGCTGCGAATATGAGCCGTCCGGGTCCACTGCCGACACGCTGCAATGGGGCACCCCTTACGGCATCGGCGCGCCGCGCTGACATACAGAAAGCTACTGCGAGGATGCAAGCATGCTGAGCGCTGCTGACAATGAACTCTTGACCCGCACCGATGCGGACCAGCCCATGGGGCAATATTTCCGGTGTTTCTGGCAGCCGGTGGCGTTGTCGGCCCAGCTGCCCGAACCCGACTGTACGCCGCTGCGGGTACAAGTTCTGGGAGAGAAGCTGCTGGCCTTCCGCGATACGCAAGGACGCGTGGGGCTGGTCGACCCGGTCTGTCCGCACCGCGGCGCCGACCTCTATTACGGCCGCAACGAAGATTGCGGATTACGCTGTGTATTCCATGGCTGGAAGTTCGGCGTGGACGGCAAAGCCATGGACCTGCCCAACGTATCGCCCGACTCCAACTATCACCGGGACATGGCCATCAAAGCCTACCCCACGCGCGAGTACGGCGGCATCATTTGGGCCTACATGGGCACGCCGGCCGAAGGCCGCGAACTGCCCGAAGTGCCCAGGCTGGAATTCGGCGAGCTGCCCGAAACTCATCGCTACGTGACCAAGAAACGCCAGGAATGCAATTGGGCCCAGGCGATCGAGGGCGCCCTGGACACATCGCATTTCTCGTTCCTGCACATGCCGGCGCCGTCCGTGCCGTCCAACGAGAATCCCGATGCGCCGGCCGACGAACAGCGCCTGGCATGGATCCGCCGCGATCCGATGCCGCGCTTCTCGATTCTGGCGCACGACGTGGGCTTCGTGGTGGGCGGTGCGCGGCGAGCGGGCGGCAGCAGCATCTATTGGCGTATGGCGCACTTTGCGCTGCCGTCGCACAGCACGACGCCGTCGACGCTGCCCGGCGAAAACTATTTCGGCTATACCTTTGTGCCCATTACCGATACGGCATGCTGGATATATACCTACGTCTGGAATCCTGACCGGCCGCTGTCCGAACAGGAACGGATGCAACTGCAAGGAGGCCACGGCGTGGTCGCCGAGGTCGGCCCAGACTACCTGCCCTTGCGTAACCGATCCAACGAATATCTGCTTAACCGCATGGACCAGAAACACAAGACCTTCACGGGCGTGCATGGCGTAGCCGAACAGGACGCGATGATCCAGGAAAGCCAGGGCGCGATCGCCGACCGCACGCGCGAACACCTTACCGCGACCGACGCCGCGATCGTGCGGTTCCGGCGCACCGTGCTGGCCGGCGCCAAGGCGCTGGCCAGCGGCGATCCACCGCAGGCGCCATGGCGCCACGATAGTTACCGGCTGCGGTCGGGCAGCTGGGTCGCCAGCGAAGGCACGCCCTTCGAAGAAATCATGAAGGAGCGCTTCGGCGATCCGACAGGCCGGGTACAGGCTGCCAAGACCTGATCCACTGGGCAGGCGCTATCCGCCGGGACAGGCGGGGCCACCCATCAACCAAAGGAGAGACCATGAACACTTCCCTACGCAAACTTTGCGCCGTCGCTTCGCTGCTGTTCGTTGCTTGTGGCAACGCGGCCGCGGCCGATTACCCCACCAAGCCGGTGCGCCTGATCGTTCCGTACGCGGCAGGCGGCTCGACCGACAGTACCGCGCGCCTGGTCGCCAAGGCGCTGGCGGAACGGCTGGGCCAGCCCTTCGTCGTAGAGAACCGCGCCGGCGCAGGCGGAATGATCGGGCAGGACATCATCGCCAAGGCTCCCGCCGACGGCTATATGCTGCTCTTCAGCGCGGCGGGCCCTTTGACTGTCACCCCCCATGCCTACCCCAAGCTGCCCTACGATGCTATCGGCTCATTCACGCCGATCAAGCTGGTTGCGCAATCGCCCCTGGTGCTGGTGGCCAATCCCCAGACCGGCCTGAAGACCGTGCAGGACCTCGTCGCAGCCGCACGGGCCCAGCCGGGAAAGCTGACGTACGCGTCGTTCGGCAACGGCAGCGCGGCCCACCTGGCCGGTGAGCTATTCAAATCGATAGAGCATGTCGACATCGTGCACGTTCCCTACAAGGGCAGCGCGCCAGGCCTGGTGGATGTCATCAGCGGACAGGTGGACGTCATGTTCGACGTATTGGTGTCAGCCTTGCCTCATGTGCAGAACGGCACGCTGGTGCCGCTGGCGATCACTCTGAGCAAGCGTTCACCCCTGATGCCGGAGGTGCCTACCATGCAGGAGGCCGGCGTGCCTGGTTTCGAGGCGGGCACTTGGTTCGCCCTGCTGGGCCCCCGGGGATTGCCCGACGACGTCGTGGCACGCCTGTCCGAAGCCCTGGACGAAACGCTGAAAACCCCCGAGTTCCAGCAGGCGATGGTCGCGCAAGGCGCCGAAGTGGCCAGCGGAACGCCGCAATCATTCGCCCGCTTCTTTCGCGCCCAGTACGACAAGTGGGGCAAGATCGCCCAAATGGCCGGCATCAAGGCTCAATGACCATCCCTTGCCGCCGCCCGCCGACCACCGACCTGCCTGCGCATCATGAGCAATGAATCTCTGCTTTCCCTAAGGGTTCGCTCTATTTCCGAAGAGGCGTGCGGCATCCATGCTTACGAGTTCGTCTCGAACGATGAGCGCCCCTTGCCTGCTTTCACCGCCGGCGCGCACATCTCGCTGGTGCTGCCGGACGGTATGCGGCGCAGTTACTCGTTGACGAACTCGCAACGCGAGCGGCATCGCTACATGGTCGCGGTCAACCTCGATCCGCGCAGCCGCGGCGGCTCGCGCTACCTGCACGAGCGGGTGCGCGTCGGCGACGTTCTGCCCGCGCTCGCACCCCAGAACGCGTTCGAGCTGGTGGAAAATGCCGGGCAGTCGGTATTCATCGCCGGCGGCATCGGCATCACGCCGATACGCGCCATGATCCGGCGCCTGAACGACCTTGGAAAGCACTGGGTGTTGCACTACTGTGCCAGGACGCCGAGGGCCGCGGCCTTCACGGCCGAGTTCGCCGGCGATGAGCGGGTGCGCTTCTACTTCGACCAGGCCGAGCCGGCGGACCGGCTGGATATTCAGGGCCTGGTCGACAGCCTGCCGCCGCACGCGCATGTCTATTGTTGCGGCCCTGGCTCCATGCTGGATGCGTTTCTGGCGGCGACGGCGCAGCTGCCGGCCGGACGCGTGCACTACGAGCGCTTCGCCGCCGCCCAGGCGCCGGCGCAGGACGGCGATTACACCGTCACGCTGGCCCGCAGCAAGCGCACGCTGCCGGTACGGGCCGGACAGACGATCCTGCAGGCGCTGCAGGAAGCGGGCCTGAATCCGGCGTTCTCGTGCGGCCAGGGTGTATGCGGCAGTTGCGAGACGGCTGTGCTGGCCGGCCGTCCCGATCATCGCGACCAGGTACTCAGCGAAGGCGAACGGGCCGCCGGACGCAGCATGATGATTTGCTGCTCAGGCAGCCTGGACAACAACCTGGTGCTCGACTTGTGACGGCCGGGCGCGGCCGTCACGGATCCGGCTTTCGGAGTCATGTAGTGCAACGTCAACGCGCCTGTGCGCACCAGAAAGGCAGGCAGGCGTTACCCCCGGTCGGCCATGAATTCGGCCATGAAATCTTTCAGGCTTTGCGCCGCCGGCGACAGGCTGCGCCCTTTCCTGGTAAAGATGGATATCTGGCGATGAATGACCGGGTCTTGCACCGGAATACCGGTTACCCCATACGACGACAGCAGAGGCGTCGAATACGATGGCAGCGCAGTCAGCCCGTGTCCCCACTTCACCATGCCAATGGCAGTGGTCAGGTACGACACGGAAAGCGCCGGTTCGAGCACCAGCGATTCGGACCAGGCGCGCAAATCGGCCTGCAGGCGCACCGTGAAATCCAGCGGCAGGCTGATGAAAGGATAGTCGAGCACCTGCTTCCAGGTGACCTTTTTCTTGCGTACAAGTGGATGCGTACGCGGGCAGATAAGCTGGATGCGGTCCTGGAACAATCGTTCTTGCCGCATGCCGGCGGGCGTGGCGCGTTGCGGCGCGATGCCGAAGTCGGCCTCATCGTTGAGCACGCGCGTCAGGACTTGTTCGTTGGGCATGTCCAGCATATGCACGCGGATGCCGGGATAACGCTGGCCGAATATTGCCAGGATCTCGGGCATGAGCGCCTGGCTGTAGAGCAGCGTGCAGGCCACCCGCACGCTGCCGCGCTGGCGCTCATGCAGTTGCAGCGTGCTCCGCACCGCGTTGTCGAGATCGTCGAGGACCTTGACAGCCAGAGGATAGAACTCGGCGCCCGTGACCGAGAGCTGGGTGTTGCGGCTGTTGCGATCAAGCAGCCGGAAGCCCAGCTCGCTTTCCAGTTCGCGCAACAGCAGGCTCAAGGCCGATTGAGTCACATGCATGCGCTTGGCGGCCTCGGTGAAGCTGCCGGCGTTGGTCACGTTCACGAAAGCGCGCAACTGCTTGATGGTTATGTTCATGGCGAACTGGTTCGAGCATCGGTTTGCCATTCTAAGGGAATCGCTTTTTCAATCGAACCAGACAAAGGAGATCATCATGAAATTGCTCAGTTTTGAGCGGCAGGGCCTTGTGTCCTGGGGCCTGCTTTCCGAGGACGGGCGGATCATCGACGGACCGCCGCTGACGCAGGGTCGCCATCATTCGCTGCGAGCCGTGCTGCAGGCCCAGGCCTTGCCCGGTATCGCGCACGCCGCGCAAGGCCGTGCAGCCGATTTCAGCCTGGAGGACGTGCGGTTGCTTCCCGTGATCCCCGATCCGGGCAAGATCCTGTGCGTGGGATTGAATTATGAAGAGCACCGCCGCGAAACCCAGCGCGAACCCACCGGCGAGCCGACGCTGTTCCTGCGGGTGGCCAGCTCACAGGTGGGACACGGCCAGGCCATTCTGTGCCCGGCCGAATCGACTCATCTGGACTATGAAGGCGAAATCGCGGTGGTGATCGGCAAGCGGGGACGCCGCATCAGCCAGGCCGATGCCTACGGGCACATCGCCGGCTACGCCCCCTATAACGATGCCTCGGTGCGCGATTGGCAACAGCACACGACGCAATGGACGCCCGGCAAAAACTTCGACGCCACCGGCGCGTTCGGCCCGTGGATGGCCACCCGCGATGAGGTTCCAGATGGGGCCGACCTGTCGCTGAGCACGCGGTTGAACGGCGAAGTGGTGCAGCATGCCACGACCGCGCAACTGATCTTCGGCATCCCGCGGCTGATCCAATATATTTCCCGCTTCGCCACTCTGGAGCCGGGGGATGTGATCGTGACAGGCACGCCCGGCGGAGTGGGTTTCAAGCGCAGTCCCCCCCTGTTCATGAAGGATGGCGACCTCGTCGAAGTGGAGGTAGAGGGCGTTGGCTGCCTGTCGAACCGCGTGCGCGCCAGCTAGTTGGCAGGCGCCTTACAGCGCGCGCCCGCAGGCCGCGCCCGAAGCCCAGGCCCACTGGAAGTTATAGCCGCCCAGCCAGCCGGTGACATCGACCGCTTCACCGATGAAATACAGGCCCGGCACCTGGCGCGCCTGCATCGATTTCTGGTCCAGGCCGCGCGTGTCCACGCCGCCCCGCATGACTTCGGCTTTTTTGTAGCCGGCCGTGCCGCTGGGTACCAGCCGCCATTGATGGATGCCCTGCCCCAGAGCGCGCAGGGTCTTGTCGGGTGCGTCGGCCATGCGCAGCGCGGCCAGGCCGTGCTGCCCGGCCTGTTCGGCGGCGTGCAGCCATTGGTCGGCCAGCCGGCGCGGCCACAGGCCGCCCAGCACGGTGTGCAGCTGCTGGCGGTTGCCCGGCTTGGCGGCGATGAGCTCGCCGGCCAGGTCGCGCCCCGCGGCCAGGTCCAGCACAATGGCCTGGCCGGGCTGCCAGTAGCTGGAAATCTGCAAGATCGCCGGGCCGGACAGGCCGCGATGCGTGAACAGCAGGTCTTCCAGGAACTCGCCACGCGCGCGGCCCGTGCCGGTACTGAGCGCGACTTCCAGCGCCACGCCCGACAGCTCGGCGAACGGACGCCATTGAACCGGGTCGAACGTCAGGGGCACCAGTGCCGGCCGCGGCTCGATGACCTTCAGGCCGAACTGGCGCGCCAGTTTCAGGCCGAAATCGGTGGCGCCCAGCTGCGGAATGGCCATGCCGCCGGTGGCCACCACCAGCTTGCCCGCGCGGATCTCGCCCAGGCTCGTGCGCAGCACGTAGCCCGCCTCGCCGCAGCTGACTTCGGCCACCCGGCACGGCATGCGCCACTGCACCCGGCCGGCGTCGCACTCGGCGCGCAGCATCTCGATGATGGATTCGCTGCTGTCGTCGCAGAACAATTGCCCGCGGTGCTTTTCATGCCAGGCGATGCGGTGGCTGCGCAGCAGCGCCAGGAAGTCTTGCGGCGTATAGCCGGCCAGCGCCGACCGGCAGAAATGCGGGTTGTCAGACAGGAAGTTGGCCGGCCCCGCCCCCACGTTGGTGAAGTTGCAGCGCCCGCCGCCCGATATGCGGATCTTTTCCGCCAGGCGTTCGGCGTGGTCGACCAGCACGACCCGCAAGCCGCGCTGGCCGGCCACAGCGGCGCACATCATGCCGGCCGCGCCGGCGCCGATCACGGCTACGTCGAACATCGGCGGGCGCGCGTCCGGCTGGGCACGGCTCAGTCTTCGATCAGGCAGTCCACGTAGTACCGCTTGGTGCCGTCGGGTGCGGTATCTTCGGCCAGGCCGTGGATGTAGGTTTCGAAGCCGGGATAGCGTTCGTTGAATTCGCGGGCGAACTGCAGGTACTGCACGATGGTGCGGTTGAAGCGCTCGCCCGGAATCAGCAGCGGAATGCCCGGCGGGTACGGCGTGAGCAGCACGCCGGTAACGCGGCCTTCGAGCTGGTCGACCTCGACGCGCTCGACCTCGCGGTGCGCCATGCGGGCGAAGGCGTCGGACGGCTTGAGCGCCGGCACCATGTCGCTCAGGTACATCTCGGTGGTCAGGCGGGCCACGTCTTTGGTGCGATACGACTCGTGGATCTGCTGGCACAGGTCGCGCAGGCCCATGCGCTCGTAGCGGCGATGGTCGCGGCAGAATTCCGGCAGAATGCGCCACAGCGGCTGGTTGCGGTCGTAGTCGTCCTTGAACTGCTGCAGGGCGGTCAGCAGGGTGTTCCAACGGCCCTTGGTGATGCCGATGGTGAACAGGATGAAGAACGAGTACAGGCCGGTCTTTTCCACCACCACGCCATGCTCGGTCAGGTATTTGGACACCAGCGCGGCCGGGATGCCGGTTTCGCCGAAGCTGCCCGACATGTCCAGCCCCGGGGTGATCACAGTGGCCTTGATCGGGTCCAGCATGTTGAAGCCGTCGGCCAGCTCGCCGAAGCCATGCCAGTGGTCGTTGGCTTCCAGCACCCAGTCGTCGCGGTTGCCGATGCCCTCGGATACCAGGCGGTTGGGGCCCCAGACCTTGAACCACCAGTCGTTTTTGCCGAATTCGGATTCCACCTTGCGCATGGCGCGGCGGAAATCCAGGGCTTCGCGGATGCTTTCTTCCACCAGCGCGGTGCCGCCGGGGGGCTCCATCATGGCCGCCGCCACGTCGCAGGACGCGATGATGGCGTACTGCGGCGAGGTGGAGGTGTGCATCAGGTACGCCTCGTTGAACACGTTGCGGTCGAGCTTGCGGGTCTCGGATTCCTGCACGATGATCTGCGAGGCCTGCGAAATGCCGGCCAGCAGCTTGTGGGTGGAGTGCGTGGCGAACACCATCGGCTGGTGCGGACGCGGGCGGCCCTGGCCGATGGCGTGCATGTCCTGGTAGAACTCGTGGAACGACGCATGCGGCAGCCAGGCTTCGTCGAAATGCAGGGTGTCGACGTAGTCGCCCAGCTGCTTCTTGATCATCTCGACGTTATAGATGACGCCGTCGTAGGTGCTTTGCGTCAGCGTCAGGATGCGCGGCTTCTTGTTGGCGGCTTCGCGCGCGAACGGGTTGGCCTCGATTTTCTTCTTGATGTTTTCGGGGTCGAATTCTTCGAGCGGAATCGGCCCGATGATGCCCAGGTGGTTGCGGGTGGGACGCAGGAACACCGGAATCGCGCCCGTCATGGTAATGGCGTGCAGGATCGACTTGTGGCAGTTGCGGTCGACCACCACCACGTCGCCGGCGGCGACGTTGGCATGCCACACGACCTTGTTGGACGTGGAGGTGCCGTTGGTCACGAAGAAACAGTGGTCGGCATGGAAGATGCGCGCCGCGTTCAGCTCGGATTCGGCCACCGGGCCGGTGTGGTCCAGCAGCTGGCCCAGTTCGTCCACGGCGTTGCAGACATCGGCGCGCAGCATGTTTTCGCCGAAGAACTGGTGGAACATCTGCCCCACCGGGCTCTTCAGGAACGCCACGCCGCCCGAATGGCCCGGGCAGTGCCACGAATAGGATCCGTCTTGCGCGTAATTGACCAGCTCGCGGAAGAACGGCGGCGGCAGGCCGTCGACGTAGCTGCGGGCTTCGCGGATGATGTGGCGCGCCACGAACTCGGGCGTGTCTTCGAACATGTGGATGAAGCCGTGCAGTTCGCGCAGGATGTCGTTGGGAATGTGCTCGGACGTGCGCGTCTCGCCGTACAGATAGATGGGGATGTCGGCGTTGCGAAAGCGCAGCTCGCCGATGAAGGCGCGCAGATTTTTGATGGCGCCCGCCACATCTTCGGGCGAATCGACGTCGAACTCTTCATCGTCGATCGACAGGATGAACGCGCTGGCGCGGCTCTGCTGCTGGGCGAACGAGCTCAGGTCGCCATAACTGGTGACGCCGATCACCTCGACGCCCTCGGCCTCGATGGCCGTGGCCAGCGCGCGAATCCCCAGGCCCGAGGCATTCTCGGAACGATAGTCTTCGTCGATGATGAAAATGGGGAAGCGGAATTTCATGCGGGCGCTCCAGGGGGCGAGGCGAAACGGAGGCGAGTGTACTGCGAGTCGGAGACCGCAGGTTGACAAAACGGCGGCCCGGCGCGAGGCACCGCGTGGAGGGGAATTGTAGGCCGCTTTGCCCCGCGGCGCAGGGGCTGCGGGTGCAGGTGTCTGGCTCCCGCCAGGGCGCCGGACACTGTGCGATTGAGACAGTCGCTGCCCACTTCGATGTCTGGCACCTGCGGAGCCAGACACCTAGCCCCAGCGGCCGGGCGCCGCGCTTACCGGATGGTGTCGGAGGAGCGGGCGGCGACCGCGCGCACATAGTGCTGGAAGAATTCCGGCAGCGCGTCGGCGGCGCCGTTGCGCACGCGCCGCTCGACCTTGGAAATGGCGCACAGGCAGACGTCGAACTCGGGCTCGCCGGTAACCAGCACCACCGGGTCTTCGTCGTCGCACACCTCGTACAGTCCGCCGTAGTGGCGGCGGCCCACCTCGTACAGGTAGGCGGCCGCGCCCACCGCCTGCATGGGCGTCAGGGTCAGGCGGCCCTGATGGGCCTCTTCGAGCACGGCGTCCAGGGCCGTGACACTCTCGATGGAGTAGTCCAGGGCCGGGGTGTCGGGCACGGCCGCCAGGAAGGCCTGGGCCGCGCTGTTGACGCGCTCGATGAACTCGTCTTGCACCTCTTCGTCTACTTGCTGCGTATTTCTTAGGAAACCGAACATCGTTGGCTCCTGCGCCGGCAACCCGCGCGATTTGGTAATTCCATTATATTTGCCGCCCCCTGCCCGCCGCACCTCGCCCCCTGGGCCGTACGGGCCTGGTTACGAACGCGCACGCTGTGTCACGCCGGGCGGAAGCGCCCCGCGGACCGCCTGTTCCCCCCGGGGGCGGCAATCTTGTACGGTGTACGCAGCTGCACCATACTGGACACTTCAAGACACGCCTTTTTGTTGCACAACTGCAACGCCAGACCGATGCCGGAGGCTGTATGCAAGTGCTGATCAATATCGATGTCGACGACCTGGACCGGGCCATCCAGTTTTACCGCGATGCGTTCGGCCTGGAAGTCACGCGCCGCTTCGGCGGCGATGGCGCCGAACTGACGGGCGCCGGCACGCTGATATACCTGCTGCGCAAAGCGCAGGGGTCGCGGCCGGCCGGCACCGTGGCGGGCGGCCGCGACTACGCGCGCCACTGGACGCCGGTGCACCTGGATTTCGTGGTGGACGACGTCGACGCCGCAGTCAGCGCCGCGGTGGCGGCCGGCGCCACACTGGAAGACCCGCCGCACACGCACGCCTGGGGGCGCATTGCCCACTTGGGCGACCCGTTCGGCCACGGACTGTGCATTCTGCAGTTCGTGGGCCAGGGTTACGATGCCATATCCACCGTGGAGAACAACCCGCCATGACCGCCGCCGCATCGGCCTTTACACGCTGCGCCCGCTGGACGCGCGCTACACGCGGGCCACGCGTACCTGCTTGCCGGCCGCCGGCCGGGGCCGCGTGATCAGGTGCGCGGCAGCGTAACGCCGCGCTGGCCCTGGTACTTGCCGCCGCGGTCGCGGTACGAGGTTTCGCAGACTTCGTCGCTTTCCAGGAACAGCATTTGCGCGCAGCCTTCGCCGGCGTAGATCTTGGCGGGCAGCGGCGTGGTGTTGGAAAACTCGAGCGTGACGTGCCCTTCCCATTCGGGTTCGAGCGGCGTGACGTTGACGATGATGCCGCAGCGCGCATAGGTGCTTTTGCCCAGGCAGATAGTGAGCACGCTGCGCGGGATGCGGAAGTATTCCACCGTGTGCGCCAGCGCGAACGAATTGGGCGGAATGATGCAGACATCGCCCTTGAAATCGACGAACGATTTTTCGTCGAACTGCTTGGGGTCGACAATGGTGGAATTGATGTTGGTGAAGATCTTGAATTCGTCGGCGCAGCGCACGTCGTAGCCGTAGCTGCTGGTGCCATAGCTGACGATACGGCTGCCATTGGCGGTGCGGACCTGGCCGGCCTCGAAGGGTTCGATCATGCCGGCTTCGGCCGCGCGGCGGATCCAGCGGTCGCTTTTGATGCTCATGGTGAGAAGTGCCCAGGTTGGTTGCCGGCTATTTTATCGTCTTGCCGGGCGGCGGAGGCCCTGCCCGGGGTCAAGGACGGCCGGTTCAGTTGGCGAAGAAGGTGCGGTAGACCAGCGCGATGCCGCTGATGGTGCCGGCCTTCAGGTCCAGCGACAGCCCGCGCGCCAGCCGGTAGCTGGCCCGGCCCACGGTTTCCGAGCCGGCCATGGCCTGCTCGACGCTGAGCGTGATGCCGTTGGCGAAGTGCTTGCTGGCCACGACGAACTGGGTGGCCAGGTCGCTGTTGCTATCCAGGTTGATCTGGCTGGCCACCGTGCGGTCGGGCAGCAGGCTGCCGGTGCTGCCGATGGTGCCCGAGCGGATGCTGAGCTCGTCCAGCCCCATCTGCCGGTAGAACGGCTGCCCGCCGCCCAGCAGCGCGGTGCCCACCGACAGCAGCAGGGCCGCGTCGCTGCCGCCTTCGTCGGGGCCGCGGCCCAGAATCAGCCACGACAGCTTCTCGACGTCGCTGACCTCGGGGTACGACACCAGGTCGATGCGCGGACGCTGCGCCGTGCCGCTGACCCGCACGCCGGCCTCGACCTGATCGCCGGTGCGCAGGGCCTCGATATCGAGCAGGGGGTTGTCCAGCCGCCCCTGGAAGGTCAGGGTGCCGCGCCGCAGGCGCAGCTTTTGCCCGTAGGCCTCGATGCCGCCGCCGCGGGTGTGCAGGGCGCCGATGCCGGTCAGGCGGCCGTCGGCCATGCGGATCTGTATGGCGCCCAGCAGGCCGGCGTCCAGCCCCATGCCGGTAATGTAGAAGCGCGGCCCCATGTCGAATTTCAGGTCCATGGACATCTGCAGCGGCGATGCACGGGCCTGTTCGTCTTCGCCCGCGCGGATCACCCGCACGTCGTCGTCCAGGCTAGGCACGCCCTGCAGGATCTCGAGGCGGAACCAGCCCGCGTCGGCTTTCAAGTCGCCGGAAATCGAGATGCTCGGCAGTTGGGCATCGATATCGACCGTGCCCGATACCATGGCATAGCGGTCGGACCGCTGCAGCGCGGGGAACCGGTGCAGCGTCAGGTGCACGGCGCCCTGCGCCTGCAGCAGGTCCCACTGGCCGCCGGCCTCGATGTAGCCGTTCTTGGCGTCGGGGTTGCTGGTGACCCATTCGCGCGTGCGCCATTCATCGGGCATGACACGCAGCGATGCCGGAAACCGCAGCGAATCCAGGACCAGCCGGGTGTCTTGCAGGTGCGCTGCCAGGGTGCCGTCGATGAGCCGCACGCCGTCGTCGATGCGCACCACGCGCAGCGACTGGCCGCGGATGGTGCCCGAGGTCGTCCATTTTCCGCCGGGCGTGCCTTGCGCCGCCACATTGGCCTGCAGCTTGCCGCGTACCTCCATGGTGTCGCCCACGAACAGGTCGACCCATGCCAGGTCGGCAATATCGGCATCCAGGCGGACCTGCAAGGGGCGGGCCGTGTCCAACGTCAGCGCGCCGCCGGGCTGCGCCACCAGCACGGCCGCCGCCGAGCCGGACAGCACGCCCATTTTCTGGGTGCGCACGTCGAGCGTGGCATTCACGCTGCTGGTATTGGCGCCCGTGGGCTTGGCCGCCACGTCGAGCACCAGGCTGGTCAGGCCCAGCGGAATGGGCGGGTCGCCCGGAATGCGCAGGTCGCCGTCGCGGCGCGCCACGCGGGCGCGCCCCGACAGCGCGCCGGCGAATTTCAGATCCCATGACACGTCGAGGGCGATGCGGCGCTGGCCGTCGGGCACCTGCGCGTTGACGCGCTGGCGGCCCTGTTCGGCGTGCGCCGCCGCCTGCGGATCGGTGGCGCGCATGATCTGCCGCAGCATCGAGCGGGTGATGACCAGGTTGTCGGCGCGCCCCGCGGTTTCCCAGCGGCCTGGCCCGCCGCGCGAGCCCTGGTGGTCGATCAGCACGCGCTGCTTGTCGGGCAGGGTGACGGCCAATTGGGTGGCGCCCACCTGCCATTGCCAGCGCGGCGCGGCCGCGTCGGGCACGAACGACAGTGACAGCGGCTGCAGGGCGGCGCTGAAGCTCATCGAGCCGGCCGTCAGCCGTTCGATGCGGCCGCGCCAGCCGGGCAGCCCGCCCTCGGCTTCGTTATTCTGGCCCGGGCCCCAGCCGCCGGCGAAGGCGATCTCGGCCTGCATGGGCGCGCGGCCCAGCGTATCGGCGCGCGCGTCGGCCGGAGTGTAGCGCGCGCTGAACTGGCCGCGATGCTGGTCCAGGCGCCCTTCCAGCCTGCCCCGCAGGGTGGCGCCGCCGGGCAGGCCAGGCCAGAAGGCATCCAGCCGCGGCGTGTTGGCATCCAGGGTCAGCGCGCCGTCGCCCTGGCTGAGCTGGCCCTGTGCGCGCACCCGGTTGGGGCCCAGGGTCAGGTCGAGCTGCAGGTCGCGCAATTGATAGCCCGCCAGGGGGTCGGCGGCCGGCGCGGCGGCATCGGCGGCCTGAGGCCGGGCCGGGGCCGGCGGCAGGGCATCCAGGCGGCCAGCCAGCGTGCCCGCCAGCGCCTGGCGGTTCCAGCGGCTGCCCTTGGCAATGTCGGCCTGCACATAAGCCTGGCGCAGCTCGTACGCGCCGGCCACCTGCGCATCTACGGCCATGCGCGCGCTCAGCACGGCCGGCGGGATTGCGTCGCCCGCCAGGCGCCCCAGGTCCAGCTTCTGGGCGTCCAGCGTGGCCACCACCCGGTCGACCCCGGGGCTGTCTGGTTGCGGCTGGCGGTCCAGCGTGGCCACCAGCCCGGATTGGTCGGCCAGCCGCAGATTCAGGTTGGCGGTACGCACCGGAAAGGGCTGCCCGAAGGCCAGGCCGGCCTGCGCCAGCAGCGTCAGTGCGCCGTCGGCCGTGGCGCCGTCCAGGCGCACGTCGAGCTGATCCAGCGAGCCTTCCGCGTCGACGCGCAGCGCGGCGGCGCACTCGGCTCCGCCGGGTTCCGCGGTATCCGGCTGCGTGCCGCCCGGTTTCGCACCGCCGGCTTCCGGGCCGTCCAGCATGCGGCTGGCGCACAGGGGCGAATCCGCCCCCACGCCATGGGCGTCGATATCCACATGAGCCAGCATGGGCCAGGGGCGGGCCATCTGCAGCAGGTCGAACTGCCCCCGCAGCGCGGCAACCGCCTGGGCATGCTCCAGGCGCAGGCGGGCCAGGCGCAGGCGGGCGCCCCGGGCATCCGCCTGGCCGCTGAGCGCCAGATTGCCGAGCGCCACCGGCAGCGCGGCGCCATCGATGGTGAGGTCCAGCGCGCCCAGGGCCAGGCGGTCCAGCGCCACCTCGACCGGCAGTGCCGGAATGGCCAGCGGCTCGTCGGATGGCGCCGCATCGGGGGATGAGACCAGGGCCAGCCGCACACGGTCGGCCGACAGCTCGCGCACATGCAGCAGGCGCTGCCCCAGCTGGCGCCACTGCACGTCCAGGCGCAGGCCGGCGATATCGACATCGGCGCCCGGCAGGGCCAGTTGCAGCCGCCCTACCCGCAGCCCGCCCAGCACGCTGCCGCGCACTTGCTCGGCGCGGCCGTCGAACTGCTGCGCCACCACGTCCAGCAGCATGCGCGTGCCGGGCTGGGTGCCGGTCAGCCACAAAGCGAACGCGCACAGCAGCACCACCAGCATGATGGGCAGGGGCAGCCACCAGACCAGCAGGTGGCGCAGCAGGGCGCGCAGTCGGTTCAAAAGGCGATCCCCAGCGAAAAGTGCAAGCGCAGGTCGCGCTCGCGCTGGCCATACGCCAGGTCCAGGAACAGGGGGCCGGCCGGCGTGCGCAGGCGCGCGCCCACGCCGTAGCCGACGTGCATCTGCATTTCGCCGAACGATTCGGCTGCGTCGCCCGCATCCACGAACACCGCCATGCCCCAGAGCTCGTCAAAATAATGGTCGTACTCGATGCTGGCCACCGCGAGCGTGGGCGCCCCCACCACGGCATCGTCCTTGTCCACGCCGATGCTCTGGTAGCGATAGCCGCGAATGGAACGCGCCCCGCCCGTGCGGAAGCCGAAGTCATCGGGCACCCGGGTTTTCGAGTCGGACCACACGCGGCCGACTTCGCCGCGCACGGTCAGCACATCGCGCTGGCCCACCGGCCACCAGCGCTGGCCGCGCAGGCGCGCGCGGAAAAACGGCTGTCCGTTGTTGAGCACCAGCCCCAGCCCGCCGCCCACGGCGATCAGGTTGCCTTCGCGCGGGTCGTATTTGTTGTCGACATCGCGGCGCAGCCATTCGGATGTAAGCGTGGCGCTGGGCAGGTTGTATTCGTCGCCGCCGTCGATCTTGACGTGGTCGTGCGCCAGCAGCACGCCCCAGCGGTTTTCGTATTCGACCCGGCTGTCGCCCGCGCCCTTGCGTTCGCGCAGCCGCGTGGCGCCCAAGGCGAAACGCCGCACATCCAGGCCCTGGATGTCGGTGTGGTCGGCCAGCAGCCCGAAGGAATCCCGCTGGCCTTTTTCGTCGGGCGGCAGGTGGAAATCGAGATAGGCGCGCTGGCGCAGGCGGTCGACCCCGATGCCGCTTTCCAGCGTGACGGGCTGGCCGAACACGACGTTCTGCCGATAGGTGATCTCGGCCCGCACGCCGGCATCGCTGTCGACGCCCAGCGAGGTAGCCAGCCGCCGCGGCGGCGCCTCGACCACCCGCACATCCACCGGCAAGGTGACGACGCCGTCGGAATCGACCGCGCCGGCCTGCGGCGCGGCGCCGGAGCCGCCGGCCACCTGCGGATCGCCTTGCGGCGTAGCGGCGGCCGGACCCGGCGAGCCGGGCGCCGCGGCCGGCTGCGGTGCATCCGGCGAGTCGGCCTGGCCGGATCCGGAAGCCGAGGTGTTCAGCGTGACGAATGCGCCGCGGAAGAACGCGGTGGACTGCAGGTCTTGCTGCCAGCCGTCGAGCTTGTCCTGGCGATAGGGGTCGCCCGGCGTATAGCGCACATACCGCTGCACCAGCGAATCGGGCACGCGCCGCAGTCCCTGCGTGCTGAGCGGGCCCATGCGCACCAGCGGACCGCTGTCGATGGTGATGGACAAGTTCACTTCGGCGCTGTCGGCATGCACGGCCGCGTCGGACGCCGTCATGTGGGCCAGCATGAAGTCGCGCGAGGCCACCGCGTCGAGCAACGTCGCCTTGGCCCTGTTCCATTCGCTGTTGATGAACGGCTGGCCTACCGGCAGCGACCAGTTCTTGCGCAATTCGGCCACGCGCTCGGCATATTCGGGGCGCGTGACGCGGCCGGTGAAATTCAGGTCGACCGACGCCACATGGGCGCGCTTGCCGGGCTGGATGGAGATGTCCCAGGTTTCGCCGCCCACGTCGGTGCCGGTTTCCAGCGTGACGACCGGCGTGAAGTAGCCCTGCGTGGCCAACGCGGCCAGCGTGGCGTCGCGCGCGCGGCGGCGCAGGCGGTTGATTTCGCCGCCGTCCTGGTCTTCGGCCAGCCGCGTGATGGCGCCGACCGCCTCGGTGATGGACTGCAGCGCGGCCGGAGGCACGCCGCCCGGATCGATGACGACTTCGGGAGCCTTCGCATAGGCGCCGGCCGCCGCGCCCCACAGGGCGGACAGCAACAGGGCGGCCCCTACCCGCATATTTCAGGTCGTCGGCGGCTGGACGACAACCGGCGGCAGCCGGCCGGCCATGTCGCGCGGCAGCGCCGCCACACCGGCAGCCAGCCTGCGGGCGATGTCGCGGTAGCGCCGCGCCGCCTCGCCATCGGGGTCGGCTACGACGCTGGGCCGCCCCGCGTCGGTTTGCGCGCGGATATCCATGGCCAGCGGCAGGCTGCCCAGCCACGGCGCCTGGTACTGTTCGGCCATGCGCTGCCCGCCGCCTTCACCGAAAATGTGCTCGGCATGGCCGCACTGGCTGCAGATGTGCACGGCCATGTTCTCGACGATGCCCAGGATGGGCACGTCGACCTTCTGGAACATGCGCAGCCCCTTGCGCGCGTCTTGCAGCGCCAGGTCTTGCGGGGTGGTGACAATGACGGCGCCCACCACCGGCACTTTCTGGGCCAGCGTCAGCGCCAGGTCGCCGGTGCCCGGCGGCATGTCGATGATCAGATAGTCGAGGTCGCGCCAGTTGGTCTGGCGCAGCATCTGCTCGAAGGCCTGCGTCACCATGGGGCCGCGCCAGATGGCCGGCGCATCGGCATCGATGAGAAAACCGATGGAATTGGCCTGCAGGCCGTGCCCTTCGAGGGGTTCCATGGTTTTGTTGTCGTGGCTGGCCGGGCGGCCCGAGATGCCCAGCATGGTGGGCACGCTGGGGCCGTAGATGTCGGCGTCGAGAATGCCCGCCCGCGCGCCCTCGGCGGACAGCGCCAGGGCCAGGTTGACCGCCGTGGTGCTTTTGCCCACCCCGCCTTTGCCCGAGGCGACCGCAATGATGTTGCGCACCGTGGGCAGCGGCTTCAGGCCGCGCTGCACCGCGTGCGTGCCCACCGACCATTTCACGGCCACAGTGGCATCGGGCGCCCCCGCGGCGGCCAGGGCCTGCCGGGCGGCGTCTTCGAGCGGCCCGGCCGTGAAGCCGGCCGGATAACCCAGGGTTGCGGTAACGCTTGGCGCGCCGCCGCCCAGGATGATGTCACTGTCTTTTACAAATGAGGCCAGTTCCCGGCCGGAAAAGGGTTCTGTTACGGCTCGCAATGCCGCACGGACTTGCGCTGTCGTTATACTCATTACTCTGATTCCATAGGCAGGACGGCTTTGCGCCGGCCGCTACCCCCAAGGATAGCGGATACGCGGGAACCTTTCGTCCTGTTTTGCATCCGACCATGATGATCGACACTTTCTCCCGATTTCTCCGCGCCGTGGCGTTCGCCGTGCTGGCCCTGTTCGGCATGGCCATGGCCCTGGTGTTCATGATCTCGACCGCCATCGCGGTCGGCATCCTGTACGTCGTGGCCAAGGTCCGCGGCAAGCCGTTCGGCGTGCGCGCCTACTGGAGCCAGCGCCAGGGCGCGCGTCCGGGCGGGTTCCGCCCCGGGGCGGCCGGCGGGGCCGCACCCTACACGCCCTCCCGCGGCGACGTCATCGACGTCGAGGCCCGCGAAGTCCGCTAAGCGGCGCGCCAGCTCCTTCCCGCCCCTGCCCCGGCCTGGTCCGGCGCAGGGGCGCGTGCTTTTGCGCCGCCGCCGGCGCGCGCCCTGTATGCCGCGGGCCGCTAAAATAGCCGGCTACCCCTTTCTGAACCATCCATCCCGATATGTCCCGCACCCTGTTCGTCACGACCGCGCTGCCCTACGCCAACGGATCTTTCCACATCGGCCACATCATGGAATACATCCAGGCCGACATCTGGGTCCGCTCGATGCGCATGGCGGGCCACACGGTGCATTTCGTGGGAGCCGACGACGCGCACGGCGCGCCCATCATGCTCAAGGCCGAAAAAGAAGGCATCTCGCCCCGCGAGCTGGTGGCCCGCTACGCGGCCGAGCGTCCGCGCTACCTGGACGGCTTCCATATCCGCTTCGACCACTGGCACTCCACCGATTCGGCCGAAAACATCGCGCTGTCGCAAGATATCTACCGCGCCCTGCAGGCCGCCGGCCTGATCGAGACGCGCGCCATCGAACAGTTCTACGATCCGGTCAAGGGCATGTTCCTGGCCGACCGCTACATCAAGGGCGAATGCCCCAAGTGCCACGCCAAAGACCAGTACGGCGATTCCTGCGAAGTCTGCGGCGCAGTCTACGCGCCCACCGATCTCATCAACCCGTACTCGGCCCTGACCGGCGCCACGCCGGTGCTGAAGTCGTCCGAGCACTTCTTCTTCAAGCTGTCCGACCCGCGCTGCGTCGAATTCCTGCAGCACTGGACCACCGGCGCCAACGCGGCCGGCAACAGGCATCTGCAGCCCGAAGTGCAGGCCAAGACGCGCGAATGGCTGGGCGGCGATGACGGCCAGGCGAAGCTGGGCGACTGGGACATCTCACGCGATGCGCCGTACTTCGGCATTGAGATCCCCGACGCGCCGGGCAAGTATTTTTACGTGTGGCTCGACGCCCCGGTCGGCTACCTGGCCTCGCTGAAATCCTATTGCGCCAAGCAGGGCCTGGATTTCGACGCCCTGCTCGATCCGCAGGGCAATACCGAGCAGGTGCACTTCATCGGCAAAGACATCATCTATTTCCATGCCCTGTTCTGGCCGGCCATGCTGAAGTTCGCCGGCCGCAAGACGCCCGACGCGCTCAACGTGCACGGCTTCATCACCGTCAGCGGCGAGAAAATGTCCAAGAGCCGGGGCACCGGCATCTCGCCGCTGCGCTACCTGGACCTGGGCATGAACGCCGAATGGCTGCGCTACTACATCGCCGCCAAGCTGAACGCGCGGGTCGAGGACATCGACTTCAACCCCGACGATTTCGTCGCGCGGGTCAATAGCGACCTGGTCGGCAAGTACGTCAACATCGCGAGCCGCGCCGCCAATTTCATCACCAAGCATTTCGACGGTGCGCTGGCCTACGAAGGCGACACCGCGGCGCTGGCGGCCGAATTCGCCGCCCAGGCCGAATCGATCCGCGCCGCCTTCGAGGCGCGTGAATACAACCGCGCCATCCGCGAAATCATGGCCTATGCCGACGGCATCAACCAGGCCTTCGACACGGCCCAGCCCTGGGTGCTTGCCAAGGGCATCGGCACTGCCGATGCGGCGCAGAAGGCCCGGCTGCAAGACATCTGCTCGCGCTCGCTGGCCGGCTTCAAGGCCCTGTCGGTCATGCTGGCGCCGGTGCTGCCGGCGCTGTCCGAACGCGTGGCGCGCGAATTGTTCGGGGCCGGGCAATCCTTCACCTGGGCCGACGCGGCCGTGCTGCCGCAGCGCGTGGCGCCGTTCAAGCACCTGATGCAGCGGGTCGACCCCGCGCTGCTCGACCAGCTGTTCGAGCCGCCGGCCGTGCCGGTGCCGGCCGCTCCGCTGCCGGGCGGTGAAGCCATGGCCGACACCATCACCATCGACGATTTCGCCAAGATCGACCTGCGCATCGCCAAAATCGTCGATTGCCGGCATGTCGAAGGCTCGACCAAGCTGCTGCAGCTGACGCTCGATGTGGGCGAAGGCCGGCACCGCAATGTGTTCTCGGGCATCAAGTCGGCCTACCGGCCCGAAGACCTGGTGGGCAAGCTCACCGTCATGGTGGCCAACCTGGCGCCGCGCAAGATGAAGTTCGGCGTGTCCGAAGGCATGGTGCTGGCGGCCAGCCACGCCGACGAAGGCGTAGATGCCGGCATCTACGTGCTCGAGCCCTGGCCCGGCGCGCAGCCCGGCATGCGGGTGCGCTAGGCAGACCCTACATGATGGCGGGCGCCGCGGCGCCCGCCGGCGCCAGCGCCGGGTCGAGCGCAACACGTTCGTCGAACACGAAGCAATGGCCATTGAAGCCCTTGCCGCCGGTTTCCTCGAAATACTTCAAGATGCCGCCTTCCAGTTGGTACACATGTTCGATGCCCGACTCGGCCATGTACAGCGCGGCTTTCTCGCAGCGGATGCCGCCCGTGCAGAAGCTGACCACCGTCTTGCCCCGCAGGCTGTCTCGATGTACCTGCACCGCGGCCGGAAACTGCGTGAAGCGCTCGATACGCCAGTCGAGCGCGCCCTGGAACGTGCCGGCATCGACCTCGAAAGCATTGCGGGTATCCAGCATGACCACCGGCCGCCCCTGGTCGTCGGTGCCCTGTTCCAGCCAGCGCGCCAGCGTGGCCGGCGACACCGCCGGCGCGCGGCCGGCCTGAGGCTGGATGGCGGGATGATCCATGCGGATGATCTCGCGCTTGATCTTCACCCGCAGGCGGCGAAACGGCACGGCTTCCGACAGGCTAAACTTCACGTCCAGGTCGGCAAAGCGGGCATCTGCGCGCAGCCAATGCAATAATGTATCAATGTTGCCCCGCGAGCCGGCCAGGAACAAATTGATCCCTTCTTCGGCCAATAGTACGGTGCCTTTCAGGCCGGCGGCCCCGGCTTGCGCCAGAACATCGGCGCGCAGGGCCGGCAGGTCATCCAGGGAAACGAATTTATAAGCGGCAATATTGACGACGGCAGACATGATTGGCGATATGGTGACCAGAACGCACTATTTGGTAAGCAAGTACTTGCAGCCAGGCAGGCGGGGTCATTGAGGCGTAGGGGCATCCTGGCGGCGCGTGAACTCCAGGACATCGCCATCGCGGACATTGAACGTCAGATGGCGCGGCGCGCCGCCGCTGTCCAGCGTGAAGGTCTGGATGCTGGCCAGGGCTTTCAGGTAGTCGCGTTCGAGCTGAGCGCGTTCCGGCGCGGGGCAGGCCATGCGAGTACTGGCGGGCGCCGCAATTGACAGTTTCCCACCTTGCAGCTTGTAACCACCCATATAGCGATTACAGCCCGAAAATCCGTTAACCCGGTATTGGCTGCCTTGGGCCAGGAAGGTCAGTTGGATGGGTTCGCCGTTGTCGCCGTGCGGGATGGCGCGCAGGGAACCATCGGGTGCCGTCCAGCGGGTCAGTTCCCAGTGGGTCTGGGCCAGCGAATCGGCACTGGTCGCGGCATTTGCCGCGGCGGCCCCCTGGGCCTGGGCACGGCCGGTGGTATTGGCGCAGCCGGCCGCCGCCAGCGCCAGAACGGCAAGCAGCAAGCCGCGGGCAAGCGTGGGAATCGGCATGTCGGTGCTCCGCAAGTCAGGACAAGGCATCTACTGTACCGCGGGCCGGCGGGGGTTCAAGGCGGCATTCGCACAGGGGCGAATCATTCGCAGGGCGAATTGTATCAATTCGGTATTTATATTCACATAGATACACATTTGAGGTTAAATGACAAACCGCGTCACACAACATCAGCGGCCAGACCTCGCTCCAGCCGATAACGCCGATTTATTCTTGATCCCCGCGAATCGGGCGCCGGCCGTGCTTCGCCACGGCCCATCCTGCGCCGCCACCCTTATCCCAAACATAAGCAAACCACGTGCCGCAGCATGTCAAAGGCGGCGCGTACGCCGCATACGCCTCCTCCATCCGGAAGGGAATCATGAATAACTCGTTGGATGTCCTCTTTCTTGTTGGAGACGACACCACCCACCCGCAGCAAATCGCCGATCTGGAGCACCTGGGATTCCAGGTCCACCGCTATACAGAACTGGCCGAGCTGTATACCCATGTGGCCCAGCAGCCCGTATCGCTGATCGTCCTGACCGGCTCGCTGCCCAAAATACATATTGCCGCGGCGCAGCTGCGCGCCATGCGGCATACGCTGGGCATCGTTGTGCTGGGCACCTTCGCCGACAGCGAAGCGCGCGTGCGCACCCTGCTGTGCGGCGCGGACGCCTGCCTGGACATCGCCGCCAGCGGCCTGGAACTGGCGGCGGTGTTCCAGTCGCTGCTGCGCCGCGTTGCCGAAATCGTGCCCCTCATCACCGCGGAAACCGCGGCGCCGAAAATAGCAGCCGCGGAAAGCGGCGGCCCCGCCGCCGAACCGGCCGAGCCAGCCCCCGCCCCAGCCGTGCCCGGCTGGCGGCTGGGCAGCAAGGGCTGGACGCTGATCGCGCCCACCGGCCAGGAACTGGCCCTGACCACGGCGGAACGCAGCTTCCTGCTGCGCCTGGTGCGCGCCCCCGACAAGAAAGTCAGCCGCGAAACCCTGATCGCCGATGGCGTGCAATCGGGCGAAGCCGCCGAAGGCGAGCGGCGCGGCCGTTTCGTCGACGTCATGATCAGCCGCATGCGCCGCAAGGCGGCGGTGAATCACATGCGGCTGCCGATCAAGGCCGTGCACGGCTGGGGCTATATGTTCACCGCCGATGTCGCCGAAGAAGCCGGCGCGCCGGACGACGGCGGCGCGGCCGGCGCATGAGGCTTACTCGAACACGTGGGAAATCGATGCCGAGCCGCCAGGGCTGACATTGACCGAGGTCTCATAGTCGGGCGCGGCGGGATTGCGGATCGTGACGCGATGGCGTCCCGGCGCCAGCGTCAGTTCGGTCAGCGGCGGGCTGATACCGCGCGAACGGCCGTCGATCAGGACTTCACCCCACGGCTGCACATGAACCCGCACCACCACTGACGTGGCGGGCGGCTCTTCGGGCGGGGTTTCGCCAGCCTGCGCTTCGGCGGCCTCGGCACCTTCAGCGGCAGCGCCTTCCCCTGCGGCTACCGCCGCGGCGGGATCGGCGGCCAGATCAGCCGGCGGGTTGGCGGTCGCGGCGGGCGATGCATCCGGCCCGGTCTCCGGGGCAGCGGCCGGATCTGCCGGCGCGCCGGCCGACGGATTCGTACCGGATGGAGCGGCCGGACTGGCATCCGCGGACGGCTGAGCCGGCGACGCGGACAACGATTCGGCAGGCGGTGTCGCGGCTTCCGGCGGGGCCTGGACCGCCGGCGGCTGGGCCGGTGCGGTAGCCGGATCCGGCGCCTGCGGCATAGCGGGCGCCGGACTGGCGGCCGGCGGCGCGGCCGCGCGCGGCGTGCCCAGATCTGACAGCGCAGGCGGCGTCGGCACGGGTTCGGGGGCGGGCGCCACGGCCGGCGGCGTCGGCTCGGGCGGCGGCTCCCGGCCGGCCGATTGCGTTCCCGCTGCTTCGTGGCGCAGCCACAGGTAAACGGCAAACGCCACCGCGGCCAGCACCCCCAGCAGCACCAGCAACGGCACGCGCGGGCCCGGCGCCGGCTTGGCGGCGGCCGCCACCGGCGGCAGCGCGGGCTCGGGGGCGGCCGGAAGCGCCGGCGGCTCGGCGGGCGGCGGCGCTTCTTGCACAACCAGCCCGAAGGCCTGCTCAAAAGCGTCCATATCCTGCGGGCGCGCGGAATGCTTCATCGACAGGCCGCGGTCCACCGCCTGCAGGAAAGTCCGGTCGTAGGCGCCCAGTTCGCGGCCGGCCAGCGGCGCATAGGTATCCTTGACGCAGCGGGCCAGTGCGGCCGGCGGCGCGGCGCCCACCAGCATGGCATGGGCCACCGCGCTCAGGGCATAGATGTCGGTCCAGGGGCCGCAGGGCCGTTCGGGGTCATCGGTGTACTGCTCGAACGCGGCATAGCCTTCCAGGCGCGCACCGCCTTCGGCATCGGCCGCGGGCTCCAGGGGCGGCACCAGCAGATGCGCCTTGCCCGCGCTGTCCAGGCCGACCGTGCTCATCGCGATGGCGCCATGCACGCGGCCCTGGCTGTGCAATTCGGCCAGCGGCCCGGCCAGGTCGGCCAGCACGCGGCGGATCCGCGCTTGCGGCACGCCGCCGCTGGCGGCCGCCGCGATCGCGCTGAGCGGCCGATGGCCGGACGCGTCGCCCGCAGGCGCGCGGCGGTTCGGCAAAGTGGCGAAAGATGCGCTCATAGTGGGAGCTCCGGGCATGTCAGGTCGCGGCCCTAGCGCCAGGCCGGCAGCGACGCGAACAATCGGGTGAACAGCGCGGCGTTCAGGGAACCGCCGTGCACGTAGGTCTGCAGCGCCGCGCCGTCGACCTGGTTGGTCCACCAGTAGCTGGTGTGCGAACTGGGGTTGAAGCAGAACGGCAGGTCGGGCCAGGCCGCCAGGCTGCGCGCCGCGACCGGCTCGGCGGCGCTTTCCAGCCCCGCATTCAGGATATCCATGATGTCGCTGCCGCTGGAACGCTCTGCCGGCGGCGCCGCGCCCGGCACGCGGATGTCCTGCAGCTCGCGGTCGAACTGCTCGGCCGCGCAGCCGTGCCGCACCGCCGACAGCATGCTGGCGCCGATCTGCCGGTAGTAATCGGTGGCGCCGTCCAGCATGCTGCTGTGATAGGCGTCGGCAGGAATGGCCATGACCACGCACAGCGGGTAGCCCCGCCCCACCCGGTCGCGGCTGGGCGCGATGCAGCCCAGCTGCGCCCCGTTGCCGCTGGGCCCGGCCGGGATCGCGAAATTCCAGATCGGGGCGGCCGCGAAGCTGCGCGCCGCGCTGTCGTCAGGCGCCTGCTTCAGCGCCGCCAGGCCGTATTGCAGCCAGCGGTCCCACCAGGCGATGAGCTCGCGCGGCAGGCGGCGGTGCACGAAATCGCCCGCTGCGGGGATCTTGCCGTACCACCCCAGTTTCTCCGTTGCATCGTCCATGGCGAATTCCGTCCAGTGCCTGTTCACGCGGGATAGAGCCACTTATTTGCCGGGGCAGGAAAACCCCTGCATCTCGGCAAGATGGAAAGGACTTTTCACGCTGCTGGCCGTGATCTCGAGCACCACCTTGCGGCCGTTGATGTCGAAGGTGGCGATCGTAACCTCGGGCGACGAGCCGCGCCGCAGCTGCGCCTTGTCGAGCAGGCGGTTCAGGGCCCACGGGCCCGATGCCGACAGCCCGGCCGGCCCGCTCTGCGGCGTCAGCTCGATGCGCGCCTGGTTGGTGCCGCGCGGACCCGGCCATTGCACATTGGTGGCCACTTGCGGGCCATGTGCATAGCGCACCGTCTGGCCGTCTACGTCCATCAGGAACTGCGTGATCTGGGCGTCCATTTCCAGCGGCCGGATCGCCACGCGGTACGACGGCAGCGGGTTGCCCGCGGTAAAATACACATCGCGAATGACACTGGCGCGCTGGAACGAATCCAGGTAGGCCGCCCTGTCGCCCTGCTGCCCGTCGATGCCCGGCTTGAAGCGCCAGCGCGGCCCGGACACGTCGATCTGGGCGGCCAGGTGCTTCTGGAAGAAGTCATCCATCATGCCGTTGGGCCCGAACAGCCGCGCCATGTCGTTGGGCGCCACGTCGCGCGAAGAGCCGCTGGCAAACGGATAGCGTCCCGCGATCGATTGCCGGCAGAACACGCCCATGGTGGCCGTCACCGTATCGCCCATGCGTTCGCGCGTGGCCTCGGATATCTCGCCCGAGGCGTTCACCGACAGGGTGTTGAGCAGCTCGCGCAGCGGCTCGGGCAAGCGGCCGGCCTCGGCGCGCAGCTTGGTAACCACATCCGAGCCCGGCGCGGGGCTGGCGCTGCGCAGCGCCGCATCGGCGGCGGTCAGGTAGGTGTACAGCTCATTGATCAGCCCGGTGGTGGCGGTAATGGCGGGCGGCGTGCCCTGGCCTTCGCTTTGCGCCAGACGGCGGTACGGTTCGAAATGCAGGTCGACGATGCGCTCCAGCTTCTCGTCCGAAGCGTCGGCGCGCACCGCGGCGCTGGGGCCGGTGGGGCCGAACATCTGCTCCAGCGCCTCGCGCGTGCTGCTGACCCGGTTGCGCGCCTGGTCCATCAACGACTGCCCGTCGCCGGTGTCGCGCAGCAGCGAAGTCTCGCGCGCCACGCCCTGCACCAGCTTCACCAGGGGCGATTCGGGCGCCGACAGGGTGCGCGCCATCTGGATGTTCTGCAGCAGCGAGGTGGCAGGCGCCAGCTGCAGGTCGTTCAAATAGCCATCCCACTGCTCGACATAGTCATTCATGTACAGCCGCTTGATGTCCACGATCAGCTGCTGCTGCGCGCGCTGGTCCAGGATGCCCGGCGCCTCGATGTTCAGCACCCAGGCGTCGTCCTGGCGCAGCAGGTCGGCCACCCGCGTCACGCGCTGATTGAACACCTTCCAGTAGCCATCGTAGCTGTACAGCGACGGAATACCGTCCGTCAGCGGCTTGCCGCTCTTGCGCACGAACACCGCACTGGCCTGCGGCCCGCCCAGCGTGATGGCGGTCTGCTGCGGCCCCTGGTCGGTATGGGCCAGCATGCGGCGCAGGCGGCTGTAGGCGCGCTGGGCCAGCGTATAGCGGGCCAGCCGCTCGCGCGCCTGCTTGACCAGTTCATCGTCGCGCGGGAAGGGCGACGACAGCACGCGGCCCTGCACCAGGTTGCGCAGGTGCAGCGACATCAAGTCGTACTGGCGGCGCGTATAGCCTTCGGGCAGGGTCTTCTGCATATCCGACAGCAGCCAGGCATGCATGAACTCCGCGTCGTAGTGGTCGGCCTCGTACAACATCAGGTAGGCGCGCAGCGCCTCGTACGAAAACTCCAGGTCGTCGGGAGCGGCCTTGCGCAGCGCCGTCTCGACCCGCCGGGCGATCTGCGGCACCAGCACCTGCTCCAGCGTGCTGCGGTAGACGCCCTGCGCGGCCGCCTGCATCTTCTGGCCCTGGTACAGGCCGAACTGGTAGTTCAGGGGCGGCGAGTCGAGTTCGAAATTGGCATGCCGCGGCAAATACCACAGGCTGTCCAGGAACGGCATCAGGCCCAGCACGTCGCCGGCCTGGGTGATCTTGATGTCGCGGCCCAGTTTTTCCACAGTGGGCACGCGGCGCGACACCTCGGCCACGTAGGTCTTGTTGTTGCGATAGCTGACTACCCAGCCCACCACCAGCGCCACCAGCAGCGCGGCAATCAGGCCGTAGCCGGCCCAGTGCAGGCGGCGGTAGCGGCGTTCCCAGCGCAGATTGCGCCCGGCCAGGCCCGCCTCGCGGAAGATCACGTCCTGCAGCAGGCCTTTCAGGAAGTAGCTGCGGCCGTCGCCTTCGCCCGGCGCGCTGGCGGCCGGCGCCGGCCCGCCATCGATGCGCAGGTAGCGCTTCAGGTATCCGGTGACCTGGTCGAAGGTTTCACCGCCCTGGGTGCCGCTGGTGAAGTACACCCCGCGCGGCACCAGCCGCGCCTCGTATTTCGAGGTAGCGAACACGTCGCTCAGGAAGTGCCCCAGCACGGCCTGCAGGCCGGCGAACTGCTGCGGCAGCATGTAGGCCAGCGCGCGGCGCGACGCATCGGTTTCGGCGGCCAGCACTTCGGGCAGCGCATCGTCCAGGCGCCGCTTCAGCAACTCGTATTCGGCATGGAAGGCCTCGTACAGGTCGAAATCGGCTTCCTGGGTGCGCGTATAGGGCAGCGTGAAGCCCCACACCTGCGACAGGTCTTCGCGGTTAAACGACGCGAAATATTCCTCGAAGCCGGACAGCAGGTCGGCCTTGGTGACCAGCACGTACACCGGGAACTGGATGCCCAGCTGTTCGCGCAGTTCCTGCAGCCGGCGCCGCAGCACCGCCGCGTGCTGCACACGCTCGGCATCGGACGCGGCCAGCAGGTCTTCGACACTGACCGTCAACATGGCGCCATTGATGGGCTGGCGCCCGCGGTATTTCGACAGCAGCCGCAGGAAGCCCTTCCATTCTTCCTCGTCGCCGGTGGCATCGCTTTCGTGGGTGGTGTAGCGGCCGGCGGTGTCCAGCAGCACCGCGTCGTCGGTGAACCACCAGTCGCAGTTGCGCGTGCCGCCCACCCCGCGCAGCGCCACCTTGCCGAACCGGTCGGCCAGCGGGAAGTTCAGCCCGGAATTCACCAGGGCCGTGGTCTTGCCGGCCCCCGGCGCGCCGATGATCACATACCAGGGCAGCTGGTACAGGTACTGCTTGGAAAAGCGGTCCAGCGACAGGCGCCGCTTGCTGCCTTCGAAGCGCGTCTTGCGCAGCAGTTCCACCGCTTCGTTGAAGCGCTCTTCCAGCTGGCGGATTTCGGGGTTGCCGGGCTCGGGCTCGACCTTCTTCTTGGCGGCCGGCTTGCGCAGCTGGCCCAGCAACTGCGCGTTCAGGCGGCCTTCGCGCCATTTGCGCCACAAAATGCGCAGCAGCCACAAGCCGAACAGCACGGCGATGACGATGATGCGCGTCGTCTCGCTTTCCAGCGGCCGCGTCGCGCCGATGGCCAGCAGGGGCCCGGCAATCCAGATCAACAGCGCCAGGGCGACCAGGCCGAAGAAATTCCACAGGCCCCGGCTGAACAAGAAACCGAATACGTTATGAATCATTGCCGCGCACCCTCGACCGTCTCTTCCCGAGGCACCGGCGGCACCATCAGCGTGATTTCGACTCGGCGGTTACGCGACCGCCCCGCCGCCGTATCGTTCGGCGCCACCGGATCGGCGTCGCCGCGCCCTTCGGCGCGCACGCGCTGTGGATTGTCCAGCCGCCCTTCCAGCAACTGCTTGACCGCGTCGGCGCGCGCCTGCGACAAGTGCCAGTTGGACGGATAGCGCGCGCCGCGCATGGGGATGTTGTCGGTGTAGCCGCGCACCAGGATATTGCCCTGTGTCTCGCGCAGGGCGTCGGCCACGCGCGACAGCACCGGCAGGTACTGCTCGCGCACCTCGGCCGACCCGGATTCGAACAGGCCGTCGCCGCGCAACACCACCACGCTGCGGTCGACCTCGTCGCGCACCGTGACCAGGTCATCGCGGATCTCGGGCGCCAGGAACACCGCCAGGCGCGGCGACGGCGCGGGCCGGCGCGTCGGCGCGATCTGCACCGTGGGCGGCTTCACATTGCTGATCGCGGTGAACACGGCGTCGGACTGGCTGCTCAGGCTCCAGGCCAGCCCCCAATAGATGGCCAGCGCCAGCACGGCGGCCAGCGCACCGAACACCCACAGCGGCACCGGCAGGCGGCGCAGCTGGGTCTGGGCCGGCACGTCCTGCCAGTGCGGCGACAGGGCCCGCGGATATTCGCCGCGCGCGCTGCGCAGAATGCGCAGCAGGCGCTGGCGCAGCGTTTCGAGTTGCGAGCGGCCGTTGTCGGCCACCCGGTAGCGGCCTTCGAAACCCAGCACCAGGCAGTAATACAGCAGTTCCAGCAAGTCCAGGTGCTGGCTGGGGTTTTGCGACAGCTTGGCCAGCAGCTGGAAGAATTTCTCGCCGCCCCAGGTTTCGTTGTGGAACGTCACCAGCAGGCTGTGCGCCGACCAGACCCCGTTGCCGCCCCACGGCGTCAGGGCCGCCGCCTCGTCCAGCGCGGTACACAGGCAGTAACGCGCCCCCAGGATGGTTTCGTTGGGAATGCCGGCCTGCTGGGCGCGCAATTCGAACTGCCGGATCTCGTCGAGCAGGTGCTCGCGCAGCATGGCCGGCGAGGGATGCGAGGTGGTGGCGCGGATCTGCGGAATCAGGTCGAGCAGCGGGTTGGCCGCAGCCACCAGCGGGTTCGAGCCGCTGATCACATATTCGTAGGGCCGCAGCCGGCTCGATGCCGACGCGGCGCCTTCGGGAATGCCTCCGCCCAGCGGGCCGGGCATGGCGGTATCGGAAGCGTGCATGATGTCTCCGGCCGGATGGCGGCCTAGTCGCGCAAGGCCCAGAATTCCATGGACAGCCCGGGGAATTCACCGGCCAGGTGCAAGGCCAGCGCGCCCGTGCGCTCCAGCTGTTTCCAGAAATCCCCGCCCTTGTCGAGTTCGAAATACACATGCCCGGCGCTGTATGGAATCTGCCGCGGCGCCACGGGCAGGGCGCGCACGGTCACGCCGGGCAGCTGCAGGTGCACCAGGTCGCGTATGCGCTCGACCGGGCCGATCTTGACCTGCGCGGGAAAGCGCGAACGCACCGTGTCCGACGGCATGTCGGCATGCACCGCCAGTACGAAACCCGCCGTGCGCAGCAGTTCCAGGTCGGGAATCTGCGCCACCCGCACGCCCTGCCCGCGGTCCTGCAGCGGGATCTGCAGCGCATGCTGTTCCAGCACCGCCGACAGCGAGCGGCGCAGCTCGTTCATCAGCATCTCGAAGGTGGCCTGCAGGTCATCGTGCTGGTATTCGGGCAGCGCCTCGGGGCGGCGCGACGCCGCCGTGTACGTGGCCAGATCGCAGGCCAGCATCAGCCAGTCGTGGAACAGCCGTTCGGGATGCAGCCACTCGGCCTGGCGCGCGTGCCACAGCGCGCCGATATAGCGGTTGACCGTTTCCAGCAGCATGAAGTCCGAGACCTCGGACACGCCGCCGCGCCCCGGCTGCGACAGGCGCGTGGCCAGGGCCTCGCTGCGCGCGTTCAGCAGGCCGTACAGTTCCTGCACGAAACCCAGCAGCAGGGGGTGCGCGCCGGCCGCCAGCCACGGGGCGATATAGCGGTCGTCCAGCACGACGCGGTTATCCGCGCGGCGCTCAATCACCCGCACCACGCCCAGGCCCAGCCATTCGTCGCCCAGGTCGGTCTCGAGCATCAGCCGCAGGCGCAGGCGCCCCAGCTGCAGCAGGGCCGGTTCCAGCCCCATCGAGCCGGAATCCTCGACTTCGGCCTCTTGCACCAGGTAGCGCGCCAGCGAATCGGCTTCGTCTTCGTACTGCACATCGGTGGCGCCGGGCCGGATGCGCGGCAGCGCCAGCATGACGCGCACGTCCTGGGCCTGCTCGGGCACCTCCAGCGCCTCGGGCGCATCGTCGGGATGCGAGAACTCGAACGGCGTGCCGTCGGGCAGCACGCCGCTGGCCTGCGTCAGCACCAGCTTGCCCACCGCCAGCGCGTCGCGGTCCAGGGCCAGATGGCTGAACCCCCAGAAAAACCCTTGCAGCGACGCGGCGCGCTGCTGCAGCAGCCCCTCAAGATAGCGCTCGAACTGCTGGAAATGCTGGGGACGCAGGAACATCCCCTCGGACCATACGACTTTACTCTTCTCTGCCATGGCTATGCTTGCAATGAAGTTGCGGGGCGGCGCGCCGCCCCGCGCCTAGAACGGCCACCAGGAACGGTCCCGGTCGGTAACGGCCAGGCCGTTGTCCTTGACCGACACCTTGATCATTTCTTCGTTGGGCGAGAACTGCCATACCTTATAGATATTGGTGTTCTGCGCTTCGGGCAGCGGCACGACCAGCCGCCAGTGGCTTTTCTCGAGGTCGCGGTAGGCGGCCACGATGCCCACCATGCGCGCGTCGGCGCTGCCGGCGTACTTGAGCGTCTTGGTTTCGCCCGGCCGCAGGATGGCCTGGTCGGTGTTGATCAGCTCTTTGCCCAGTGCGGCCTGCGGATCGGATTGCAGCGAGAAGAAATCGCGCGACTCGAAAGCACTGGATGAACGCAACTCATAAACCGTGATCTGCACGGGCGACGGGCGGCCGTGCGCGTCCGGATTCACCTGCGGATCGGCGGCCAGCTCGATGGCGTAAGGAACAGGCACCTGCCGGGCGGTGGAAGAACATCCTGCCAACAGCGCCAGAGCGGCAAGGCTTGCGCAAAGCCCTCTCAGAATAGAAATCGCGGTCTTGCGGAACACCATAATTCGCGGAATGCCCCCCTGGGATTATGGAGAAAGCGTGTATGACAAGGGAAAAACAAGAAACTGTCGTGCAAATACAGAAATAGTTACCACTGTTACGGAACCCCCCGGGATTTTTCGCGCTTGGATATATTTTCCTAACTCCCGGAAATCATTTCCGTCAGCAACGATGGCTATCATCGGGGCGTTCGCTTCCGCATTCATGCGCGCGATGCACCGGAGACTTCCTGCATGAGACTGACCGTACTGCCACGCCGCGACGACCCGGGCTTCGCCCCGCTGTCGGCGGTATTCCAGGCCCCCGGCGGCACCCTGGGACGCTCGGCCGACAATCACCTGGCCCTGCCGGACAGCGAGCGCGGCATCTGCCGCATCCAGGCCGCGCTGCGCATCAGCGACGGCGCCTGCTACTTGGTCAACCTCAGCGGCATGAGCAGCGTCAGCGTCAACGGCCGCGCCATCACGCGCGACCAGGAAGTGCCGCTGGCGCCGGGCGACGAGCTCGCCATCGGCCCCTACACCCTCAGGGCCGAAGACCCGGCCGCGCCCGTGATCGACGCCACCGTGGCCGCGGGCGCCGCGGCGGCGCCCGAGCCCGACCCGCTGCTCGAAAGCCCGCTGCTCGAAGGCGTGGACCTGACACCGCCCGACACACACACCATCCATCAAGCCTCTTCTCCAGAACATGCGGCGCCGGACACCGCCAGCGAACCTTTCCGCCAGGTGGAGCTTCCCCCACCACCGGTGTCTGACACCCTGCGGGAGTCAGACACCGAACCCGCTCCATCCCAAGCACTTGGCACCGAGCCTCCTCCACCACAGGTGCCTGACTCCCGCAGGGTGTCAGACACCGAACCCTCTCCATCCCGGGCACCTGATGCCTCGCTGCTTCCCGCCGCCCCACAGCCCGAGCCTTTTCCATCCGCCCCGACCCAGTCCGACGCGCCTTTCGGCGACCTGGACCCGCCTCTGGCCGCCGAGCCGCAATCGAACCCGGCCGACGTGTTCAGCGACCTGTTCGGCCCGGGCACGCTGCCGGTGGGCAGCGTGCCCGATGTCTCGGCGCATCCGTTCGACCTCGAATCCGCCCAGGCGCGCAACCCGGAAGACCCGCTGCGCCAGCTGCCGCGCGGCGACGCCAACGTGCGCGGCCCGATGCGCGATCCGCTGGACATGCTGGGCAGCCCCGACAGCGACGACGCCAATAGCGTCTTTTCGGACCAGACGCCCTCGACGCTGCCTGCGCACGACCCGCTGGACCAGCACCGTTCGGATCCGGTCACCGATACCCTCAGCCCGCGGCCGCGCGATGATGACGCCCGTGCCGCGCGCGACCATCTGCGCGAATACGGCGGCTACCTGCGGCCGGCGCGCGTGCGGCCGCAGGACGGGCCGGACGGCGACCCCGGCAAGCCGCCGCGCAAATAGCCGCGCGGCCCCCCGGCCTATTCGTACCGGTAGCGGAAGTCGCCGTCGGCGGCTTCCAGCGCCACCGCGCGCACTTCGCGCCCCTCCATCGACGCGGTCAGCAGCTCGCGGCTGATCTGCGGCAGCACCGTATTGGTCAAGATGGCGTCGACCATGCGTCCGCCCGACTCGACTTCGGTGCAGCGCGCCACCACCAGGGCCGTGGCCTCGGGGCTGACGCTCAGCGCGATGCCGTGGTTGTCATGCAGCCGCTGGCGCACGCGGTCAAACTGCAGGTCCACGATGCGCGCCAGCATCTCGTCCGACAGCGGCATATAGGGCACCGCCACCAGTCGCCCCAGCAGGGCCGCCGGAAACGCCTTCAGCAAGGGCTCGCGCAGCGCCGCCGCCAGGCCATCGGCATCGGGCATCAGGGCCGGATCGCGGCACAGGCTGGCGATCAGGTCGGTGCCCACATTCGATGTCAGGATGATGATGGTGTTGCGGAAATCGATATAGCGGCCCTCGCCGTCCTCCATCCAGCCCTTGTCGAATACCTGGAAGAAAATCTCGTGCACGTCGGCGTGGGCCTTCTCGACCTCGTCGAGCAGCACCACGCTGTACGGCCGGCGCCGCACGGCCTCGGTCAGCACGCCGCCCTCGCCGTAGCCCACATAGCCGGGCGGCGCGCCCTTCAGGGTCGACACGGTGTGCGATTCTTGAAATTCGCTCATGTTGATGGCGATCAGGTTCTGCTCGCCTCCGTACAGGGCCTCGGCCAGCGCCAGCGCGGTTTCGGTCTTGCCCACGCCGCTGGGGCCGCACAGCAGGAACACACCCACCGGCTTGCTGGGATCGGTCAGCCGGGCCCGCGACGTCTGGATGCGCCGCGCAATGGCCTCCAGCCCGTGGCGCTGGCCAATGACGCGCTGCTCCAGCGTGTCGGCCAGGCGCAGCACCGACTGGGCCTGGTCGCGCACCATGCGGCCCACCGGAATGCCGGTCCAGTCGGCCACCACCGACGCCACCGCGGCCGCGTCCACCGCCGGGTAGATCAGCGCGGCCTCGCCCTGGCGCTGCGCCAGCTCATCCTGCGCCTGCGCCAGCTCGACGCGCAGCCGGGCCGGATCCGGGGCGGCTGTTGGGGCGGAAGCGGATGCGGCGGCATCGGCGCCCGCATCGCTATCCGTGTCCACGGCCGGTGGCGCGTCCTGGTCCAGCGCGCGGCGCAACTCGAATACCCGCGCCGCCAGCGCGCGCTCGGATTCCCAGCGCTCGGCCAGCGCGGCTTCCTGGCTGCGCGCCTGGGCCAGGTCGTCGGCCACCCGCGCCACGCGGTCTTCCGCGCCCGCGCCCAGGCGCGCCTCGCGCGCCGCGATGCGCTGCTCGATCTCCAGCGCTTCGATGCGCCGGCGCGCGTCTTCCAGCGCCGCCGGCACCGCATGCTGGCTGACCGCCACGCGCGCGCAGGCCGTGTCCAGCAGGGCGACGGCCTTGTCGGGCAATTGCCGCGCGGGGATATAGCGGTGCGACAGCGACACCGCCGCCTCGATCGCCTCATCCAGCAGCAGCACCTGGTGGTGCGCCTCGAGGGTGGCCGCCAGGCCGCGCAGCATGCCCAGCGCGCGCGGCTCGGCCGGTTCGTGGATCTGCACGACCTGGAAGCGCCGCGTCAGCGCCGGATCTTTCTCGATGTACTTCTTGTATTCGGACCAAGTAGTGGCGCCGATAGTGCGCAGCTGCCCGCGCGCCAGCGCGGGCTTGAGCAGGTTGGCCGCGTCGCCCGTGCCCGCCGCGCCGCCCGCCCCCACCAGAGTATGGATCTCGTCGATGAACAGCACGATGGGGCTGGGGCTGGCCTGCACCTCGTCGATGACGGCGCGCAGGCGCTGCTCGAATTCGCCCTTCACGCCGGCGCCCGCCTGCAGCAGCCCGATGTCCAGCAGGTACAGCGACACCTCGCGCAGCGGCGGCGGCACGTCGCCGCTGGCCAGGCGCAGCGCCAGACCCTCGACTACCGCGGTCTTGCCTACCCCGGCCTCGCCGGCCAGCAGCGGGTTGTTCTGGCGCCGCCGCATCAGAATATCGACGATCTGGCGGATCTCTTCGTCGCGGCCCGATACCGGGTCGATCTCGCCGGCGCGCGCCCGCGCGGTCAGGTCGACGGCATACCTGACCAGCGCCGAGCCGCCCTCGGCAGGCGCAGCGCCGCCCGGCCCGGTCTCGACCGGCTGGTCCGTGGCATCTTCCGGCGAGCCCCGCACAATATCGTCCAGCTGCTCCAGCAGCACATCGGGCACCACCCGCGAAAACTGGTCGGACATGCCCAGCAGCACATTGCGCAGGGCATACGTCTTGACCAGCCCGGCCATCAGGTGCCCGCCGCGGATGCGTCCGGCGCCGTAACGCAGCGAGCCCAGCACCCAGGCGCGCTCGACCGCATGGTCGATATGCTCCGACAGATCGGACACCGAGCCCGCGCCGCGCGGCAGCTGGTCCAGCGCGCCGGTCAGGTCCGCTTGCAGCCCGCCCATGTCCAGGTCGAAGCGGCGCGCAATGCGGTGCAGGTCGCTGTCCTGCGTATGCACGATCTGGTGTATCCAGTGCACCAGCTCGACATACGGATTGCCGCGCAGCTTGCAGAACGAGGTGGCGCCATCCAGCGCCTGGTACAGCAGCGGATTGAGTTTGCCGAAAAGATCGAGGCGGCCGATATCGGACATATAGTTGTTGTGCTCAGCGTCAGGAAAAAGGAATCAATCGGGCGCGGCGCATGCCATGGCCGCCAGTGCGGCCGCCGGGCGCGGGGAACTACTCGGCAAGCACGCCTCCGCCGGCGGCCTCTGCATACTCGACCTTGATGATCATCGCGGCCTGGTGCTTGCCGCGCGCATAGGTGCGCAGCAGCGGGAAAATGCGGCCTTCCACTTCAATGCGGCCGTGGCTGTAGCCCTGGGCGGGATCGAGCAGGAAAAAGCTGCCGCGCACCGTCGCGCAGCGATTGCGGGTAGCGGCATCGGCCGGCTCCAGGCGGGCGCTGCCGCCCTGGTCGGCCAGGCACACCTTGTAGAAACCGGGCGCCGGCCCGCTTTCCAGCGTGCACGCCTCGCCCCCCGCCCGGAACCCCGGCAGCCCGCTGGTGGCGTGGAAACTGCCATGGCCGGGCCAGCGCAGCAATTGGCCGTCATAGATCATGTCATGGGTCACGTGGTCACCTCCTGTGGTTGCATTGCGATTGCGGCCCGGCGCGCGGCGCGGTCGCGGCTTTCGTAATCCAGCAGCAAGTCGCGCGCATCGCCCTGTGCGGGCCGGCGCTTGCCCAGCCACGACGACAGGCCCAGCGGCTGGGGTGCGCCCAGCTTGACGCCGCGCACGTCCTGGCGCTTGAGCACCGGCCGCACGTCCCACGCCAGCTCCACGCCGATGTAGTCGCGCACCCAATGCGTCAGCTGCCGCGCGCGCCGCCCGCCGGGCAGGAAGCTGGCGTAATCGGCGCGGCCCAGCGGGCCGAGCTCGATGCGGAACTTGTGCTGGGCGTCGCGCACCGCGGTGCCCAGGATGGTGTCCTTGCCCAGGCCCAGGCTGCTGCCCAGCCCCAGCCGCTGCGACGGCTCCAGGCGTATCCACTGCGGCACGAATTCCGCGATGCGCACGGGCACCGAAAAAAAACTCTGCAGAATCTGCTTCAGGCCTTCCGGGTTGCGCGTCTGCCGCACCAGGTGCCCGGCCATGAAGAACTTGGCATGGTCCATCACCGTATCGCGCCTGAGCATCGACGGCATGCCCATGTGCAGCAGGCTGGCCACGTAGCGGGTAAAGCGCTCCTCCTTGCGGTCCAGGCTGACCGTGCTCTGCGCGTCGGCCCAGGCCCGGTAGAACAGCAGGATCAGGCGGTGATGGAACACATCGGCGAACGCGGACAGGGTCTGGTCGCCGTAATGATGCATGCGCTCGCGCGCATATTCGGTCAGGTGCAGCGGCAGCGGGCCGTTCGGCCCGAACAGCCCAAAACTGTAGATCGACAATTCCGGCGGCCGCCCCGCCCGCGCCGGGCGCGCCGCGGCCAGGGTCGACGGCGCGAAAGCCATCGACGGCTCTTGCCGCATGCGCACCGGCTCGTTGCGCGCCACCGTGTCGCGGCCCAGCGGCAGGCGTGCGCCGGCGCGCGCGTCGATCCAGCGCAGCGTATTGAACAGATCGTAGGCGTAGGGCTCGTTTTCCAGCGCACGCCAGAACCCCGCCGGCAGGCCGGACAGCCCGGCGCCGGGCGCGGGCGCGGCGGCTTCCTGCCGCGCCTGGCCCGTATCGGGCGCGGCCTGTTCCGGCTCGGTCGCTAGGCTGCTCACCCTTACCCCATGTGAATCTGTTTGGCGTCGACCTTCACCAGGTTCTCGCCAGTGACCATGGTGTACGAAGCATGCACGCGGGCGCTCTTGTCGGCCCGGTAATCCAGCGAGCCGGCGCGTACATGCTCGACCTCTTCGGCCGCGCGGAAGCTCACCCGAGACAGGAACGACAGGCGGTCCATCACGGCCTCGTATACCTTGCCGACCAGGCGCGTCGTGCCGATCGTGGCCGCCACTTCGGCGCCCAGGTATTTCATCTGCCCGGCCACACAGTGCGCATCCTCGGCCTGCACCTTCAGCGATGCCGTGTCGATGCTGACCGCCTGCTGTCCGGCCAGCCGCACCGCCTGCGCGCTTTCCAGCGCCACGCTGCCCGAGCGCGAGCGCAGCACCATGTCGCCCGCCGTCTCGAGCTGCGCGCGGCCCGGGTCGGCCTGCTCGATCACGGCGATCAGGTACACGCGCGCGGCGTCCGGGCCGCTGATCAGCACCTGGTCGCCCGGCTGCGGCGCCAGCAGGCAGCTGGCGGCCTGGCGGGCGTGCCAGGCGCGGCCGTCGCAATCAACGGCGAAGCTACCGTCCTCTTCGCGTTGCGTGACGGTGCCGATCAGGTGCACCGGATCGTAGACAGGATATTGGCGTTTTGCCGCGGCGCTTTTCATAGCACGATTCCTTTCAATCTTTGGGCCCCGTGGGCCGGTTAACCCTAAATGGCGGGGCGGGCCCCCATGCGGGGCTTCCAGCGGGCGATTTCTCCGCGCTGCAAGGTAGACAACACCAGTTCCGACATCATGTTCAATGACACATGGCGCGCGAAAAACTGCTCGAGCACGGCGCCGAACAGATACGGACTGATGCCCGAAAATGCGGTTTCATCAACCTGCAGCCCGATGCGCACGCCGCGCCCATACACAATAGGGCCGGGTACCGGCAGGCGGTGGTGCATGGGTTCGGCACGTACATGGCGCACGCCCGCAATATGCTTGCGCACCACCGGGTCGGCCAGATTGCCGTACACGTGCAGCATCTCGCGCAGCGTCTGCGCACCCTGCTCGGCGTCCAGGTCGATCAGGCTCAGATAATTCAGCCCCAGGTGGCTGATCAGGTGCCAGGTGGCGGCGTTCTCGGCCAGCGCCGTGTGCGGCCGCGTGGGGCCGTGCAGCACTTTCACCGCGCCCACCGGCGCCGACACGCGCAGCGTGAAATCGGTTTCGGTGCCCAGCGGCAGCAGCATGGCCAGATCGCGGTTGGTGCACAGCGTTTCCAGCGTCAAATGGCGCAGCTGGCCCGAGAACGGCGCTTCGTGGCGGTCGACCAGCGACACGAACGACTCGCTGCCGGTATAGCCGGTGCGGGTACCGTTGCGCTGGGCATGGTCCGACAGCAGCCGGGGCTCGCGGCGCAGCGAATAATAGGCGCCGTAATCGTCCGGATCGCTGCCCAGGGTGCCGTAGAACGAGCGGAACTCCTGCTCGGGGCGTTCGGCCGAGGCATGGCCCAGCACGCGCGTCACACCGAATACTTCGTAGTCCATCGGCCGCGTGCGGTCTACCACCACGTGGTATTCATTGGTGCGCGGCGTAACCGCGATACGGTCGGCGCGCTTGGGAAACAGGTTGATCACCGGCGCGCAATGCAGCGCCAGGTGCTCGGCCGCGATCGCGCCCTCGAGCTCGGGCGCCGCCACCGAGAACAGCATCGTCAAGTCGAACGAGCGCGTCTCGCGGCGCTCGGCGCCCGCCAGGGGCGGCGTGCGCAGCCCGCGCTTCAGGTCATTCAGGCTGAAAAACAGGTAGCGGCGCGGAAACGCGAAATATTCCTGCAGCAGGCGGTAGCCCTGGAACACGCGCGAATCGGCCGGCAACAGCGCCTGCTCGTCGTCGAAGCCCTCATGGCGCACGCAGGCGGGCGGCAGCTTGTTGATCCAGGTTACCGGCCGGGCAGTGTCATGGCCCAGCACGGCCACCGTGTGGCCCATGATGATTTCCAGCAGGCGCTGCATTTGCAGGTCCTGGCCGGCCAGGTGGAACACCAGCTGGTCCAGTTCCATGTCTTCCAGTCGCACGCCGCCGCACACCTCGATGCGCATGCGCAGCGCGCTGAGCACGCGGCCGTTGCGCCCGCCCAGGCCCAGACGGGTCAGCGGCAGGTCGGGCGGGGTGCCGGTAAACTCTGCCTGCGCCACGCGCAGCGGCCACAGCCGCACCGCATGCCCGGTCATGAATTCGCAGGGCGTCTGCTCGCCGCGCGGCACCCTGCCGCGCGGCAGGTCGAAGCCGCGCGCCAGCGTGCCCTCGTTCATGCTGGGCGCAAACTGCACTACCGCCATGGCGGGCGTAGGCGCCAGATAATTCGGGTACACCACTTCCAGCAGGCGCTGCGAGAAGCGGGGAAACTCCGCGTCCATCTTCAGGTGGATGCGCGCGGTCAGGAAACTGAACCCTTCCAGCAGGCGCTCGACATACGGGTCGGCCACCTCGGTGCCGTGCATGCCCAGGCGGCCCGCCACCTTGGGGTACATCTGGGCGAACTCCGCGCCCATCTCGCGCATGTACACCAACTCGCGGTTGTAGTAGTCGAGCAGGCGCGCGTCCATCAGGAAAGCCCCCCGAGGTCGCGCAGGTCCATGTGGCCGCTTTCCAGGTCGATGTCGGTGCGGAACAGGAATTCCATGGGGTGGGGCACGCACCACAGCATGCCCTTGATCTCGAGGCTGAGTACGTTGTGGTGCTCCAGTGTGCCGGTGTCGGTCACGCAGCGCACCTCTACCGACGAATCCAGGATACGCGGCTCGAACGAGGCGATGGCGTTGCGGATGGAATCTTCGACATCGACCCAGTCGATCTCCGACATGCGCTTGCCCGCCATCGCCCGCACGCCGAAATTCAGGGTCGAATCGGGCACGCAGCGGTACGGCGACAGGTCGTCGGTAGTCTGCAGGTTCACCGTGTTGAGCAGCCAGCGCAGGTCGCGCAGCACCGCCAGCCGCAGTTCGGCATGGGTCAGCATGGACGATTCGCGGGTTTCCTGGCGCTTGGACGGATCGTTGTCCATCAGGCGGTCCAGCAGCGACGGCTGCAGGCGGTCCCGCGCCACGCGCTCGCTGCGCGGCAATTGCTCCCAGGGGCGCAGGCTGGCCGTATCCGATTGCGCCATCAGCCCAACTCCAGCCCGCGCACATCCAGCAGCGCGTACTCGTCCTGGTCGGTTACCCACATTTTCTGGCCGACGCCCGCGTACATGTCGCCGTGCAGCGGCCGCCAGTCAGTCATGCGGCCCAGCTTGACCTCGTCGGCCAGGCCGGCCAGCGCCTGGCCGGCCGGCGCGGGATAGCGGGCCGGCACCAGCCCATGCTGGATGCGCCCGTCGTCCAGCGTGATCTCCGCCTGCGCCCACACCACGTCGCTGAGCCCTTCGGGGGCCAGCAGGCGCACGCTGCGCAGGGCGCTGAACGGCAGCCAGCCATAGCGGCCGCCCAGGATGAACTCGAACACCGGCCCCAGCCGGCTGTCGCCGTCACTGACCCATTCGAACGCCACCGGCGCGGCATCGCCGGCCCGTTCCAGCCGCCCGGCCTGCGCCTGCGCGGCCTCGTAAGCGCGGGCGCGCAACCCGGCAGCCTGCCGCGGGTCGCCGGCGTCCAGGCGCAGCGCCTGCACTAGGTCGGCAAACCAGTCGGGCGGCGCGCCGAAATATGCCGGCTCGCCCTGCCCGCCCAGCACGCTTTCGCGCTGGCGCTCGGCGGCGATGGCCTGCTCGTAGACGACAGCCATGGGCTGTGCCTGCGCATTCAACTGCGCGCACAGCTTCAATTGTTCGGATGCGCGGTTCCAGTCTCCCTGCACAGCCATCAGCTGGAACAACTGCGCGCGCAAGTCGGCATCCGCCGGCTGGCGGCGTATCTGCCCCTGGATCGCGTCCAGGTGCTGGGACAAGCTGCTTTCGCGCAGCGCAACTGCGGGTTTGGTCATGACAAGGCACCGCGGAAAGAAACGAAAAGCCGGCGTACAGCCCTGGGCGCCTGCAGTATGAGCAGGACCCCGGGGCCGCGCGCCGCCCGGAGAGAAGACGAGCGAATCGCCTTAGCCCACTTCCGCGTTTTGCTTGATATCCCACGCGACCAGGCTTTCCGCGCCCTTGCCGCCCTGTTCCGTTTGCTCCCAGTATTGCTGCTTGATCTTGGCCGCCTGGAACGCGTAGTTCACCACCACGGATTCCGAATTCAGCTCGCCCGACAGCTGCACCGACGACACCAGCACATCTTCCAGCGTGATCTTCGTGTACTCGACCTGCTGGCCGCCGGCCTTGCACACCGACAGTTCGACCCTGCCGAGGTGCTTGCCGCTGGCGCAATGCTTCATGACAGCCGGGGCCGCCTTGTCGATGCGCGCAACGACATGCAGGTCGTTGAAGCTGGCCTTGCCGGCGCCCAGGCCGCCGCCGCTGGCCATGTTGCCGGGCTGGGTGGCGCCCCACGAGAACGAAATGATGTCGCTCCAGTTTTTGTGGTTGGAATCTTTCGACTCGCCATTGGCCCCATCGATCTTCATGAACATGTCAACAGCCACTTCTCTCTCCCTAAGTTGCGGTCATGGCACGGCGTGCCCTGAAAAAAATGTCCATCAACCGTCGTTCTTCTTGAGCGACGGAAGCTTGGACACAAGGCGCAGCGACACCGTCAGCCCTTCGAGCTGGTAGTGCGGCCGCAAGAAAAACTTGGCGGAGTAATAACCGGGGTTGTCTTCGATTTCCTGCACCTGCACCTCGGCTGCGGCCAGCGGCTTGCGGGCCTTGGTTTCCTGTGACGAATTGACCGGATCGCCATCCACGTAATTCATGATCCAGTCGTTCAGCCAGCGTTCCATGTCATCGCGCTCGCGGAACGAGCCGATCTTGTCGCGCACGATGCACTTCAGATAGTGTGCAAAGCGGCAGCAAGCAAACAGGTACGGCAGGCGCGCCGACAGCTTGGCATTGGCCGACGCATCGGCGTCGTAATATTCATGGGGCTTCTGCAGCGACTGCGCGCCGATAAACGCCGCAAAGTCGGAATTCTTGCGATGCACCAGCGGCATGAAGCCGTTCTTGGCCAGTTCGGCCTCGCGCCGGTCGCTGATGGCGATTTCGGTGGGACACTTCATGTCCACCCCGCCGTCGTCGGTGGGGAAGGTGTGGCACGGCAGGTTTTCCACCGCGCCGCCCGATTCCACGCCGCGGATCGACGTGCACCAGCCGTACAGCTTGAACGAACGGTTGATGTTGGCCGCCATCGCATAGGCCGAATTGGCCCAGGCGTAGCGATCATGGTTGGCGCCGTCGGTGTCTTCTTCGAAGTCGAACTCGTCGACCGGATTGGTGCGCGCGCCGTACGGCAGGCGCGCCAGGAAGCGCGGCATCGCCAGGCCGATATAGCGCGAATCTTCCGATTCGCGCAGGCTGCGCCAGGCGGCGTATTCGGTATTGGTGAAGATCTTGGTCAGGTCGCGCGGGTTGGCCAGTTCCTGCCACGAATCCATCTGCATCACGTTGGGCGACGCCCCCGCAATGAAGGGGCAGTGCGCGGCCGCCGAAATGCGCGCGATCTCGCTCAGCAGTTCCACATCGGGCGGGCTGTGGTCGAAGTGGTAGTCGCCCACCAGGCAGCCGATCGGCTCGCCGCCGAACTGGCCGTATTCTTCTTCGTACACGCGCTTGAAAATGGGGCTCTGGTCCCAGCCCACGCCCTTGTGGCGCTTGAGCGTGCGGCCCAGCTCTTTCTTCGAGATGCACATCACGCGGATCTTCAGCAGCTCGTCGGTTTCCGTGTTGGTCACCAGGTAGTGCAGGCCGCGCCAGGCGCCTTCCAGCTGCTGGAAGTCGGCGTGGTGCATCACCAGGTTGATCTGGTCGGACAGCTTGCGGTCGATCTCGGCGATGATCGCCTGGATGGTCCGGTAGGCGTCGGCCGACACGGCCACGCCGCTGTTCTCCAGCGCCTGGTGCGCCAGCGTGCGCACGGCGTGTTCCACCGCTTCGCGCGCCTGTTCGGTCTTGGGCTTGAATTCTTTCTTCAGCAGGGCGGACAGGCCGTCCGCTTCCAGTGTTTCGGCAATGCGGGCATCCGCGCGTTTGGCCACAGCAGTCATCACGATCTCCGTTATAGGTTTACTTCGCGGCCGGATCGGCTTCGGGCTCGTCCGCCTTGGGCGAGGCCGCGTCCGGATTGGGCGCGGCCGCCAGCGCGTTCATCAGCGCCGGGTTCTTCAGCACCTTGCCGATCAATTCTTCGGCGCCGGTTTTGCCGTCCATATAGGTCAGCAGATTGGCCAGCTGCGTGCGGGCGTCCAGCAGTTCGTTCAGCGCGCCGACCTTGCGCGCCACCGTGGCGGGCGAGAAGTCGTCGATGCTTTCGAAAGTGATGTCGACGTTCAGGTTGCCTTCGCCGGTCAGCGTGTTGGGCACCTGGAAGGCGGCCCGCGGCTGGATCGACTTCATGCGCTCGTCGAAGTTGTCGATGTCGATGTCCAGGAACTTGCGCTCGGCCACGTCGGGCTGGGGCTCGACCGACTTGCCCGCCAGGTCGGCCATCACGCCCATGACGAACGGCAGCTGGATCTTGCGCTCCGCGCCGTAGATTTCCACGTCGTATTCGATCTGCACGCGAGGTGCGCGGTTGCGTGCAATGAACTTTTGTCCGCTGCCCTTCAGTGTCGTTGCCATGTTTGCTCTCCTATCCTGAAACTGGTGCGAATATTCGGGCGTCTCATGCGCCAGGGCCGCCGTTGGGGTCCCTGGGCAGCCAGGTCTCGAACTGCTCGAGGCCCTGCGGCGCCAGATTCTTCATAATGTCGTGGAAACTCATTGCTATCAGCTGCTGCGCCCGGCGGATCAGATACGGCGCCGGGTGGCTGGGCTCGTTCACCTCGAAGTACGCGCATACCTTGGCCAGCATGGCAGCCGCCTCTTCGCGCGACTGGATCTGCGCGTCTTGCCAGCGCAGCGCGGGTGCAGGCGCGCTGGGTGCCGGCGCGGCGGCCGCGGGGGCCGCGGGCGCTGCGTCCCCGACAACTTCTTCTGCCGGCGCGGCGGGGCCACTATCGCCCAGGGCCTGCGCTACCACGTCCAGCGTGCGCAGGATGCCCCCATAATCCGGCACCCATTCCTGGCCCAGCTTGTCGGCCACCTGGCCCTGGATGCGGCGCAGGGCCTGCATCGCGGTCGTCAGGCCCGACAGATCGGCGTCTTGCTGCAGCGAAGCCTGGCGCAAATGTTCGACCAGACGCGCGCGCCCACCGGGATAAAAATCGGGATCGGAACGGCTGCCATCCAGTACGGATTCGGCATCGCGCAATGACAATTGCCCGTGCACGCCATTGACCAGGCGGCTGGAACGCGCGCTGCGCGCGCAGCCGGCCAGGTCGCCCAGCGAGGCCAGCGCGTTGATACGCGGCATGGGGTCGTTGTCGCCCACGCTGTCCAGCCGGGGATGCACCGCATCCCAGTAGCGCTCAAGCGTATCGGCCACCAGGGTCAGCCCGTCGGCATAGCCCGGCAGGCCGCGCACCTCTGTCCAGGCCTGGGTCAGATAGCCCATGATGCGCACATCGCGCGTGCGCTCGAGCAGGCCCCGCGACAGCTTTTCAACTTCACGCCAGTCGGGCGGCTGGGCCGGAATAATGGTCGAGCCGAACTGCTGTTCGCTGCGTTCCACTGCCGCCTGCTGCAATTGCAGGAACTCGGCGTCATATTCCAGGTCTTCTCCACAAGGCAGACGAGGATCCAGCGCGGTCAGAATATCGGCAAATTCCATGGTGGTCGGTCATACCCGGGATAACCCGGAGCCTAAAACAGCCTATCTTCGCGTAACTACCGCAGAAACCCGAATTCTAGGCAGAGCTTGTATTGATTCCGGTGACGCTTAACAGCTACTGTTTTTTCTTACGTTTCATTAACAAATACGAAAAAAAATGCACATTTCGTGCACTAGTAAATTGAGAATTTGAAACAATATCGGCCCATGGCGAGCCCCTCCACGAAGGCCTGGGCAGCCATCCCGCAGCGTCGCGCCAGGCCGGCTGTCCTTATATATAAAGTCTGTAGACTGCGCGGTTACGCTGTTGCTAGCATGCGGCTGACTATGACTCAGGAGCGCATGTGCCGGGCCAGGCAGGCTTCGTCCTCTTTGCTGTTGCAGCGGCCGCTTGGGGCGCGCTGGCCTTGTGGGTACGGCGGCCGGCAGGCGTCCCCTTTACCTATGCGCTGATCGTCATTTGGGTACTGGCCGCGCTGGCCGCCTGCGTGCTGGTCGGCACGGGCCGCTGGGCAGGCGCCCTGCTGTTCGTGGCGCCGGCCGCCGCGCTGGCCGCCTGGTGGCTGTCGCTGCGGCCCTCGCAGCATCGCGACTGGGAACCCAGCGTGGCCCGCCTGCTGCAGGGGCAGGTAGTGGGCGATACCGCCACGCTGCACAACGTGCGCCATTTCCAGTGGCGCGGCCCGCAGGATTTCGACGCGCACTGGGAAACGCGGCAGTACAGCCTGGCGGCTATCCGTTCTGTTGATCTGGCGCTGTCGTACTGGTCGCACACCGCCATCGCCCACACACTGGTGTCGTTCGGCTTCGCCGACGGCGGCTACCTGGTCTTTTCCGTGGAAATCCGCCGCCAGAAGAACGACCGGTTCTCGGAAATCGGCGGCTTCTTCCGCCAGTACGAACTGAGCATCGTGGCGGCCGACGAACGCGACATCCTGCAAGTGCGCACCAATGTCCGCCACGAAGACGGCTACTTGTACCGCGTGCAGATGGCCCCCGACGATATGCGGGCCCTGTTCGCCGAATACATCAACCAGGCCAACCGGCTGACCGAACGGCCGCGCTTCTACAACACGCTGACCGCCAACTGCACCACCCTGGTGTACCGCATGGTCAACCGCATCGTGACCGGGCTGCCGCTGGACTACCGACTGCTGGCCTCGGGCTACCTGCCCGAATACCTGTACGACCTGGGCGCGCTGCGCGGCGCCGGCAGCCTGCAGGAATACCGCCGGCGCGGGCGCTATACCGAACGCGCCCGCGACACCGCGTCCCCTCTGCCGTTCTCGCGGCGCATCCGCGCTGGCGTGCCGGGCATCGAAGAGCTGTGATCGGTGAGGGATCTGACTCCCGAAGGGTGCCGGATCCCCATGGCGCTACCTTAAGGCCGATCTGGTGATTTCCTGGCTATTGGCTCATGCACCTGTGGATATTGCGTTTTTGGGGCTTGCGTTCTAGCCTCGTCCCGCGTCGTCCGGGCGGGCGGGACTGCGATCGTTCACATTGAACCGCCGCTCAGCATCTACAAAGCCTGATGTCTGAAGCAATACCTTGCAAAGGTGCGTGCCCCTGCTTCCGGCGGCATGCGGCCCGCACGTCGATCCTGCGCACTTCCGCCTGATGATGGCCCGCTCGGAAAGCTGCCGCACAGCCGCGCATTTCATGCTGATCGGCGTGCCCCATCATCAGCACATCTGCGCCGATGCGTGCGAACGGATAGCGGGATGAGGCCCGCCTGGTGCGATTTGAAGATTACGGCGCGGCCGGTCCCACGCGGATCTGGTTCTCGACCGGGATGACGCCGCGGGTGTCGCTGGCCGCGTCTTCCACGGCGTGCTTGATCCAGCGCGCGGGCACATTTCCGGCCAGCACGGCTTTGCCGCCGGCCCCCGCCCCGCCACTGGGGATCGTTCTTCCAGCTGTCGGGCCGGGAATACGTGTCGCGCGTTTCACGCGGCGGCGCGCGCCTACGACCCCGTGGCCTGCAGTTCAGTCCGGTACTGTTGCACCAGGCCGGGCGGGGCATCGTGCTGGTAAGTGCCCAGGAACTGCTGCAGCGCCTGGCGGTATTCTTGCCGGAACCCGTCATTGCCTGGGCTGGCGGCCAGCTGGGCCCGCGCCCGCTCGACCGGCGCGCGGGCGCGCTGCACCAGGCGGCGCCGGCCGAACGGCGATTCGTCGCGCATGATCACCACGCTGCGCTCGAAACCGGGCATGTACTTCACCACGAAGCGCTCGCCCTTTGGCGGCAGTTCGATTTCGTTGCGCACTGGATACAGGCTGGCAGACAGAGTGTCGAAATGGAACTTCACGTCGCGCCCGTCGGCCGTCTTCAGCACGGCGTCGTAGGCCCAGACGTACTGCTCATTGAGCTGCGAGCTGGTTTGCTCGGCATGGGTGATGACGGCGCTGCCGTACCTGCCGAACGCATTCACGAACAGCGCATTGGCCATCGACCCGGTGAACACATTCGCCATGCCCGCCACGAAACCGGCGATGCCCAGGGCGTACCATGCGGGGTGGCCCAGCCAGCGGGCCAGGCAGGCCCCCGCCGCCAGCCCCGCCAACACCAGCAGCGGCAGGCTCCACAGCGAATGCTGAGCCAGAAAATAGAAGATGGCGGCTAGTGCGGTCATGGCGTGCCAGTATATCGTTCCGCAACCGTCACATTCACAAACCATCGCGACGCCGGCCCGGGGTGCGGCCCTCCGGCGGGCCGCACCCCACGGCCGCGCTCAGGCCTTGAGCTGGTCGCGGATGGGCAGGCTGCGAATGCGCTTGCCGGTGGCGGCGAAAATGGCATTGCACAGGGCCGGGGCGAACGGCGGCACCGCCGGCTCGCCCACGCCGCCCAGCGGCGTATCGTAGCGGTGCTCGACCAAGTGCACCTTGATGTCGCGCGGCGCCTCGGACATGCGCGCAACTTCATATTGGTGGAAGTTGGTCTGGTTGGTGCGCCCCTTGGAGAACGAGATCTCGCTGCGGGCAGCCAGGCTCAGGCCCATGATGCACGCGCCCTCGACCTGGGCGCGCACGCGGTCGGGGTGCACCTGCGGCCCGCAGTCCACCGCCACATGCACTTGCTCTACGGCCAGGCTGCCGTCCTTGCCCACCGCCACCTCCACTACCGTGGCGACATAGGTCACGAAGCTGTAGCTGACCGCCAGCCCCAGCCCGCGGCCGGCTTCGAGCTTGCGCCCCCAGCCCGCCTCGCGCGTCGCCACCTCGACCACGTGGCGCATGCGGCCCGTATCCAGCGGGTAGGTGACGGGCGACTCGCCGTAATTCCAGCCATCGGACATGTCGGCGGGCGAAATCTTGCGCGGCGGGCCGATCAGTTCGAGCAGGTAATCGCGGTGGTCGCGCCCCAGCGCGTGGGCCATCTCGGCCGCAAAGCTCTGCACCGCGAAGACATGCGGGATGTTCGCCACGGAACGGAACCAGCCGATGCGCGTATGCGCGGGCACCGGCACCGATTCGACCCGGAAATTGGCGATGTCGAACGGAATGTTCACCGCCGACATGCCCAGCTCGGACGGCTGCTGGCCTTGCGCATTGGCCACAAAAGTAGAGCCGATGGTAGGCGCCGCGGTGCGGTGCAGCCAGGCCACCGCCTTGCCCTGCGCGTCGAAGCCGGCTTCCAGGTGCTCTACCGACACGGTGTGGAAGTAGTCATTGGTGATGTCGTCTTCGCGCGCCCAGGTCACCTTGACCGGCTTGCCGTCCATGGCGCGCGACAGCAAAGCGGCCTCGACCGCGAAGTCCGACTTGGACTTGCGCCCGAAGGCTCCGCCCAGCAGGGTCTGGTGCACGGTCACCGCCGCGGTGTCCATGCCCAGGTGCTTGGCCACGTTCTCGCGCGTGCCGTAGGGCGACTGCACACAGGCCCAGACCTCACACTTGCCATCGGCCACGCGCGCGGTGGCCGCGGGGGGCTCCATCGAGGCGTGCGCCAGGTGCGGCACATAGTATTCGGCCTGGATGCGCCGCGCGGCATTCTGCAGCGCCTGCATGGCGTCGCCATCGTTGCGCACCGCCTTGGCCGGCTTGCCCGCGCCTTCGCTGAGCGTCTTGCGAAAGGCCTCGGAATCGTAGCTGGCGTTGGGGCCGTCGTCCCATTCGATCTCGAGCGCCTGGCGGCCCTTCAGCGCCGCCCAGGTATCGCGGGCGATCACGGCCACCCCGCCCAGCGGGGCAAATACCGGCGGGATGGGCCCGGCCGGAATCTCGACCACCTTGACCACGCCCGGCACCTTCATGGCGGCATCGGCGCTGTAGCGCTTGACCTTGCCGCCCAGCACCGCCGGCCGCGCCACCACGGCATACAGCATGCCGTCCAGGCGCGTATCGATGCCGAAATGGGTCTGGCCGGAAACAATGGCCTGGATATCGGCGCTGCGCGTGCTCTGCTTGCCAATGTAGCGGAACTGTTCAGGGGCCTTCAGGCGCAGTTCGCCGGCGGCGGGCACCGGCAGCGCGGCGGCCGCTTCGGCCAGTTCGCCATAGCCCAGCTTGCGCCCGGTTTTGTCGTGGATGACCTCATGGTTGCGCGCCGCCACTTCTGCCACCGGCACGCCCCATTGCTTCGCGGCGGCGGCTTCCAGCATGCCGCGCGCGGCCGCGCCCACGCGGCGCATGGGCTGGAAGAAATGGCGCGTGCTGCGCGAGCCGTCGGTGTCCTGGTTGCCATAGCGCGGCTCGTCGCCGGGCGCCTGGATGACGCGGACCTTGTCCCAATCGGCCTCGAGCTCGTCGGCCACCACCATGGGCAGCCCCGTGCGCACGCCGGTGCCCATTTCGGCGCGGTGCGCCATGATGGTAACGATGCCGTCGGCGCCGATCGACACGAACACGTGCGGATCGTCGACTGTGCCGTGCGGCATGCCGTCGGCGCCATACTTCTTGTCGGCCTTGGCGCCTTCGGCGGCGCGCACGGTGCCGCTGGCGCCCACCGACAGCACCAGGCCGGTCAACGCGCCGGCAGCCTTCAGCCAGTGGCGGCGGGCCGGCGACGCGGGCAGGTCGCCGACGAAACCGGGCGCCTGCGGAAGCATCAGGTAGAACTCGTTCATTTGGCGGCTCCCTGGGCGGCGGCCACCTGCTTGATGGCGGCGCGAATGCGCGGGTACGTGCCGCAGCGGCAGATATTGCCGCTCATGGCCGCGTCGATATCCGCGTCGGTAGGCTTGGGGTTGCTTTTGATCAGCGCCGTGGCCGACATGATCTGGCCCGACTGGCAGTAGCCGCATTGCGGCACGCCAATCTCGGTCCAGGCCTGCTGCACGGCCCGGCCGATGTCGTCGTCGCCCACGGCCTCGATGGTGGTGATCTGCTTGCCGGCCGCCGCGGAAATGGGCGTGACGCAGGAACGGATGGGCGCACCGTCAAGGTGCACCGTACAGGCGCCGCACATGGCCATGCCGCAGCCGAACTTAGTGCCGGTCATGCCCAGGCGGTCACGGATGACCCAGAGCAGGGGCATGTCGTCGGGCGCGTCGATGTCTTGGGATTTGCCATTGATTGTCAAGCTGGCCATGGAGAGCTCCTTGGGCGAGGGAAGACAAGGCGAGAAGGCACCCATACTAGCGCAGCACGGCCCGGCAGGCCAATACCGGCGCGGGCGCGCGTGGCGCGCGGCGGCGTCTTCGTTCCATATCGCTGATGGAGGTATCGGCCAGTAGTATGCTGGCGCCCCATGCCGGCCGGGAAATCCCGCTTGCCGGCATGTCCGCCAACCAAGCCGCCACGGCGCCATCGGAGCCGGCCATGGATCTACGCCAGCTGGAATACTTCATCCACGTCGCCGAACTGGGCAGTTTCACCAAGGCAGCCGCCATTCTCGACGTGGCCCAGCCCGCGCTCAGCAGGCAAGTCCGCAGCCTGGAAATCGAACTGCGGCAGACCCTGCTGTACCGCAATGGCCGCGGCGTCAACCCGACCGAAGCCGGGCAGCGCCTGCTGGCGCACGGCCGCGGCATCCTGATGCAAGTCGAACGCGCGCGGCAGGAAGTCGAAGACACCCGCGGCGCGCCGATCGGCCGGGTCGTCGTGGGGGTGCCATATTCGGTGGGCCGCCTCATCACGGCGCCGCTGGCCACCCGGTTCAAGCAGGCCTTCCCCCAGGCCACGCTGTCGATGACCGAAGGGCTGACCGTGCACTTGTACGAATGGCTGCTGTCCGGCCGCATCGATGTCGCATTGCTGCACGACCCGGTTCCCACGCCCGAACTCGACATCATCCCGCTGCGCGAAGATCCGCTGTTCCTGGTCGAGCGGCGCGGCGCGGGCCCCGCCCTGCATGGTTCGGTGCCCATGAAGCACCTGGCCAGCGTGCCGCTCATCATTCCCAGCCGCCCCCATCCGCTGCGCATGCAGGTCGAGACCCGGCTGGCCAATATCGGCAAGAAGCCGCGCATCGCGCTGGAAATCGACGCCGTCGGCGCGATTGTCGACCTGGTCGACCAGGGGCTGGGGCAGGCCATCGTTACGCTCAACGCGCTGCTGATCGCCCGCGCCGCGCCGACGCTGTCCGCGCGGCGGATCGTATCCCCGCGCATGACCAGCGTGCTGGCGCTGGCGACCTCGGCCGAGCGTCCCGGCACCGCGCTGGCGCGCGCCACCACCGGGCTGATCCGGAGCTTTCTGCCCGACATCATGGCCGCGGCGGAAAAGGCCTCGCCGCTGCTGCGGCGCCGCGCCGCCACGCGCGGCGGCTGACCGCGCGGCCGCGCCCGGCGGGCGTTTGCAGCCTGATATTCCTGTTTCTCATAACAGCTAGACAGGAAATGCCATTTCGGTATCAGAACACAGCGATTAGCATTCGGGCTCTGCGCAAGCAGCCGCAGCCGTAGCAAGGAGTTCCGCATGCTGATCACCGATACCCAGGTGCATTTCTGGGAGGCCCACCGCGCCGACCAGCCCTGGCCCGCCGAAGAAATCGGCAAGAAAACATTCGTGGCCGTGCCCGGTGCCCGCCCGCATCGCGAAGAGCCGCTGCTGGCCGACGAGTTCCTGGGCATCATGGATGCCGCCGGCGTATCCAGGGCCATCATCGTGCCGCCATCGCCTGTGGGCGACAGCAACATCACCGCGCTGCGCGAGGCGCAGCGGCACCCTTCGCGGCTGGGCATCATGGGGCGCTTCAATCCCGACGCCGCCGACGCGCGCCGGCAACTGGAGCATTGGCTGGACCAGCCGCAGATGCTGGGCATCCGGATGACCTTCCACAAGCCCAAATGGAGCGGCTGGCTGGATCCGGGCGCGCTCGACTGGTATTGGTCGGCGTGCGAACGCCTGGACATCCCGTTGATGCTGTTTGTTCCGGGGGAAGTCGACAAAATCGCCCCCATCGCGCAGCGCTACCCCGGCCTGACCATCGTGCTCGACCACATGGCGCGGGAAAGCCAGCTGCGCGACGACGCCTGCTTCGCCGACCTGGACCGGCTGCTGGCCCTGTCGCCGCTGCCGAACGTGTACGTGAAGACGTCGGCCGCGCCCTGCTACAGCAGCCAGCCCTACCCTTTCGCGAACATCGCGCCCTACCTGCGGCGCATCTATGAGGCGTTCGGCCCGCAGCGCTGCATGTGGGGCTCCGACTTCACGCGGCTGCCCTGCACTTACCAGGAGTGCGTGGACCACTTCCGCATCGCCCTGGATTTTCTCGGCCCTGACGATAGGGAATGGGTCATGGGCAAGACGGCGGCGCGGGTACTGCGCTGGCCCGAGCCCGCCGCACAGCCAGGCTGAGACCTGGCGCCGGCTATCTCAAACGCATCCACACAGGAGAACTTTCATGAACAGCATATCCATCCGCACGCTGGCCGCGACGCTGGCTGCCGCCAGTTTGCTCGGCCTTGCGCCGCAAGGGGCAGCCGCCCAGGCGCAAGACACCTATCCCGACAAACCCATCCATCTTGTGGTGCCCTTTCCGCCGGGCGGCGCCGTCGACATCCTGGGCCGCCTGATCGGCCAGCACCTGGGCGAACAGCTGAAGCAATCAGTCATCGTGGAAAACCGCGCGGGCGCCAATGGCACCATCGCCTACGAATACACCGCCAAATCCGCGCCCGACGGCTACACCATCCTGATCGGCAGCAACGGGCTGGCCACCAATACGGCGCTGTATCCCAGCCGGACCTTCTCGGAACTGGAATCGCTGGCCCCGATTGCCAAGCTGGGCTCGTCGCCGCTGATTATGATGGTGCCGTCCGGGTCCGCCTATCAATCGCTGAAGGACGTGACGGATGCCGCCAAGGCCGCCCCGGGCAAAGTCACCTATGCGTCGGCCGGCAGCGGCAGCTCTGCCCACCTGGGGTCGGAAATGCTGAAATCGGTTACCGGCACCGACATGCTGCACATTCCGTACAAGGGCGGCGCGCCGGCCATCATCGACCTGACCGCCGGACGCGTGTCGTTCATGCTGCTGGACCCGCTGCAAGCCCTGCCCCAGGTCGAATCCGGGCGGCTGCGGCCGATCATGGTGGCCAGCCCCCAGCGGCTGGCGCTGATCCCCTCGGTGCCATCCGCCACCGACGCCGGCTATCCCAAGCTGGAAGCCTCGGTCTGGTGGGGCTTCGTGGCGCCCAAGGACACGCCCCGCCCCATCATCGACAAGCTCAACAAACAGATCAATGCGGCGCTGGCCAAGCCGGACGTGCAGAAAAAGCTCGCGCCCATGGGCGTCACGGTGGCGTCGGGCTCGGCGGATGATTTCGGCACCTTCCTGCACGACCAGGCGGCCACCTGGGGCGCGCTGATCAAATCGGCCCATATTTCCAACGAGTAAGCATCCGGGCCGTTGCGCCGGCCCGCTGATAACATGGCCGCCTGCCTTCACTGAACAGGAATACCCGGCCATGATCCAGCCCGCACGCCGCACCGGCCCGCCCCGCCTGCTCGCCGCCCTGGCATTCGCGCTGGCAGCAGGCACGGCGGCGGCCGCCTCTCAGCAGCCTTCTCCGTACCGCCCGATCACGGCCCAGGAACTCTACGACGGCATCATGAGCGGCGGTCTGGCGTCCTGGGTAGAAGATCCCGCGCAGCGCACCATGCTGTCCACGCTGATGGCGACATCGTACATACTCGGCATTGCCGACACCGCCAACGGCAAGCAATGGTGCCCGGCATCAGACCTGGACATGGAAGCCATGCCAGCGCCGGTGCTCGACTACCTGGGCGATCTTCCCGAAGCGCGCCGCTCGGAGGGCGCCGCGGGCATCGTGATCGAGGCCCTGGCCAAGACCTATCCCTGCAAGCACTGAACGGCCTGCGCCTGCGGCGCCAGACAGGGTAAATGGCAATTTACTCGGCAGGCTTGCGCACGTACTCCCAGGTCTTGCACTGCACCGACGAATGCTCGCCATGCGGGAACGTGCGGCAATCGGTGCCGGCCCTGGCCACGCCGCCCCGGAACGGAAAGGCGAAGTCGTACTGCGCGGGGATCACGATGTTCAAGGCTTCGTCAAAAAAGCCTATCTTCCCCTTGTCAACGAACCGGGCCAGGCCTTCCTCGAAGTAGTCCGGCCCGTTGTCGAAGAGATACGGCCGCAGCACGGGGCGCTGCTCGTGGTCGATGTACACCCAGCCCTTGCTGTCCTGGACCAGGGCATGGCCATGGCTGTCGTAGTCCTGGGCACGGGCCGGCAAGGCCGCGGCGGCCAGCAGCGCGGCGGCAAGCATCGCGAAGTATCTCTTCATAGGGCCGGTACTCGATGGTCACAGGCGCGCATGGCGCATTGCGGCCCAGCGTACCACCGTACCTACCGCCCGTCTCGCACCTGCGGCCGCTTCACGCAGCCCCGTGCAGCGACCGGAAACTCAGCATGTCCTCGATGCCGAACCTGCCGTTCTCACGGCCGAATCCCGACAATCCCCAGCCGCCGAAGGGAGTGGCCAGGTTCTGCGCGGCGCCGTTGATCACCACCTGGCCGGTTCTCAAGCGGCGGGCGAACGACACGGCCCACGCCGGGTCGCCCGACCATACCGCCCCCGACAGGCCGTAGCCCGATGCATTGGCCAGGTCCGCGGCCTCGTGCTCGTCCTCGTAGGTCATCAGCGCCACCACCGGGCCGAATACTTCGCGCCGGGCGATCTCCATGTCCGGACTGACGTTCGAGAACAGGGTCGGCGCCACGAAATAGCCTCGGGACAAACCCGCCGGCCCGCCCATCGCGCAGACCGCGCCCTGCTCTTGCGCGCGGGCGATCATCCGGTTCACATGGGCATGCTGCGCGGCGGTAGCCACCGGCCCCAGGCGCGTGGCGGGGTCCAGCGGATCGCCCGGCACCCAGCCGGCGGCCGCCTGCTGGAACCGCGCAATCGCTTCGTCGCGCAATGGCCGGGGCACCAGCAGCAGCGACTGGCTGACGCAGGCCTGCCCCGAATTGGCCAGCCCCATCCGCACTGCCGCCGGAATCGCGGCCGCCAGGTCGGCGTCTTCAAGCAGCACCGCGGCCGACTTGCCGCCCAGCTCCAGCGTTACCGGCGTCAGCCTGGCGGCGGCGCTGGCCATGATGCGCTGGCCCACCGCGGTCGAACCGGTGAAACTGATCCGGTCCACGCCGGCATGCGTAACCAGGGCTTCCCCCAGGCCCGCGTCGCCCCACACCAGGTTCACTACGCCGGCGGCGAGCCCGGCCTCGTGCACGGCCTGCGCGAACGCCCATGCGGCGCCCGGCGCCACCTCGCTGGGCTTGATCACGATGCTGCAGCCCGCCGCCACGGCGGCCGCGACCTTGGCCGCGATCTGGTGCACTGGAAAATTCCATGGCGTGATGGCTGCCACGACGCCGCTGGGCACGCGCTCCACCAGGCCGTTGCCCACGCGTTCTTCCCACGTAATCTGCGACAGACCCTCAATGGCGAAGTCGATGCCCTTCAAGGGCATCGGTATCTGCATCAAGCCGCCCAGCCATACCGGGCAGCCCATCTCGATGGCCAGCAGCGCCGCGATCTCGTCCGCGCGCGATTCCAGCGCGGCCTTCAACCGCCGCAGGGCCGCCCTGCGCTCATCCAGGCTGCTGCGGCGCCATGTTTCGAAGCCGCGCCGCGCGCTCTTGACCGCAGTGTCCAGTTCGCCCTGGCCGCACAGCGCCACTTCGGCACAGGCGGTTTCGCTGGCCGGGTTCACCACCGTGTGGCGGCGGCCGCCAGCCACCGGAATGAACCGGCCGCCCGCATAGAAGTGGTCATAGATATTCATGGCCGGGCCTCGCCCAGGGGGTTGGCCGGCGCCGCCGGCCCTGTCATGCCTTTCATCGGCTGCAGGCGCAGCAAATGCCAGGGGCTGGGCACCACGCCGATCCGCACCTCGATCATGACCGGCCCTTGCGCCGCCATTGATGCCCGGACCGCCGCGCCCAGCGCCTGCGGCGTATCGACCTGCTCGAACGGCACGCCGAAGGCCCGCGCCAGCGTGCCGAAATCGGGATTGGCGAGCTCGACCGCCACCTCGGCGCCGAATTCACGCTTCTGGATGGCGCGCACATTGCCGTAGTGCCCGTCGTTGAACACCACCAGCGTCACCGGCAGGCCATAGCGCTGCGCGGTGGCCAGTTCCTGCAGGTTCCAGCCGAAGCCGCCGTCTCCGGTAATGGACACCACGCGGCGCCCGCGCCCGCCGACCGCGGCGCCCAGCGCCACCGGAAACCCATAGCCCAGCGTGCCCTGGTAGCCCGGCCCGATGTAGGTGCGCGGCCCGTACACGGGAAAGGCAATGCGGGCCAGGTAGCCCACCTGCGTCAGTTCATTGACGAAGATCGCGTCGTCCGGCATGGCCGCGCGCAATTCGCCGACATAGGCCGCTTGCGGCATGACCGCGTCGATCTGGCCCTGCGCCCAGCGCTTCACGCGCAATGCGTCCGCCTCGGCCAGCGCGGTGCGCGGCGCCAGCCGCTCGGCCAGCCGCGGCAGCGCCGTCGCGGCGTCCGCGACCATGGCCACATCGGGCGTCCGGGGCGGCGACAGATCAGCCGCGTCGATGTTGATATGAATGAACTGCAGCCCTGGCCTGGCCGGCCAGGATGCAGTGGGCGTCAAGGCATCGATGAAGCGGCTGCCCACCACCAGCACGGCATCGGCATGCTGGAACACCGCCCGGCCTGCCAGTGAATTCATCGCCAGCGGGTGGCGGTCGCTGAGCGCGCCGCGGCCGTTGTCGCTCATGACCACCGGCGCGCCGATGCGCTCGGCCAGCGCTTTCAGGGCCTCGCAGCCGCCGGCCTGGAAAACGCCGCCGCCCGCATAGATCACCGGCAGCCGGGCCGCGTTCAAAATCGCCGCGGCCCGGTCCAGCACGGCGTCCTCTACCGGCGCCGGCGCCGCCTGGGCGCCGCTCTGCGGCGGCGTGTCCGGGCCGTCCAGCGGCGCGCTCAGGTAATCGTGCGGAATCTCCATGCCCGCGGGGCGCGGCCGGCCGGCGTGCAGCTGCGCGAAGGCCTGGTCCACCGCGAGGCCGATCTGCTGCGGCGCATCGACGAACGTGTTCCATTTGGTCAGGCCCGCCACGAAGCCGGTCTGGTCCTTGATCTCGTGCAGCAGGCCCAGGCCCCGGCCGATGCCTGCCGAATGGATCTGCCCGGTAATGAACAGCACCTTCGAGTTCGACGCATACGCAGTGGCCAGGCCGGCGCCGGCATTCAGCGCGCCGGGGCCCGGCACCACCATGGCCGCGCCGACCTCGCCGCTTGCGCGGTAATAGCCGTCCGCCATGTAGGTGGTGGTCTGCTCGTGGCGCGGCACATACAGCCGGATCTCGGCGCTGCGCTGGCGCAGCGCTTCGACCGCCCAGTCGAGCTGGATGCCGGGAATCATGAACAGATCGCGGATTCCGTTGCGAATCAAGCCGGCCGCCAATGCCTGGCCACCCGTGTTAATCATGCAAGATACTCCTGGTTGAACATGTGCTGTCTAGTTGCCCGGGGCGGATATCGACTGCAGCAGCCGGCCCCAGCGTTCGGACTCGGCATGCGTAAACGCGGTGAACTGCGCGGCATCCGCGTAATCGGGCTCGGCGGCCAGGCCGATCACCTGCTGCTGCACGGCCGGCTTGGCCAGCGCGGCGCGCACCGCATCCGCGATCTTGCCGGCGATGTCGGGCGGCAACCCGGCAGGGCCGAACAGCCCCATCCAGGCGGGCGCGTCGTAACCCGGCAGGCCGGCTTCGGCAAGGGTCGGCAGGTCGGGGGCCACCCGGGTGCGCTGCGCACTGGTCACGCCCAGCGCCACCAGCGCTCCGGCTTTCACATGGGGGTAGGCCGAGGTCAGGTCCACCACCGCCAGGCCGATCTGGCCGCCCAGCACGTCGCTGACGGCGGGGCCGCTGCCGCGATACGGCACCGCGTTCATCTTGATGCCGGCCATTTCCCCCACCAACTCACCCGACAGGTGCTGCGCCGTGTACTGGCCGGGCGTGCCGTAGATCAGCGGCTCGCCGGGATGCCGCCTGGCTTTCTGGATCAAGTCTTTCAGGCTGATGTAGCCCGTGCTCTTGCCGGCGATCATCACCAGGGGGATATTGGCCAGCTTCGCCACCGGGGTCAGGTCCTGCTCGGGTTTCAGCGGCGAAGCCCCGGGGCGCTGCGGATTCACCGCAATCGCGCCGGTCGCGCCCATGCCCAGCGTATAGCCGTCCGGCTTGGCATGGGACACCATCACCAGCCCCACGGCGCCGCCGCCCCCGGGCTTGTTCTCGACCACTACCGGCTGCCCCAGCGACGCCGACATGTCCTTGGCCAGCACGCGCGCGATGCCGTCGGCCGAAGCGCCGGCGGCGAACGGCACGATCAGCGTAACCGGCCGGGAAGGATAGGGCTGCGCGCCGGCCGCGTGGGCGCCCAGCAGCGCCGCCAGCCCCAGCGCCGCAGCCGTGTAACGGGTGATATTCATGTTGTCTCTCCTCCTGTGTGGCGGTGTTGTTATTGAAGGGCGCCTGCCGCCCTCTCCTGCTCCAGTGCCCGCAGCAGCCGGGCGTTGTTGTCCGGCGTTCCGATCGATACGCGCAGCCAGGCCGGCAGCCCATAGCCCGCCACCGGCCGCACGATCAGTCCGTGCGCTTCCAGGCGGCGCGCCAGGCCGGCGCCGTCGCCCACCCGCACCAGCACAAAATTCGCCGACGACGGCACATACCCCAGCCCCAAGCTGTCGAAACCCTGGCAAAGCTGCTCGCGGCCCGCGGCATTCACCCGCACGGTCTCGGCCAGGAAATCGCCGTCCTGCAAGGCGGCCACTGCCGCCGCCTGCGCGGGGTGCGTCACGGAAAACGGGGCCCGCAGGCGATGCAGCACGGCGCTGACCGCCGGCTGCGCAATGGCGTAGCCCACCCGCAGGCCGGCCAGTCCATAGGCTTTCGAGAACGTCCGCGTCACGATCAGGTTGGGGTAGGCCCGCACCCAGGCCAGCGAATCGCCGGCTTCTTCGGGCCGCAGGTACTCGCGATAGGCCTCGTCCAGCACCACGGCAATACTGGGCGGCACGCGCGCCAGGAAGGCAGCGATATCCGCCGGTGGCAGCCGGGTGCCGGTGGGGTTGCCCGGGTTCGCGATATAGACCACGCTGGTGGCCGGTGTTACGGCCGCCAGCAGCGCATCCAGGTCCACCACGAAATCGGGCGAAGCCGCCACCACCGGTTCGGCGCCCAGGCGCTGCACCGCATTCACGAAGGCCTGGAATGAATAGGCGGAATACACCGCCGACCGGCCCTGCGACAGCCAGGCCGAGGCCGCCATGGCCAGGATGCTCTCCGAGCCCGCGCCCACCACGATCCAGTCGCGCGGCACGCCCAGCGCCTGGCCCAATGCCTCTACCAGCAGCGTGCAATCGTTGTCGGGGTACAGCGAAACATCGATGGCCGACTCCGCCAGCGCCCGCATGGCCTTGGGGCTGGGGCCCAGCGGGTTCTCGTTCGACGCCAGCTTGGCGATGCGGGCGGGCGGCATGTCCAGGCGCCGCGCCAGGTCTTCAATGGGCAGGCCCGGGACATACGCCTTGAGCGCCGCGATGTGCGCCGGCACGTTGGGGGTGTAAGACATCTGCGCGGCTCTACTGTTCAGGGTTGAATCCGGAATCGCGGATGACCGGCGCCCACTGCCGCAGCTCGGCTTCCTGCAGCCGGGTGAACTCGGCGCTGGGCAGGTAGGCCGACTCGATCACCAGCTTGTTCAGCTTGTCGGCAAACGGCGGATCGGACAAGGCCTTGCCGATGGCCTCGTCCAGGCGCCTGACCGTCTCAGGCGGGGTACCGGCCGGCGCATACGCGCCGAACCAGCCCTGCACATCCAGCCCCTTGATGCCCTGCTCTTCCAGCGTGGGCACCTCGGGCGCCAGGCGATAGCGCTTGGGCGTGAATATGCCCAGGATGCGCAGCTTGCCGGTGCGGTGGTATTCGATATGGTCGATCAGCGTGTCGATGGCGGCCACCACATGGCCGCCCAGAACAGCGTTCAGCAAGGGCGCGCCGCCCTTGAACGCCACGTGTGTCCACTGCACACCGGCCGCCTTGGCATACATCAGGCCCGCGAAGTGCGACATCCCGCCCGCGGAAGAAGACCCGTAATTGGCTTGCTCTGGATGCGCTTTCAGCCAGGCGGCCAGATCGGCGGGCGTCTTGATCGGCGACGCCGCGCTGACCGACAGGGCAATGGGATAGGCGATCAGGCGCGACACCGGCGCGAAATCCTTGCGCATGTCGTATCCCAGCGTCTTGGCATACACCAGGGTCTGGATGGTGGTCAGCGCATTCGGCGCGATCATCACCACGCTGCCGTCGGGCGGCGAATGCTTGACAATGCCGGCCGCAATGCGGCCGCCCGCCCCGGGGCGGTTCTCGACAATGATATTGGCGCCCAGGTTCTCGGCCAGCGGCTGGGCCAGCAGCCGCGCCACCGTATCGACGCTGCCCCCGGGGGGATATCCGACAATCAGCTTGACCGTCTGGGGCATGGCGTCCCCGGCGGCAAGACACAGGCTGCTGCCGGCCAGCAGCAGCCCAAGCGCCCCCAGGGCGCGGTAAAGCCGGCTCATCTTGGACATGCGACTTCCCCTTGGTTTTGATATACAGTCTGGTACCAGTTGCCAGCGCTATCATCGCGACGCCCCCGCCCCCCGGTCAACGGCACTTCCGACATCGCGATCACTCCACGGAATCGCCCGAGCTCCGCATGACACTTCAACAGCTACGCGACTTCATCGCCGTCATCGAGCACGGGGGGTTCCGCGCGGCGGCGCGTGCGCTCAACGTGTCGCAGGGCGGGCTGACCAAAAGCCTGGCCCGGCTGGAAGACGACCATGGGGTCTGCCTGCTGGCCCGCGATGCCAAGGGCCTGGAACTGACCGCGCACGGCGAAGAATTCCTGCACCTGGCCCGGGCCACGGTGCTCGAGGCCGACCGCGCCTCGCAGTGGCTGGTCAAGACCGGCGCGCAGCAGCGCCCCACCATCAACATCGGCATATCGATCGATCCGGCACTGCGGCTGGCACCCACCGTGCTGAACGACTTTCGCGGCAAGAACCCCGGCGTGTCGCTGCAAATTACCCAATCGGTGGCCAGCGACCTGCTGCTGCAGGTGCGCGACAACCGCATCGAAGTCGCGCTGATGCGTATCCCGGCCGGCCTGCAGTCCGACGACCTGCACGTCGAAGCGCTGTACCAGGCCCGGCCCGCCATCCTGGCCCGCGCGGGCCATCCGCAGGCCCGGGCCCGCTCGGTCAGCGAACTGATCCAGTGCGACTGGATCGTGGTGGGTTCGGCGCCCGACCGCGGTGCGGAAGACGCCAGCCTGACCGAACTGTTCGACGACGCCCAGCTCGGGCGCCCGCGCATCGCCGCCTACTCTTCTTCTTTGTTCGACACGGTATCGATGCTGATGGAATCCGACTGCCTGGCGCGCCTGCCCCGCGTGGTGCTGGACCACCCGCTGGTACGCGGGCGGCTGGTCGCCATCCCGGTCGACGACCCACCCCGCCCGTACACCATAGGCCTGGTGTACAAATCGGGACGGCGCCTGAGCCGCGAAGCCCAGCGGCTGTGCGCCATGCTGGCCTCGTACGCGCGCATCGACAGGATCCAGGGGCTGTCGGACATGCCGGCGCCCGCGCCGGCAAAGCGCAACGGCTAGGGCGCTTTGCGGAAGGCGAGCACCGCGTTGTTGCCTCCCATGCCGAAGGAATTGCTCAGCGCCACCCGCAGGCCGGGCAGGCGGCGCGCACCCTCGGCCACATAGTCCAGGTCGCACTGCGGATCGCCGCCCTGGTAGAACAGGGTGGGCGGCACCATGCCCTGCTGCACGGCCATGGCGGTGACAGCGGCCTCGATGGCGCCTGCCGCGCCGATGGTATGGCCCACCGCGCCCTTGATGCTGCTGATCGGCAGGCGGCCGGCATGGCTGCCGAACACTTGCTTGATCGCGGCGGTCTCGATGCGGTCGCCCGCCAGCGTGCCGGTCGCATGCGCGTTGATGTACCCGACGTCTTCGGCAGCCAGGCCTGCGTCGGCCAGACATCGCGACATGGCCAATGCCTGGCCGCGCGGGTCGGGCCGCACCGGGTGAGTACCGTCATTGCTGACCCCGTAGCCGCAGATTTCGGCAATAACCGTCGCATTGCGCGCCCGCGCATGCTCGGCGGATTCCAGCACCAGCATGGCCGCCCCTTCGGCCACGGCGAATCCGGTGCGCTTGTGGCTGAACGGACGGCAGTATCCCGTCTGCCCGGGCGCCGGTTCCGCGCACAGCACGTGCAATTGCACCCATGCCGCCATCAGCATGGGCGAAAACATGGATTCCGCCCCGCCCGCGATCGCCACATCGAGATAGCCGTCGCGGATTCTCCGGTAAGCTTCGCCGATGGCCACCGCCCCGGCCGAGCAGGCGGTCGCGTAGGTTTGCGCTTCGGCGGTAGACTGCAGCCCCTGTGCGATCTGCGCGGCGGCCGCCTGGGGCATCACGGCGGGAACCACCAGCACGGGCCGCTTCGGCCTCAGGCCATGATAGGCCTCGACCGCCTCGCACAACGTCGAAACGCCACCTATGCCAGTACCGACGAAGACGCCGCATTCGGCTTGCCGGTCGGCAGCCAGCGCGGCTGCGTCCAGGGCCTGGCGCGCCGCGTAGTGCGCAATCAGCGTCACACGGTCCAGCATCCGGACCTGGCTGGGGTGCAGGCCGTCGGTCAAGTCCTGCTCGACATAGCCCACGCTTCTGTCAATGTTCGGATCGGGATGCCTGCGAATGCCGCACGCGCCGGCGTTCAGGGCATCGAAGGTCGCCTGCGCCGAGCCGCCCACCGGCGATGCCACGCCCATCGCCGTAATGACGACTGTCCTGCGCGTCATTGCGGGGGCTCCGGATCTCGGTCCCGCTGCGCAGCCGCGCGCACGGCCTGGCCCGGCGCGTCGCCCTCCGGCAAGGCAACTTTCGTCTCGGCCCCCTCCGGCGCGCCGGACCGGCGTTCGATCACGGCCTGCATATAAACGATCAGGCTGCTCAAATCCTTGGGAAACACGCTGGTGAACTCTTGCGCTCCCACGTCGTGATTGGTCGGCAGCATCTCATCGGTTGTCAGTCCGAATTCCGTTTCGATTTCCAGCAGGATTTCCAGGATGGCCAGGGAATCGAATTGCGTGATGACCGATGCAAATTCCTGGTCTTCCAGCAGCGGCTCGGGCTCGCAACGGCAGGTCCTGGCAATGATCGCCGCCAGTTTCTCCCGCAATATTGGCGTGTCGGGCAGGGTTTGCATAATGTCGAACCGATAGATCAGGGATAAGTAAATTTCAGCGTGGCGGTCGCGCTGACCTTCCCGGCCGTCACAGTAGCATTGATCGGCAAGAAGCTGCCTCCCACCCGGAACTGCCACCGATTGGAAGGCGCACTATCCATGGGATTGCCGATTCCCTGCTCAGCCGCGCCGAAGGTCGGGTTGCGGTACGTGCCGGCCGCCGGATCATACAGCCACACTTGCACCCCCACCCCCTGCGCGGCACCGCTACCCGTTTCCTGGTTGGACAGAGTGGCCGGATAACCGCTGGCGGGGTGGCTGGCCGTGACCGTGATGGTGGGAGACACTTCGCTGGGTGAACTGCAAGCCACGTCGAGGGTCGTGGCCGTAATGCCCCGGCCTTCGCCGCGCACCAGCAGGTGCGCCGGTACGCTTGGCATCTTGACGGTCAGGGCGGCCGGATTCTGGATATCGCAGGTTGGCGGGGTGACGGTAATGGCCGTCGCCAGGTACACGCGGTACGGCTGGGAAATGTTGGCTCCGTTGGTATTGCTTATGTATGCCCGGCCATAGATATTCGCGGGCAGCAATTGCCCAGGAGATATCTTGTCCCCGGTTGCCACGAATTCGATACGCGCTTTCAGGTTATTTCCCAATTGCGCCCCGTTAAAAGGGAATACCAATGCGCCGCGCCTGTATGTATTCGGGTAGGTGACGGGCGCAACCACGTTTTCTGAATCGCTGATGTAGTAATAATAAACGCGATACCCTATGCCAGGCACCCCTGAATCATATAGATTCTGGTGGCCGGGAAGCAGCGCGGTGCCGCCCCTGAATTCCTCGATCGCCCCCGGCGCGCAATCGTACAGCGGCGCCGCCTGTCCTTGCGCCCGCCCTGTGCCCAGGTTCGGAAGCAGGGCTTCCGAGGCAAACAGGATCTCGCCGGCCGTCGGGTAGGCGGGCAGCGCAAAGGTCGTCCGCCCGGCCGGCACCGCGATCTGGAAAAGCGCGCCGTTGTAGGCATCGTAGACCGTACCGCTGGGGCCGGCGCCACCGGGATTGAGGCCGCACGCGGCATGCGCCCCACCCATCAGGGCCAGCGCCAGGCCCATGCCTGCCCACCATTGGCCTCTGTAGCCGCGGCGGCATGCCGCCCTTGAGTTTCGCTTCATTGGGCGCATGTCAACTCCTTTGCCTGTTCGGCGGGATCCTGGCCCGCGGACACATCTATCTGGAAGCTGCACTGCTGGTCGTCCGCTCCTCCCCATTTCACGGTGAATCGCCGAAGACCTTGCAGCCCCGTCAGCCAGACGCGGCCCACCGGGCCGACAATGCCGCGCTGCTGCTCATCCTCGCCATAGACGGCGGCACCGAAAGGCAGCACCTTGCCCGAAGCATTTTTCAGCACGGCGAGCACCGTGCGCCCGAGTTCGGTATCGAACTTCGCCACCACGATGGCGCCGCGCGTCGGCACCACGGTCTGCACGTTCTGCTTCAGATGCGCGCCGTCCAGGCCGTCGCCGGCATCGAGCGACACCCGGTTCTCGCGGTATGGGCTGGCATACGGGACCAGCGCCCGGCCGGCCGAGTTAGTGCGCACGCCAGGCTGCGCGTCGATCGACACACCGGCTGCGCCGGGCGCATCGACGATGATCGCCGTCTCGCCCAGCGATTGCCCCAGCAGCACGCCCTTGCTGTCCGCCAAGAACGAGCCGCTGATGTCGAGGTACGTGTTCGACGAGTCGCGCGAATAGGCATGGCTGATGGTGGCCAATCCCACCGGCGAGGAGTATCCCAGCGAACCGTAGCCGGTATTGCCGTCGTTGCCCGCGCCGCGAGTGACGCCGGCCTGCAAAGCGTAAGTCAGCGAATAGTCGTCCAGCATCGCACCGCTCAGGTTGACGCTGTGATTCGTACCCTGGTTGTCAGTGCGATTCATGGCGTAGCTGGCGGTATGGCTGCCGCCCAGGGGTATGCTGAACGTCAGCATCAGTGTCGACTCGCGAGCATCCCAGGGGCTGCGGCTCAGGGAGTAGTTCAGGGAATAGCCTACGCGGCCCAGCGAACTCGAATACCCTACCTGCGCGTAGCGTGCATTGCGCGGCGCGTTGCGGTATGCGATGCCGTAGTAGTTGAACGACAGGGACCCCATACTGCCCAGCCGCTGCTGCACCGACAGCTGATATTCATGCTCTCGGCTGTAGCTCAGGTAGTCGTGCTTCTCGGCGCGGTCGCGCATCGTATCGTCCAGGCTGCGATAGCCCGCCGAGTTATAGCGGTAGCTGGCCAGGGTGAAGTCGGTGCCGCTGCCAGGGAAGGATTTTGCATACTGCACTCTCGCGGCGGAACCCACCAGAGCATTGCCGCGCACGTCGCGGGAACGCGAGCTGGTAACGTCTACCGACAGCGCCCCCAAATGGCGCAGATTTGCGGCCAGCCCCAGTGCGCCGGCGTTATAGCCATACTGGGCGGTTGTCCATCCGCCGTAGGCCGTCAAGCCATACGGCAGGCCGTAAGCCAGGGTGGCCTGCCCCATCAAGGGCCGGTCGGTCTGGTAGTTGTGACGGTGTTCGCCCACCATGACGTTGTAATTCCAGATGCCTTCCCGCATCATCGCCGGCAGTGCCGAAAATGGCTGGAAATACCGGGTGCTGCGACCGCCCAGTTCGGCGATCTCGACTTCCAGGTCGCCTCCGCCAGGCGTGGAATACAAGTCGTCGATCACGAACGGCCCGGCCGGAACGAAAGTCGTATAAAGCACATTGCCATTCTGGCGCACGGTTACTTTGGCGCTGCTGGGCGCGACGCCGCGCACAACAGGCGCATAGCCGCGCTGGCTGTCCGGCAACATGCCATCGTCAGACCGAATCTGCACGCCACGAAAGCGCACCGAGCCGAAAGTCTTGCCATCGGTCGAGCTGTCGCCTATGCGCAACTGTCCGCGCCAGGCCACGATATCGCGCTCGGCATACAGATCGTTCCAGTCCCACTTCGTGCTGTTGCCGTTCTCGTAATAGCTGCCGTTGCCGCGCAGGCGCCACTCTCCCAGATTCAGGCCATTGCGGAAACTCAGATAGAGCGTATCGTCGGCATACCGATCCGATCCGCCGGTGTACCGCAGGTGGTTGTACGACAAGCGGTAAGACGACCATACGGCCGTCGTACCGGAATCCCATCGCTCGGCCGGCACGACGCCACGCGCCCGGCGGTCCAGCGCCGCCTGCGGAATCGACAGCCGCAAGACATTGGCGTCCTGGTCGTAGCTGGCCTTGGACGACGGGATGGCCTCGAGTGCGCGGCCGCACTCGCTGTCGTCCATTTGTTGCAGCGCAGGGAAAGCCTCGGCCTTGACTCCCAGCTCGCGCAATACCGGCACCGGAAGACACGGCTGCGCGTCTTCCTTGCCGGAAACGGCAACGAACTCGACCGTGCGAGAACCGATCGCCTGCTCGTTCAGTTGCAGCATCACCGACTTCGCCCCCGGCAGCACCCGGCTCGAATAGGCGAACACTGACAAGTCCACCCCGGTAGCCTGCCCAGGGACGCGATGCAGAAAGCTGTCATCGAACACGGCAATATCGCCGCCCTGGTCCTGGGCCAGGCTGGCGGCGGTGCAGGCCATCATGGCTACCGCGCCTGCCGCTGCCGCGCGCCAACCCGTCGAACGGCCCATGGCAATCAACGCGCGGGCGCCTCGGGGCCGACAGCGGCAGCCGGCCAGGCTTCGATCACGCCGTAGTCGTTGACCACATGCGGTAACACCTGCGAACTTGCCGCGGCGGGACATTTGCTCAGGGGGATGCGGCTCGCGCCCAGCGGCACCGCAATTGCGCCGCGCCCGAACTCCTTGGCTTCGCCCGGAAACTCGATGCGCGCGAAATTCACAAGGAAAGCGGAAGAATTCTGTGCGACCAGCTGGCAGGCATTGCCCTCGCGAGCCAGCGACCACTTCAGCAGCTCTGCGCCGCGGGGCAGTTTCTGAATGGCCACGGGACGATAGAACAGCTTGATGCGCGTGTGCATAGCCAGCGACAGGACGTTTTCCGCCTGGTCTTTTTTCTGCGGGATTTCGAGCACATTGATCCAGTAATACGATTCACGGTCGCCCGGCAGCCCTTCCCCTACGCGGGCGATGCTCAGGCGGCGTTCCACGCCGCTGTCGAAGCGGCTCAAGGGCGGCGTGATGAAAAATGGCGTGTCCATTTCTTCGGCTGGACCGTCTATCCAGGCCTGGACCACATAAGGTGCGCCGGAGAGGTTCTTGGCGAAGATCGAGACGTGTTGTTGCTCTGATGTCATGATCACGCGCGTGCTGGAAAGCTGGACAGCGGCCTGCGCGGCGGCGCCGGCCAACATGCTCGCGGCCGCGGCGACCAGGAACAACCGTTGAATGAGGGTTTTCATGTGACTAGCTTCAAACTCGCGCGCCGTTCCCCGATGGAGCCGAGGGTGGATAGCGCTGATGGAAAAAAATGCAGCGGGCACGCGGCGACCCGGCCGCCACGCCTGTGATGCATGGCCATGCCGCGTAGATATCAACGTTGTCAGACAGTGGAAAGTGCTTCGCAAGAAGCACATCGTGGGGGTTCCCGGCCGACGGATACGCGTGGTGATGATCGCGGGCTGCTCCGTTGCCGGATCAGGCCGGGCGCTTCGCCACCAGGCACGGCGGCGCGCATGGCGGCCGCCGTGCCTCTATGTCGGCCGGCCCGGGGAACGAACCCGCAAACCTAGCGTGGCGACTTACGGATAGGCAACTGCAAACACCGCGCGGGCGTTGGCGGCGCCGGCCGTGACCGTGTCGGCAGTGGCTTCGTAGAATGCCTTGAAGTTCAGCACGTTGGAGCCGTCGACCAGGCTGTAGCTGACCGCGGAGCCGCCCACGATGATGTCGGCGCCGTTCTGTTCGGCCAGACCCACGGCCACGCCGGTGGCGCCCGAGGCGTTTTCCAGACTGAGCAGACGGGTGTTGATGACCGAACCGGCGCCCGGCGTGAACGAGATGGCGGCGGTGTCCGACACACTGGTGTCGCAGCCGATCAACGTGATAGAGAAATCGGTCATGGGGCCCCTGTCGCCGATCGCCGCGAAGGTGGAGCTTGGCACGCTACCCATGTAGACGGTCATGTCGGCGCCTTGCTGGCCGCCACCGATCGCGCATGCGGAAGTAGTGATGTCGCCGATGAACTTGATATTGCCGGTGTCGGCGGCGGCGGCCGCGCCCGCCATAGCGACCAGGCACCCGGAAACCAGGACCTTGAGAATTGCTTTTTTCATGATAAAGATTGGAGCCCAAGAGAGAACAAATTGACTGCGCAAAGCCCACGCCACTGATCATCTTGCCGAGCGCAAGGTTGGCCGTTGGAGGAAATCAAGCCGCCTCAGGGACACGCAAGTGCCGAGCAGCCAGTTGGCGGGCCAGAAGATGCAGCGACGCACCAACCAGCCCCGCCAGTGACGGCGGGCGCTTTCCCCTTCGTAGTACTTGATGTCCGCCGTCATCCAGCGAACAGCAATCGCCAGCATGCGTGCCAGCCAGGAATGCTCGCGCATGAGGTGCAAACAGGGCAGCGCCCAGCAGCGATATCCTTGGTAGGTAGTCGAAGAGAAAGTCTTTCTGCAATGACGCGCGTCGAGAACCCAGTCGGTGAAAGAAATGAGATTCTGTCGGCGTAATTCGTTACATACGATCTTCTGCTCGTAATCTACCCATATCCCTAGCTTGCTCATACAGATATTTCAATAAGTGGGTGCTGCGCGTAACGGTTTTTACCGTTGCCATCTTCCACGAAGACAGCAATGTCAGAATATGAGAGCCGGCGTTATATGCTTTTGATAATGATCAAAAGCTTGCTGATGAAATCTAAATCTGTCTTTTAAACATCACAAACTACCTGTGCAACATGATATCTTTCAAAGATTTTTTCAATCCTGGCTCAAAGATATCAGTTTATTCACAATATAAATTTCTCCGTCTTTTCCTTTCAAAACTCGTCAGCTCCATTGCCGCCTTCGGGGTGGCCCCTGAGCCAGCCACCTCGTCACCGCCTCGCTGACACGGCCAGATCGAAGAACGCGCCAGCCTCACTCCCAGGAGAAGCATGATGCCGACCAGAACCGTCGCGATCGTCGTCCACGATGGCGTGCAGGCGCTGGACGTGGCCGGGCCGGTGGATGTCTTTCACGAGGCCAACGGATACCTGCCCGCGCAAGACAGGTACCAAACCGTGCTGGTCGCCGCCGACCGCCACCCCCTGCGGGCCTCGAACCGCATGCAGATGCTTGCCGACCTGGCGTTTGAAGAAGCGCGCGCCGGTTTCGACATCGTGCTGGTGGCCGGCGGCCCGGGCCTGCCCGACGCGCCGCCGGCCACCAGATTCGTCGAATGGATCCGCGCGGCCTCGCAGCGGGCCGGCATTTATGGTTCCATCTGCACCGGAGCGTTCGCGCTGGGCCACGCCGGCCTGCTCGACCAGCGCCGTGTCACCACGCACTGGCAGAATGCGTCCAGGCTGGCGGCTCGCTTTCCTCGCGCGCGAGTCGAGCCCGACGCCATTTACGTATGCGACGACAGGCTGGTTACCTCGGCCGGCGTCACCGCCGGCATCGACCTGGCCCTGGCGCTGGTGGGTCAGTGTCACGGCCCGGAAACTTCAGTGGCGGTCGCCAAGCGGCTGGTAGTGGTGGCGCAGCGGCAAGGCGGGCAATCGCAGTTCAGCCCGTACCTGACCGCCCCGGCCGACCCGGCGTCGCCGGTCGCCCGCATTCAGGCCCATGTCATGGCGCACATTGGAGGGCGGCACACCCTGCAGTCGCTGGCCACCGAAGTCGGCATGAGCCCGCGCAGCCTGGCGCGCTATTTCGTACAAGAAACCGGCATCACGCCGCATGAATTCGTGCAGCGCGCTCGCATAGACGCCGCGCGCATGACGCTGGAAGCAGGCGAGCGCCCGCTGAAAACCATCGCCTATGACTGCGGCTTCGGCACAGTAGACAGGATGCGTATCGTGTTCGGCGCCCGGCTGGGCGTAACGCCGGCCCAGTACCGCGCCAGTTTCCGCCGGCGCGGCCCGTAGCGGGCCGCGCCGGCGCAGGGCTACAGGCCCAGTGCCTTGGCGACGCCGGCGCCATAGGCCGGGTCGGCCTTGGCACAGTTGTCGACGTGGCGCTGCTTCACTTCGAGGCGCGCATCGCCCATGGCGCGCGCGGTATTTTCGAACAGCAATTGCTGCTGCGCGGGAGACATCAGGCGGAACAGATTGCCCGGCTGCTCGAAGTGGTCTTCATCGACGCGATGGTCCCAGTGGTCGGCGGCGCCTTCCAGGGCCAGCGGCGGCTCTTGCAGCGACGGATTGTTGCCGATCCATGCGCCCTTGCTGTTGGGCCAGTAGTTGGTGGCGGCGCCCAGGTTGCCGTCGGTGCGCATGGCGCCGTCGCGGTGATAGCTGTGGAACGGGCAGCGCGGCGCATTGACCGGAATGTGATTGAAGTTGGCCCCCAGGCGGTAGCGCTGCGCATCGCCATAGGAAAACAGCCGCCCCTGCAGCATGCGGTCGGGCGAGAACCCGATGCCCGGCACCACGTTGGCCGGCGAAAATGCCGCCTGTTCCACTTCCGCAAAATAATTGTCGGGATAGCGGTTCAGTTCCATGACGCCCACTTCGATCAGCGGATAGTCGCCCTTGGGCCATACCTTGGTCAGGTCGAACGGGCTGTGCTTGTGGCCGCGCGCCTGCTGCTCGGTCATGACCTGGATGAACAGCTTCCATTTCGGGAAGTCGCCGCGCTCGATGGCTTCGAACAGGTCGCGGCCATGGCTTTCGCGGTCGTTGGCGATGATGGCCGCCGCTTCCTGGTCAGTAAGGTTCTCGATGCCTTGCTGGCAGCGGAAATGGAACTTCACCCACACGCGCTCGTTGGCGGCGTTGATCATCGAGAACGTATGGCTGCCGAAGCCGTGCATGTGCCGCAGGGTCTTGGGTATGCCGCGGTCCGACATGACGATGGTGACCTGGTGCAGCGCTTCGGGCAGCAGTGTCCAGAAATCCCAGTTGCTGTCGGGAGAACGCAGGCCGGTGCGAGGGTCGCGCTTGATGGCGTGGTTCAGGTCGGGGAAACGCAGCGGATCGCGGAAGAAGAACACCGGCGTGTTGTTGCCGACGATATCCCAATTGCCTTCTTCGGTATAGAACTTCACGGCGAAGCCGCGGATGTCGCGTTCGGCGTCGGCCGCCCCGCGCTCGCCCGCCACCGTGGAAAAGCGCATGAACAGCGGCGTTTGCTTGCCCACCTGGGAAAAGATCTTGGCCTTGGTGTAGCGGCTGATGTCGTGCGTAACGGTAAACGTGCCGTGTGCACCCCAGCCCTTGGCGTGCATGCGGCGCTCGGGGATGACTTCGCGGTCGAAGTGCGCCAGCTTCTCGATCAGCCAGATGTCTTGCAGCAGTGCCGGGCCGCGCGGGCCTGCGGTAAGAATGTTGAGATTGTCGGCCACCGGAGCACCGGTGGCGTGGGTCATGGCAGGCAGCTCGTCGCCGTTGGGTGTTTGCTTATCGGTCATTTGGGATACTCCAATAAATCCGGGACTCGGCCACAGGCTGTGATCAGTTCGGCCAGGCCGAGTTGAAAATGATAGAGCAGAAATTCATTCGCTTATAGTCAGGGTCTTTCAGCGCGAGCACGTCGGCCTTGACGTTGCCCAAGGTGGTCAGCGGTTTGTGCCGGATGCCGTCCGCGAAATGATCGATGATGCTTTCCTTGAAATCCGGTTCGCGCGGATGGTGGCGGCAGACGTGCTCGCGCTGGTCGTGGGTGAAGTCGTGGAATGCCATGCCCAGCACGTCCATCTCGACGCCCGCGGTCACCAGGGCTACGGTAGGCCGCATATGCTCCGGAATGCCGGGCGTCGTATGCAGCGCGATGGCAGTCCATACGTCTTCGATATCGCGCTCGCCCACGCCATAGCTTTTCATGAAAGCGCGCGCCGCGTTGGCACCGTCGACCTCGAAGCGCAGGTCAGGGCTGGCGTAGGATTGTGTCAATCCCATGTCATGAAACATGGCACCCAGGTAAATCAGTTCCGGGTCATAGTCCAGGCCGCGCCGCCCGCCGGTCAGCGCCCCCCACAGAAACACACGCCGGCTATGGTGGTAAAGCAGATCGTCTTCGGTGTCGCGGACCAACTCGGTCGCGGCGCGCGCGATGGCGCTGTCGGGAATGCGGATACCGGCAATGGTTTCAGCCATGGCAATACTCCTGGGTCGGATGCGCCGCCGGACAACCCGGCGCCTGAATGAATTTCAGCATCCGCCCATCCGCCGGACAACGCGCGCACGACCCTGGATCAGGACAAGCAGCCGTCGTTTCGCGCCAGGACATGTGCGCAGGCCCTGGCGCGCAAGTTCGGCGGCGCCTTCGGGGTGGGTATCCAGTACGCCAAGACGATGCTCGACAATCATTGAATAGCGATAGAGCCGGGTGAATGGCCTTCACGCCAGCCCCCCGGCCAGCTGCGCAGCGCACAACACCGCCGCTCCGCATCCGATCAGCAGCAGCGGATTCAGACGCGAGCGGCTCATCAGCAAGGTGGCCGCCACGGCGATGCCGCGCGCCCACCAGCCGCCTTCCAGCGCCATGAAAAGCACATACACGGCGGCCAGGATCATGCCCGCGGCGATGGGCCGCAACCCGGCCTCGAGCGCCAGCTGCCAGCGCGCCCCGCTGTGGCGCCGCCACAGGTACGCCACGCCGTAGATCAGGAGCGCCGTGGGCGCGAAGATCGCCAGGGTCGCGACCACGGCGCCCCAGAAGCCGCCCACGTCCCAGCCGATCAAGGTCACCAGCAGCGAACCCGGGCCGGGCGCGAGACGTGCGATGGCGAAGGTATTCAGGAAGTCTTGCGCCGTCATCCATTGGTGCACATCCACCACCTGCCGATGGATCTCGGCCACTGTGGCCTGCCCGCCGCCTATCGTTACCAGCGACAGCGGCGCAAATACGGCCCACAGGCTCCAGAGCGCGCCGCCCATCTCAGGCCTCCTCGCCGCGCAGGCGGCAATACTCGATGGCCACGCTCAGCGCGCCTTCCACCAGCACCACCCATAGCAGGGGCCATTGCAGCAGCCCGACGGCGATGAACGTAGTCGCCAGGAATAGCATGGGCAGCACGCGGCGCGGCACCCGGCGCGCCGCCGTGATGGCCATGCTGGCCGACAGCCCGATGGCCGCCGCGGCCGCGCCCGCCAGCGCGATATTGGTCAGCGGGTACGTGGTAAAGGCGGCGAACACCGCCGCCAGCATCACGATGAAAATGGCCGGCGGGACAATGATCCCCATGAACCCGGCAACGGCGCCGCGCGCGCCGGCCAGCCGGTAGCCGATCCAGATCGCCATGTTCTTCACATTCACGCCGGGCAGCGCCTGCGACAGCGACAGGCCGTTCAGGAATTCTTCTTCGCTCATCCAGTCGCGCTCTTGCACGAATTCGCGAAACAGCCAGCCGCTCAGACCGCCGCCGAAGCTGGTCAGGCCGATGCGGGAAAAAATAAGAAACAGGCGCCAGGCAGTGGGCCGGGGCGCTCCGTCGGGATCGTGGGTTTGCGTCATCTGGGCAGTGAAAGCCGGGCGCGGGCCGGACAGCCGGCCGGCCCGCAACTATTGACATGTCCACAATTATGGCGCAATGCAGATAACAAATACCTGTCTCTGCACCGCCGCCGCCGCGGTGCGCGCGCCCTTATGCTGCACCTCGGGGCCGGAGCCACGCCTGCTGGCGCCATCGCTTGATGGGTTGATCGACGAAATGAAGGCAGATGGCCGCCATCGTGAACGAAAAAGCGACGGTCGCGGCCAGCTGGATCCACACGGGTTGCGTATCGCGCAGCACCAGCACGAATGGAAAATGCCAGATATAAATACCGTACGACAGCCTGCCGATATAGGCCATGGGGCGCCAGGAAAGAAAAGCCGCCTTTGCATTGCCCACGGCATGGCAGACCAGCACGAAGCCGCACAGTTCGGCCAGTGTGATCCGCCATGTAACAGCCTGCACCTGATGGCTGGTCGGCAATGAAGGCAGCCAGACGACAACCGCAAGCACCAGGCAGGCCGCCACGAGCGTGCACTTGCCCACCCTGACCGGAGCCAGCGCCGCCACAGCCCCCAGCAGGATGCCGCTCACTCTCATGTCGAAGCGGAAATAAGCCTGCGACCAATTCCAGTGCACAGCGCCGAAACAGCGCCATGCGGTTGCGGCGACAAACGCCGCCACCATCCAGCGCACGGGGTGCCGTGTTCGCAAGAACAGGGGCAGGACGAACGGCCACAGCAGATAGAACTTCTCTTCCACACCCAGCGACCAGGTGTGGCCAATGGTGTATGTCAGCTTCCAGAAAGCCAACGCATAGTCGTAGACGTACAGCGCGGCCAGTGCGGCGGACTGCCATTGGTTATCGGCGGGCCACAGCGTGGGCGCCAGCGCCGCATAGGCCGCCACCATCAGCAGCAAGGTCGGATACAGGCGCAAGGCCCGGCGGGCGTAAAACCGCCCCGCCTCGATGCCACCGCCGCGGTACTCTGCCGCAAGCAGCGACGTGATCAGGTAGCCGGACAGGACGAAGAAGACGTCCACGCCGACAAAACCGCCCCGCGCGAAAGGAACGCCACAGTGGAACATGACGACCGCGAGTATGCTGACCGCCCGGATTCCATCGAGGGCGGGGTTGTAGCGCAGGGGCATGCCCGCGGCGCCTAGCGGCTTGCCAGCGGGTCGGGCCGGCATGGCTGCATGATCATGGCGCCGCAAGCCGGGTAATCGGCCGGACCATGAACGTCTTCCAACACGCCCAGCCGCAGCACCGAGTCGTACCTGGCGTTATGCAGCACGTAGACGCGCTGCTTCTGGGTAAAGGTGTCGAAAACCAGCCCGCCGGTCTGGGCGGGCGTGTCTATCCAGATGCGCAGCCTGGAGCCCGCGCGGAAATAGTGCCCCATTTTCTGGATCTCGATGCGGGCGAGCACCGGCTGGTTCGGCAGCAGCGGCAGGAAATTCCCGGGCTGCTCGAGGTGCCACGGCAATAGCGGCGTGGAACGCCCGGCATCCAGGGCACGGTTCGAAAGCCGCAGCCAGCCGCGCTGTACGTAAGTCTCTTGCCCGTCCGGCCGGACTTCGGTAACGGTGACCTGCAGATCCGCATCGCCGGCGCCTGCCGTCACCCACAGGTCGGCGCTGCCTGGTCCGTAAACCATCATGTCTTTGCCCAGCGGCGCCGATGTGTAAGCAATGCTCTGCGTTCTCCAGCCGTCGGGCAGCGGCCCCCAGAACGATTTTCCGGTCACGTCGTTGACAGCCACGCCCGCGCCCGGATATGCGAAGCCGTCGGCGGCGCCCGAGCCCGGCCTGTCGGACAGGGCCTGGCCCGCGTCCAGGTGGAACGCCTTCACCGCCAGGTCGCCGTCGCCGATATGCCCGCGCTGAATCAGCCAGCGCGGCCTGGGAGACACGCGCCGCTGAAGTACGTTGTCTCCTTCCTCGAAGGTTTCCATCCACACAGTGGTGCGCGGCGTATCGCGTTCGAAGCCGTTGTCCTCGCCCTTGACGTAGCGGTCCAGAAACCGCACGGCCATTGCCTGGAATTGCGCGGCGAAGTACATATCGTGCCGGCCGTTCGTCTGCACCCGCCACAGCCTGGCCGGGTCGAGCCGGGACTGATAATGGCCGCTGCGGGGCGTAATGGCCTGATCCTGGAAGGCCTCCAGCGACAGCACGGGGACCTGTACCCGGTCGGCGTGCGGCGCTAGATCGAAGGTCTTCATATAGTCGTCGCGCAGCGGGTGCGCCAGGAACAGGCGCATGATCGAATTGCTATCTTCACCCGCCAGGTTCTTCGGGATCTGCCGCAAGCAGTGGGTGTCGCCCTCTTCTGCCGCAGTCTGCGCCACCACCTTCTGCCAATAGGCGCGCATCACGCCGCGGAACGGCGTGACGAAGCCGGGCGCCGGCACGCCGCCGGGCACCAGGGCATCGCGGAAGTCGGTCAGCACCATGCCGGGCACGATGGCGCGAAGATGCGGCGGCCGGCTTTCCGCAGCGGCAAGCTGGGAAGAACCGCCGTACGACCAGTTCACCATGCCGACCTTGCCATCCGACCAGTCTTGCGCGGCCGCGAATTCGACGGCTTCGGCGCCGTGTTCGCCCAGTTGCGCCCGCGTGTACTCGAGCCGGCCATCGGAGCATCCGGTGCCCGCCACGTTGACGCCCATGACTGCGTAGCCCGCGTCGACCAGGCGCCTGTCCAGTTCGAGCGACATGGACGTCTGGTACTTAAGATACGGCGACCCGCCGATCGAGCCGGCGTCGTAGCCATTGATGCTGAGCACCACGGGAGACCGGCCGCGGGCCTTGGGCAGCAGCACGCTGTAGTGCAAGCGGGTTCCGTCGCGGGTGGTGAGATAGCCGGTCAGGCGCCTGGCCCAGAACGGCGCGGCTTGGCCGCGATCCGGGAAGTCGAAAGGCTGTGATGCCGGCAGGCCGGTATCGGGATCCAGCCCGGCCTCGTGGCCGCTTGCGGGCAGTGAAGCGGCGATTGCCGATGCAAGCGCGAGCGCGGCTGCGCAGAACTTTCTCATGATTTCCTTGCGGAGACGGCGGCGTCCGAACTTTACCGCTCTAAGTAAACCAGATCAACAATTTACGATTGAATGGCAGCCCGCCCGGCAATGCCGCAAAGGGCCGGCCCCGCCTCCAGACCGGCCCCTGCCTGAAACCGGATCAGAAATCCCAAAGCACCGGAACCCAACGGAACGCATCGCCGTCTGCCGCCACGCGGCCCACGGATGGAAACGGCAGATGCGCGGCCACCAGCAGCCCGCCGGTCTGCACCAGCTCCTGGAACAGGCCTACGCGAACGCGCACCGATTCTACGGGATCGTGTTCAAAGCCGTTGTGCCATTCCGGATGGTCGAAGCCGACCGGAAACATGGCGTCGCCGGCGAACATCAGCCGATCGCCGCCCGACACCAGATCGACCACGCTGTGCCCTGGCGTATGGCCGCCGGTTACGCGAACCGTCACGCCGGGAGCAACCTCGTGCCTGTCCTGGAAGATGCGCAGGCGATCGCGATACTCATCATAGAAGCTCTTGGCGGTCGTGCGCAGCACGTCCGGCACCGGCTTGGGCATTTCGGTGTGCGAGAAATCGGGTGCCGTCCAGAAATCGACTTCGGCGGCGGACACGTGAATGCGCACATTCGGGCTCAACCGTTCCTTGACGCCGGGAACGAGCAGGCCGCCCACGTGGTCCATGTGCATATGCGTGATGATCACATCAGTCACGTTCTCGAGCTCGATGCCGGCGGCGGCGATACGCTGAGGAAACTGCCCGGCGCGCGGAAACCCCGCGAACTGCCCGCCCAGACCGGCATCGATCAGAATGATCTGGTCGCCGCTGCGGGCCACCATCACGTTCAGCGGCCAGTCGAACTTGTCCGGCGGCATACACATATAGTCCAGCCAGTTTGCCAGGTCCGCGCTGTCGACGTTGGTGGCCATTGTCGCGGTAGGCAGCGGCAGCACGCCGTCGCTGACGATCAGTGCGTCGATGTCGCCGATCCGCACGGCATAGCGGGACGGCACCAATTCTTCGGTTGCGCCTTCAATGGGGCGAACGGGGGAATCTATGGCAAACATGATGAAATCTCCAGAAAAAGGGTTCGATTGCTCGAGCCGGGCCGGTCGGGTGACGGGCGGAAAAATGTCTGACCAGATGCTAGACAGGACGGACGCGGGCCGGTAGGCCTGTACAGGGACGCGCAGTGATGACCAATATGCAACAATGCAAGCCACGCCGGGCATCGCGCGCCACATCAATGCCCGGCCGATCAGGCACACCCTCTCGAGAACGAACCGCATACCGGGATGAAGCCCCGGATGTTTGCGATGACAGAAGACCCCGCCCCCCCTCAGCCGACGCCCATGGCAGCCCCCGGCCTGGCGCCGCCGGAAATCCGCTGGTATTTCGGCGACTTCGTGGTCTGGGAGGCCCAGCGCCGGCTCGAACGGGCGGGCGAGGCCGTGCGGGTGGGGCCGCGCGCGTTCGATCTGCTGCTGCAATTGCTCAAGCAGGCCGGAGAATTTGTCAGCAAGCACGAGTTGCTGTCGTCGGTATGGGCGGACGTCGTGGTGGAAGAGGCCAGCGTCCGCGTCCACATGTCCACCTTGCGCAAGGCGCTGGGCAAGCCGGACGAAAACGAGGGCTGCAAAGAATGGATCTCCAACGTTCCATTGCGCGGCTACCGGTTCAACGGACGGGTCCGGACAGAAACTTCCGGCTTCCCGGCGACCGAAACAGGGGAATCGGGTGATGGCGCCCAGGACGAGGCCCGCGCCGATGTTCGCCCCCCGGCATCACATTTCATTCCGCTGCCGGTCCGCCTGACTGAACTGGTCGGCCGCGAACCCGACGTGGCGCGCGTGCTGAAATCGCTCGAAAAATCCCGGCTGGTCACCATCGTCGGCACGGGCGGCATCGGCAAGACCCGTCTGGCCATCCACGCCGCGGCGTGCTATCAGCGCAAGCACGACGCAGGCGCGCATGCCATCGAAATCGCTTTTGCCGATCTGGCGCCCCTGATTTCTCAAGAGCACGTGCTCGGCACGCTGGCGCGTTCGGTGGGGGTGCCCGCCGACCTTCCCGACGTGGCGCAGGCCATCACGCAACGCCTGGCGGGGCGCACGGTGCTTCTGCTGGTCGACAACTGCGAGCACATGCTGGATTCGCTGGTGCAGCCGATCACCGGGCTGCTGTCGGCGCTGCCAGGGCTGCGCATCCTGGCGACCAGCCGCGAGGCGCTGCGGGCCGAAGGCGAATACGTGCTGCGGCTGTCGCCGCTTGCCGTGCCGGGCGCCGGGCAGATCTCACTTGCGCAGGCCCTGCAATGGCCTTCCGTGGCATTGCTGGTCGAGCGGGCCAAGGCCGCGGGCGCGGGCGCATTCGATGACGCGCACGGTCCCCTGCTGGCGCAGATCTCGCGGCAGATCGACGGCATTCCCCTGGCAATCGAACTCGTCGCAGCGCGCCTGGGCGTGCAGCCTGTTGCCGATCTTGCGCAAAGGCTGGACGACCACATGCGCCTGTACGCCTTCAGCCGGGCCGCCGCCGCGCGGCACCGCACGCTGGCCGCGGCGCTGGACTGGAGCGTCGCCTTGCTGACTGGCGATGAACTCCAGTTGTTCCGCTGGCTGTCGGTGTTCCGCGGCCGCTTCGATGTAGAGTCCGCGCTGAACATCAGCGCCGGCTGCATGGACAACGATGCCGCCTACGATGCCCTGATTTCATTGGTCAACAAATCGCTGGTTTTTTTCGACAGCAGCGATTCCGTAGCGCCCTACCGGCTGCTCGACACGACCCGCAGTTACGCCGCCGCGCTGCTGGCGGGCAGTGATGACGGCCCGGAATTGCTGCGGCGCCATGCGGTACTGATACGCGACCTTATGAAAGCCGCGGCGGCGGAACTGTCGGATCTGGCCGAGCAGGCCTGGACCGACCGCTATGCCCACCGGCTGGACGATCTGCGTTTTGCGCTGGAAGGCTGCCTGGCCCGGCGCCCTGACGCCAAAATGGCCGCCTCGCTGCTGACGGCATCGGCGCCCCTGTGGTTCCACCTGGCCCAGGTGGTGGAATACCGGGACCGGCTGAAAGAGGCGCTGCAACTGGCCCGGCGGCAACCCGTGCCGGATGACGAGACGGCAACCTGGCTGAATACCGCGCTGGTCAGCGCCATGCTGCACACCGGCCGGTCGACGCCAGAGCTGGCCGAGGCGGCGGACCAGGCCCTGGCCGGCGCGCTCGCCGTGAAAGTGCCTGTGCTGGAACTGCAGGCCCGGTGGGGGCGCTGCACATACGACATGTTCCGCGGCGAGTATGCCGGCGCCCTGGAGCAGGCGCGCACGCTGATGGCGGCTGCGCAGTCATGGTCGGATCCTGCGGCGCTCAATCTGGCGCACCGCGTAATGGCGATGGCAAGCCACTTTTCCGGCCACTTCCACGTGTCGAGGCAGCACAGCGACGAATCCGTGCGTGTCGGCGGCGGCATGGGCCATGCACGGGCCAACATGGTCGGCGTAAGCGCCATCGTGGCGGCCAAGGCCCTGTTGTGCCGCACACTGTGGGTGCTGGGCGAAACGACCAAGGCGCTGGAAGAAGCCGGCGATGCCGTGGCCCGGGCGCAAGAGGCAGGATGGTCGGTTTCGCTATGTTCCGCCTTGTATGGCGCATGTCCCGTGGCCCTGTGGGCGGGTGAGCGCGAGCTTGCCGGGCAGTGGGTACGCCTGATGCTGGACGAGGCGCAGCGCCGCGGGCTGATAGGATGGCTGCGCTACGCCGAGTGGTTTGCGCAAGGCCTGCAAATTCTTGTTATGAAAGACCAGGACGAGTACATCCGCGACGTGGCCGGCCGGCTGGGCGGCTACGACTCGCCTCACAGAGAAATGCTGGCGACGTTCTGCGCCAGTTGGACCGACGATGACCTGGCTGCGCGCGTCTCGCGCGGGGAAAGCTGCTGGGTCGCGGCAGAAGTGTGGCGCGCCGCCGGCCGGCGTGCCGAGAAGGCGGCGCAGCCCGGCCAGGCGGAACAGTTTTACCTGCGGGCCGTTGAAACCGCCCGAAATCAGGGCGCAATCGCATGGGAGCTGCGCGCCGCCTGCGATCTGGCGGCGCTATGGGCGAAAGCCGGCCGATCGGAACAGGCGCTGCAGTTGCTCGACCACAGCAGCGCGCGGGCCCCCGCCGATGACAAGAACGCAGCCCTGGCCCATGCGCGGCGGCTGCGCCGCCAGTTCGCCGCCTGACCGGGACAGGCCCGGCCGCCGCGCCGCCGCCGTGCGGCCGAAGCGGCAGGCTTTAACAAGCTTTGACACCGCTTAACTGGCGCTGGCATAGGTTGTAGGCGCAAAGTGGCTCCATTGCTGCCACCGGGGATTCGGCACGCCCGCCCCCCAGAACAAAGAGCCACCTCATGAACACCCCAGCCCTTACCGCCCCTACGCCCATCGCTGCGGCGCGCAGGATGGACGCGCTGGCCCTCAGCTTCGGCGCCAGCTACGCGGGGGTCGTCGCCTTTATTGCAGTTGTCGCGGAAGGCAGTTTCGCGCGCGCCGCCGATCGCCTGGGAATCGGCCGCTCGGCCGTCAGCCGCAGCGTAAAAAAGCTGGAAGACCAGTTGAATGTGCGGCTTTTCCTGCGCACGACCCGCAGCACGACCCTGACGCGCGAAGGCGAGCTGTTCTACGCCAATTGCCATGCCGGCGTCGACCGTATCGTGCGGGCTGTAGAAGAAATGCGCGACCTGCGGCAGGGACCGCCGCGCGGGCACTTGCGCATCAGCGCGACGGCCGGATTCGGCCGCAGGGTTGTCGCCCCCCTGCTGCGCGAATTCCGCGCCGCCTATCCGGACGTCACCATCGACCTGCTGCTGAACGACAAGCCGGCCAACCTCACCTCGGACCGCATCGATATCGCCTTTCGCAACGGCCGCATGGAAGACGCCGACATCATCGCCAGGCATATCATCCCCATGCCTTTGCTGGTATGTGCCTCGCCTGCCTACGCCGCGGCCCGCGGCCTGCCCGCCACCCCGGACGCGCTGGCCGGCCACGAATGCATCAACTTCCACTACGACACGGGGCGCCTCTGCGAATGGGAACTCAATGTCGACGGACGTCTGCACAAATTCACGCCGCCGGCCAAACTCGCCTGCAACGATCTGGACCTGGTGCTGCAGGCCGTTCTGGACGGCCAGGGCATCGCGCAGCTGCCAGGCTACCTGGCCTGCGAATCGCTCAGGTCCGGCGCCCTGGTCCCGTGCCTGGCCGCATATGCTCCCCGCGGCAACGGCCATTACATGTGCTATGGCAGCCGGCAGTACCTGCCCTCGCGCATGCAGGTCTTCATTGACTTCATGACCCGGAATATACGAGCGGCCGACCTGAATTGCCTGGCTGCTTCAACCCCGACCCCATCGTTGCACCATGCTTAATCTGTTGCTGCAAACCACGATCGAAGCAGATCCGGACGACTGGAGCATCAGCCGCTTCAGCCGCCTGGCTTCTTTCCTGTCGGAACTGCGAGACGGCCAGGGCCGGCCTGTGTTTCGGGTAACGTCCCGAGACCGTTCGCCGCGCGCCGGGTCCGACCCGGTACTGTCGACCCTGCATGAATCCGGGTTCAACCAGCTATGGCTGTTCGCCGTCGATGGCGGCGACGGCCTGGCTGCGAAAGATTACGACGGCATCGATCTGTTCTGGCGCCGCGGCGGCGGCCTCATGATCACGCGCGACCACACGGTCATGGGCGGCCCGGCCCGCTGCAACTCAGGCAAGAACGGCGATTTCCAGCGCATCCGCTCCGTCGGCAGCATCCATCCCGTGATGCGGGACCGGCGTTCGGCGACCGGTGTCATTCAATACCTGCCGGCGCATCCTCACGAAAACCCTGTCAGTGCGCCTCCGAGAAACTCGCGCAGCCGCGTCATCGCGGAAGGGCAAGGTTCGGATTCCGGCGAGCGGCACAACATCGCGGTTGCATTCGAACGTTGCGCGGCGCACGGACGGGCCATTGTGCAATCGACTTTTCATCATTTTGCCGACTACAACTGGGATCCATCGGCCGGCTGCCCGTCGTTCGTAGCCGAGGCCGCCGGCGACGGAATGACCCGGTTCCCCGACGCGCTGCGCTCAACCAAGCAGTATGCGCACAACATCGCTTCGTGGCTAAGCGCCTGAACGGAACGTAAATTTTTCCCACCGGGCATCGCAATTTCTGCCCGGTACGAACACCCGCAATTCCAAAGGCCAGACCGCGCCTGTATTGGTCCAGTTTTTCTATTCCTGACTAGGCCAGTTCTCATGAACAGTCCTTCCGTCCGACGCGAACGAGGTCCCCTGGTATGGGCGCTCCCCCTTGACGAGCGCCATCCCGGCGAACCCCTGCAAAGCTGGCTATATAAAGGCATCCGGAAAGCCATTGTGGCCGGTCGCCTGCCGCCGGACAGCCTGCTGCCCGGCTCCCGGTCGCTGGCCCAGCATTATGGCGTGGCACGCGGCACCGCGCAGACGGTCTACGATCGATTGCTGGCCGAAGGCTATCTCGACGCCCGGCCGGGCAGCGGCACACGCGTCAGCGCATTGCTGCCCGAGCTGCGCCTCACGCCACCGCCGGCCCTGCCGTCGCTGCCGGAAAAACGCCGGCCCGAAGCCGTCGGGCAATGGGCCGCCAGGCTGGCCGGCCTGGAACCGCCCTTTCCCATAACCGTGGCCGGGTCCACGCCCTACCCCTTTGCGCCGCACCGGCCGGACGTCAGGAATTTTCCCATCGACATCTGGCGGCGCCTGCAGGCGCGGCAGCTGCGCGCCTCGCGCATCGATTCGCTGTGGCCCGCCGACGGGCCTGGCCACCTGCCGCTGCGCCAGGTAATCGCCCAGCAACTGGCCATCTCGCGCGGGCTCAGCACCCAGCCGGAACAGATCATCATTCTGGGCAGCGTGCAGCAGGCCCTGGACCTGTGCATCCGGCTGGTCACCACGCCGGGCGACGCCGTCTGGATGGAAGACCCTGGCTACAGCGCCGCGCGGCAACTGCTGCTGGGCGCAGCGCTGCGCGTGGTGGACGTAGGCATCGACGAGCAGGGCATGCGCGTCGAAGATGGCATCAGAAACGCCCCCGACGCGCGCCTGGTATACACCACGCCCTGCCACCACTCGCCGTCGGGCGCGACCATGTCGCGCGAGCGGCGCGTGCAGATGCTGCAATGGGCGGCCGAGACCGGCGCGCTGATATTCGAAGACGACTACAACAGCGAATTCTGCTACTCGGGCAATCCGATATCGGCACTGGGCGGCTTCCCGGGCGCGGAATCCCGGGTTGTATTTGCCGGCACCTTCAGCAAGCTGCTGTTCCCGGCCATCCGCATCGCCTATATCGTGTGTCCGCCCCACCTGGTCGATGCGTTCACCCGCGCGGCGTCGCTGACATTGCGGCAAACCAACTGGTCGCTGCAGACCGTATTGGCGGAATTCATCCTGGAAGGCCACTTCGACCAGCACGTGCGCCGCATGCGCAAGATCTACGTGGCGCGCGCTGAAGCCTTCTACCACGCCGCCCAGCGGCACTGGCAGGGCCTGATCGAGGTGGACAGGCCGCACGCCGGCCTGGACGCCGTGGGCCGGCTGGTGGGCATGGACGAGGGCACCGCCCTGCGGCGCCTGTCCCAGGCCGGCATCAGCGCCCTGCCCATGGGCCGGTACGCCGGCTCTCATCCCGCCGCGCCCGCGCTGATCATGGGGTTTGCGCCCTTTACCGAAACCGAGATCGACAACGCCGCCCGCGTGGCGGCCGACGCGTTGCGCCGGCATGAAGTGGACCACTCACGCAAAGCGTAATCGGATCAAGACACGCTGACCCCGATATCCAAGAATGGACGCTCCATTTACTGAATCGAGGAATCGCCATGTCGAGCCAGACCCAACGCCCCAACTACGCGGCCTTCGCCCGCCTGATGCCACAGGACGCCGCATCGCTCAACGCGCTGGGCGCCGACGCTCACGCAAAACTCGATGCGGCCCTGATCGAGCTGCTGGAAGTACGGGCCTCGCAGATCAACGGCTGCGCTTTCTGCATCCAGTACCACCTCGGCCTGGCCCGCAAGGCCGGCCTGCAGGCCGCCAAGATCGACCTGCTGGCTGCCTGGCGGGAAGCCGGCGACATCTACACGCCCGCCGAACGCGCCGCGCTGGCCTGGACGGAACACCTGACCGGCATCTCGCACCAGGGCGCGCCGGACGAGGCCTGGCATGCCTTGCAAGAACACTTCAGCGACGAACAGATCGTCGGCCTGTGCGTGGTCGTCGCGTCGATCAACGCGTGGAACCGCATCGCCATTGCGCTGGCGTTCCAGCCCATGAGCGCGAAGTAGGCCGCCGAGGCAGCCCCGGCGAAGCCGGCAGACCGCCATCCTCAACGAGAGCGCAGCCATGTCAGATCTGTCGTTTATGTCACAGCTCGTCGATGAATACGGACACGCGCTGCTGATGGCCACTGTGTTCTTCGAGCAGATAGGGTTGCCCCTGCCCGCTTACCCGTCGCTGCTGCTGGCGGGCGCCATTCCGGCCAGCATGACGGGCATGAGCGCGCTCTGCGCCACGCTGGGCATGGTCGTGGCGGCCTGCCTGGCGGCCGATACCGCCTGGTACTGGGCCGGCCGGCGATACGGCAGCGCCCTGACCCGCGGCGTATGCCGGTTCTCGGTATCGCCCAGCGCCTGCGTTGTCACCAGTAACAATGCTTTTCGCCGCTTCGGGCCGCGCTCGCTGCTGGTGGCCAAGTTCCTGCCCGGCGCGGGCGCCATCACCACCTTGCTGGCCGGCGCCAGCGGCACCCGGCTGAGCGTATTCCTGTTGTACGACCTGGGCGGGTCCGCGCTATGGGCCGGATCCGCGCTCACGCTAGGGTTCATCTTCCAGGAAACCGTCATGGTGGTTTTCGAGGCGGTGCGTCCATACATCGTAACCAGCCTCATCAGCTTCCTCCTGCTGACCTGCATCGCGGCCGCCGCGCTGCTCTACCGGCGGCGCCGGACGCAGGTGTCGCTGGAATTGAAGCCGATCATGCATGCCTCCCAACTCATTTCCCTGCGCTCGGCACCGGGCGAATCGCACGGCATCCGCGGCCTCGACAAGAACAGCAGCAGCAGTGGCAGCACCCGCAGCAGCACCGGCATCAGTGATACCGGCAATCGCATTACCTCTCGTACCTATTGACGCATGACCCAACTCTTTTCCTATCCCGCATGAATCAGGAGTCCATCATGAAAGCCCTCAAAACTTTGATCATCGTTTCCCAGTTGGCCCTGGCCGCCGGCGCATACGCCGACGACGATGTCGAGCAGCCCGCGCCTTTACCGCAACCCCAGGTCGCCGGCAAGACGCGCGCCCAGGTCGTCGCCGAACTGCGCGAAGCCAAGGCCAACGGCCCGTTGTGGTCGCAAGAAGCCACCGAGCCGATCCGCCAGACCGCCGGTCCCGGCCTGACGCGCGCCCAGGTCCGGACTGAACTGCAGCAGGCCCGCCAGCAGGGCCTGGTCAGCACCGGCGATCTCGACTATCCGCCGGCGTCGTAATCGCGGCCGTCCGGCTCACATACACATGGCTGGCCGGCCAAACACCGGCCAGCCGGAACTCCCCGCCAAACCAAAAGGAAATGCCATGAAGATCGTCGTTATCGGTGGAACCGGCCTGATCGGTTCGAAAGTCGTAAGCAAGCTGCAGACCCGCGGTCACAAGGCCATTGCCGCCTCGCCCAACACGGGCGTCAACGCGGTCACGGGCGAAGGCCTGCGCGAGGCCCTGGCCGGCGCGCAGGTCGTGGTCGACGTGGCCAACTCGCCCTCGTTCGAAGATGCCGCGTCGCTGGAATTCTTCCAGCGCGCCGGCCACAATCTGCTGGCCGCCGAAATCGCCACGGGTGTCAGCCATCACGTGGCCCTGTCCGTCGTCGGCACCGAACGCCTGCTGGACAGCGGCTACTTCCGCGCCAAAATGGCGCAGCAGCAGATCATCAAGGCCGGCAGCATGCCGTACACCATCGTCCAGTCCACCCAGTTCTTTGAATTCCTGGGCGGCATCGCCCAGTCGAGTGACGACGGCACGCAGATCCGGCTGTCGCCGGCCGCCCTGCAACCCATCGCCGCGGAAGATGTGGCCGAAGCCGTGGCCGACGCGGCTACCGCGGCCCCGGTCAACGGCATTATTGAAATCGCCGGCCCCGAGCGCTCCGGCTTGGCCGAATTCGTGCAGCGCTATCTCGACGCCATGAAAGACGTCCGCAAGGTGGTGGCGGACGAAACGGCGCCTTACTTCGGCGTGGTGCTGAACGAGAAATCGCTGGTTCCCGTGCGCGATCCGCGCCTGGGCGCGATCAACTTCAACACCTGGTTCGACCGCTACGCGCGCAAATAAGTGCAATTGTCCCCCACACAAGAAGAGGCCCGGCAACCCTGCCGGGCCTCTTCCCATATCGCACGGATCAGGCCACGTTCAGGCCGCCGTCCACGGTCACGATCTGCCCTGTCATCCATACATCGGGCGCGGCCAGCGACACGATCCACTGCGCCACGTCGCCGGGTTGCCCGCGGCGGCCCAGCGGGATCTGCTGCCGCTCGGAGGCCTTGATGGACTCCACCTGCGCGGGGGTCAGCCCCATGCGCGTAGCCAGGAACTCGGTCTCGGTAGGGCCGGCGGCCACGGCATTGACCCGGATGCCCTGCGGCGCCAGTTCCAGCGCCCAGCAGCGGGTCATGTGTTCCAGCGCGGCCTTGCTGGACGCATAGTGTGACAAGTTGGCCCCCGCCTTGTGCCCGTAGGTACTGGAAACATTGACGATGCTGCCCCGCTGCCGCGCCAGATACGGCAGCGCCGCCGTCGCCAGCAAGGACGGGCCCACCACATTCACGGACAGTATCGCCATGATCTGCTCGTAGCTGGCCTCCGACAGCGGCATCACAGCAGCCGCGCCGGCGTTGTTGACCAGCACATCCAGCCGGTCATGCCGCCCCACCACGGCCTCGACGGTGCGCACCGCATCCTGCGGCCGGCCCGCGTCCGCCACCAAGTAGTTGATCGAGGCATGGCTGGCGGCGAATGCCTGCAGCTGGTTTTCACGCCTGCCGGTCACCACCACCCGGGCGCCGGCGGCGGCGAATCGCAGGGCGGCGGCGGCGCCGATGCCGTCCGCCCCGCCGGTGATCAGCACCACCTTGTCGGTAAATTGACTCATGGAAACAGCTCCTTGTGCTCACGGAAAAATGCGCCGCGGACCCAGCCGCCAGGCAGCCGGGTCCGCGGCGAATGCAATGCGGCGATCAGCTGCGCACGAAGTCGAGCAAGTCGGCGTTGAAGCGCTCCTTGTGCGTATCGGTCAACCCGTGCGGCGCGCCGGAATACACCAGCAGCTTCGACTGGCGCACCAGCTTTGCCGACAACAGGCCCGAAATATCGATAGGCACCATCTGGTCGTCGTCTCCATGCACGATCAGAGTCGGCACGTCGATCTTCTGCAGGTCTTCGGTGAAGTCTGTTTCAGAGAACGCCTTGATCGAGTCATAGGTATTCTTGTGCCCGCCCTGCATGCCCATCATCCACCACGCGTCGATCAGGCCGGGAGAAACCCGGGCCTGCGGCCGGTTGAATCCATAGAATGGGCCACTGGCAAGATCGCGGTAGAACTGCGAGCGATTAGCCAGCTGCGCGGCGCGCAGCTTGTCGAGATCTTCGATGGGCAATCCGCGCGGGTTCTTCGGCGTCCTGACCATCAGGGGCGGTACCGCCGAAATCAGCGCCACCTTCGACACCCGCCTGGTGCCATGCCGGCCCACATAGCGCGCCACTTCACCGCCGCCCGTGGAAAACCCCACCAGCACGATGTCTTTCAGGTCCAGAGTCTCGATGACCGTGGCCAGATCATCGGCATAGGTGTCCATGTCGTTGCCATTCCACGGCTGGCTCGAACGGCCGTGGCCGCGCCGGTCATGCGCCACGGTGCGATAGCCCTGCGAGGCCAGGAACAGCATCTGCGATTCCCAGCTGTCCGAACTGAGCGGCCAGCCGTGGCAGAACACGACGGTCGGCCCTTTACCCCAGTCTTTGTAGTAAAGCTGGGTGCCATCCTTGGTGACGATGGTGCTGCCCGACGCGGCCAGCGCCTTGCCGGCCTTGGCGGCCTGGCCGCTGGTCCGGGCGGCCGAAGCCTCGGGACTGTTGGCCGCCACGAGCAGGGCGCCCACGGCGGCGGCGCCGCCTACCAATACGTTGCGGCGCCCGAAAGTACGATCAGTTTGTTTGTTCGAAGACATGATGTGTGATTCCAGGTAAGAAGATCAGGAATGAACGGCAGGGTGGTGATGCATGGACAGATCATGCCGGCGCCCTCCGGCCATGTCATGGGCCGATTCGGCACTGATTCAATGGTCCAGTTGCCATGCCTGCGCCGGCGCAGGCATGGCCTAGTTGAAATAGCAAGTCATGGCTCTTCCTGCTGAGTCATCCAGCCTTTAGCATGGCCCCGTGATAAATCCCTTCCGGGACATAACCAGGAGCAGCATGTGAACGATGTCGTGGTCCGGCACGCCGAAACCGATGAAGATCTGCAGGCGTGCTTTCTTGTCATGCAGCAGTTGCGGCCCCACCTGCGCACCGCAGACGACTTCACCGCGCGGGTGCGCCGCATGATGGCTGGCGGCCAATACCGCATCCTGGCCGCGTGGCATGGCCAGGCCGCGCTGGCCCTGGCCGGATACCGCCTGCAGGAAAACCTGATCTATGGCCGCTTTCTTTATGTAGACGACCTGATCACCACCGCCGCCAGCCGCGGCCGAAATTTCGGCGCCGGGCTGCTCGATGAACTGGGCGTGGTCGCTGCGCGGCAGGGCTGCGGACAGCTGGTGCTGGACACGGGCCTGTCCAATGCGCTGGCCCAGCGGTTTTATTTCCGGCAGGGCCTGGTCACCAGTGCCATCCGTTTTTCAAAAGCCATCGACGTGGACGAACAATGAAGAAAATCCTGCGCCTGACCTGCAGCCCGCGCGCACAAGCCTCCGAAAGCTACCGCCTGTCCGAAGCCGTGCTGGGCCACCTGATGAACCGCCACCCCGGCGTCCAGGTGATCGAGCGCCAGTTGTCGGCCGGCACGATTTCGCACGCGGACCCCGACTACGCAGCCGTGCTGGGCGGCATGCAGTCGCCCGCCGGCCTCGACCAGCGGGGCACGCTGGCAGAATCGGAAATGCTGATACGCGAACTGGAAGACACCGACGGCCTGATCATCGGCACACCCATGCACAACTACACCGTTCCATCGGCGCTGAAGGCCTGGATCGATCACATCGTGCGCGTGCACCGCAGTTTTCTGCCTACCCGCCAGGGCAAGGTCGGCACCCTGCGCGACCGTCCCACCTTCATCGCCATCTCATCCGGCGGCACCTACGGCGGCGGCGAACCTTCGCGCCAGCCCGACTTCCTGACGCCCTACCTGGCCGCGGTATTGAATACGGTGGGCATCCGCGACATCGCGTTCTTCTCTGTGCAGGGCTCCGCATACGGCGCCGAGGCGCTGCAGGCCGCCCGGGCCGCCGCGCAGGCAAGCGTGGCCGCGCATTTTTCCGCCATCGCTACCGTATAATTCCGCCGAATTATCCGCACAGGTGGCCAGCCCATGGCAGCTGCAAAGGCCGGCAGTATTTCACCGCTGGACCCAGCCGCGGCCCAGCCCTTTTACCGGCAGATCTACGAGCGGTTTCGCGGCGCCATCGCCGGCGGGCTGCTGAAGCCGGGCGAACGCATCCCTTCGGCGCGCGCCCTGGCCACCGAACTGGGCCTGGCGCGCGGCACCATCGAAGCAGCCTACTCGCTGCTGGCTGCCGAAGGGTACATACAGGCGCGCGGCCAGGCCGGCACGGTGGTTGCGGCCGGCCTGCGGCCCCGCCTGCCGGCGGCCGCCAGTGCGCCGGCAATCGGCAGCGGCGCGGCCACGCCCAACTTCCGCCCCGACTCGATACGGCCCTTCCAGATGGGCCTGCCGGCCCTGGATGCCTTCCCGCGCAAGATCTGGGCCCGGCTGGGTGCGCGCTGCGTGCGTGCCATGCAGCCGTCCGACATGGTCCATCCGTCCATCTATGGCCTGCCGGCGCTGCGCACAGAAATCGCCGCCTACCTGCACGTGGCGCGGGGCATCGACTGCGCGCCGTCCCAGGTGTTCGTCACCTCGGGTTATTGCGACAGCATGCAGCTGATCGGCCACGCGCTGCTCAGGCCGGGCGATACCGCCTGGCTTGAAGATCCGGGCTATCCGCCCACGCGCCGCTTGCTGGCGCTGATGAATATCGCCGCGGCGCCGGTGCCGGTGGATGAGTCGGGCATGGTGGTCGCCCAGGGCATCAGGACCGCGCCGAAAGCCCGCGCCGCCGTCGTCACCCCCGCGCACCAGAGCCCGCTGTCGGTGTCCCTGTCGCTGCCCCGGCGCCTGGCGCTGCTGGACTGGGCTGCGCAAAGCGGCGCATGGATCATCGAAGACGATTACGACGGCGAGTACCGCTACGTCAGCCGCCCCTTGCCCGCCCTGAAAAGCCTGGACCGCGACGGGCGCGTGATCTACGCCGGCACGTTCAGCAAAGTGCTGTTTCCCGGCATCCGGCTGGCCTACCTGGTGGTGCCGCCGGCGCAAGTCGAACGGTTTGAAACCATTACCCAGGCCCAGGCCGGCGGCAGCCCCCAACTGACCCAGGCAATCGTCACCGCCTTCATTACCGAAGGACACTTCGCCCGCCATATCCTGCGCATGCGCAAACTCTACGCCGAGCGCCGCCAGGCGGCCATCGCGGGCCTGGAGCAGGTACTGAAGGCGCACATCCGGGTCGATCCGCAGCCGGGCGGCATGCACCTGATCCTGCGCCCGCGCGGCCGGCTGTCCGACCGGCGGCTAGCGGCCCGCATGCGGGCCGACGGCATGTTCGCCGAGGCCTTGAGCGATTGGGCTCACGACGCCAGGACCGCGCCGGCCCTGCTGCTGGGCTTTACCAATATCGATTCGCGGGCCACCGCCGAGAAGCTCGGCAGGCGTATCCTAAAACTGCTGTAACCGCGCCGGCCGGGCCGCGGCAGCTGCAACATGGCCCAGTCAACAAGCTCGATCTTGGCTCTTCCAGAATAGGCCATGATGCGCCATGATGGAGCTTCGCAACCGACATCCACAAGGCACATCATGAGCAAGCGCATCGACTATGCCAAGGCATCCCCCGAAGGCTACAAGGCCCTGGGCGGCGTCTACACCTATCTGCAGAAATGCGGACTGCCCAAAGAACTGATCGACCTGGTCTATCTGCGCGTATCGCAGATCAACGGCTGCGCCTATTGCATCGACATGCATTCCCGCGACCTGCTCAAGCATGGCCTGGCGGTGGAAAAGCTGGTGCTGGTGCAGGTGTGGCACGAATCGGGGGATGTGTTCAGTGCCCGCGAACGCGCAGCGCTGGCCTGGGCTGAAACGGTCACCAATGTGGCCGGCACCGGCATACCCGACGACGACTACGCCGCGGCAGCCGCCGAATTCAGCGACAAAGAACTCGCCGACCTGACCTACGCCATCGGCCTGATGAACGCCTTCAATCGCCTGGGCGTGGGGTTCCGCATGCAGCCGGCGGCGGCGGGCAAGGCCTGAACCGGGCCGGCTTGCTGCACGGTCCAGTCAATGGATGATATCCGCCAGGAACTTCCTGGCGCGTTCATGCTGCGGGCGCGAGAAGAACTCGGCCGGCGGAGCGTCTTCCAGAATCTCGCCGCGGTCCATGAACCAGACCCGGTCGGCCACTTCGCGGGCGAAGTTCATCTCGTGGGTCACGCACACCATGGTCATGCCTTCGGCGGCCAGACTTTTCATCACACCCAGCACTTCACCCACCATTTCCGGATCCAGCGCGCTGGTGGGTTCGTCGAACAGCAGCAGCGTGGGCTTCTGCGCCAGCGCCCGCGCAATGGCCACGCGCTGCTGCTGGCCGCCGGACAGGTTGGCCGGCATGGCGTCGAGCTTGTCGCCCAGCCCCACTTTGTGCAGCAGTTCTGCGGCCAGCCCGTAGGCGTCCTTGCGCGCCATGCCGCCCACCTTCACCGGCGACAGCGCGATATTGTCTTTGACCGACAGGTGCGGAAACAGGTTGAACTGCTGGAACACGAAGCCGATCTTGGCGCGCAGGTGGTTGATATCGACCTTGTCGCCGCAGATGCTCTGGCCCTGCACCCGGATAATACCGCTCTGGATTTCTTCCAGCTTGTTGATGGTGCGGATCATGGTGGACTTGCCCGAGCCGGACGGCCCGCACACCACCAGGACTTCGCCGGCGCGCACTTCGCCGCAGATGTTGTTCAGGGCGTGGTATCGCTTGTACCACTTGTTGACGCCTTCGAATTGAATCATCTCTCTCTCCGTAACCGCCGCGGCTGGGTTGCCACCAGCCCCAGTCGCTTGTTTTGCAGGTGCAGCTCGAGCTGCCTGGCCAGCCGGGACAGCAGCGCACACAACAAGAAATAGAACAAGGCCAGCACCAGGTAAGTGCGCAGCGCGCCCGTCAACTCGATGCTGTTGATCTGCTGGGCCGAAAACGCCGCCTCTTGTACCCCGATGATGTACACGATCGACGTCGCCTTGATGGTCGACACGAACTGGTTGACCAGCGACGGAATCATGTTGCTCAGCGCCTGCGGCAGCTGCACCGACCAGAGGGTCTGGAAGTACCCCAGCCCCACCGCCCTGGCGGCCTCGACCTGGCCCGCCGGCAGCGACTGGATGCCCGCCCGCACGATCTCGGCCAGGAAGGCCGATTCGTAGACGATGATCGCGGCCAGCGCGGTCGAGAACGGCGGCACCTCGAACCCGGTCAGCACGGGCAGCAGGAAGTACGCCCAGAACACGATCATGATCAGCGGGATGGATCGGAAGGTATGCACCCAGGCGGACGACAGCCACTTCAGCGGCGCATTGCCGCTGGTGCGCGCCACCCCGATCAGCAGCGCGGCCGGAAACGCGCCCGCCAGGCCCAGGGCCGCCAGGATCAGCGTGCCGGCGAACCCGCCAATGGGGCCGTTGGGCCACGACCCCACCAGGAACAGCATGCCGTAGGTATGCAGGAACTCGATCATGCTCAACTCTTGAAACTGGCCGGATACTTGCGCGCCAGATGCGCGCCCAGCGCCGAGATCAACAGGGCCATGCACAGGTAGATCAAGGTCGAGATCATGAAGATCTGGAACGTCTGGAACGTGGCATTCTCGATCCGCTTGGTCTGGTACGTAAGATCGGTTACGCCGATCACCATGGCCAGGCTGGTGTCCTTGAACAGGATGATCGACCGGTTAATGATGGGCGGCACGGCGTAGCGCACCGCCTGCGGCAGCACCACGTAAAGCAGCGCCTGCACGGCGCCCAGGCCGATCGAGCGGGCCGCCTCGATCTGCGTGGCCGGAATCGCGCGGATGCCCGATCGGATGTCTTCGTAGTAGTACGCGCTGACGTTCAGCGACAGCGCGATCAGCGCGAAGGAAAATTCGGTATTGCCCTGGTTGATCCAGGTGCGGATCCCCTCGGGCAGGACTTCCGGCATGCCGAAGTACCACACCAGTATCTGCACCACGGTCGGCACGTTGCGGTGGTATTCCACATACAGGGCCACCACCGCGCGCACCAGGCGCGACGGAATCAGGTTGATGCCGGTCAGCACCAGCGCCAGCGCGAATCCGCCGGCCAGCGCGCCAGCGAACAGCCGCAGGGTAATGGCGATCCCGGTCATGAGCATGCCCATGACCTCCGGATCCGACAACATGGAAAAAGAAAAATCCATAAGAAGAATGGCGAGGGCGCGCCGCGCCCTCTTGCTCCGGTTGCCTGGCTACTTCGCCGCGTCGGCCTGGGCCGCCGCCGAAACCGACTCCACCTTGAAGTCGCGCTTCATCTTGTAGATCGACCCCTGCCCCATCCACTTGTCATAGATGCGGGTCAGTTCGCCCGACTTGTCCAGCGCGGCAATGGCCTGGTTGATCTGCGCCAGCAGCGCCGGCTCGCCCTGCTTGACGATGATGCCGATGTGCTCGGTGTAGGTCGGCTCATCCAGCAGTGCGGTGGGTTTGCCGTCTTTCTGCGAATCGTTCAAGAAGCGGCGCAGCACCAGCTCGCCCGCGGTCATGGCTTCCACCTTGCCGCTCTGCAGGCCCACATAGCACTGCGAGATATTCTGGAACGTCAGCACATTGGCGCCCTGCAGTACTTTCTGGGCAATGGCGGCCGAGCTGGACCCGGACGACGCGCACACCTTCTTGCCCTTCAGGTCGGCCAGCGTCTTGATGCCCGAATCCGCCTTCACCAGCACCTTGATGTAGCCCTGCAGGTACTGATTGCTGAAATCGACCTGTTCGGCGCGCTTGGGCAGCCACGCCACCGCGCCGGCCATCATGTCGACGCGCCCCATTTTCACTTCCGGAATGCGGGCCTCGGTGGATACCGGCTTGTGCTGCAGCTTCAGGCCCAGTTCCTTGGCAATGGCCTTGCACATGTCCACGTCATAGCCCACATACTCGCGCTTGGCCGGATCCTGGAAGCCGTACGGCGAGCTGGCATTCTGCGTGCCGCACACAATAGTGCCGCGGGCCTTGATGTCGTCCCACTGGCTGGCCAGGGCCTGGCTGCCCCAGAACGCGGACAAGATGATCGTGCCCAGCACGACAGCCTTGCTTAACCGGTAATGCATGTCTCTTCTCCTGTCATTAATGTAAGGGGCTAGCCGCCCACCAAGAACGTCTTGCGTTCCTGTTCATCGATCTGGGATACCAGGTTGGTTTCCCATTCCAGATACTTGCGCGCCGCCGCCTTGTTGCCGTCGTGGCGGTCGTGCACGAAAAACAGATAATCGATGCATGCCTCGTCCGGCAGATCGGGGCGGGCGGCCATAGGCAGCCCGGATGCCCGTAAGCCGGCGTCGTCCACCACGCACAGGTGGATATCAGTGCGGCCGGCGCGCTCCAGGTCGCCGGCCAGCCAGGCCAGCTTGGCCCGGTTGTCGCCCAGCAGCAGTACCGGGCCTGCAACATGGCCCTCCAGCTGCCGCATGAGCGTCGGGCGTATCGTCCACCTGGCCCCTGCCAGGCTGCCCTTGCGGAACTGCATGCTGGGCCGGACATCCAGGATCAGCGCGCCGGCGTGCCCGGCAACGAACGCCGCCAGCTGACCGGCGGGCACTTCCCGCGTATGCGACAGCGCCGGCTCGGCGGCGGGCCCGGCGGACAGGCTGCCCAGCTGCTGCGGATCCTGCAGCAGGCTGACATCCCAGCCCAGCTGCTTCAGCCAGCTTGCCACCACCGGCGCCCGTATGCCGTCGGTATCGCACAACACCACGCGCGCCTTGCGCACACCGATGTACTGGTCGGTGGCCTGGATGAGCTGGCCGCCCGGCGTATGCTGCGCCTGGCCGGGCACGCCGCCCTGCCGGTGCTCTTGCTCGGTGCGCACATCGCACAGAAATACATTGCGGGCCTCGTCTTGCAGCCAGGCGCGCACCTGGCCGGCATCCACCTCGGGTACCGCGAACTTTTCGCGCAGCCGCTGCGAACGCTGGCGCAGGGCGCCGATATCGCGCGCCGGGATCTGCTCGGGGTACACCCGGCTGGACTGGTGCTCCAGCGGCAGGTCGGCCAGGTACCAACCCTGTGTGCCGTTTTCCAGCGCATACACCTCGTTGGGAATGCCCAGATTGATCAGCGTCTGCGCCCCGATGATGCTGCGCGTGCGGCCCGCGCAGTTGATGATGACCTTGGTGCCGGGGTCCGGCGCCAGTTCGCCGATGCGCAGCGCCAGCTCGCCGTTGGGGCAGCAGATGGCGCCCGGGATGTTCATCTTGCGGTATTCGGCCACCGGGCGGCCGTCCAGCACGATGATGTTCGCGTCGGCGTCGTTCAGCATGTCGTGCAGCTGGCCAGCCGACACGCTGGGCGTGTGGTAAACGTGCTCGGCGATTTCGCCGAAGGTTTTGCTGGGCAGGTTCACGCCCGCGAATGTGGCGTAGCCGGCGTCGCGCCATGCCTGGATGCCGCCTCGCAGCACGTGCACCCGGCTGTATCCCAGGCGCTGCAGCGCCTGCGCGGCGGCCAGCACGGCCGGTTCGGTCGCGGCATCGCCGTAGATCACCATGCGCGTGGCCGTGCGCGGCACCAGCCGCGCAATGTGCAGCTCCAGCTCGCTGTACGGCAGCGGCACCGCGAAAAACAGGTGGTTCTCGCCAAACTGGCCATGCTCGCGCACATCCAGCAGCGCCAGCTCCGCTTCATCGTGTATCCAGGTTTTCAGTTCACGCGCGTCGACATACCGCGGAGTTGAATCTTTCATCATGCAATCGCTTGTTGTTGTGGCAGGCTGGGCAAGGCGGCCAGCAGCCGTCCCAGGTCTTCTTTCAGGTCGGCCGGATCTTCCAGGCCGATATGCAGGCGCAGCAGGTAGCCGGGCGCGGCTGCCTGCCCGGCGAACCGCGTGCTGGCGGGGTCCACGGGCAGCACCAGGCTTTCGTAGCCGCCCCACGACGAACCGATGCCGAACAACTGCAGCTGCCCGATGGCGGCCTCGACCGCCGCAGGGGAAAAATCCGGGTGGAACTCGACCGTCAGCAGACCATTGCTGCCCTGGGCGTCGCGGCGCCACAAGACATGGTTGCGGTCGCCCGGATGGGCGGGATGAAACACGGTACGGATGGCGGACTGCCCCGCCAGCCAGCCCGCGATATCCAGCGCGCTTTGCGCATGGCGCTGCAGCCGCAGATCCAGAGTGCGCAGGCCGCGCAGCACCAGGAAGGCGTCTTCCGCCGCCACGGTCTGGCCCAGGTTGATGCTGACGTTCTCGATGGCGTCAAAGTGCGCCTGGGTGGTAGTCACCGACCCCATCATCACGTCGGAATGGCCGCCCAGATATTTGGTGGCCGCCACCACCGATATGTCGCACCCCAGCGCCAGCGGCCGGTAGGCCAGGCTGGAGCCCCAGGTGTTGTCGGCGCACAGCAGCATGCCGCGCTCGCGGCAGACGCGCGCGATGGCCGGCAGGTCCGGCATGTCGTACAGCAGCGAACCGGGCGATTCGGCATACACCATGCGCGTCTCGGGCCGCAGGTGGCGCTGCCATTCGGCATCGTGCGGGCTGAAGAAGCTGTAGGCAATGCCGTAATGCACCAGCTGCGTGGCGCACAGGCGCCTTACCGGCTCGTACACCCCTTCCTGGATCAGCACATGGTCGCCCGCCTTCAGGCAGGCCAGCAAGGCGGACGCGATGGCGGCCAGCCCCGTCGGGAACAGCTTGGTGCGATAACCGCCTTCGAGTTCGGTAATCGCGTCTTCCAGCGCGTACACGGTCTCGTTGCCGCGGGCGCCGTACGACAGCACTCGCTGCGTTTCGCGCTGCTTGCGCGCGCCGCGCCATTGCTCCAGGCTGTCGAAAAGATAAGTACTGCCCTTCACGATGGGGGTATTGGCCCACCCCGAGGCGGGCCGGCCCATGTGCGCCAGCCGCGTCGACCTGGCTTTCATCAGGCGCTCCGGCGTGTTTTCACACCCACCGACATGACCTTGCAGGTGTTGTTTTCCGTGTCGTAGGCCAGGCGCTGGTCCAGTTTTTCGAGCGCCAGGCCGTACATGTGCAGGTGCCGGATGCTGGCGTCTTCGATGCGCACCGCGTGGATGTCGTCGGCCATCAGGGCAATGCCCTGGCCCGGCGACACCAGCTTCACGCCGGTTTCGCGCAGCGTCGCGCGGCCGGGCTGGCTGCCGTCGTCGGTGCGCTCGTACAAGTAGTTGCTTTCCGTGCCTTCCACGGCGGCAATACAGGCCCAGGTCGTGTGGTTGTGGGGCACGATCTTCTTGCCCGGCTTCATCACGTTCAGGTACAGCGCGTAGGTGCTGTCGGGCTCTTCATGGATCAGGTAGCGCGCCTGCAGTTCATCGCCTTCCGGCGCCGGGTAATCCTGCCCCGACCACCATTGCGGTTGCGATGCGATGTCTACCAGCGCGTCCAGCACCGCCGCGAGATCGGCGCGGCTGACATCGCCGCCGGTGTGCTGTTTTGCTGTATCGATGAAGCGGGCAATGGCTGCCTGCTTTTCATGGGCTTGGGTCATGTTGGCCTCCTGTAGTGCAAACGACTATAGGTGGCGCCACCGCGGTTCACAAATTAATTGTTATAAGAAACACATAAGCAGTCTTAATATATTCCCTATGTAGGCCCGCCTTGGGTGAGCGCATCAGCAAGGGTAATCCCTATGAAAAATCTCGATCTCGATCTGTTGCGCACCCTGGTAACCGTGGAAAAGGCTAATACATTCTCGGGCGCCGCGCAGGCCCTGTTCAAGACCCAGTCGGCCATCACGCAGCAGATGCAGCGCCTGGAGAATCAGATGGGCTGCCCGCTGTTCCAGAAGAAGGGGCGGCACCGCATCCTGACGGCGCAGGGCCAGCAGCTGGCCGACTACGGACGCCGGCTGCTGGCCATCAACGACGAAGCCCTGCGCAGCATCGGACGCAACCAGATCGAAGGCCAGATCAAGCTGGGCGCGCCGCTGGATGTGGCCGACACCATCCTGCCGCCGGTGCTGACGCACATCGCGCGCCACGCCCCCAGGGTGCGCATGGAAATCCGGGTGGATCGCAGCCCCTTCCTGATGGACGCGCTGCATTCGGGCGATATCGACCTGACCCTGTCCACGCGCTCCAGCCCCGAGCTGACCGGCTTTGCACTGCGGACGTCGCCCACCGCCTGGATATGCGCAGCCGATTATGTCTACAACCGGCACGGACCTCTGCCGCTGATCCTGGCTGACGAGCCCAGTATTTTCCGCCGGATCGCCCTGGAAGCGCTGGGGCAGACTCGGCTGAACTGGCGCATCAACTACGTGGCGCCGACGCTGGTCGGCATCAAGGCGGCGGTGCGCGCCGGGCTGGGGGTCACGGCGCGCAGCGTGGAATTCCTGGGCGCCGACATGCGCGTGCTGGGCGAGGCCGACGGACTGCCGCCGCTGCCGCCCATGACCTACATGCTATGGACGCGCGGCGACACCATCAGCCCCTTGACCATCGCCATCTACGAAATGCTGAAAGCGCAGTTCGAACAGCAGAAAGCCGCCTGAGCGGCGCGATGCCTATCGCCCCTGGACGGGCGCGTGCCGCGCCATCAACGCGATCACCCAGTCGATGAACACGCGCAGCTTGGTGCTGACATGCCGGTTCGGCGGAAACGCCAGGTACATCGGCATGGACTCCAGTTGCCAGCCGTCGAACAGCCGCACCAGTTCTCCCTGCGCGACGTGCCCCGTGGCCATATAGTTCGGCAGCCACAGGATTCCCAGTCCGGCCAGGCCGGCCGCCAGATAGGCGTTGCCGTCGTCGACAGCCAGCGCGTAGCGGCCCTGCGCGCTGATGTTTTCTTCGCCGCGGCGCATGGTGTATGGAAAAGCCTGGCGCGTACGCGACCACATGAAACCCACGATGCGATGGTGCGAGTCCTGCAGTTCAAGCGGATGCCCGGGCCGGCCCGCAAGGTCCAGGTAGCGGGGCGCCGCATACACGCCCAGCTGCAAGTCGCCCACGTGGCGTGCCACCAGCGACTGGTCGGTAATTTCTCCGCCGCGCACGACGCAGTCCACGTTCTCGTCAATCAGGTCCACCACCCGGTCGCTGACCCCCATGTGCAGCTGTATGTCGGGATACCGGGCAAGGAAAGCCGGCAGGGCCGGGATGAGGATCATGCGGGCAAAGGGGCTGGGCACATCCACCCGCAGCCGCCCGCGCGGCAGCGCGGACGCACTGGACAGGCTGGTCTCGGCATCGTCCAGGTCGGCCAGCAGCCGTATCACGCGCTCGTAGTAAGCGGCTCCATCGGCCGTGACGTTGACCTTGCGCGTCGTGCGGTTCAGCAACCTGACGCGCAGGCGCGCCTCCAGCTGCTGCACCAATTGCGTCACGCTGGTCTTGCTCATATGCAGAGTCTGGGCCGCCTTGGTGAAGCTGCCGGTTTCCACCACGCGGGCAAACGCCTGCATTGCATCGATACGGTCCATCGCCGCTCCAGGTTGCCGGGAATTGTTTGGATTTTACAAACAGTGCTGGATGCAGTTGCTGGTTTATCAGCGGCGCGCGCGTCTTTACAGTGTGCTCATCACCAACCCAAGGCCGCATCCGGCCCCGATGGAGTTTCCAGAATGACCACACGCGATGTCGTTTTTCCCCCGCAACGCCATGCACTTTATGAGCGCAACCGGTATTCGCCGGCGATCCGGTCCAATGGCTTCCTGTTCGTTTCAGGGCAAGTCGGCAGCCGGGCCGACGGCTCGCCCGAACCCGATCTGAAGCAGCAAGTGCGGCTGGCGTTCGAGAACCTGAATGCCATTCTGGCAGAGGCGGGCGGCTCGTTCGACGATGTGATCGACGTCACCGTTTTCATGGTCGATCCGCAATCGAAATTCGAGACCATCTGGCAGGTCGTACCGGAATACTGGGGTCAGGCGCCCTACCCCACCATCACCGCCGTCGGGGTCACCTGGCTGTATGGCTTCGATTTTGAGATCAAGGTGATCGCTAAGCAGCCGGAGTCGGCCGGCTCTCCATGAACAGCTGGGCGATAACGCCGCGCAGCCAGCGCGTGCCCTCGTCCTGGTGGCTGCGCTCGTGCCAGAACTGCTTCACCTCGAAGCTGGGCGCCGCCAGCGGCAGCGGCAGTATCTTGATACGCCGCAACGGAGCCATGACCCGCGCCACCATGCTGGGAATGACCGCCAGCAGATCAGTTGCCTCTAGGATCTCGGGTACCACCGTAAAATGCGGCACCCGCAGTGCCACGTGGCGACGCAGGCCCTGCTTTTCCAGGTATTGCTCGATCAGCGTGGTGGTGGACGATTGCGGAGACACCCGGCTGTAGCGCGAGCCCGCCGGCTCAATCATGATGTGGGACTCGGCCGAGAACTGGCCGATGTTCAGGCGGCGGCCAATGCGCGGATGGCCGGCCCGCATCAGGCACACATGCTGGTCGCTGAACAGGCGCTGCTGGTAGAAGCCCGCCGTCAACGCCGGCAGGAAGCCAATCGCCAGGTCGGCGTCTCCCGCTTCCAGGGCCTCGCGATAGCCTTCGCGCGGCAGCTGCAGAATGCGCAGGCTGATGCCGGGCGCCGCCGTTTTCAGGTGATGCATCAGGCGCGGCAGGTAGACGACTTCTCCCAAGTCGCTCAGCAGCACCTGGAAGATGCGTTCAGAATGCGCCGGATCGAAAGCCACCGCGCTTTCCAGCCCGGTCTGCAGCATCGACAGGCCGGCCCTGACGCTGGAAGCAATACGATGCGCGAACGGCGTGGGCTCCATGCCGCCCTTCACCCTTACAAACAACGGGTCGCCGCACAACTGCCTGAGCCGCACCAGGGCATGGCTCATCGAAGGCTGCGACAGGCCCACCCGCAGGCCCGCACGGGTCACGTTGCGCTCTTGCATCATCGCGTCGAATGCCACCAGCAGATTCAGATCGATGTTCTCGATATTCATCGTAGTTATCCGTAGAGCGATCTTGTTCGCTGGCGGCGGCGCGGCGGAATCAGGTGTCGAAGCGGTTCACTCCATGCCGGCCGGACAGCACGCCCGCTGAGATGATCATCCGCTGCATCTCGGACGACCCCTCGGTGATGGTCCGGCTGCGTGCGTCGCGAAACATCAGTTCCAGCGGCAATTCGCGCGAAAGCCCCAGGCCGCCGTGTATCTGGATGGCCCTGTCGACAACCCGGACCAGCATCTCGTCCGCGTAGAGTTTCACGGCGGATGCCTCGAGATGATAATCCAGCCCCTGGTCGGCCTTCCATGCGGCATGGTAGACCATGGCGCGCGCCGCGTGCAGCTCTACGGTGGAATCGGCGATCATCCACTGGATGGCCTGGCGCCTGGCCAGCGGCTGCCCGAACGTCCGGCGCGTATTGGCATAATCGATGGCCAGCTCCAGCGCGCGCTGTGCCCGGCCGATGGCCTTGGGGCCGTGGATCAGGCGGCCCATGTCGAGAAACTCGCGCGCCAGTTCCCATCCCTTGCCGATGCCGCCCACGACCTGGCCGGCCGGCAGGCGCACATCCTCGAACAGCAGTTCCCGGGGCCGGTCCGGCGACATCAGGTCGAAGCATTGACCCAGGCGCAGGCCCGGCGTGTCGCGATCGACCAGGAAGCACGACACGCCCAGGTCCTGGCCGTCTTGCATGGTCCTGGCGAACAGCTGCACGAAGTCGGCCTTGTCCGCGCCGGTAATGAAAATCTTGGCGCCATTGATGACGAAGTCTCCGCCATCGGCCACCGCCGTGGTCTTCATGCCGCCCGGGTCCGAGCCCGCCCCCGCCTCGGTCAGGGCAAAGCAGGTCCGCTTGGTGCCCTGGACCACGGGCATCAGGTACTTTTCTTTCTGGCGCTCGTCGCCATGGAACAGCACCGGCCCCAGGTAGGGCGTGAAAACCGTCGGCGCGCGGAACGACGGCACATTGCAGCGCGCCAGCTCTTCGAATACCACGCACATCCCGACCACGCCCACGCCGCCCCCGCCCACCGCTTCCGGCAGGTCGAAGGCCCAGAAGCCCAGCTGCTTCGCCTTGTCCTGCAGCGCCTGACGCACGTCGTCGGGAATGTCGGCCTCATTGGCGTAACGAGCCTCCAGCGGCGCCAGTTCTTCCGCCACGAAACGGCGGGCCGAGTCGCGCAGCATGCGCAGCTCGGGCGGCAAGTCGAAATCCATGGGCAGCTCCGTTGCTCAGTCCAGCTTCACGTTCACACTGCGTATGCTGCGCTCATATTCCTGGCGGTCTCGCGCCAGGAAGCGGGCGAATGCCTCGGGCCCCTGGTCCAAGGGCTCCAGGCCCACGCTGGTCACGAACTTTTCCTGGAACGCCGGCTGCGCCAGCACCTGCTGCACGTCGGCCGCGATCTTCGCAACCACCGCGGGCGGCGTTCCCGCCGGGGCGACCAGGCCGAACCATGCCTGCGACACCATCGCCGGAAAACCCAACTCGGCGAACGTAGGGGTATCGGGAAAGGTGGCGATCCGCCGCGGCGCGGCCACGGCCAGCAGGCGCACCTTGCCGGCCCTGACCATGGGAATGGACGGCGGCACGCCCACCATCGCCATGTCGATCTGCCCGCCCAGCAGGGCCGTCATGACGTCGGCAACGCCTTTGTACGGCACATGGTTCAGCTCGATTCCCGCCAGCGCCGAGAAGGTCGCGGCATCCAGGTGCGCCTTGCTGCCGATCCCGTACGATCCGTAAGTGACGTGGCCGGGCCGGGCCTTGGCCTGCGCGATCAGCTCGCGCAGGTTCCTGGCCGGAAAATCATTGCTGGCCAGCAGGATCTCGCGGGTCTGCGCCACATTGGCCACCGGCGTGAAATCCTTTACCGGATCGTAGGGCAGCTTGCTGTACAGGTACTGGTTGGACGATACCGTGGGATCATTGGCCATCAAAAGCGTATAGCCGTCGGGGTCCGAGCGCGCCACGTATTCCGCGGCAATGATGGTATTGGCCCCCGGCCGGTTCTCGACAACCACGGGCTGTGACCACCGGCCGGCCAGTTCCTGCGCCAGCCCCCTGGCCAGCACGTCGGCCAGCCCGCCGGCGGTGAACGGCACCACGATGCGCACCATCCTGGCGGGAAACGCATTGTCCTGCGCGGCAGCCGCACCTGTTCCCAGGGCCAGCGCGGCAACGCCCGTTGCCAGTATCTTGAACACACCCATGCCAGTCTCCTTTGGTCGAACCATCAAGCTACCTGCCTGGCCCCCTTGCGCCGGTACGGGGCCCGCAAGGCCTTCTTGTCTATCTTGTTGGTGCTGGGAAGGCGCGGCAGCGCATCCATGAACTCGATGCTGCGCGGCTTCTTGTAGCTGGCGATAAGGCTTCGGCAATGCCCGACCAGCGCGGCCTCGTCGGCGCGCGCGCCCGGCTTGAGCGCCACGAAGGCCTTGACCGCCTCGCCCCATTTCTCGTCGGGCACCCCGATTACCGCGGCCTCTTTGACCGCCGGGTGCAGCAGCAGGGCTTCCTCGACCTCGCGCGAATAAATGTTCTCTCCACCCGAAATGATCATGTCTTTCTTGCGGTCCACGATGAACAGATAGCCGCCCTCGTCGAAATAGCCGAGATCGCCGGTCTTCATCCAGCCATCCTGCAGCGCGGCAGCCGTTTCCTGCGGCTTGCGCCAGTACCCCTGCATGATGGCCGCCGAACGCATGTGGATTTCACCGATCTGGCCGTCGGGCAGCACGCTGCCGCCTTCATCCACGATGCGGATATCCACGCCCAGGATAGGTTGCCCGGCCGAGGCCATGCGCGCCGCTTCGGGCTCCGATCCGTCCGGCAGGTGCTGGTGCTTGAGCAGGGCCGTCCCGGGCCCGTGCTCGGTCATGCCATAGACCTGCATGAAAATGGGCCCGAACGTCGCGCGCGCCAGCCGCGACAGGGCCACTGACATCGGGGCCGAGGCATAGCACACCATCTGCAGGCTCGACACATCGAAAGGCGTGGCCGCCTGCACGTCTATCATGGCCTGGATCATCACCGGCGCGAAATGTGCCGCGGTCACCCGATGCATTTCAATGCTGGCCAGGATCTCGCGCGGGTCGAACTTCCGGTGCAGCACAATGGTTGCGCCACAGATCAGATAGCTCAGCAATTCTGTAGGCCCGCCGATGTGATATGCAGGCATCACGATGAGCATGCGGTCATCCTGCCGGGCCCCGTGGGCCAGAGCCAGCATGCGTGCCTGCTCTACCTGGCCGCCGTTGCCCAGCATGACGCCCTTGGGCACGCCGGTCGTGCCGCTGGTATAGATCAGGAACAGGGTATCGTCGTCGCGCGCGCGCCAGGGCGGCTCGCCCGTGCCGGCACCGGCCACGGCGTGCTCGTAGCTGTCCGCTTCCGGCCCGGGCCCCAGGCGCAGCATCCGCGCATGCCCGGGCAGCGCAGCCCGCAATTCAGCCACGCGCTCGGCGTACTCGGACTCGTACACCAGCAGGTCGGGTTCGCAGTCGCGCAGAATGGCGGCCTGGTCGGCCGATGCCAGCCGGTAGTTCAACCCTACGGCAATGAAGCCGCAAGTACCCGCCGCGGCATACAACTCCAGGTATTCCGGACAGTTCTGGGCCAGAATGGCAATGCGGCTGCCGCGTTCCAGCCCCAGGCCGGCCAGGGCGTTGCACAACCGCCGCACGCGCCCGGCGAATTTGCCGTGGCTGATGCTGCGCCCTTCGAACACAAAGGCCGAGTGGTCCCGGTAACAGCGCGCATTGCGCTCGATGACATCGCCAAGAATCATGCTTGTCCTCCTGGAACCAGGCGCAGCAGGGTGCTGCCGTATCCTTCCTGGACGATGCGCGACCGGGCGTCCAGCAGTTCGAAACGCCGCTCGACAATGGCACGCTCACCGCCTGAAGTGATCCGCTTCGCATGGATGCAGGCGCGCACGCGCATGGTGTCGCCCACCAGCATGGGCCGCCGGTAGCACCATTCCCGCAGACCCAGCGCGCCTATCACCGGTTCGGCGAACTCCGGCAGGCGGGTCGACATACCCATCGCCAGCAGGATTCCGTACGGCCCATGGAACATGGGCCCCGGCATGCCCTCGGCGCGGCAGAATTCCTCGTCCGCGTGAATGGGATGCCAATCTCCTGTAAGCATGCACGACAGGGACAGGTCTGCCTGCGTCAGGGTGCGCGCCGTGCCGGTATAGCAGGCGCCCACGGCCAGGTCGCGATAGCGCACCGCGCTCATGGCAGCACCTGAAAGGCCGCCATCTCTGCCCAGTCGACGCGCTGGCACACTGACGGCCAATCGGGCATGGCAATTTCACCGTCAACCACTTGCGGCACATCCGCGATAAACTGCTCGCGCATTGCCAGGAACCAGGTCAGTTCGGCCGGCAGCGCCGGCTCGGGTATGGCGGCGGCGAAGTGCAGGCCGGCCCATGTTCCCAGCGCGCTTTCGCCCATCAGCCCGGCTACCGCGGCGCTGCCGCCGGCCGCCGCCAGCTGCTGCATCGCCAGCACATCCGACAGCCCGAAGCGGCCCGGCTTCAGGCTCAGCGCCCTGGCGCCGCGTTCCAGGAACAGGCGCGCATCGCGCACGCCCGTCATGCCGAAATCCACCAGCAGCGGCACATCCAACGCCTGCTGCAGCGCCGTGAAATCCTGGTCCGGGCAGAACGGGCAGGGATCTTCGACCACCACCGCGCCGGCCTGACCCATGGCCCGGGCATACGGGGCCGCCTCTGCGGCCGGATAAGCGCCATTGGCGTCCACGTAAAGCGCAACGCCGTCCCCGACGGCCTGCCTGACCGCGGCCATGCAGGCCACGTCCGTGTCCTGCCCTTGACCGCCCTTGATCTTCAGGGTACGGAACCCGTAGCGCGCCACCATGTCTGCCGCCTCGCGCGCCATCGCCGCGGGCGGCTGGCGCGTGACGGCCCAGGACACGGGCACCCGCGGCCGGCCATCCAAGCGGCGCCACAGCGGCACGCCGGACTTTGCGGCAAGCCAGTCCCAGCATGCGTTGTCGATCAGGGTCTTGGCGGGCTGGTTGCCGGGAATCGTCTCCAGCACGGCCCGCAGCTGGCGCGGATCGGAAAGGCCCTGCTTGCGAACCAATGGTTCGAATATCTCGGCCAGCACGCAGCCCAGGCTGGCCGCCGTGGCGCCGACCCAGGTCGGCTTGACGGCCAGCTCGGCGGCGCCGGCACAGCCGGATTCCGTCTCGATGCGCAGCACCACGAAACTGGCCGCCGTCTCGGTCAGGTCGCTCCATTGAACCGCCCGGGCATACGGCAGCTGGCGCACATACACCTTCCAGCCCGTGATGGGTTCGGCGGCCGGCATCGGGGCGTCCATCAATCCGCCTCCGCGCCGAAAGCGTCGATCAGCACCTTCCATTTGGGAGACTCGACCGCCACGTACGCCTCGAGCTGCGCGGCGTCCAGATAGTGCGGCTCCGCGCCCAGCCCGGTCAGCCTGGCTTTCATATCGGGGTCGCGCACAATGCGCTCGATCTCGGCGCTCAGGCGCGTCACGACCTCGCGCGACGTATCCCTGGGCGCGAACAGTCCGTACCAGGCCAATGCCTCGAACCCCGGATACCCGGCTTCCGCCACGGTGGGCACCGACGGCGCCAGCGCGGTACGCGTGCGGGATGTCACGGCCAGGGCCCGCAGCTTCCCGGCCCTCACCTGGGGCAGCACCGACGGCATCGTGAAAAACGTCATCGAGACGTTGCCGGCCAGCACGGCCGTGACCGCCTCGGGTCCGCTCTTGTAGGGAACATGCTTGATACGGATATGCGCCATGTTCTGCAGCATCGCGCCCGCCAGATGGCCGGATGTGCCCCTGCCGGCGGATGAGTATGTCAGTTCGCCGGGCCGCTGCTTTGCCAGGGCGACCAGTTGCGCCACCGACTTGACCGGCAGATCGGGGTTCACCACCAGCAAGTTGGGCGCGATCGCCACCATGGCCACCGGCGGCACGTCGCGCATGGGGTCGTAGCTCAGGTTCTTGTACAGGTGCGGGCCGACCGAATGCGTGGGGCTGCCGCTGACCAGGAATACATAGCCGTCGGCCGGCGAGCGGGCCACCTGGGCCGCGCCAAGATGGCCGCCGGCGCCCGGCCGGTTTTCCACGATGAACGGCTGGCCCAGTGCCTGCGCCAGTTTGTCGGCCAGCGACCTGGCCAGGATATCGGCGCTGCCGCCGGCTCCCGACGACACCACCAGGCGGACCGGCCGCTCGGGCCAGGCGCCTTGCGCCGCCGCGCAGGCCAGGCCCAGCATCATCGCGGCGGCGGCGCGCGCGCATTGCATCCGTATGCTCATGTGACGCTCCCCTTTCAATGCGGCTCAGACCACGCCGGCCTGGCGCAAGCCTTGCAGTTCTTCGTCCGACAGTCCCGCCTCGCGCAGCACGTCGTCCGTGTGTTCGCCCAGGTCGGGCGGCGGCAGGAAATCGCTGCGGTTGTCGCCGTCGTAGCGGATGGGCCGGTGCGCGGCCCGCAATGTGCCGTGGCGCGGATGCGCCTGCTCATAGAACACGCCCTGGTGGCGCACCTGGGGGTCATCCGCCAGTTCGTCCAGGCGGCGCTCCGGCGTGAACGGCACATCGTGGCGCTCCAGGCGGGGCACCCAGTACTCGCGGTCGTGTTCCGCGAACACCTGCGCCAGGGTCGCCGCCAGTTCGGCGTACCGCTCGATGCGTTCGGCGCGCGAAGGATAGGCGGCCAGCAGGTCGGGGCGGTCGATGGCCGCGGCCAGGCCGCGCCAGAATTTCTCGGGCGAAGACAGGTGCAGGCCGATCCGGCGATCGTCGCGGCAGGTCACGACATAAGACTGCGACATCGCCGCCCGGCCATACAAGGACGGCGCCCGTCCGGTCGCCAGCATCGAGCCCAGCGGCTCGCAGGCCATCGCGATCATCGCCTCGAGCATGCTGACCTCGACCTTGCGACCGCGGCCCGTGCGCGCGCGCTCGACCAGCGCGCCCAGTATGCCCAGCGATGCGTAGATGCCCGCCACCGCGTCCGATACCGCGGGGCCGGCCACCTTGGGGTCGGCCCCCGCGTGGAACATCGACAGCCAGCCCGAGGCGGCCTGGCCGACGTTGTCGTAGGCCGGCCGGGATGCATACGGCCCGCTCGCCCCGAATCCCGTGATCGCGCAATACACCAGGCGCGGGTTGAGCGCCTGCAGCCGCGGCGCTCCCAGGCCCAGCTTTTCTTCCACGCCGGGACGCATATTCAGAATGATGGCGTCGGCCCCGGCAACGAGCCGGTCCAGCACGGCCAGCCCTTGCGGGCATGCATAGTCCAGCGACAGGCTGCGCTTGTTCCGGTTGTGCGCCTGGAACTGCGGGCTGTACAGCCCCCCCTTGAAGGCGCGGAACGGATCGCCGGCGCCCGGCCGTTCGACCTTAATCACGTCGGCGCCCAATTCGCCCAGCAGCATGCCGGCCAGCGGCGCGGTAATGAAATTGCCCAGATCCAGTATCCGGACGCCCTGCAGCACTTTCATCGCTCCGCTCCCAGCACAGACTGCAGGAAACGCTGCGTGCGCGCCTGCGCCAGGTCGGCGTCTTCCGCCGCGCCGCGCGTGTAGAAACCATGATCGGCCTGCGGATAGCGGTGCAGCACGGCACGCGGCGCCGCGGGCAGCGCCGCCTCGATCCGGTCGACCGCCTCGGGTGGCGCGTAACGGTCGCGGCCGCCGTAATGCAGCATCAAGGGGCACTGCAGCGAGCCGGCCTCGTCCAGGCGCTTTTCTATCCCGACGCCGTAAAAAGCCACGGCGGCGTCGACTTTCAAGCCGGCGGCCGCCCGGTAGGCCAGCTTGCCGCCCAGGCACAGCCCCACCACTGCCACGCGCCCCTGGAAGCCTTGCATGGCCCGCACGTGGGCCACCGTGCGCCCGATATCTTCGATGCCCGCCTCTTCGTCGAAACGTTCCAGGTACTCGAACGCGCGCGCCACGCCGGCCTTGTCGTGGCCCAGCTCGATGCCCGGCTCGATGCGCCAGAACAGGTCCGGCGCCAGCGCCAGGTAGCCCTCGGCGGCATAGCGGTCGGCCACCGCGCGGATCGTGTCCGTCACGCCGAAAATCTCTTGCAGGACGATCACCGCGTGCCCGTTCGGCTCGGCCGGCATACTTGTGTAGGCCGAGAATGAACGGCCGTCCGCCGCCTGGATCGGTTCGATACTGGTATGCATGGAATCCTCGCTTGCGTTAGGGCAGGTAACTGCCTTTCAATATTTCGCGCGCAATCGAATTGCGGTGAATCTCGGTGGTTCCGTAGCCGATGGACATGCCGCGCGCATCGCGGAAATACCGCTCGAACGGGTATTCCTCGGAAAGCCCGCAGGCGCCGGCCAGCTGCATGGCCTGATTGGTAACCCTTACCGACATTTCGTTGGCGTAAGTCTTGGCAATGGACACCTGCGCCACCGAATGCCGGCCTTGGTCCAGGCTGGCGGCCGCCCCGTACACCAGCGCGCGCGCCGCCTCGATATCCATCGCCATGTCGGCCAGCTTCCATTGCAGCCCCTGGTTGTCGGCCAGCGGCCGGCCGAACTGGACTCGGTCTTTCAGGTACTGCACGGCCTGGGCCAAGGCCGCCTGGGCCAGGCCCAGGCAAATGGGCGGATTGCCGGTAATGCGATCGGCGTCCAGCACCTGCAGCAGGTCCTTCATCCGGCCGGCCGGCAGCAGCAGGTTTTCGGCCGGCACCCGGCAGTCCTGGAACACCAGCTCGGCCATGCCCGTGCCGCGCAGGCCCAGCAAGTCCAGGTGGCGGCCCACCGAAAACCCCGGCGCGCCGCGCTCGACCAGCACCGCCCCCACGCCCTTCATGCCGGGCTCGTCCGACAGGCGCACCAGCACCAGGAACACGTCGGCCACCTGGGCGGCGCTGCACCACAGCTTGCTGCCGTTAAGCACATAATGGTCGCCCTGGCGCACGGCCCTGGCCTGCACGTTGCCGACATCCGAGCCGGCATTCGCCTCGGACATGCTCCAGGCCGCGTACAGCTCGGCCTTGGCAAAAGCGGGCAGATAGCGGCGCCTGGCCGCTTCCGAGCCGATCTGCAGAATGGCTCGCGGCGTGGCGCCGTCCGTGCACGAATACAGCATCGCCGTATTGGCGCAGGAACGCGCCAGCTGTTCCACCACCAGCACGGTCTCCAGCAGGCCCAGGCCCGCGCCTCCATAGGCCTCGGGCAGGAAGATGCCCGTGTACCCATGCTCGGCCAGCGCCTTCAGGTTCTCGACCGGCGGCCGATACTCCTTGTCGGCGGCGGCCGCTCCCGGCGCGAACTGCTTCTGCGCCAGCGCGCGCACCGTGTCGCGGATCAGCCGCTGCTCTTCAGTCAGTTCCACTATTCACCTTTTGCGCCCGTCAGTTTGATGATGCGTTCGTACTTGGCCGACTCGGCCTGCATGAACCGCGAGAAATCCGCCGGGCTGGAGGGCGCGGCCTCGACGCCGAGCTTGACGAACTGGTCCTGTATCTCCGGGCTCTGCAGCGCCTTGCGCAGCTCGGCGCCAAGCCGCGCCACCAATTCGGGCGGCGTCGAGGCCGGCGCCACCACGCCGTACCAGGTCATGAATGCAAAATCGTCCAGGCCCGACTCGGCCACGGTCGGAATATCGGGTGCGATGGGCGAACGCTGCGGCCCCGACACCGCCAGGCCCTTCAGGCGGCCGCTGCGCACATGGGGCAGCCCGGAAGACATGCCGGTAAACATCACATCCACCTGCCCGCCCACGACGTCGGCCAGCGCCGGCGCCACGCCCTTGTAGGGCACGTGCACCAGGTCGATGCCGGCCATCACTCTGGCCCATTCCATGGCCAGATAATGCGGCGTGCCGTTGCCGATCGACGCATAAGTGATCTTGCCGGGATGCGCCTGCGCGGCCTCGATCAGTTGCCCCACCGTGGATACGCCAGCCTTGGGGTTCGCCACCAGGATGAACGGCACGGACACCAGCTGGCTGACCGGCGCGAAGTCCTTGCGCGAGTCATAGGGCAGCTTCTTCCCGAAGAAAAACGGATTCAGCACGTGCGAATCGGTAATCAGGCCGATGGTGTAGCCGTCGCCCTCCGAGCGGGCCACCGCCTCGGTGCCGATGATGGTGCTTGCGCCGGGCCGGTTCTCGACAATGACCGGCTGCCCCAGGCTGTCCGCCATCTTCTTGCCGACGGCGCGCGCCACGATGTCGGTGCCACCGCCCGCGGGATAGGGAACAATGAACCGGATCGGCTTGTCCGGCCAGCCGGCTTGCGCGGCCTGGGCGCCCAGCGCCAGGCACAGGGCCGCCGCCGCCCGGCACCATCTGGTCTTGATCAACATGGCTCCTCCTATCGGCCGATGCGGGCCGATGTCTCGTCCTGGCAGCTTGTTTCTTCTTCAGTACGTCGCCAGATCTCGCGCGCGATGGGGTTGCTCTGCTCTTCCACCAGGTGCCCCACCAGCCCCACCGCCCGTCCGATCACTGCAATCCCGCGCGCCGCCTTCCACGAGATACCCAGTTCGCAGCACAGGGCGCCGATGGCGCCCGTCGCATTCACGGGCAGCGGCCGGCCATAGACGGCCTCGGCCTGCCGGCCCACGGCCGTCATCAGGTCGACATAGCGCCCCGCGTATCCCTCTTGCCTGGCCACTTCGAACAGGCGTGCCGTGCGGGGATCCTGCGGCTTGTGTAGGTTGTGCCCCAGGCCCGGAATCGATCGTCCCTGCTGGCGGAAGCCGGCCACGATGCCGCGGGCCAGGGTGTCGGCGTCCTGGCCATCTTGCTCGTCCCGGGCGGACTGCAGCATGCGCGCAGCGCCTTCGGCGGTGCCGGCGAAGGTCGTTCCCATGCCGCACAGGCCGGCCGCCACCGCCGCCTGCAGCGATTCCGGCGCGCCCAGGTAAACCAGGCGCGTGGCAATGGCCATGGGCGTCATGCCGTGTTCCACCAGCGTAACCAGAATGGCGTTGAAGACGCGCGACTGATGCGCATCGGGCAGCCGCCCGGTCATTTCCAGGTAGGCCATGTCGCCCAGGTTGAGCGCGCCGATGACATCCTGGACCAGGTCCCGTCCCTGGACGAAGATCCGGTCAGGCGTACTGCGGCCCATGCCACTGCGGATGGGCTTGCGGTCTTGGTTCATGCTGTCTCCCGCTCCTTTGAATGGAGCTTGTTGCAGGCGGCTTCAGCCGTCTCTTGGAGACGAAAGATAGGCCTTGCCATTGGAGCCTGTCCAATAGAAGGCCTTCATTTTCTGTATGTATGAAACGAATAATGGAAGGGATCCCGCCTTACCGGGCCACCCCTCGGGCGGCGCGCGCGCCTGCCTTCAGCTCCCACAGCGCGTCCAGCACATGCTGCGTGGCGCGCTCGGCCTGCCCGGCCCGGTGCGCGATGCCCAGCTCGCGCCACATGGCCGGGCGCAGCGCGCGCATGGCAATGCGCGCATCCGCCTGCGGCGCGCCGGCTTCGTGCGGCAAGAGCGCGGCGCCATAGCCCGCGGCGACCAGGCTCTTGATGGCATCGTTGAAGTTCAGTTCGATGCGCGGCGCCGGCCGGAAACCGCCCAGCGCAAACCATTCGGATGTCAGGCGCGACAGCCGCGTGCTGGCGTCGTTGAGAATCAGCGGCCTTCCCGCCAGCCATGCGGGGGTGATGCGCGCGGGGGCTTGCCAGTGGGCCGGCAGAAAGGCCATGACCGGGTCGCGGCGCCATGGGCGAATGGCCAGCCCGGCCACCGGCGCCTGCGGCAAGGCCACCAGCCCGATGTCCAGCTTGCCCTGCGCCAGGCGCGTCAGGGTTTCTTGCGAGGTCAGCACCGCGATCTGCACGTCGATGTCCGGATGCTGTTCGCGCAGCCGCGTGACGGCCTGCGGCAACAGATGCGCGATGGCGCCGGTGGAGGCCCCCAGGCGCACGCGCCCGGCCAGCCCCTGCACCTGCCGGCTGACGTCGTCCAGCGTCGACTCGACCTCGGCCAGCAGCCGGCGCGCCCGCTCTACCAGCATTTCGCCCACGGCCGACGGCCGCACATCGCCCCGCCTGCGCGACAGCAGCGCCGCGCCGATGCGGCTTTCCAGCTCGGCGATGTGCAGGCTGACGGTGGGCGGCGCAAGATGCAGCAGCTGCGCCGCGGCGGCGAACGACCCGTGGTCGGCAACCACCACCAAGGTGCGCAGCCGGTCGAGGCTGATTTCGCGCATGAGAATTTCCTGATTCAGTAAAACTGAATTACACGGTCATTAAATTCAACTTTTCCTATTCTAATCCAGCGAGGAAGATAGGGCTGTTCCGTTCCACGACCGTTTTCCAGGCAGGCCACACCATGACTTCCCCGACTGTATTCATTGACGGCGACCAGGGCACCACCGGGCTGCAGATCCACGACCGCCTGCGCGGCCGCGCCGACATGCGGCTGCTGACCTTGCCGGCCGCTGAACGCAAAGACGCGCGGCGCCGCGCCGACGCCATCAATGCCAGTGACATCGCCATCTTGTGCCTGCCGGACGCGGCCGCACGCGAATCGGTGGGCTTCATCCAGAACCCCGCCGTGCGCGTCATCGACGCCAGCTCTGCGCGTCGCACCCAGGCCGGCTGGGTGTACGGCTTTCCCGAAATGGCCGCGGGCCAGGCGCAGCGCATCGCCCAGGCGCGGCGCGTCACCAACCCGGGCTGCTATCCCACCGGGGCCATTGCACTGCTGCGGCCGCTGCTGGAAGCCGGCCTGCTGCCGCGCGACTACCCGATAGCCATCCACGCCATTTCCGGCTATTCGGGCGGCGGCCACGCCGCGATCGATGCGCACGAATCAGGCGCCGCGTCAGGCGTGGCGCCGTCGCAGGTGTACGGCCTGGGCCTGGAACACAAGCACACGCCCGAAATCGAGCTGCACGCGGGGCTGGCCAACCGTCCCTTCTTCGTGCCGGCCTATGGCGCATACCGGCAAGGCATCGTGCTGACCGTGCCCATCGAACTGCGTCTGTTGCCGGCCGGCGTCGACGGACAACAGCTGCATGCCTGCCTGGAAAACCACTACGCGGATGCGCGCCACGTCGAAGTCGTGCCGCTGGCGCAGGCGCAGGCCGCCACGCACCTGGACCCGCAGGCGCTGAACGGCACCAACGACCTGCGGCTGGGCGTATTCAGCAATGCCAGCCGCGGCCAGGTGCTGCTGTCGGCGGTGTTCGACAACCTGGGCAAGGGCGCGTCGGGCGCGGCTGTGCAGAACCTGGACTTGATGCTGGCGGGGGATGACACTTAAGGAGCGGGGCCCGGAGTGCTCTGGCCAGGAACTTCCACGCAGCCTCACAGCAACCCTGTCAATGGTCCCAGGGATTGATCACCTCAATCCCGCAATTGCCAAAGTCCTTGACGTTGCGGGTGGCGAGGCTGGCCCCCAGGGAACGGGCAATGGCGGCGATCACGGCGTCGAACTGGTTGATCGGTTGGCCTGCTGTCTTGCGCTGGGCGGAGATCTCCGCATACGCGGCCGCCGCATCACTGTCGAACCCCAAGACCTGCCCAGCAAGATCAGACGCAAAAACCGCCAGCACAGCTTTCATCAAGGCCGCTTTACCCGCCCCGCCACTTCCCCTCCGTTCGCTGCGGCAAGCTCATCAAACTGAGTGGGACGAAAGACAATAGAGGCGGGAATCGGCCCTTGACCCGCATCACTTCAAAGAAGTAATGCTCCAGTCGGTGGATGAAGACGCGGAAATCCGAAAGTCGTGCACACGGCCGGCCTGCACGTTCACGTCTACATAGCTGATTGGCTGCGTGGCATCGCCCGCCTGCACGCCCAGATTGTGCGCGCCGGCCGGCACATGTAGCTCGAGCACCCGGCTGGCCTTGACGTTGGCCACGTGGCGGCTGTCCAGGTACACCAGCACCGTTTTCTCATGGCCCAGCACGCCGCCGTCCCGCGCGATCCGGACCGTGCCGCGATCCGCCGCGGGCGACGCCAGGGATGGATCCAGGATGGCCGACGCGTCGGCGCGCGGCGCCTCGTCGACGTCGATGGCGGTCGTCGAGCAACCGGCAAGCAGTACGAGCGTACACACCGCAATTTCACGCAGCATCGTCATCATCCCAGGTTGCTGGAACTCCCCTGTGTGGGGTTTAACCTGTCCGCCCCGCACCGTCAATCAGTACTGCCACGGCCGCCATCATGCCATGTATGCCGTCGCCACTTCTGCAAAGCACCGGGCAAACGCATCGATGTGATCCGAATCGCCCTGCCCGGCCCGTGTGATGCAGTAATAATCCACCGCCTCCGCCGGCGCGATCGGCACCAGCCGCACCCTCCAGCGCTTGCTGCCCACCGCCGCGAACGACGGCACCACGGCCTGGTCCAGGCCCGCCTCGACCAGCGCCAGCACCGTTTCCAGGTGCGTCACCACGCGCCCCGGCGCATCGCCGCGCACGCCCAAGTGCTGGTTCACCAGCCGCTGGATGGGGTTCTCGTCCGGCAAGGCGATGAGACTGTCGCGATCGATCTGCTGCCAGCGCACCGACCGGCGCCGGTCGCTTTCCACGCGCGGCACCGCCAGCGCCAGCCGCGCCGGGAACACGGTCTGGCGCCGGATGCCCGACGCGCGCGTGAAGAACGCGCCGAACCCGGCATCCAGGCCGCCGCTTTCCACCCGAGCGGCGATCAGGCTGCGGTCCAGGTCGGTTACGTCCACCCGCAGCCGCGGCGCCAGCTTGTGCATGCGCTTGAGCACGTCCGGGATCACGCTGCAGGCAATCAGCGGGGTCACGCCGACCCGCAGGCGATCATGGCCGCCGGCGCCCAGCGCCCCCAACTGCGCCACGGCCGCGCCCAGGTCCTGCACCGTGCGCTGCGCCACCGGCAGCAGGCTCAGACCCGCCGCCGTCAAGCGCACCGCGCGCGTGGTGCGTTCGAACAGGCGGCAGCCCAGCTGCGTTTCCAGGTCGCGCACCATGGCGCTCAGCCCGGCCTGCGAAATATGCAGCTGCTCGGCCGCCTTGGTAAAGCTGGCGTGGCGCGCTACCGCAAGAAAGGCGCGCATCTGGCGAAAAGAGAAATTCATGGTCGACGCACAAGGCCGGCGGGTGGAATCAGCCGCCCATATTAACAAGTGTTGCTTGTCAATTTATCCAATATTGTTCTTTTACTTATTTAATTCGCTGCGTTGAAATAACGCATCGGCCCATCCGAGGCCGTCATTACCAAGATCGAGAGAAAGGAGACGAGGCATGCCCAACTTGCCCGCAATTTCCATGGCGCTGCGCACCGTATTCGCGCTGGCCGCCACTGCCGCGCTGGCCCTGGGGCCGGCCGTTCCCGCGGCCGCCGAAAGCTTTCCCTCCAAGCCCATCACCCTGGTCGTGCCCTTCCCGCCGGGCGGCCCCACCGACACCAGCGCGCGCCTGTTCAGCAGCGTCATGGCCAAGAAGCTGGGCCAGCCCGTCATCGTGGAAAACCGCGCCGGCGCCGGCGGCAGTGTCGGTACCGCGGCAGTCACGCGCGACAAGGCCGATGGCTACACGCTGCTGTGGGGCGGCACCAGCAGCATCGTGGTGGCGCCCGCCCTGTACACCAACTTGCAGTACGACCCGGTCAAGTCGTTCACCCCCATCGGCATGGCCGTGCGCGGCCCGCTGATCCTGGTCAGCCGCCCCGAGCTGCCGGCCAAAGACCTGCGCCAGCTGCAAACCTACGCCAACAGCCACGACCTGACGGTCGCATCGGCTGGCACCGGCTCCATCGGCCACCTGACGGCCGAGATGTTCAAGAGCGAGTCCGGCACCAAGATGCTGCACGTGCCCTACCGCGGCGGCGCGCCGGCGCTGACCGATGTCATAGGCGGCCAGGTCGATCTGCTGTTCGACACCGTCACCCTGCTGCCCCCCCAGATCCGCGCCGGCAAGCTGCGTGCCTACGCCGTCACCGGCAGCCAGCGCTACAACGGCCTGCCCGACACGCCCACGGTCTCGGAAGTGATCGGCAAGCCTTTCGAGGCGTATTCCTGGTTTGGCCTGCTGGCGCCCGCCGGCACCCCGGCCCCCGCCGTGCAGGCGCTGACCAGCGCCCTGGCCGCCGCCGCCCAAGACCCCGAGGTTATCAGGCAGCTCAGCGCCCAGGGCCTGGAGCCCGTGGGCGGCACGCCGCAGGATTTTGCCCGGACCATCCGCACCGATCTCGACAAATGGACCGGCGTGGTCCGCAGCGCCGGCGTCAAGCCACAGTAAACGCAAGCCCTATTCGAAACACCAGAAGGACAAGCCAAGATGCCCGACATCTCGACCCCCACCGTGCTAATCGCCGGCGCCGGCCTGGGCGGCCTGACCGCCGCGCTGGCCTTGCAGGCGCGGGGTTTTCACGTGCGCGTGCTGGAGCAGGCGGCGCAATTGCAAGAACTGGGCGCGGGCATCCAGCTCAGCGCCAACGCCAACCGCGTGCTGTACCGGCTGGGCCTGGGCCAGGCCCTGGAACGCGTGGCCAGCCCGGCGGCCGGCAAGCGCATCCGCCTGTGGAACACCGGCCAGACCTGGCCCCTGTTCGACCTGGGCGCGCAGTCGGTGCAACGCTACGGCTACCCGTACCTGACCATCTACCGCGCCGACCTGCATCGCGTGCTGGTCGACGCCGTGCGGGCGCGCGACCCGCAGGCCATCGAACTGAACGCCCGGGTCGAAACAGTGGCGCAAGACGGCGGCCAGGTCACGGCCACGCTGGCCGACGGCAGCACCCGGCGGGCGAATGTCCTGGTGGGCGCCGACGGCGTACATTCGCGCGTGCGCGCCGCCCTGCACGGCCAGGACCAGGCCAGCTTTTCCGGCGCGCTGGCCTGGCGCGGGGTCATCCCGGCCGGCAAGCTGCCCGCGCATTTGCGCGAACCTTATGCGGTGAACTGGGTCGGCCCCGGCGCCCACGTCATCCACTATCCGCTGCGCCGCGGCGAGCTGGTGAACTTCGTGGGCATCCTGGAACGCGACGACTGGCAGGTAGAATCCTGGACACAGCAGGGCACCATCGAAGAATGCGCCCGCGACTTCACCGGCTGGCACGACGATGTGCAGACGCTGATCCATGCGCTGGATACGCCGTTCAAGTGGGCGCTGATGCTGCGCGAACCGTTATCGCAATGGACACAAGGGCGGATCACCCTGCTAGGCGACGCCTGCCACCCCACCCTGCCCATGCTGGCGTCTGGCGCGGCCATGGCGATCGAAGACGGTTACATGCTGGCGCGCTGCCTGGACGAGCTGCCCGGGGATGCGGGCCAGGCGCTGCTGCGCTACCAGCAGCTGCGCACCGCGCGCACGGCGCAGGTCGTGCGCGGGTCGGCCGAGAACGCCAGGCGGTTCCACAACCCCGAACTGGCGCACGCGGCCGGCGCGGCAGCCTACGTCGAGCGGGAATGGAGCGAGGACCGCGTGAAAGAGCGGTATGAGTGGCTGTTTACCTACGATGTGGATGCGGAGGCGGTAGCGGGGTAGACGTCAACCCCTGGTTGACAGCCTTCTCCATCGGACGCTTGGATGCACCGTGGGCCTGGCGTGGCTGGCGATCGAGTCCGTGCTGCTGCACCGTCTGTACACGGCGGCGGCGCCGGCATCCCAGGCGCCTGATAGCGGAATCACGCCACCGCCGGAGGCCGTGCGCGGCCCCGCCGCCAATGCCAGGCCAGCGCGATCAGCACCAGGCCGAAACCCACCACATCCGCCATCCCGCCCGGGTACACCAGGGCGAATCCGGCGATGCAGAACAGGACGCGCTCGAACATCCCGGCGCGCGTCAGCAGCCACCCCTGAAAACCCACGGCCAGCGCAAAAATGCCGACGGCGGCCGTTACCGTCACTTCGGCAATCGACCACCAGCTTGCCGACGCCAGCGCCTTGGTCGAACCCATCAGCAGCAGGCCCTGGCCGGTGGGATCCAGCACGAAAATGAACGGCACCAGGAATGCCGGCATGGTGTATTTCCAGCACTGCATGGTGGTCTTGTAGGGATCGCCGCCCGTTATCGCCGACGCTGCGAACGGCGACAGCGCGGTGGGCGGCGACACTTCTGACAGCACCGCATAGTAGAAAATGAACATGTGCGCGGCGAAATCGGGCACGCCCAGCTTGATCAGCGCGGGCGCGGCAATAACGGCGCAAATAATGTACGAAGCCGTCACCGGCACCGCCAGGCCTATCACCCACACCACCAGCGCGGTATAAATGGCCGTCAGCAGCAGCGAGCCGCCCGCGTAGTCGATGACGATGCCGCTGAACTTCAGGCCCAGGCCCGTCAGCGTCACCACGCCCACGATAATGCCGGCGCCCGCGCAGGTCGTGCCCACGCCCAGCATCCCCACCGATCCCGCTTTCAGCGCCTGGATCAGCGGCGACTGGAAAAACAGTTTCGATACCGGGCCCTTGCCGCGGAACAGGTCATAAGAAATCATGGCCGTGTCGGGGCGCAGGAAGCTGGCCAGGAAAGACACCACAGTGGCCCAGAACACCGACAATACCGGCGAAAACCCCCACATCATGAATGCCACGATAGAGATCAGCGACAGGAAGTGGAACCAATAGTGCCTGGTCAGGTTCCACACCGTGTCGACTTTCTCGAAAATGATGTTGCTCATGCCGTACTTGCGTACATCGATCTCAACCATCAAGAACAGCGCAAGATAAAACAGTGCGGTCGGGATGACCGCCATCAGCAGCACATCCAGGTACGAAATCTTCAGGAATTCGGCGATGATGAACGCGGCCGCGCCCATCACCGGCGGCGAGATAATCGCGCCCAGGCCGCCGGCCGCCAGCAGGCCACCCGCGGCATTGCGCTCATAGCCCACCTTGGCCAGCATCGGCCAGGCCACCGTACCCAGCGTTACCGTGGTGGCCACGCCCGAACCCGACGGCCCGCCCAGCAGGAACGAGGCCAGCACCACCGTGCGCCCCGCGCCGGCGGGCTTGCCGCCCATGGCCGAGAACGAAAAATCAATATAGAACTTGCCCGCGCCCGAATACTGCAAAAACGCCCCGAATATCGTGAACAAGATGATCAGCGACGACGACACGTCCACCGCCACCCCGTATATGCCCTCCAGGGTCATGTACATGAAACCCACGATGCGGTCCACGCCGTAACCCTTGTGCGTCCAGGGATGCGGCAGGTATTCGCCAAATACCGCATAGGCCAGGAAGCAGATCGAGATAACGGGCAATATCCAGCCGATCGTGCGGCGCATGCTTTCCAGCACCATCAGGATCAGCGCCACGCCGAACACAATGTCCCAGGTATTGGGGCTGGTATTGCGATCGGTGAAATCGTCGCCGCCCACGATCAGGTACACCGCCACGGCGATCGCCAGCAGCGCCACGGCCCAGTCCCACCACATGATGCGGTGCCGGAACCGCTTGCTGACCGGGAACATCAGAAAAGACAGGAACAGCACGAATGCCACGTGTATGGGGCGCAGCGTCTGCGTCGGCACGATGGCGTAGGCCGCATACAAGTGAAACAACGACATGATCACCGCCGCGGCGGCCAGGAATATGCCCAGCCAGCCGCCCATGTGATTGGCGGCGCCCTCTTCTTCTTCGATGTATTGCTCGGCCTTGCGCAAGGCCTCGTCGCTGACAGCGGCCGTGGAAGTCGGTTCAGCGGATACATTCATACTGGTATTCCCCGGGATGGAGTCCGGCATCTGTGTGCCTTGGCGTTGTCGTCGGGCGAGCCGTGTAAAAAATGCCCCAACCGCGCGGGTTGGGGCAGGATGGGGCCCGCTCAATCGAGCTTGACGCCTCTTTCGGTGAAATACTTGATAGCGCCCGGATGGAACGGAATCGGCGAGGCCGCAGCCTTCTGGTTCTCGAGCTTGAACTCGGCCGTATCCTTGTGCACCGCGATCAGCTCGTCGCGGCTGTCGAAGATGGTCTTGACGATGTTGTACGCGGTCTGGTCGCTCATTTTCTCGTTGGCCACCAGAATATTCATCACCGTGGCCTGCTTGTTGTCATGGTCCATGCCGCGGTACGTGGCCTTTGGAATCGTGTCCTCCACATACAGATTCCCGTACTTCTTGTTCATGACCGAAACCAGGTACGCGTTGTCGATCAGTTTGATCTTGGTGCCCGGAGTATTGGCCAGGTCGGTCACGGCCGCCGTGGGCAGGCCGCCCACCCAGAAGAAGGCGTCGATCTTGTTGTCTTTCATGGCATTGACCGACTCGGCAACGCCCAGCCGTTCGCGCTCGACGTCCTTGTCCTTGTCCAGTCCGGCCGCTTCCAGCATGCGGAAGGCCATCACCTCGGTCGCGCTGCCGGGCGAGCCGGTGGAAATGCGCTTGCCCTTCAGATCGGCCATTTTCTCGATGCCCCGGCCATCCACCGTGACCACATGCATGCGGTTCGGATACAGAATCATCAGGGTGCGCACCGGCACCTCGTGGCCCTTGAACTTGCCCTGGCCTTTGTAGGCATCCGTGGCGGCGTCGGACATGGTCAGCCCGATATAAGAAACATCGCCGTCTATCAGCTTCAGGTTATCCACCGACCCGCCGGTGACCTCGGCAGTGGCCTCCATGCCAGGCACTTTCTTGGACAGCATCGACGCAATACCGCCGCCGATCGGGTAATAGACCCCTCCGGTGCCGCCGGTGGCGATCGAGATATTCTCGGCCGCGGCAGCCTGGAAAAAGCCCAAGCACAAACACAACAGGAACGCGAAACGCCGTATTGAAGTAGTCATCTTGTCTCCTGGGAGCATTTTTTTGATGTTGCGCTGCGACTGCGAAACACTCTGTAATGCGATCAGGCCGATGCTGCGTGCGCCTCGTCACGGTGTAACCGGTGAGGGCAGATACGTCAATCAGAGTTCCTGCTAGTATCCGGCGCGTTCCGGGCGGGTTCCGTTCTCACTTGCGCGCCGGGTGGCGGCGATGCGCCGCTGCATATTCGAGCAAGTCAAGCGTGTCTATCAGAGCCGATGCGTCGGCCTCTCCCTTGCCCGCGATATCAAATGCGGCGCCGTGGCCGACACTGGCGAACAGCACCGGCAGCCCGGCCACCAGCGCCGTCGCTCCCTTGGGGCTGAGCATCTTGGTGGCGATGTGCCCCTGGTCATGCAACATGGCCACATACGCATCGTGGCGGCGTTCCGACAACGCCAGGTCGGCGCCGACCGGGCCATCCACATGCCACCCCCGGGCGCGCAGGCCGGCAACCGCCGGCTTGGTCACCGCCTCGTCTTCGGTGCCGAAAAGCCCGCCCTCGCCTGCATGAGGATTGATACCCAGGACACACAGCCTAGGGTTTTCGATACCCATCAGGACCAGGGTCTCGCGCGCCGCGGTGGCGGCTTGCTGCACCAGTTCGGGCGTAATGCGCCGCGCCGCCGACACGACGCTTTCATGCAGGGTGCAATGCACCACGCGCAGTCCCCTGGCCTCCAGCATCAGGAAGGCGCGGTCGCGCGGATACCCGCAGTAATCCGCCACCAACCCGCCGTACCCTGAAAAGGGAATACCCGCGGCGTTGACCGCGGCCTCACAATGCGGCGCCGCCCCGATCGCCTGGATGCGCCCACCGTTGAGCAAGTCAATGGCGGCACGCACATAGGCGGCCGTGGCCGCACCTGCCGCCGCGCTGATCTTGCCTGGTTCCCAGTCGGCGGGTTTCAGCGCGCCGGCGTGGAAAACCTCGAATGCGGCGCGCGCGTCGTCGGCCAGGCCCAGCACATTGCAGCAGGCATCGATAATGTAATGCTCGCCGATGATGATGGGCTTTCCGCCCCGCGCCGTGTGTGCGGCAAGCGCGGCCTTGACGGCGATTTCCGGGCCGATGCCGTTCGGATCGCCGATGGCGATGCCGAGCCTTCCCTGCTTGCAGGCGGGATTTGCTGCCTGGCTCATAGCGGAATTGCCAACAGGGTATCGATGCGAGTGCTGTCGCAGATTACGTCGCGCTTTTTCAGGCGCAAGGCACCATTTTCTCGAACGACTTCGTCGAAATAGCGGCCGCTGGCGAAGATATCGGTAGTGCCATTGCGCACGATGCGCAGAATGGCAAAACCGGTTTCCACCTTGATCGCCGACTCACTTTGTTCACGCACGCGCGGAATACTGACCAGGTGGCGATAAGCTTGCCGCTCATAGATGTTGGCCTTGCGCAGCGAAAGAATGCGGTCGCTCAGCATCTGCCGGGAATCGGCATAGACCAGGCCTGCCGGAAGGTTTCGAGCGTAATTCTGCGCCGTGGTGATGCGGTAGAAGCAATCCGCGGTAAAGAAGCCCGGCCAGTCTTCGAGCCGGTCGTCGTCGATGGCGGCAGCGTAATCGGCATTCAGGTCGATCAGTTCGTTCAGCATGTCTTGAATCTCTAGATACCCATATGCGTGCGGTAGGCATGCCAGAAGCCCCGGATGGAAGCCTCGGTAGCACGGAACTCCTGCGTTTGGCATTCATGCCCGCCCAATTCGATAACCGACTCCAGCGCGCCCGCGGCCCCGATGCCACGCTGGACGAAGCCGCCAACGGCCCCATCTTCCATGGAGACGAACCCCGCCGGCCCGACCAGGTTGGATTGCTTCAGGCGCAGGGTCCGCATTTCCGGGGTGTCGTCGGCATAGCCCAGGTAGGTCCAGTGCAGGTCGGTCGTGTCCGGGCCTGTAGGCACGATCTGGCGCACCGCGATGCAATTGTGGATCTGCTGCAGCACGAAGCCGGGGAAAACGCTCAGGATCTGAAGCACGATGCCGTCACCGATCTCGTCGACGCTCTCGAGCATCGACAGGTCTTCGATCTTGAGCTCGTCATTTTCCGAACGGATGGCCTGCTGCGAATAGGCGGACTCTGCGCCATCCAGCACGCGGCTATATGAAGCGCTGGCGTGATGGCCGCCCCCTTCGCTGATGAACACCCCGCCCTCTTGGGTCAGGCGGGTAATGCCAAAGGTGGTGAAGAAGGTGTGCAGCAGGCTGGCGTGATAGGTGTCGCGCACGTTTTCGGCGTAGAGCTTCCAGTTGTTGGGCAGCGCCTGCGTAAAACGGCCGATGACCTCGACCGGGCGGTTCAGCACGCGCTCCAGCCGTGCGGCCACCTCTTCGCCAAGATACTCATCGAAAGGGGGAACGTCGTCGTGCAGGCTGCCGAACACCAGGCCGCAGAACGTGGCAACGCGCAATTTTCGGGGTGAATGGTCGGCGCACTTGAACGTCTCGGGCATGCCGCCCTTGCCCTGCACGCCGTTCTGGAAGGCAACGCTCTGGAGATCGCCCTTCAGGTCGTAGCGCCAGGCGTGGTAGACACAGGTGTGCTCTTTGGCGTTGCCGAAATCGTCCAGCACTAGCAGCGCACCGCGGTGCGCGCACCGGTTCTCGAAAGCGTAGATCTCGCCATCAGTGTCGCGCGAAATCACGACGGGCATGCTTCCCAGCCAGGTCGTACGGAAGTCGCCCGGGTTGGGAACATCGGCCTCCAGGCCAAGAAAGCTCCAGGCGGGGCCTTCGAACACCCGGGCCTGCTCCAGGGCCAGGACGTCGTCGCGCTGGAACACGGAATAAGGTACTCGGCTGATGGTATCGGGAGCCCAATGGATGGGTACTGGGCGGGTTGGGGTTGAAGACTGGCTCATGAAAGCGTTACCCGGGAAAAGGTTGATACGGCATAGTTGTCTCGTTCTACGATACGATTGTCTCGTATTTCGTGACATAGTAAGATTCGTCCTGCTCAAACGTCAAGGTCTCTCATGGACAAGAAACTGCGGACGCCGTCTCGCGAAGACACTACCGATGCCCCCCCCGCGACTGGCACGCCTGCGGCAGCCCCCGCCTCGTCATCTGTCCAGGCTGTGGGCATGGCGTTCGCCGTGCTCGAAGCGCTGGCGCAAAGCCGTGATGCGCTGGGTACCAGCGAGCTGGCCCGCCGCCTGGACCAGACCAAGGCGCGCGTGCACCGCCACCTGGTCACCCTGAAAGAGCTTGGCTTCGTCGACCAGGACGCCGAGACCTCGCAATACCGGCTCGGGTGGAAGTCCTATCGGTTCAGCAACTGGTGCAACGAGAACTTCAATCTGCGCGAGTTGGCGCATCGACATGTCCTGGATCTGCATCGCGCCAGTGAGCAGACCGCGCTGCTGGCGATGCCAGCCGGGGGCCAGATCACGGTCGTCGATACGATCGAAAGCCCCGAGAACGTCACCATCACGGTCCGGCCTGGTTCAGTCATTCCGATGGAGAACGCCGCGCTGGGCCGCGCGATCCTGGCCTTCCAACCCGACCAGGGCCAGCGCTCAGCGTCATTGGCTGAGGCCCTGGACCAGGTCCGCAGCCAGTGGTGGGCGGTTGCCGTCAATGAACGCCTGCCGGGCGTGGCGGCGCTGGCGGCCCCCATCTTCGACGACCGCAACCAGGCCGTGGCATCCATAGGCCTGATTGCATCCCACACGGTGATTACCGTGCCGCCTTCGCCCGCCCTGGTGCGCCAAGTCCAGGAAGCCGCAATGCGGATTTCCACGGAACTGCATTCGACGGCATGGCAAGGCTTCTTCTCTGCCTCGGAAGGCCCGGGCGCTTCCTGAATGCCCGAATGGCCGGCGAGGCCGCTGTTGTTGTTGTGTTCAAAAAATACATAAAGGAGAGAGTTGCATGACTGATGAGTTTCGTATCACCCGGCGCGCGTTCAACGCCCTCGGCGTAGCCAGCCTGCTGGCTCCCTGTATCAGCCGCGCCCAACAGCCCTACCCAGCACGGCCCGTCAAAGTGGTCGTTACGTATACGCCGGGCGGCGCAAACGATATTTCGGCCCGCATCTACGCGCACCTGCTAAGCCAGGACCTGAACCAGCCGTTCGTGGTGGAAAACAAACCCGGCGCCAGCGGCATCACCGGCACCACCTACGCGGCGCGTTCCGAACCCGACGGCTATACCCTGCTGCTGGGCGCCGGCGGCACAATGACGATCAACCCGGGGCTCTTCCCCAAGCTCTCGTACGACCCGCTGAAAGACTTCACCCCGATAGGCATCGTCGCCCGCGCGCCGCTCGTGCTGGTGGTCTCGCCCAAGCTGCCCGTGAAGAACGTCCGGGAATTGATCGCCTATGCCAAGAGCAAGCCCGAGGGCATCACGTTTGCCTCGCCGGGGCCCGGCACGCCGCTGCACCTGGCCGGAGAACTCTTTACGCGCCGGACCGGCATCAACGCCATACACATTCCCTACCGCGGCAGCGCGCCGGCATTGAACGACCTCATGTCCGGCCAGGTCGACATGATGTTCGACGTGCTGAGCAGTTCCATCGGCTTCATCAACGGCGACAAGCTGCGCGCCCTGGCTGTCTCCAGCGCCGAGCGCAGCAGCTACCTGCCTGACGTGCCGACCGCCATCGAGCAAGGCGTGAAAGACTTCGACATCACGAGCTGGTTCGGCTTCTTCGCCCCCGCCGGCACGCCGCCCGAAGCCATCAAGGTGCTGACTGCATCGCTGGCCAAGGCGGCAGCCACCCCCCAAGCCAGGGAACAGCTGGCGGCGATGGCCATGGATCCGGTCACGGCCGACAACGCAGCGCTGCGCGAACTGGTTCAAACCGAACAGGCGCGCTGGCGCGAAGTGATCATCGCCGCCAAGGTCAAGACCGAGTAATGGGCCGGAAAATGAGTCACAACACCTTGCACGCAACGATCGCGGCGACCGACGTCTCCTTCGACTGCAATCCTGCGCAAAGCGTCCTGGATAATGCCCTGGCGGCGGGCATCGAACTTCCTTATTCTTGCCGCAAGGGGGTCTGTGGCAGCTGTGCCGGCCGCGTTGCGTCCGGCGAAGTCACCGGGCTGCACGGCGGGCCGGTCCGCAACGACACCTGCGCGGACGACGAAGTCCTGTACTGCCTGTGCGCGGCGGCAAGCGACATCGTGCTGGCGCCGCACGGCTGGAAACGCATCGATCCAGGCGCGCGCAAGAAAATCGCCGCCAAGGTATACAGCAACCATCTGGCGGCATCGGACGTGTCGGTGCTGCGCTTGCGCTTTCCCGCGGGGCAGAAGGTCAAGTTCGCGGCAGGCCAGTACCTGCAGGTCCGGATGGAAGACGGCAGCAGCCGCAGCTATTCCATGGCCAACCCGCCGCACGAAAACGACGGCGCCATCCTGCACATCCGCCACGTGCAGGACGGCGTGTTCAGCGCGCGCGTGGCCGGCCTGGCGCCGGGCGACGTGTTGGAAATCGAAATGCCGTTCGGCCATGTCCACCTGCCCGAAGACGACCTTCGCCCTATCGTATTCGTGGCGGGCGGCACCGGCTTCGCACCGGTGAAAGCCATTATCGACGACCTGATGCGCAAACGCGCCAAGCGGCAGGTCACCTTGATCTGGGGCGCCCGCAATGCCGCAGGCCTGTACATGCTGGCCGCCATAGACCGCTGGCGGCGGCAATGGCCCGACTTCCGCTTCCTGCCGGCTATCAGCGACGATCCCGCCGCCGATATCGCCGATGCCTTTGCAGGCCGCGCAGACCAGGCCTTGCAGGCAAGCTGCCCGAACCTGCAAGATCACGTGGTCTATTGCTGCGGCTCGCCGGGCATGGTGACGGCGGTACGCCAGGCCGCCCTGGCAAGCGGCGCGCAACCGGACGATTTCCACGCGGACGCGTTCGTCCCGGGGCCGGCGGGGTAAGCCGCCTCCGGCAGGCACTCGAAGGGCTTGAACATGGGTGCGGGCAATGCCGGCGCCATCACTTCTCGCCAGTCTGCGCCGTGGGCACCACGGCCTTGAAGGCGATTTCGACAAGCTGCTCGGGAAAGGCCAGCCTGGATACACCGATCAGATTGCTGGCGCATTGCGGCCGCGGGCTGGCATAGGCATCTTTGCGCACCTCGCCCGCCACCGTGAACGCAGTATCGACATCGAGAACATAAAGCGTCTCTTCCACCACATGGTCCAGGGTGGCTCCGAACTTCGCCAGGATCGACGCCGCATTTGCATAGGCCACCTGCATCTGCGCCGCCATCATCGAGAAATCGGCTGGCTTGCCTGCCTCATCCAGCGCCGCGGGCGAGACCATGCGCCCACTGTCGTCGTGGCTGAGCTGGCCCGACACATAGATCATGTTTCCGACTTTGATCGCCTGTGCGTAGCCGTACTCGTCTTCCGCCGGCACACCATGATAAGCGGCCTCTTTGCCATTTTCCGCGTTCGCAATAGTCATCTTTTATCTCCAGTTCAACCAACCGGCCCGGATGACCGGACCCTTCTTTTCTGTTCGCTTCATCATTGGCGGACACCGGGCCGCACGCCCTTTACAGACGCCAAAAGAAGAGAAAGCGATGCTGCCAGCAGAACCAGGTCTTTAAGAAGGAACTGGCCAGGCATGGCCGAAATGGCCGGAAATCCACCCGCGGTCGCTTCCGCCACGCCGGGCGTCGTGAAGAAGAATGTCAGCGTGATCAGATAGGTTGCGGCCGACATCGCCGCCCCCACTACCGAGAAGACGGGCTTGAAAGCGCCCAGAATCAAGGCGGCGGCCGTCGCCAGCTCGAGCACTCCTATAACGTAGCTTGCCCCTTGAATGCCGAACAGCGCATGCAACCAGCTCATGATGGGGCTATTGGCAATGAACGGGGCGATACCGCCGGCTTCGTAAGCGGTGAATTTCATTCCACCGAACCAAAGGAAAATAACGACCAGCGCCCACCGGTGCAGGGCCAGAACAAAGCGTGAACCGAAGCTCTTTTCAGCGACTTGCAGACGACACGGATCTGCACGGGTGTGGGCGGTGGCGGACTGGGCGGCGGCAGTAGTGGTATGGCTCATGGTGCGACTCTTCCATCAAGGCAATTGGGAGTTTCCGGTGTTCAGATCGAGCCAGCCGGCTGGACGGCGGGAAAGTCCTTGTCCGGATCGAACACGTTATTGAAGAAGTTTGTCAGGGAATACATGGCTACCAGGGCAACGATCTCCATGACGTGCGCATCCGTGTAACCGGCATCCCGGACCGCTTCCAGATCGGCCTCGTCAACCTGGCCACGGCTCTCGATGACTTTGCGCGCAAACTGCAGGGCAGCGTCGCGCTTCGGGACAGTGGCATGGCCCTTCCGGGCAAGAATGATTTCATCTGGAGACAGCCTGGCCATATGCTCGGCCGTATAGCTGTGGACGGTCAGGCAGTAATTGCAGCCATTCACTTCGGAGACCGCGAGACCGATGCTGTCACGCGTCTTCACGTCGAGCGCCTTGCTCAAGGATCCGAGCAGAGCGGCCCACGCGTTGAACGCGATCGGGCTCTGCGCGAAACTCGCCATCATGTTTGGGGTGAACCCGATGCTCCTGGTAAACGCATCGAGCGTCGGTTTCGAATCGGCCGGCACTTGGTCCGGGTTCAGTGCTGTGGTTCTTGCCATAAGAATCTCCATATTCCTGCTGGTTTCGTTACTTCGAAAAAGCCGATATCCGCGGCGGTGCGCCTATACCAGATCCAGTACATCGGCCACCGGACGGCGTGGCTTCTGCGCCCAGTTTCCCGAACGCTCCGGACCGACAGACAACAAACAGCCCTCACTGTAGGCCTGTCGAACGCCCATTTCGAGACTGCATTGCCTCAACAAAATGCTCGAAAGGATCAAAACAACCGGGCAGGCTTCCGATATTGCGGAGCCCAATGAGAACGGGCGGCGGCACTACCTGTCAGGCTGTTTTCCGATCACGGAAAACGTACGGCGGAATCGGCGCGGATCCATTCCATGAAGTTCACTGAACGCCACAGAAAAATTGCTTCTGCTGGAAAATCCGACTCGCTGGGTAACCTCGGCCACGGGAATGGCTGTCGTGATCAACAGTTCGCCAGCGCGGCGCAGCCGCACCAGCTTGACCAGGCTCATCGGCGATCGGCCGAATGCGCGCCGGAATGCGGAAGCGAACGCCGAGCGGCTCATGCCTGCCATCAGCGCAAGACTGTCCACCGTATATGCAGCCCCAGGTTGTTCGAAAATGGCGTGCAAGGCGCGACTCAGCCGTGTATCGGCCATGGCGGCCAACCAGGGCAACGGCGAAGAATCGTGCTCGATCCAGCGCCGCAACGCCAGCACCAGGCATTGCTTGAGCAGTGCCTCGGTCAGGACACGCGAGCCGACGCCGGGCCGGGCCGACTCGGCCAACAACATCACGAACTGGTCTCGCAACCCATCGGTGTCGCCAAAACTCACCACCACTGGCTTTCCCAAACCGGAGAACAGATCCGAACCGTCAGCCAATCCGACGCGCAGCTCACCGCAAGCCGTTTCGATACCTTGCGGGCCTTCGCCGGCGGTCAGCGTCGGAACGGATTCATGTGGCTGGCTCCCCTCCTGCACGCGCGCGCGGCGTTCCAGCCGCACCGGCTCTGGCGAAGCGCTTTCAAGCCGGTAATCGACGCCGGGGGGCAGAAGCACGAAACCATGCCGTTCAAGTTGAATCGGCGGCAGCGTGCGAGCCACCAGGCGGCCGGCGCCAGCCAGGCAATAATGCAGGCTTGTGGTCTTGCAAGACTCGAAGCGCATTCCCCAGCCCTTGCGTATGTCGCAGATTGTGAAATGAGTCACGCGGATATCAAGCACCGCCAGCAAATGATCCAGGACCACGTGCGCGGAGAAAGGCGATTCGGCCATTTACGGTGTCGATGCTGAAAATGACTCGAAGCCCGCACGAGCCAGGCGGCGCCACTGCCCAGGCGTCATCCCCATCTTTTCAGAGAATGCGCGACGAAATGAAGCCACGGACCGATATCCTATTGATTCGGCCACGGTTTCTGTGGTCGCCGCCGGTTTCTTCAGTTCGTTGGCCGCCAGGCCCATTCGGATATCGAGCAGCAATTCGGTGGCCGAGCGCCCCAGCTTGTCTTGGAAGTGGCGCATGAAGGTGGCGCGCGACATACTGCATAGCCCAGCAAGATCGGGCAAAGTCCAGGAACGCGCCGGATCGGCGAAGATAGCCGAGATAGCTGGCGCCAGCCGCGGATATCCGGCAAGCGCCAACAAACCCGCGGGAGCCTGCCCGGACTCGGTCACCGCGCGCAGTGCCAGCGTGAACAGCGCCGAGGTAAGCGCGTTAAGAATGGCGTGGCCTCCCGGCTTGCCGCCGGCCGACTCCATGCGCATCAGCGCTACGAGGCCGGACAGGTGGTTCGGTGTGGACACAACGCCCCTTTCATGTTGGTCGCCCATGGACCGCACCACCAGACTCTTGGGCAGATAATCGCGAATCAACCGGTCATGCGGAGGTTGAATGCGAAATCGACCGCACAACATGTCCAGGCGCTCACCCTGACCGTTGTTCTCGCTGAGCATCCATCCGGCGGCGCCTTGGCGATTCCGGGCAGGGCGCGGTGACTGTCCACCGCCATCGTGCAGCACGTGTGCCGCTCCGTGGGGCAACAATACGATATCGCCTCCCAGCAGCTCCCTGGCCGTCCGGCTTTGCGGATCCTCAATAATGGCTCGGCCTTTGAGCACGACATGGTAGGGAATCTCGTGCGCGGCCGATTGTTCCCAGGCCACACGCCACGGCGCACCATAGACGCACCGCACCTCCAGTTGGCCAGTCACGGCAATCATTTGCAGAAGCTGGCTCAACCAGTCTGTTTTCGGCATGGAAACCCGGGAATCTGAAACACTCACACAGTCCGCTACGCCTGTACACCAGCCATCTGCGCTGCAGGCTTGCCTGCGGATACCGAGTCCCGCAAGGGTCCGAGCATCGGCGATTCGATCGCATCTATCAGCGAACGACGTACTTCGGCGGCGCGCGCCTCGTCAATAAAGGCGGTGGCCTGCAGAGGCAGGTAATGGACGGTATTTAGGCCGATGCACCCGAACGCGGCAGAAAGATAGGGAGTGAGGAAATCCGGCTGGTTGGCTCCGTCACCGGTGAACACGCCGCCCGACGCAATGCCTACGAAGACCGGTCGGTCCCGCAGCATCCCCACCTTCCCGGCAGGCGTCGACTCGATAGTGCGGCCGACACGAAGAATCTGGTCTATCCATGCTTTCAGAACCGACGGGATGGTGAAGTTATTCATCGGGGTGCCGATGACAATCACCTGTGATTCTTCAACCTCGTGAATGAGTTGCTCCGAAAGAACGAGCGCATCGCTGGAACGCCCCGCCGCCGCCAGCGACGCGGGCGTGGCCAGTACGGCGGCATAGTCGGAACCGGCGTGAGGTATCGGGTCATGTCCCAGATCGCGGCGGCGGATTTTCGCGTCGGGCAGAATTGCAAGCAGCCTTTCGACAACCGCCGCCGACAGTGGCCGGCTGTGCGACTCTGCCCGCGGGCTGCAATCTATATGAAGGATATTCATGCGGCCTTCTTCGTCTACTTGACTGGCGTAGTCAGTGCTTTGTCGTCGCTGTCCACGACAAATACGGCCAAGGCAGGACGAATGATCATGATTGCGGCCTCCACGAAACTCCGGCCTTTGTCGCCGATAGTGCGAGCATTCTGTCCCATCAATGGCGTGAAAAACAGCACCAAGACTTCCGATTTTCGTGTGTACCAAGAATATGAACTCAGGCCAGCAGACATCGTTCCGGTGCTGGTGGATGCCGAAGGCCCGAACAAACCTTGGCCGCACCCGAAGATACAAATTAATACAAAAAGGGATTTGATTTATCTATCTAGTAGTAGATAAAATACGCCTCATGGATGGGGAGCAAGCCGTATTTCCCAGCCACCCGCGCCGAAAAGCGCGTTTTTATGGCCCTAGTTATCTACCTATATATAGATAGTTTTCAGACACCTCTTACCTTTA